>Ga0209267_1000131_pt1 | contig 53484 bp, 34 predicted proteins | sample GraSoiAngelo_137_FD_185894 | JGI IMG/M metagenome (GOLD analysis project Ga0209267, IMG submission 185894) | Grasslands soil microbial communities from the Angelo Coastal Reserve, California, USA - 14_0929_09_30cm (SPAdes) (version 2) | ecosystem: Environmental > Terrestrial > Soil > Grasslands ... | reverse complement strand
TGATGCGCCCCTGCCGTTTCCGCATGACTAGGCCGGCCCGCTCCAGCACCCGCAGGCGCTTGGAGATAGCTGGCCGCCGCGACACGCGGAAGGGCCGCGCTAGTTTCGCCAACGGTGGCATCGCCCTGCGCCAGCCGTCCGAGGATCTTGCGCCGGGTCGCACCGGCCAAAGCCCCAAAGGCACGGTCGAGCTTCCGTGAGTTGGTAACCATACGGTTACCAATTTAATGAGAAAAAAGATGCTGTCAACAGAGCACCTCGAGTTGGATACGGCCATGGCGTGGCTCTACTTGGTCACCAGCGCGAATCCCACATTCGGTTGGGTATCTGGCGACTTTGGCGAGGGAGGAAGTTAGAGCAGAATCCTTCCAGCTAGTCTGTCCTAAGGCGAGTTCGCGATGCATGTTTGAGAGTGTGCCCTCGAACCAGGTGAATGATCTCCTCCGCCAAATTCTTGGCATGGTCACCCGCGCGTTCGAAAGCCTGGGCGATGAATAACAGCCTGGTGCTGTCGCTGGTTGCCTTGTCACCCGACAGTTGCAAGTGCCGGCGAAACAGGTCATGACATGCATGGTCTATCTTGGCGTCGTTTCGTAAAACCAATGCGGCCGGCTCCTCGTCGGATCGAACGAACCCCTTATAAACATCCTCGAGCATCGTTTGCAGAGTCGCGGACATTTCCAGAAGATGACGAGCGTCCTCCTTGTGCAAAGGAGAAGTCAGGCGGTGAATACCATTGGCTACCGAGCAGAGCAGATCGCCGATTCGTTCCAGGTCGGTAATGAATTTCAGGCAGGCGAGGAGTTGGCGGGCCTGCAGTTCTCCTACCTCGGCGATCGCAGAGGGGAGCGCCTGATCGACATCGCGCTCGATCTGATCCAGCTCTTTTTCGCACTGCTGCACCGCGACAAAGGCAATCCGAGATGAGCTGGCGATGTAGTCTCCAACGTTGAACGCGGCATCCTTAGCGACCAGACACGCCCGGCAAATCATATCCACGAGTTCTTGGGTTGAATCGGTTTTAATCTTGCTACGCTTCATTGAGGCTCACGAGTCTCCGAATAGCCCTCAGTTCGAATTCGAGGGCTCGGCACCGGGTGGCAGCCGGCTGCGCCTCTAGCAGTGTAATAGCGCTTCACCGGACTACACGGCACTCCGAACATTCATTATGCATTAATGCTTTAACTCGTTCGTGTATCTCGTCGCGAATCGAGCGAATAAGCTAGCGCGGTTGTCTCTTTGGGTCAGGCAAGGCCCAATCCACGATTCTCAGTCCTGGCACGTAGGGGCAATTCTCCCCGCAGCCCACAGGGCGTGCGCCCCTTTTCGTGCATCGCGCAGAGCGCCGAGGCTACTGAATAACTGTTTACCGCAGCGCCGCATTTTTTCCACGCAGAATCCGGGTCCACAAATCTCATGCCATCAGCAAGGGACCGGCAGCGTCTTAGCGCTACCCGAAGATCACGCACCGGGTCAGGCGAGAAGTTCCGGCTTGCCCTCCGCCATGGAGTTTCGACCGAGACATTTGTAAAACCATGGCAGCCTTGCGTCTGTGATGTGCAAGAAGAAAATTCGTTTCGCGCGGCAATAGAGCAATAGACGGCGCCCAGCAGTTATCCGGAGCACCGTGACGAAATGAAGGAGCTAATTTTGTTTCGACCCATTTCGTCGGAACCGGATGCGGTCGAGAGCTCGATCAACGACACTTTGCAACTCTTGAGCGTATTTCACCTCGCGACCCTTAGCGAGCATCTTCTTGGCTTCTTCTGGGGAAAACCACGTGGGGTTGCGTTCGGGTTCGTTTCGGGTTCGTAAGGTGTTCGGATTTCTTCCACTTCAAGCAGAAACGCTTTGATGACAAACTCCTGTACCCCTCGCGGTTTGCCAAAATACGCCTTTGGAATGGATATACAAATGGAAGTGACGGGGCTCGATCCGTCCCGTCCCGCCAGCCTCTTCGAGGGCCTCACGTCTTGCGGCCTGGCTGTGAGATAGATGGCGATGGGGATCTCCTTTGGGGAAAGTCCACTTGCCGCCGCCATTGGTGTTGACAAGCAAGAATTCAGCCGACGATCCTCTCCAGCGGTAGCATACGGCAGCAACCTGGAGCGGTAATGCGAATCTCGCTAGCCGAAGTGATCCCATCCTTACTATAGGGTATTCCGCAATTGTGAACCCTAGGTTAATCATCTGGCCACCCTTCTGGAAGCAGTTGATTGCTGCTACCTGCAGCTATCTGCAGTCCCCACCTCGTCTAAGCAAGCAATGCATTTTATGCTTGACTTGTTGCTTAGAGAGTTACATAAGGAGATTGTACGGCAGAGTACACCCGAGTACGGTGAAAGGGATTTCGCGATGGAGTTAGCTGCTCTTATTGTTGTTCTTCTTGTGGCTGGTGCGTTGATCCCAGCCAGACATGACGTCACCTTCTATCGGTGACCCGCCTCAGAGTCGGGCACCACTCACGTGCCACGGAGTCACCAGCCAGCCCCTCAAAACAAGGCTACGACGACGTCCGAGAGTATTTGTGTGTTCCAATCCAAGCAGGTTCTCGCGAAACGGTTCACCGCGCGCGAGCGGGGAAACTACGCGGCACTAGGGGAGCGAGCGCCCGATTTCGGATCTTTTCTGATCATGTGCACAATCGACAGCGGAGTCCGCAATCTCCGCCCATCACCGGATTTTCGGGACTTTGCCTCGATTGAGACTCCATGTTCATTACTTCGATCTACGCTTGTCATAGACCCACCTCCAAGTGTTCCCTAGGTGAATGCTAGTTCAGAAGTAGCTGCAGGTATGTGCTGGATGCGGATTAACAAGCGAATTATACCGAGGAAGCAAAGCCACAGCAAAACTGAGGGTTGGTGATATTCCCCGGTATGGGTTGGTGTGGTTCGTCCTGTGTGTTGCTTTTGAACATTTCAGCAGCTGGATGTTCTTGGTTCGAAGATACGAGGAGCGCGAACTCGAGATCCGGTTTGGAGCTTCCCGTACGGCGTGTCGCGCGCTAGAACTCGCTACTCTGTCCATGGCATCCGCCAGCACCGCTCGGGAGGAGACGAGCGGCGCCGGTCTTGAGGAGGAAATGTGATGGCCGAGGTGAGAATTGTGTCGGCTGGGGGCGATCTTCACGGCATAAGTGGCTAGGCATCAGAAGGGTGACCCTTGGCCCGGGGTCGTTGTCATCCATGACGTAGGAAGAATGAAGCCCGATCTCAGGAATCAAGCCGATTGGCTGGCTAGCGAAGGATTCTTGGGCCGGGCACCCGACCTGTCCGATAACGGACACCCAATTCTGCGAGCGGACAATCGCGGGGTGGGAAAGTATCTTTCAGGAACTCTAACTGCGAAGCTTTTCAATCGCATAGCACCGTGCGGATTCTGGCCAAGTAGTTGCATAATCTTCCCCCGTGGATATCGCTCGGCCTGAATTCAAGCGACAAAAGCGGCAGAGGCAGATCATCTGGTCGGCGGTTGGTGTCGTGTGCCTGGGAGCGGTAACCATAGGCGTCTCCAGACTCAAACCTGCGGCACCTGAGGTTGAACGGAGCACCGTGTGGACCGATACGGTAAAGCGCGGCTCAATGCTACGCCAAGTGAGAGGCCTAGGTTCCTTGATTCCAAGCCAGGAGTTCACACGCCAAATACCCGCGGAGACGGAGGCGACGGTCGTGCGGATTCTGAAGTTGCCCGGCTCTCAGGTCAAGGCAGACACGATTCTGGTCGAGATGAGTAATCCGCAGGTGGAGCAGTCCGCGATTGACGCAAAACTCCAGCTGAAAGCTGCCGAGGCCGAATACCAGAGCCTGCGTGTGAAACTCCAGAGCGATCTGATGAACCAGAAAGCCGGGGCGGCGACGGTAACGTCCGACTATACCCAGGCTCAACGCCAGGCCGATACCGACAAGGCACTTTACGATCTCGGGGTGATTTCCGGACTCGCCTACAAGAACTCCAAGAGCAAGGCCGATGAGCTCACCACCAGAAACAATCTTGAGGGTGAGCGCCTCAACGTTAACCAGAAAGCGATTGAATCCCAGCTTGCCCAACAAGAAGCCAAGGTGGATCAGATGCGAGTGCTCTCTAGTTTGAAACAGAAGCAGCTAGACGCACTCAAGGTTCGCGCGCAAATTGAAGGCGTCCTGGTCGACCTGCCCTTACAGGTTGGACAGCATGTGTCGCCGGGCACGATGTTGGCGAAGGTCGTCCAGCCGGATCATTTGATGTCCGAATTGAAGGTAGCCGAAACCCAGGCGCGCGACGTCCAGATCGGCCAGCCCGCGTTGATTGACACTCACAACGGGACAGTCGCCGGCTCCGTAATGCGTGTCGATCCAGCGGTGCAAAACGGCACCGTTACAGTCGACGTGAAGCTTACAGGCGAGCTTCCCAAAGGAGCGCGCCCAGATCTGAGCGTCGACGGAACAATTGACTTGGAACGTCTGGACGACGTGCTCTACACGGGTCGCCCCGCCTTTGGGCAAGAGAACAGCACAATCAGCTTGTTCAGACTCGATCCCACTGGCAAGAGCGCCCTGCGGGTTCCGGTGAAAGTTGGGCGCGCGTCCGTGAACTCAATCCAGATTCTCGAAGGTTTGCACCAAGGGGATACCGTCATCCTTTCCGACATGTCTCGCTACGATAATACGGACCGCGTCCGGCTTGATTAGCACGAATCGAGGAATAACGTATGAGCGAACCAGGACAACCGCTGATCCAGATTGAAGACCTGACGAAAGTCTTTTATACGGACGAGGTCGAAACCCACGCTCTCTCCGGAGTCCATTTGGGAATTCGGAAGGGGGAGTATGTGGCGATATCCGGTCCGTCGGGATGTGGGAAGTCCACCCTCCTTTCTATTATGGGCTTACTCGACACGCCGACGGGAGGGAAGTACCGGCTGAATAGCGAGCCGGTCGAAAATCTGGATTTTGCGGCGCGCTCCCGTATCCGCAATCGCGAGATCGGTTTTATATTTCAGAGTTTCAATCTGATTGGCGATCTCACGGTCTACGAAAACGTGGAACTGCCGCTGACCTACCGGCAGAGAATGCCCGCGGCTGAACGCAAGAAACGCGTAATGGAATCGCTGGAACGCGTCGGTATGGCGCACCGAATCAGGCATTACCCTTCGCAACTTTCGGGAGGCCAGCAGCAGAGGGTTGCGGTCGCCAGAGCACTAGCCGGACGTCCTTCCATCCTGCTAGCGGATGAGCCCACCGGGAATTTGGATTCGCGCAACGGCGAAGCCGTCATGGAGCTGCTTCAAGATCTCCATCGCGAAGGCGCAACCATCTGCATGGTCACTCACGACCCACGGTTCGTTAAGCACGCGCAACGGGAAATCCACTTGTTCGACGGCAAAGTCGTGGCCGAAGAAGAGCTGCAGAAACTCATGCAGGGCCAGCCGGCCTGAGTCCGGCAATCGCCACCGCTGTTCCGGATTCCTGGTCATGCTTGGTATCAGCGAGGTGAGGGATGGGGGGACTGCTCCAGGATCTTCGCTACGCCCTGCGGCAACTGCGCAGGAGCCCGGGATTCACCACCGTGGCCCTGATCACGCTGGCGCTCGGGATCGGAGCGAATACCGCGATTTTCAGCGTTGTGAATGCCGTCCTGCTCAGGCCGCTCGCAATCCAGGAACCCTCTCGCGTCACTTATGTGCAGGAGCAATGGCGAGACATCTCCGCCGGGCTCTCGGTGGGAAACTTCGACGCGGTGCGGCAGCAAAGCACTTCGTTCGCGAACCTGTGCGCATCGAACAGCGCGAGTTTCAACCTAGCAACCCAGGAAACTCCCGAACGGGTGGAGGGCGAAATCGCCACCGCGAGTTACTTTGCCACGTTCGCCGTTCAGCCGATAGCCGGACGCGTTTTCACTGCCGACGAGGATAAACCTGGGTTCTCGCAAGTCGCCGTCATCAGCGAGCGTTTGTGGCGCACACGGTTCCATGCGGATCCCGCGATAATCGGGCAAGGCTCGCGCATTAACGGACTGTCCTACATCGTGCTGGGCGTAATGCCCAAGACCTTCGATCCATTGCTGCAAAAGAGTGATCTGTGGATTCCGGCAGCATACACAGCGCAGCAATTGGCCGATCATGATCTCCATTACCTGAGTGTGGTCGGCCGGCTCAAGCCCGGTGTCAAACTGGCCGTAGCCCAGTCGGAACTCAATGTGATCGCGCAGCGCCTACAGCAGCAATACCCGATGGATGACAAAGATCGGGGCCTCCGCCTGACGCCCCTGGCAACGGCATTGCTGGGTGACCAGCAATTGACCTTGCGCCTGTTGCTCGCTTCGGTCGGATTTTTGCTCCTGATTGCATGCGCCAACATCGCCAATCTGCAACTTGCACGCGCCCGTACGCGGCAACGCGAAATAGCGGTGCGCGCGGCGCTTGGAGCTTCAGCCAAACGGATCGCCCGTCAACTCCTGATTGAGAATGCCGTGTTGGGTGTAACCAGCGGCGCGGTTGGTGTTCTGCTGGCCTACGGGGGCGTGCTGTGGATCGTCGCGAACGGCCCACCGGATGTGCCGCGGCTGGACCTATCGAGCATCGACAGACTTGCGCTCGCATTTGCCTGCGGGATTGCTTTGCTCTCCAGCTTCCTTTTCGGCCTTGCACCGGCGCTGCGATCCGCTTCGATGCGGCTGAGCGTAGCCTTCAAAGAAGGAGCGAGCACCTCTAGCGGCAGCCGCGATCGGGTTCGGAGCGTCCTTGTGGTCGGCGAAATTGCCTTGGCGCTGATGTTGACGGCAGGCGCCGGACTGCTGATCCGCAGCGCGTTGCTTGTTTCGCATGTGCATCCAGGTTTCGATACGGCAAACCTCGTTGTCGGTCGTGTCGGACTTCCGGATGCCGCTTATCACGATCCAGCCGTTGCGCGGCAGACTCTCGAGCGCATGATCGAGGCATCGGCCATTTTACCTGGCATCCAGTCAGCCGCGGTCGTTTCCCGCGCTCCGCTCGCCGAGGGCTGGAGCGGCAACGGCCTGATCGCTGAAGGCAAGGCCATTGATCCATCGAACCTGGTCAACGCGCTGTTGCAGATTGTCTCCCCAAGCTATCTCTCTACCGCGCGGGTGCCGTTGAAGGCAGGACGTGCCTTCGCTGCGCAGGACACGCGCGATAAAACACTGGTCACCATCGTCAACGAAACGCTCGCTCGCACGATGTGGCCCGGCGAGAACCCGATCGGCAAACGATTCGCCTGCTGCGAATACGGGCCGAGAGGCAAGTTGGATCCCGTGTGGCATCAGATCGTCGGCGTTGTCGGAGACGTACACGCCCGCGGCCTCGATATACAGGTTCAACCTGAGTTTTACCTTCCGCTGGCGCAGATGCCGCCCGCCTCCTGGGATTGGCTCGGACGCACCATGGACCTGGTAGTGCGGACACGAAGCGGCACATTTCCGGCCAACGATTTGCGAACCACTGTGGCCTCGATTGCGCCGGGTGTGCCTATTTATCAACTCTCGACCATGCAGGAGAAGATTGCGGTCACGCTCGAACAATCCCACTTTGACACCTTTCTGCTGACGCTGTTTGCTGGGATAGCGCTGTTGTTATCCTCCGTGGGAATTTATGGAGTTCTGTCGTACGTGGTCGCGCAACGCACGCGCGATATCGCGGTTCGCATGGCGCTGGGTGCCACGCAAGGGCAAATCGCGCGTCACGTGCTGGGGTACGGATTGCGCCTTACCGTCATTGGCATGGCACTCGGACTTGCCTGTGCATTCGCCTGCACGCGTCTGCTGTCGAGTCTGCTCTACGGTGTGCATTCCACTGATGCCATCACGTTTGCGGTTGCGTCCGTGGTGCTCGCTTCTGTCGCGCTGCTTGCCAGTTACATTCCAGCACGGCGGGCGATGCAAGTAGATCCCATAGTGGCGCTGCGGTACGAGTGAGGACCAATGGAAGGCTTTCTCCACGATCTTCGTCATGCATTCCGCGTCCTGCGGAAGAACCCATCGTTCTCCACCATTGCAATGCTGACACTCGCAATCGGTATTGGGGCGACTACCTCAATTTTCAGTGTTGTATATGGCGTGCTGCTGCGGCCTCTGCCTTACGAGAATCCCGACCGAATCGTAGAACTGAGAGAGGTCAACGAGCAGGGCGGGAGAATGCAATTCGCGGACCCGAATTTCGAGGATATCCGCACACAGAGTCGTTGCCTGCGTGGACTGGCCGAATACCGCGCCATGACTGTCTCCATTGGGGGCGGATCGCAGCCGACTCGCACGATGGTTGCTGCCGTGTCCACGGATTTTTTTTCGATTATGAGAGTTGAGCCTGTGCTAGGTCGTAACTTTTCTCCCGACGATCAGCACTTTGGCGCGGCACCAACCGCTTTGGTCAGCTATGGCTATTGGCAGCAGTTCCTGGGTAGAGCCTCGGATTTTTCGACTGTCAAGCTGAACATCGACAATCAACCAGCGCGGGTCCTCGGCGTCCTTCCGCCTGGATTCCGCTTTCCCTTCGATAGCCAAATCTGGGTGCCACGAGAGTTGTATGAGCGGCTGCCGAGCCGCTCAGCTCACAATTGGCACGTAATCGGTCGGCTCCAAGACGAAGTATCGATAACCCAGGCAAGTTCAGAGCTCGCGATCATCGCCCATCGACTCCGGCAGCAGTACGGCCAAGACACGATGATGACAAACGTGTCGATCCTGCCCTTGCGCGAGGCCCTGACCGGCAATGTCCGCCTACCCTTAATGATGCTCCTGGGAGCCGTAACCTTCTTGCTTCTGATCGCCTGTGCGAATGTAGCGCATATGCTCCTCGCGCAGTCCGCTGCGCGCGAGAAGGAATTTGCTATCCGAACCGCTCTGGGAGCCGGGCGCGGCCGGATTATTCGCCAGTTTCTTGCAGAGTCCCTGTTGTTGGCGTTTTCCGGAGGCGCACTCGGCGTTCTTGCCGGCAGCTGGGGAGTTCACGCGCTGATCGCGGTTGCTCCGCATAGTCTGCCGCGTCTCGAAGACCTATCGGTCAACCTTCCGGTGTTGCTGGCAGCGATCGGACTGGTATTGCTTGTGGCCGTTGGCTTGGGCCTTTTTAGCGCGGTGCGCGCCACATCGCATGATGCGCAGCATGTCGAAGGATTAGGGACGCGCTCCACCGGGAGTGCGCACGCCCAGCGTATCGGAAGGATCATCATCGCTGGGCAACTCGCGATCGCCTTAGTCTTGCTGGTTGGTGCAGGCCTACTCGGGAGAAGCCTGCTGCGCGTGCTTTCCGTCGATCCAGGTTTCCGGACTGAGCACGTGTTAACCATGAATGTGGCCCTCCCCTTTGCCGGGCGGGACGAAGACAAACTCCACCGGGTCCAGTTCCTCGACCGATTGTTGGCGCGGCTGCGCCGCATTCCCGGCGTCGAGGAAGTGGGCGGCACGGGCCGCCTGCCGCTCACCGGCACGCTTTCCGATGGAACTTATATTCTGCTGAATCCCGGCGAGTCGGTTCCCGCCGACATGAAAGTGCTGGAGCAGATGTTCCATGATCCAAGCCGCACCGGTGATGCCGAATACGCTCCCGCCGATGCCGGCTATTTCCGCGCTCTTGAGATTCCGTTGCTGCGAGGCCGTTTATTTGACAAGCGTGACGCCATGAACTCGCCGCATGTAGCGCTGATTAGCCAATCTCTCTCGAGTGAGAAGTGGCCCCACCAGGACCCGCTGGGCCGCCTGATTGAGTTCGGCAACATGGATGGCGATCTTCGGCCACTCACCGTCATTGGAGTTGTCGGAGACGTGCACACTGAAAGCCTGGAGCGTCCGGCTCCTCCGACCATCTACGTAGATATTGCGCAGCGGCCCCAGTCTACGTATGACTTCGCGGTTGTCATTCGCGCCGCGGCAGATCCACCTGCAGTGGTGTCGATGGCGCGTCAGATCCTGCGCGAACTCGATCCCAATGTTCCTCCGCAGTTTGGGACCTTCGATCAGGTCGTAGCCAGCTCTTTGAGTCCACGGCGCTTCAACCTGCTCCTGGTAGCCGTATTCGCCGCGACCGCTTTGCTGCTCGCCAGTGCCGGCTTGTACGGTGTCATCGCGTACTCGGTAAGCCGCCGCACCAGTGAGATTGGTTTGCGAATGGCCCTAGGCGCCACCCCTGCCAGTGTTTTGCGACTCGTGCTGAGACAAGGAATGGTGGTGGCCGCGGTGGGCCTGGTCCTCGGCATCTTCGCCTCGATAGCCGTCACTCGCACTCTGCAATCCATGCTGTTCGCCTTAACCGCAACCGATCCGACAACGTTTGCCGCCGTTGTGGGATTGCTGCTTCTGGTGGCCCTGCTGGCCTGCTACCTTCCCGCGCGCCGTGCGGCCAAGGTCGATCCCGTGGTGGCACTGAGGTACGAGTGAGGAGCTTATGACGGCTGTATCTCAAGACGTTGTTTACGCTTTGCGGATTCTGCGTCGCGATCCGGGATTCACGAGCATCGTTGCGCTCACGCTGGCTTTGGGCATCGGGGCCAATACCGCCATCTTCAGCCTGGTGAGCGGGATTCTTTTTGTTCCGCTGCCGTACGCCAACCCAAGTGGACTGGTCAGCGTTACCGGCAGCTATCCGCGAGGTGCCGTGGTGGCAATGCGTGAGCAAGTGCGCAGGCTGGACATCGGGGCATACGCCGAGGGTCACGACTTCAACTTGACCGGCGTGGGAGAGCCGGTTCGTCTGACTGGCACTCTGGTTTCCGCCGAACTGTTGTTAATTCTGGGCGTACGCCCGGAATTTGGAAGAACCTTCTATTCCGGCCAAGATGCTGCCGGGCAGGATAATTATGTAATCCTGAGCCACGCCCTGTGGCAACAGCGCTTCGCAAGCGATCCTGCAATCATCGGCCGCCCGGTCCAAATCGAGGGTGTGAGCCGTCAGGTAGTCGGAGTGATGCCGCCGGACTTTCGCTTTCCCTCGCCCAGGACGCAGATTTGGGTTCCGCTGCACAACGATCCGCGAAACCAAGTGGAGTATTGGGCTGGCGATTTCATGCCCGTCATTGGACGGCTTCGCCCGGGTACGACGATTCAACAGGCAGGCGCTGAAATTCGAGTGTTTCAATCCCGTGTGGGGGCCTTGTTCCCGTGGCGGATGCCCGCCAGCTGGAACGCAGACGTCAGCGTCATTCCGCTGCAAAGCGGCATGATCTCGAACGTTCGCACGCGGCTCCTGCTATTGCTGGGAGCAGTGGGGTTGGTGCTTATGATCGCTTGCGCAAATGTCGCCAACCTGATGCTCTCGCGGGCGGCTACTCGCGAAAAAGAGATTGGTATCCGTTCAGCCCTGGGGGCAGGGCGTCAGCGTATTGTCCGGCAACTGCTCACCGAGAGTACCGTGCTTGCCTCGTTGGGCGGGGTGCTGGGACTGGCTGTTGCCGTCGTGGGACTCTGGATACTGAAGGCATCTCTCCCTGCCGGCACCCCGCGCCTTGCCGATGTGCGAATAGATTGGCGGGTACTGGCATTTGCTGGCGCCCTGACCATCCTGACCGGATTTATCTTTGGCCTCGTTCCTGCACATCAGACTTCGCGCACCGGTTTGACGGAGTCTCTGAAGACTGGCGGTCGCAGTGACGCGGTCTCGGTGTCGCAACGCTTGCGCAGTGCCCTGGCCGTTAGCGAAGTGGGATTCGCCATGTTGCTCCTGGTAGCTGCAGGCCTCCTAATCAGAAGTTTCTGGGCGTTGTCGCACATCAACCCGGGCTTCCGGCCGGAGCGCATCGTGACAGCGCGTATTACGCCTATTCAATCGTTCTGCGCTGAGGCGCCGCGATGCCTCACCTTCTACCGCGAGGTTTTGAGTCAGGTTCAATCTTCTCCGGGTGTGAGCCGTGCTGCGTTGGTGAATACGCTTCCTCTGGGCGGAAGGGTAAGCAAGCGTTCACTCGAGATCGAGGGTTTCATGGCACCTTCAGCCGACCAAGCCTTGCCGCTTTTCTGGCTCGACGTAGTTACTCCCGGCTATTTTCAAGCGATGGGCATTCCGCTGCTCTCAGGCAGGGTATTCAACCGGGCGGATGAGTCCGGGGATCCTGCGGTAGCGATTGTGTCCGCAGCGTCCGCACAGCGATTCTGGCCGGGACAAAACCCGGTTGGAAAACACGTCAAGTTCGCGCGTGACACTGAATGGCGCACCGTCGTCGGCGTCATCGGCGAGGTGCACGCCTACGATCTCGAAAGGAATGTTCCCGATTGGATCAATGGCACGTTGTACGTTCCTTACAGTCCCAAGGCATCTCTGGAGGATGGACGAGTACCCGCCGAAATGACGATCGTGGTTCAAACCGCTTCGGATGATTCTGGGGTGAGCGGCATGTTGCGCGGAATCGTGACCAGGCTCAATTCAGAAGTCCCGGTGAGTGAGCTCAAGACAATGAAGGCGATTGTTTCCGATGCTGCTTCCACGCCTGCCTCCACCATGTCTTTGTTTGTCGCTTTCGCCGGCCTGGCGACGGGATTGGGGATAATCGGCATTTACGGTGTCCTGGCGTTCCTCGTTTCCAAACGCACACGTGAGATCGGTATTCGCATGGCGCTGGGCGCTCAGCCGGCCGATGTTCTGTGGCTGGTCATGAAGGAGGGCGCAAAATTCTCGCTCGCCGGAATAGCCCTCGGCCTGGGCGCTGCAGTTATCGTCACCCGAAGTTTAGCCAGCGAACTCTATGGAGTAGGGCACATGGATCCGGTTACTTATGCGGGCGTAGCTCTGGTGATGGCGACGGCTGCGCTTCTCGCCTGCTGCGTCCCCGCACGCCGGGCTATGAGAGTCGATCCCATGGTGGCGCTGCGATATGAGTAAGAGGGAGTGAAGAGAAGAATGGCCAGCTGCTTACAAGATGTTCGCTATGCTTTTCGCCAGTTGCGGAAGACGCCCGGATTTACCACAGTATCGCTGATCACGCTGGCGCTCGGTATTGGTGCCAACACGGCCATCTTCTCCCTCACGGACCAGATTCTCTTACGGCTGTTACCCGTAGCTCATCCTGAGGAGCTGGTTCTTCTGCGCTCGCCGGGGTTGAGTCCGGGACATAACTGGACCGATGGAGCCAACGTCACCACTTTTTCCTATCCCATGTACAAGGACTTGCGCGATCGCAATCAGGTGTTTTCGGGATTGCTGGCCCGCTATCCAGTTTCTTTAAGTGTTGCCGGGCAAGGTCAGAGCGAGCGCGCGGATGGAGAGCTTGTCTCCGGCAACTACTTTCAGGTGCTTGGCATAACGCCGATCCTAGGCCGAGTTTTTGACGCGCAGGACGAGACCGCTCCCGGTGCCAACCCTCTTGCAGTCTTGAGCTACGGCTACTGGTCTCGCCATTTCGGCAACGACTCTTCCGTTCTGAACCAGCAATTGATTGTGAATGGAACTGCTCTGACCGTGGTCGGAGTGGCCCGGGCAGGCTTCACCGGCATACAGGTTGGCCAAACACCCGACCTGTTCATTCCCATTACGATGAAGCCGCTGATGACTCCCAATCGGAACGGTTTGGAGGATCGAAGCGATCACTGGACGGCCATCCTTGGGCGCTTGAAACCGGGACAGACACGGACGCAAGGGCAAGCAGGGTTGCAGCCGCTATATTCCGCGATTCTCGAGTCAGAAGCATCGCTGCTAAAGCTACCCGCGAGTCAGCGCCAACAATTTCTGCGGAGACCCATTCTGTTGGAGGTGGGTTCGCACGGCCGCCAGATTGTGCAGCAGGATGCCGAACAGCCACTGCTTTTCCTGAGCGGAATGGTTGGACTCGTATTGCTGATCGCCGGCGCGAATCTTGCCAGTCTGTTGATTGCCCGTGGCGAAGCCCGTCAAAGGGAATTTGCCCTGCGCCTCGCATTGGGAGCCACTCGTCAACGCATCATCCGCCAGCTGTTCACCGAGAGCGTCATTCTTGCTTTAGCTGGCGGAGTCACCGGCGTGGCCATCGCGTACTGGACTTCCGCCGCTCTGGTGCGAGTGCTGTCCGCCGGCGCAGGAATACTTGGGCTCGATTCCAGGCTGGATTACCGCGTCCTCGGCTTTGCGATTGTTCTAACCGTCGCAGCGGCTGCGATATTCGGGTTAGCACCGGCGTTTCGCACGTCCCGATTAGAGCTGAATGACGCCCTCAAACAGCAGGGTGCGACTGTATCGGGTGCTCGATCCAACATGCGAGTGCGGAAGGGGCTGATCATCTCACAGGTGGCCCTCACGACTGCTCTCCTGATGGGCGCTGGCTTGTTTACCCACAGTCTGACTAATCTGCGCAGGCTGAATCTCGGTCTACAACCTGAACACGTTGTGCAGTTCTCGGTTGCGCCTGAGCTAAGCCGCTACTCGCCTGCTCAAACCGTCGCTTTCTGTGATCGTCTCCGGCACACGGTCGCCCAGATCCCGGGGGTACGGTCGGTGAGCGCTGCTTTGATCCCCATTCTGGCGGATAGCGACGCCAGTAGCGATGTCACGGTCGAAGGATATGTCACCGCCCCGGATGAGGACACCGATACCGGCCAGAACTGGGTGGGCCCGAACTACTTCGCCACCATGGAAACGCCGATTCGCGAAGGACGCGAATTCGGGGAGGATGAGAAGCTCGATACGCCTAAGGTCGCGATCGTTAACGAGACCTTCGCACGAAAATTCTTTCCCCATGGCGATGTTATTGGGCGCCACTTCACGTTTGGACAAGGAAATGTCCATCCTGACATCGAGATTGTTGGCGTCGTTGGAGACAGCAAGTACTCCAGGGTGCGCAATCCGAGCATGCCTTTTGTCTATCTGCCGTACGCGCAGCGGAACTCACCCGGTGTAGTCACGTTTTATGTAAGAACGGTGCAGGAGCCTTCGGCGATGGAAGACACACTGCGGAAAACCGTGGCCGAACTTGACCCGGCCCTTCCTATCTACGCGCTCAGGACCCTCAACGAGCAAATCGATCAATCGCTTTTTGCCGATCGCTTTGTGACGTTCCTCGCTTTGTGCCTGGCAAGTCTGGCAGGTCTGCTGGCTGCCGTAGGCCTGTACGGAGTGATGGCGTATCTCGTGTTCCGGCGCACGCGGGAAATTGGAGTCCGCATGGCACTGGGAGCGAGCCGGCGCAGGATCGCCGGCATCGTTTTACGCGAAGTCCTGCGCACGACGTTTATCGGTTTGGGGGCCGGGCTAGTGATTGCAGTCTCGTTAGGGCGGCTTGTCGAATCGCAGCTATTTGGTGTCAAGGCTAGCGATCCCCTGGTCTTCGCGAGCGTCATTGGGCTGCTTTCCGCGATAGCTCTGCTGGCAGGCGGTTTGCCCGCCCGCAAAGCGGCCACTTTGGAACCGATGAATGCGCTGCGCTACGAGTAGCTCATAATGCTGCGACCACAGCGAAGGAATGGAAAATAGGCGCAATCGGCCATGACCTTGCGTCCGAGCCTTTCCAGTCGACGTACGAGCTTGCACCACTCCCGCAGATGGGGTGAGGGACTTCGTGGAGCGATAAGGGATGCATATGAACGTCCTGAGTCAAGACATTCGGTATGGGCTTCGTCAATTGCGTAACAACCCTGGGTTTACCGCAATCGTGGTCTTTACCCTGGCGCTGGCGATAGGCGTGAACACGGCAATTTTTTCCATCGTCGATGCCCTAATGCTCAGAAGCCTGCCTTACTCGCATCCGGATCGCATTGGTACGATTTTCACCCGTATTAGCGGTCCCATATTATCTGACGAGCGACACCACATCGATGGCGAGCAATGGGAATTGCTTCGTGACGAGGTTCCTGCCCTAATCTCCGCCGTCTCTGGCACCAGAACCTCCGGGGTCAATCTTGAGGCGGCATCGCATGTACAGTACGTGCAAGCTGGGCGCGTCTCAGAGCATTACCTTGATGTTTTGTCCATTGATCCGGTCATGGGGCGCAATTTCTCGCATACGGAAGATCTGCCTCATGCACCGAAAACGGCAATCCTGAGCTATGGTCTATGGCGCAAAGCTTTCGATGCCGATCCGCACGTCGTTGGCCGGTCGGTCCTTTTGAGAGGCGAGCCCTACACCGTTATCGGCGTGCTCCCGGAAGACGCAACCACGCCTCTGAACGCCGATGTGTATACTGCGCTGCAGCCCACTCGCCAAGGCGAAGGCGGGGGGACAAACTTCGACTGCGTTACTCGCCTGCGTGATGGCGCCACGTGGCCAGAGGCAGATAGCCAGATCAATCGCGCATGGTTGCATCGCGCGGACCGCTATGAACTGGGAGACAACCCAGGCGCCCAAGTATCGTACTATTCCGTTCCGCTCCAAAAAGGCCAGACGGCCACACTGCGGCCGCAGGTTCTCGCTCTGATGTTGGCCGCGGGATTCATTCTGCTGATTGCCTGCGCGAATCTGGCCAGCCTGACCCTGGTGCGCGTGCTGCGGCGCACGCCTGAAATAGCAACGCGGATGGCACTTGGCGCCTCGCGTTGGCAGATTCAAAAGCAACTGTGGATTGAGAATCTCCTGCTGGCACTGGTCGGCGGAACCGTCGGCGTAGCGGTAGGATTTGGTGCTTTGCGCGGGCTCATCCTGCTTCTTCCAGAACACTTTTTGCCCGTCAGCCGTCTATCGCTCGACACCCGAGAGCTGGCATTCACGGGGTTTGTATCAATTGCGACCAGTATTCTGTTTGGCATGCTTCCTGCGTTTGCAACGCGAAGACTCGATCTCCGCTCGGCGATGGCGAATCGCATGTCAGAGGCCGGCGAGGGCATGAATCTCCGGCAGGGTTTGATAACGGGCGAGGTCGCTTTGACGGTGCTGTTGCTGGCTGCTGCAGGTCTGCTGGCTCGAACTCTCATCCACCTGGAAACATTGCCACCAGGGTTCAACGCTGAGGGCGTGATGACCGCGAAGGCGTCGCTCGATGACGCACGATATCACGACGCGGCGGCATTCCGCAAGCTGCTTAGCGAAAGCACGGAAGCCATGCGGCAAATCCCGGGCGTGCAGTACGCAGCCGTCGGGCTGAGCTTGCCGTATGAACGCGAGCTGAACAGCGGAGGAATAACCATTAGTGACGGTAAAGAGGCAGGTCGCGACGTCATTGGCGATGAAGTGTACGTTACGCCAGATTACTTCGCGGTCTTGCAGATTCCGCTGTTGTCAGGCCGCGCGTTTACCGAGTCAGATGGGGCAAATACCCAGCCCGTAGCGATTGTGAACCAGAGCTTTGTGCTCAAGGCATTTCACGGACAGAATCCGGTAGGTCGCCACCTGAACAAGAACCAGGTCATTGTCGGAGTCGTAAGGGACGTGGCGATGGTTCCCGGCCTTGACAACTACCACCTTCCTCTCAGTACCGAGGAAACCATGTACATCCCCGCCGCGCAAATGGGCGGCTGGAATCTCGAACTGCTTCACATCTGGTTTCAGCCCAGCTGGATTGTCCGCACGTCTCGGCCCATTGAAGGGCTGACCGCGCGGATGCAACGTGCCCTGGCGAGTGTCGATCCCAGTCTGCCTTTCTCTGGCTTCCATCGAATGGATGATTTACTGGCAAAGACGCTCGCGACTCAGCGCGTGGAAGTCGCCTTGCTAACCACGATGGCCGCTCTCGCGCTGCTGTTGAGTGCGGTCGGGATTTTCGGTCTTGTAGCGAACATGGTCAGGCAGCAGACCAGAGAAATCGGCATCCGTATCGCTCTCGGTTCGACTATTCGTGAAGCCATGATCCATATAGGCGTGCCGGGGCTGCGAGCCTCCGTGCTCGGGCTTTTCATGGGCTTGGTCTTGTGTGCTGGAGGGTTGCGGGTCATGCGAAGCGTGCTTTACGGAATTGGTGTTTATGACGGCGCCACGATCGCTTCGGTCGTTGTGGTGCTGGCATCGGTGACGCTCGTTGCTGCGACTGTACCGACACTCCGGATCGCGCGAATCGATCCCGCTAGGACGCTGCGAGAAGAATAGGACGGAAGAGAAATAATGATCCAACTCAACAATCTGGAACGCAGTTATAAAAGTCCCGCGGGGCAGTTCTGGGTCCTTCGCCGCATCAACTTGGAGATTCGCGAAGGCGAGTTCATCACCATCATGGGCCCCTCCGGGGCAGGGAAGTCTTCTTTACTGAATGTCCTCGCCTTGCTCGATGACGGCTGGCAGGGGGAGTACTGGTTTCGCGGCCAGGCCGCCCATGAGATGAAGCGCAAGCAAAGAAGCGAGCTGGCCAAGCGCAACATCGGGATGGTTTTTCAAAGCTATCACCTGCTCGATGAACTCACCGTCCGCGAGAACATCGATCTCCCACTCTCCTACAAAGACATCCCGCATAAGCAGCGCCAGGGTATGGTGGCCGACACGCTCGACCGCTTCCAGATCGTCGCCAAGAAGGACCTGTTTCCCAGCCAGCTCTCTGGCGGCCAACAGCAGCTGGTCGGTGTTGCGCGAGCGGTGATTCACAAGCCCGCCTTTCTGCTCGCCGATGAGCCCACCGGGAATCTTCACTCCAGCCAGGCCAAGGAAATCATGGAACTCTTTCGCGAGCTGAATCGGCAGGGAACTACGATCGTTCAGGTAACCCACTCGGAGACCAACGCTGCTTACGGCTCGCGCACGATTCAACTCCGCGACGGATGGATGGTCGCTGACACCGCGAATCCCGACCTAGAGGCTTACGAGGCGGTCAAGCAATGAAGCTAAAGCGAAGCCCGCATCGGATCACGCAGTTGCTCGGATGCTTTGTCATTTGCTCTGCCTCCGCGATCTCGGCCCAGACGAACGCTTCCGTGTTACTGCAGATGCCGAAATCGCACAATCCTTTGAGTGCATACACTCCCAGTGAAGCTCCTGAGCCGCAGCTCATCAATTCTCCGGATCTTACCCAACTCATTCGTGACGGCAAGTTGTACCTGTCTCTGAAAGACGCGATCCGCCTGGCTCTGCAGAACAACCTGGACATTGCTATTGCCCGCTACAATCTCCCGATTGCCGACACGGACCTCTTGCGCACGAAAGCCGGCGGAGCTTTTCGCGGAGTAAACGCTGGCGTGGTGCAAGGCACTCCGGGCGGCGGAATTGGCGGCTTCGGAACCGGAGCTCCAGGCGCGGGTGCAGGCGGCACAACCGCCGGAGCCGGCGGAGCGGGCGCCGGTGCATCCGGCTTGGTGCAATCCACTTTGGGTACCGGAACTGCTGTCCCGTCCTACGATCTTTCGATCATCGGTTCCCTAGGAGCAGAGCATCTGACCAGCCCGCTGTCCAACCGGCAAATCTACGGTGTGCCGTCCCTGCAGCTCAATACCGGCCAGGCCAACTTCGGGGTTGCCCAGGCATTTCCAACCGGCGCCAGTGTTTCCTTCGAATTCAACAATGCGCGCCAGACCTCGAACAGCCCATTCAATATTCTGTCTCCCATCCTGAACTCGAACTACAGGCTCTCTTTCCAGCAGCCGCTACTCGCGGGCTTTGGCCTGGGTCCGAATCTCCGCTACCTGCGCATTGCCAAGAACAACAAGAAGATCTCCGATATTGCGTTTAAGGACCAGGTGATTGCCACGGTCACGCAAATCGAGAACATCTATTGGGACCTGGTGAACTCCTACGAACAGGCGCAAGTGAACGAGCAATCGCTGGCCTTTGCACAGCGCTCTCTGGACAATGCAAAGAAACAGCTTCAGTTGGAAAGTGTCCCCGCCATGGACGTGATGCGGGCCGAAGCGGAAGTTTCCAAGCGGGACCAGGACTTGACCGTGGCGCGCACCAGTCTTCAGTTGCAGGAGCTGCTGATGAAGAATGCGCTGACCAAGAGTCTCGACGACCCTCAGCTGGAGTCGATGCCGGTCGTCCCGGTCGATCGTCTGCAGCCGGCGCGGGCGCCTAGCGCACAATCCGTGCAGGAGATGATCGCCGAGGCATTGCGGGAACGGCCGGAACTGGCCGAATCCGATGTTGATTTGGTCAACCGGCAGATTAGCCGCCAGGCGGCACGAAACGCATTGCTGCCGTCATTGTCGCTCGTGGGCTTTTACGGAGGATCAGGATTAGCCGGTCCCTTGAACCCGATATCCAACGTCCCGGGTGTTACCTCGAGCGTCCCCACTGATTTCGCGGGAGCCTTGGCTAGCGCATTCAATAACTCCGCTCCGGACTACTATGTGGGATTCAATCTGAGTATTCCGATTCGAAACCGCGTGGCCAAGGCTGACCAATACCGCTCTGAGCTCGAATACCGTCAGGCCGAATTGCGCCGCGAACAATTGCGCAAGCAAATCAGGATCGAAGTGCGCAACGCGGAATATGCGCTGGAACAGAGCGCGGCGCGTGTGGATGCTGCCCGCAAAACCCGTGATCTGGCGCAGCGGACCTTCGAAATCATGCAGAAGGAGCAGGAACTGGGAGCAGGTTCCACGTACCAGACCATGACGGCTCAGCGTGACCTGTCGCTTGCTGAACTGGATCTGGCTACCGCGATGACAGTTTATGAAAAAGCCAAGGTTGAGCTGGATCGTGCAACCGGCAGCACTTTGGAACATAATGGCATTGCGATCCAGGATGCAATCACCGGCAAGATCAGCCAATCTTCGCCCTAACTGATGCCGACCTCGGCCAAGACGCGAGATATCAACAGCCCTGCCCGAACGGGCGCGAATCGCCCCCGGATTCTTGCCGCTGATGACCAGCAGCATATTCTGGAGGCCATCCAACTGCTGCTCAAGCCGGAAGGCTATAACGTAGATACGGTTCAGTCTCCCCTCCTGGTTCGAGAAGCGCTAGCCAGCACCTCCTATGATTCTGTATTGATCGATCTTAACTACACGCGTGATACCACCTCGGGTCAGGAAGGTCTCGATCTGCTCTCCGACATCGTTGCGCTCGACAGCACGCTGCCAGTGATTGTCATGACTGCCTGGGGCAACGTCGAACTTGCGGTGGAAGCAATGCGACGAGGAGCCCGCGATTTCATCCAAAAACCTTGGGAAAATGAACGGCTCCTTTCGATTGTTCGGACCCAGGTAGAACTTCGTCGCGCTCTCGAGCAAGCGGAGCGGCTGGCTGCCGAAAATCGATTGCTGGCCGCTCATGGCAGACCGGAGTTCATCGCCAGTGCGCCCTCCATGGTGCCGGTTCTCGAAACGCTCACCCGCATTGCTCCGTCCGACGCCAACGTGCTGATTTCCGGCGAACACGGTACCGGTAAAGAAGTCGTGGCCCAGACCGTGCATGCCCTGTCGTTGCGGGCGTCCCGCCCTTTCATCGCCGTAAACACCGGCGGGTTGGCGGAAGGTATTTTTGAAAGCGAACTGTTCGGGCACGTAAAAGGCGCTTTTACCGATGCTCGCTCCGACCGCATCGGCCGTTTTGAACTGGCAGACGGTGGAACCATCTTCCTGGATGAGATTGGTAACGTGCCTGTACGGCAGCAGGCCAAGTTATTGCGCGTGATTGAATCCGGACACATGGAGCGCGTTGGATCGTCTCACGCCCGGCAGGTTAACGTGCGTTTGATTTCCGCCACTAATACCGATCTCGAGGCCGCATGCCGCGATCGATTGTTTCGCGAGGACCTCCTGTTCCGGCTTAACACGGTCGAGATTCACCTGCCCGCTCTACGCGAACGCAGGGAAGACATCCCGCCATTGGCGATGCATTTTCTATCCCATTACGCCTCCCGCTACCGCCGGCAGGTGAATGGTATCGACTCCGCCGCTCTGCAACTGTTAGTCCAATACTCCTGGCCGGGCAACGTGCGCGAATTGGAGCACACCATCGAACGTGCCGTGCTGATGTGCCGTACCGATCACATCCAGCCCGCCGATCTTGGCTTAGCGGCTCAACGCAGCCAACCCCAGAACCTGGAGGAATTGAGTCTGGAGGCGGTCGAAAGTATCCTGATTCGCAAAGCACTGCAGCGCTTTCAGGGCAACGTGAGCCAGGCGGCCGAAGCTCTTGGTCTCAGTCGTGGCGCCCTGTACCGGCGGATGGAAAAGTATGGGCTCTAGCCCACCTGTAGGCGAAGCTTCAAGACGTGTCCCACGCAAACCTCAAAGAGTCCCTTTTGAGAGCCGTGTCATTCGGATTGCCATATTGCTGGTTCTGCCCGGGTTCCTGATCAGCGCTATCCTCATCTGGCTCGAGCCCTGGGCAATCGAGTCGAAGCTTGTGTTGTTAGGTGCCGAGGCGCTGGTGTGTCTCCTGATCGGCGCCGCTCTGCACGAGCAAATTACTCGACCGCTGCAAACCCTCGCCAACGTCGTTGGTGCTTTAAGCGAAGAGGATTACTCGTTTCGTGCGCGCTTGGCGGTGCCCGACGACGCCCTGGGCGAACTGTCTCTGGAAGTCAATGCGCTGGCCGATCTTCTCGCCCAGAACCGAACCGGCGCCATCGAGGCCGCAGCGCTGGTACAACGTGTGGTCGAAGAAGTGGACGTCCCTATTTTTGCCTTTGACCCCGCACAGAAGCTGCGGCTGGTGAATTCTGCCGGAGAGAAGGTGCTGCAGCACGTTTCTGAGCAATTGCTTGGCAGAACAGCCTCCGAGCTGCGGGTAGAGAGTTGCTTATCTTGCGAGAACGAAACTCTGGTTTCCCTTCCGTTCGCGGGTGGTGCGCGGTGGTTCGTTCGGCGCGGGGCGTTTCGCCAGCGCGGCGTTCCCCATACCCTGGTTGTGCTCTCGGATGTGAGTCGCGCGCTGCGGGAGGAGGAACGGCAGGCGTGGCAGCGTCTGATCCGGGTCATCGGTCATGAATTGAATAACTCTCTTGCTCCAATTAAATCGATTGCGGGCAGCCTCAACGCGCGCCTGTCGGAAACCAGTCTTGACCTCGAACAGAGACGGGACTTCGAACGTGGCCTGGCCATCATCGAGAGCCGCGTTGCCTCCCTGAACCGTTTTCTGCAGGCCTATCGTCAGTTAGCACAAATGCCCCCGCCAGCCATACAGGAATGCTCGCTCCCGGCCCTGGTAGACCGGGTAGTTGCTCTCGAGGAGCGCGTAGATGTGAAGGTGATCCCCGGACCCGAGACATGGTTGGCCGCGGACCCGGATCAACTCGAACAGATGCTGATCAATTTGCTTCGCAATGCCGCCGACGCCGTGCTTGAGGCATCGGGTGCCGCGGGAAAATCCAACGGCTCGGATAGTTCGGCCTCAGAGTCCGGAGCTCCTGTTACGCTGACATGGCAACTCACGGAGAAAGATGTGATCCTCACCATCGAAGATAAGGGCCCTGGACTACTGAATCCGGGCAATGCTTTTGTCCCCTTCTACACCACGAAAGCACAAGGAAGCGGGATTGGGCTCATCCTCTCTCGCCAGATCTGCGAAGCCCATGGCGGGTCACTTGAACTGACAAACCGTCATCGAGCCAGAGGTTGTGTGGCCGTAGTTGTTTTGCCCAAAGTACCTAAAAGCCGAGATGTCCGCTTTAGCGACTGGGTCAGACCATGAAAACCAATAAGCAATAACGTCCCAACCCGCGCCAAATGATTCCAGCTCTTTGTCGGCACCCCAAGTCTGCTTGGTAACGATAAGTGCAGTAAAGCGGTGAAGATCAGCCCGCCACCCCGGTAAGGGCCGCCGTTGCTCGAGTTATGCGCACGCCCATCATGAGTTTTCTCTGCAATCGCCGTAATGCGTGTCACTGGTTTACGTGAGATTGGAGAGTTCATGGTCTTGTCTCGAAATTTCCTGGATCGACTTGGCATCCTCCAGAGTCACACGCTTTTTGTGTCTATAGGACAGATTGGCCATGTGGCCGGCAACGGCTGAAAGGTAGCCAATCTCAACCGAAGCATTCGGCCGCTCGCGGGTGCGAACGCAATCAACAAAATTCGCCATGTGGTTCTGGTCGGATGATTGCCCTACCAGCGTTGGACTGTCCGGACGATTCACCCTCTCAGGAAAATAGTGCGTGGTCGAGCTGGACTTGCCCGTGACCATGTCGGTGGCTCCAGAAATATGTTCCACTGTGCCGCTGCTTCCGAGAATGCGCTCACCCAAGCCGTAATGACTGTTGCTGAAAGTGGATTGCCAGGTAACGACGAGGTCTGGCGCAAAGTCGAGAGTAACAACGATCGTATCGGGTACTTCGCGGCCGTCCTTTTCTGAGAAAACCCCTCCAGACATGTAGGCCGAGGTGGGAAGGGGCAAGTCAAGAGCGCTCATGATCCACGCAATCTGGTGCACCATGTTCTCGGTCACGTTGCCGCCGGAGAACTCCCAAAACAAACGCCAGTTGATGAATTTGTAAGCGTCGAAGGGGCGGGATGAGCGTCCGTTCAGGAAGGCTTCCCAGTGCACGTTTGCGGGCGTACAGTCGGAGGGCACGGGGCGAACCCACTGACCATGGCCGCGAGGCGTATTGCGGCTCATCCACGACTCCACTTGTGTGACTTTGCCGACCAGCCCATCCTTGATCCATTGTCTGGTGTCGGCCAGTGAGCCGTCGCTTTCGTGTTGGAGTCCGATCTGCACGACACGATCCGAACCCTTAGCAGCATTGAGACACTGCTCGGCTTCCGCGATCGACCAGGTCATCGTCTTCTCGCAGTACACGTCCTTGCCAGCTGCCAAGGTGTCGAGAAAATGCCGCGCATGAATGTGCAGTGGGCTGGCAACTATGACTGCGTCGATATCCTTCCGGTCGAGCAAGCGGCGATGATCATCGTAGGTTTGAATGTTCGGTGCCATGGCCTTCGCCTCGTCGCGGCGTCGTGAATATATATCCGCGATTGCTACCAACTCGGCAGCATTCGGCAGAGCTAGAATCTGGTTCAGCAAGTCCTGTCCACGACCGCCGACACCAATCATTCCGACATGCACACGGTTATTGGCTCCGAGTATTTGCGAAGGGGAGTACATCAAGGCTGCCGTAGCGATTGCCGCCTGCTTGAGAAACTCACGTCGTGGTGTCGATGTTTTGGACATGTTGCCCTCCGTCGTCTTAATCAGTGATGTCGATCTTGTGGAGGTGATGACCGCTCAATGGCGATGAGACCACACCGGTCATGTGACTAAGAAAGAGTTCCGGCTTCACGCAGCTCCCGTTTCATACCTGCCATGCTCTGTCGCGTCGATTCCTCCGGAGTGCCGGCGCCACGCCAGTGAGTCTCGAGGCTGGTGGCAAACCGATAACCCGACTTTTTGAGAGCGCGGAACTGTCCGATCCAATCGATCGTGCCGCGTCCCATTGCGGCCCATTCAACACCCTTGCCGTCAGCTTTACGCTGAGAGTCCTTGCAGTGTACATGGCCAATTCGGTGAGTCGGCAGTTTGTTATACCCGTCTGGAAATGGCGTCTCACCCAGCATGGTGGCGTTAGCAGGATCCCAATTGAGCATGAAGTTTGGAGCTTTCACAGCGTTCAAGGTTCGCGCCGCTTCGGCCCCGGTCCCGGTGTTGCATTCATGTTCGTTTTCCAGCACCAGGATGACATTTTTCTTGGCAGCCTTTTCCGCAGCCTGGCGTAGCTTGTCATCGATGGCCGCACGGTAAGGAGCTGGATCATCGAGCCGCCAGAAATCGAAAAGTCTGACGCGATCAGTATTGAATGCACGAGCCAGTTCCAGACAACGGTCCAGCACCGCGTCCTGTTGCTCGAAGGTGAAGTCCGCATTGAAAGTATCGCGTTTCTTCGGGCTGAACTTTGACGGAGGCGCCCCTGGCCAGTCCACTTTGAACAAGGGGCTTGCGATGTCAGTGACGCGCAGTCTCGCGCGCTCCAGGAGGCGGCGGGCTTCGGCAACTTCGTTGCTGTCGAGTCTGAGAATATTCTTGTTCCACATCCCACGGAGCTCGATCCATTGCAAACGAAACTCTTTGGAGACGACTTCCACCGCCCTGCCGAAGTCCTGGGTAATTTCGTCATTGATGACTGCGATCCGGAATGGGGAGCTCATATCGAGATCCCCAGCCGGTCGTGAAGATAGTTCTTGCTGACCAAGGCTGACTCTCTTGGCGATCGTGACGGATCGGGAACGCTATCCAGTTCCACGACTGCCCATCCGCGGAACCTGACATGGTGGAGAGCTTGGAACACTGCCGGAAGATCGACGCGTCCCCGTCCGAGTTCCACAAACCGAAACCCTTTTCCATCTGCCGACTCCTGATTGGGTGTGCTCTCTACATCCTTAATATGCAGAAACAAGAGCCGGTCGTGATACTGGTGAATGGCCTGGGCCGGATCACCTCCGCCCTGGAAATAATGAGCGATGTCGAGTTCGAGCTTCACGTAACGAGAATCTACGGCGTCCATCACATGATCTACTTCTTCCGGGCTCTGACTCATCGAGCCCATATGATTGTGATATCCGAGCTGTACTCCGAGATCCGCCGAGCGTTTGCCGATTTCCGTCAACAAACGTCCCAGTTTTTTGTAAGGGTTGACCAGTGAGCCTTTAGGCTTCTGGTCAGTCACCTGTAGATAGAGACCGCCGGCGGCGTGCGTGTACTTGGCATTCTTTACATGCTTGTCGATCTCGGAGGCTTCATCGGAAACTTCGACCCGCACGCCACCACTGGAAAGCGCAACCATCGTGAGATGATGTTGCCCCAGAAGATTCCGCACGTCCGCGGGATTAGGAAACTCGCCTAGAAGGTTGGAGCGCAGCTGAATGCCGCTAAAACCTAAGGCCGCGATATCTTCGATTGCACGCTGGTCATTTCCACCCCAGGTTATTGCCGCATATCCGACCTTAATCTCAGCAGGGGCTCCCGAGATGGGAGTATCGAAATCGGACAGATCCATCGGCGGATACAATGGCTCGAAAGGCGGAAACGCGGCGGCGGGAATTGCCCAGCTCCCGGCCAGAGCCGTCAGCCCAGCAATGAATTCCCTGCGAGATGCTTTCCAGTTCATGGAAGAAAGACTAACCTTTCTGCAGAGTTCGTCACCAAGAAACCTGTTCGCTCAATCAGAATGTTACTTTGGCGCCCACATCTAGGGTGCGGCTGCCGCTATCGACGCCCTTGATGTGCAATCTGGGCTGGTCAGACGAGTGCGAGAGCTTGAAAATTCTGGCGTATTGGTGATGCTGATGGACATTGCTGCAGCAGCTGATCTGAGAATAAGTTAAAGTCGCCGGTAACTGACGCGGCTACTGAATCAGAACGAGAACTTCGCACTCAACTCGACAACGCGGTTACCGTCGCCCACCGAGCCGTTCTGGTCTCCAGTGCCGGTGATACGTCCATAGGTTGAAGATGTAATGCTGGTGCTGGGATTGCTGAAGTGTGGAGTATTGGTCACACTGAAAGCCTCGGCCCGAAACTCCAGTCCCATTTTCTCCCCAATTAGAAATTTGCGGAATACGGCCGCATCCAGATTGAACAGTCCAGGACCCGAGAACTGATAACGTCTCATGTTGCCCAGCACACCGTTTCCGGTCACAGGACAGCCCGGCGGGGGATTTGGGACTCCGACCGGGCAGAAGGACGAGGTGTCGAACCACAACGCACTGTCGATTCCCCCGAGAACGTGGAACGGCGCAATCTGGATCGGGTACTGAGTGGATGCAGGTGCATTGAGAGAATTGTTGCTGGTTGTGAAATGCAATGGAGTTCCACTCATGCGGGTGAGGACGCCGCTAACGCCCCATCCGCCCAGAATCCAGCTTGAGGCGCCCGAATTGAGGAAATGCTTGTTCTTGCCAAACGGCAGTTCGTAGACATAGCTCTGGACAAACGTATGTGCGCGGCTACGGCTGGTGACGCTGTAGTTGCGCCGAAAATCAATGTAATTGTCCGGCCCGCCATCATCGGAGCCCATATCAGATCGATAGGCCAATGCCTTTGCCCAAGTATAGGAAGTAGTGAGCAGGAACCCATTCTTCCACTTGCGGTCAAACTTTGCCTGGAGAGAGTTGTAATTGGAAACCGTGGGTTTGAACAGGAATGTTGTTGATGCAGTGCGGCCGAACTTTGCGCACAGCGGCTCGACCGTGCATTTGTTCGCCAGCGTGCCGTTTGGATTGACTGCTGGAACCGTTTCGGCATTCAGGTTGTAGGCAACTGGGATCTTGACGCCATGATTGCCTACATACGCGATGTCGAGAACGAAGTTCCACGGTAATGCGTGCTGCACGGCGAGGTTGTAGGATTCGACGTAGGGCTCCTGGAAATGCTTATCAACCACATTGTAGGGATCGCCGTTCCTCGGCGCGACAGTTCCGTTGGACGAAATCGAAACCGTGCTCGGCGGCGGAAATCCATTGAAAAATGTTGCCGCCATCGTGCCACTGGGAGTCGTGAATGTAGGAAGTGCAAACGTGTTGGGGCTTTGGTTCGAACCCTCATTTTGCCGGACAGGGAAATTGAACGCGTACTGGTTGTTGGTGAAGGGCTCGTAACTGATGCCAAAACCGGCGCGCACGACCGTTTGTTCCGAAATCCGGTAGGCAAGGCCAAGACGCGGAGCAAAGTACTTATAATACGTTTTGCGGCCCAAGTTACTCGGATTTCCACCGACCCCGGCAATCACCAGCACGTTGTTGGTTGAATCATAGTTCGAGTATCGTCCGCTATGGCTTGGAGTAGGGGGAACGTACAACTCCCAACGCAAGCCTCCCGTGATGGTCAGCTTGTTGCTGGCATGCCAGGCGTCTTGCCCGTACAAGAAAGCCTCAGTTTCGCGCCAGGAGCCAGACACAATCGATATGTCGCGACCGACCAAGGTTGGTACGTCAATCAGGAAGCCTGCAAAATTGTTCGCTTGCGTGGCAGACCCCGCGCCACCATTCAGAAGGGTTGTGCCGGTGCCGAATGTAAAGTGCCCCCGAGGGCCAAACGTCTGCGCTTGCACCAGATCATCGCGCAGCCGGCGTATATCAGCGCCCCACTTAAAGGTGTGATTACCCCTGATCTTGGTCCAGTTGTTGACCACATCGATGTTGGTCTCACCCCGGTCCCATGGCTGGGAAGCCGAGTACCCAACAAAAGGATTGCCGAAACCATTCTGAATTTCGACCTGAGTCAGTCCGCTGGTAAAAGCGTTCAAGTTGGCTCCCGGAATTCCGAGGGCTGCGGTTGCGGTTGAGCCGTAGTCAGAAGTTTGGGTGACGTTGCGGTAGTGGCTGACGCCCGCCCTGGTTTCAACGATCAAGGTTGGGGAGAAAACGTGCGTTTCATTGAGCGCGCCACTTTGTTCGTGCTGGTGGCCGGGTCCCTGAAATCCAATGGGTCCGCCCGCAAGCCCGAACATCGGCTGTTGTAGGGGATTCTGTACTGCTCGGCTGAACCGGAAGGCGAGTCGGTCCTTCTGCGACCAATTATGATCGATCTTGATGTCGAAGGACGTGCTGTTTTTCCTGAATTGCGTGTCCTCCTCGTAATTGTTTGTGAGTCCCGCCAGATTGGTGTGTGGCACCAGGGCGAGGATCTTAAGCGAGATGGGATCGATCATCGCCAGTGGAACGACGTTATTGCAGGTCGCAGCTCCAGCACATGCCGGATTATAGGCATCCACGAGCCCATTGCGACCCTGAACCGTGGCGGTGCCCGGAGCTGACGAAGAGAAGATCACTAGTCGGCCCGTTCCGTCGGGATTTCCCGTAAATGGATTGTAAATGTTGGACTTGCCCGAAGTGATTGCGGCCCGCACATCTCCATTCCGGAACTGGTCATTGGGCAATTGGGTGAGCTGAAATTGGCCGCGGATATCATCAATACGCAGAAGGTCGAAGAAAAAGAAAGTTTTGTCCTTGATGATCGGTCCACCAAAGGTTCCCCCGTAATAGTTGTAGGTCGATCTTGGGAACGGGCTGTTGTTCTGCACACGGTTGAAATACGTCCTGGCCGCAAGTGCGCTAACCCGGTTGTATTCGTAAGCTGATCCACGGAACTGGTTCGTTCCGGACTTCAGAATAACGTTGGTTACGGCTCCCCCGGCCCGTCCGAACTCGGCATCATAGTTGCTGGTGCTGACATCAACGGTTTCGATCGCTTCGGCAGGCGGCACATAGATTTGCAGCAGGCCGGTCCGCTCGTCGTCGTTGACCCCCTCGATCATCAGCTGATTAAACTCGCGCGATTGACCGTTCACCTCGACCGAAAGCGTGTCCTGGGCATTGAAGAATTCGGAGTGGTCGCGGTGGGGGCGCACAGTACCGGGAACCAGGGCCAGGAGGCCCTGAAAATTACGATTTGCGCCGCCTACAGGCAGTTCCTCTACCTGCACGGCTTCGATCTTGTGGCCGACATCCGATCGATCCGTCTGGAGAGGCGGAGAAGCCGCGGTAACTTCGAGCGTCTCGTTTACTGCCCCCGGTTGCAGGGCGATGTCGACTCGAACGGTGCTGTTCACGGCAACCCCGACATTCGGGCGAATCTCTTTCTTAAAACCCGGCATTTCCGCGGTGACTGAATAGGTGCCGGGCGGCAGGTTCGCAAGTGTGTAGTTACCGGATGAATTCGTCGTCGTTACTCGGCCTATGCCAGTAGAAGTCTCTTTGACCGAGACGGTCGCACCGCCAACCATCGCGCCGGATGAATCGGTGACATTCCCTACCAGAGTGGCATTCACAGCTTGCGCGTGCACATTGGGTTTTGTGAGAACAATCAGACAGGTAGCGGCAATCAGAACGGCATAAGCTGTCATCCTGGTGGGCATTTGCACCTCGCACCCCCATCTACGGCAGGATTCTTCTCGAGTGGAAACCCAGTCCTCACGCCTGACAACTGGTAGCACCCGTTGTAGATCGTTCGTCTCGTCAATTCGTCGCTTGCTCGCGACAATTTGGGGCAGCTATCGATCACGAGCCGTTTAGGGGGGGCTGATCCTATGTACGTGCTGACGACGAGAAGCCTCGCGGCGGGACCTTATGCTGCCGAATTGCCCCTGTACATACAGTGATTTATGTATCACGTCATAAATTCCTCTGTAGGGGGCGCGGACTCCGGCGCGGGTTCCAATGGTTGAACTTGGGGTCCGCCAGGCTACGATGTCCTTAAGCTCACAGTCGCAGGGCCGGAACAGACCCTTCCCCCGGGCCGTCCACATGCTCTCAATAGGGACCCCGTTTACTTGGAAGAGATACTGACCTGAAGGGGGGATTTTAATCTGCGTGCGGTGTCCGCAAGATACTGATCCCATCCCTCGACAGCGGAGAACTGGCCGCTCTTGCTCCAGGTGAAACCCGCGTAGTACGTTAATTTGCCGCTTGCGAGTAACTTCGCGATCGCGAGACAGTTCCCCACGTCGTCGGCGAATTTCACCAACTCCCCAGGCGTGACGATGACTCCGCAACCAAGCTCACTGCCGTCGACTTTAACCGGTTCCCAGGTGCGCATCGTGCCAGCTTCGGGGTGGGTTGCCTCGCTAGATCCTGGACTCTTCTTGATGCCGATTGCAACGGCCAAGTCGCCAGGCTTCGCACCTTGGAAGTTGTAGGTGCTTTCGAAGCGGTCGATGTTCTGGCCTGCGTCGAGGGTTATCCGTTTCACTTCTGAGACTCGAACTCCACCCGCATCCCACTCCGGGTATTCGAGTTCAAACATCACGCGAATGGGGCCGTTGGCCAGGGTGCGCGAGTGGATGAAGTTCGCGGAGGGGTACAGCTTTCCATTTACCCAAACACCGTTCCCCCCGCAGCCACGGCTATTTCCGGCGGAATATAGGTCGGCGCCTTCGCCATGGTCGTGGTGATAGTCGTCCACCATGTACCAGTCGTTGATGACGAGATAAGAAACCCGCTTCGACCAGACGTCAACCGCGCTGCTGGTGAGCGGTTCGGCAGCCCAGGTTTCAAGCGCTTTACCGTACATGCGGTGTGCGATGCGGTCATTTTCCCAGGCGTAGTCGTCAAGCCGCTCCTCGACAAAACGTCCGTAGGCCTTGAAGTCTTCCTTGCGAAGAACCTGGCGCGCACCGGCCGTTAGGGTGAATGTTTTGGTCGCGTTGGCGGCGATGTCGGTTTGAAAAATGAAGTCGTCGAAAATGCCATCAGAGTTGTTGTCGACGGCCTGGATAAGCAGCTCTTTACCACTCGCGTCATCGCGAACGTGGATTTTGCGAACGTCATTCACCGCTAGCCGGCGGCGTAGTTCGTTGGCGCTCAGGACGATCGTCTCGCTGCTCCGTGTCAGATCAGCGGGATTGTGAACCGTAACGATCGCGGTCCCCGCAACAGCCAGATGGGCAATAGAGATATACAAAAAGGCAAGCAGGACGACGACGGGTGGACGCTTGGTCATGCCGGTCTCCTTCGCGAAATCGCTGTGGTAGCCCTCGTTTCATGATGCACCAAATGCAATTGCCTGGCTCAACCCTCCTTGGTATTTGATCGTCCGAGAAACCGCATCGCGAACGAGGTTCATAAGCTGTCCTCGTTCGTGAAGTCGAGCAGGAAGTCCTTCATGAATGAAGCCTATAGGACGGTCCTCGCCGGCTTAGCTCCCGCTGCAAGCAAAGCGGTCAGCCGCTCCGACCGAGTACCGAACCCGACGACGATAATCCTGAGTGGTTAGGGAGCGTAGAGCGGGTGAGGTCGTCATAGAATCCCATACAATAGCGCCGCAGGCTCGCGCATTCGAGGTTTCGGATCGATTGTTTCATCATGTGAAACGCTGTTGCAATTGACAAAACCGATCTTTTCGTGCTTTTTCTATGGTGTCAACTCACTCCTGTCCCGTTCCATTTGAGCGTAAGTCGTGGGATTCTGCGGCGCGGGGAGATTTGATGCGGGAATCCGCCAAAGACTCGGAGTGGCGGCGGGTTTGGCTCGTGCAGCGGAGTGTAGGGTGAAGCAGCGAACGGTTGTAGGCAGGGAATCGGCGGACGGATATTTCGGGCCGGACGAGATATCCGCGATTGTGGCTGAATCGCTAGAGTCGGTCGCGCTCGGCGGCAAGCGGATTTTGATGATCATTCCCGACGGCACTCGCACGATGCCCATGCCGCTGATGTTTGAAATCCTCCACAAGCGGCTGCGGCCGCGCGTGAAGGCGCTGGACTACCTGGTGGCTCTGGGGACACATCCGCTGATGTCGGATGCGCAGCTGAGCAAGTTGATCGGGCAGACCGTGGTGGATGGGAAAGTTGGCGATAGCCACATCTTCAATCACCATTGGGAAGACCGAGCAACGTTCGTTACCTTGGGCTCTATTCCTGCCGCCGAAATTTCCAGGTTAACCAGCGGGCTGATGGCCAGAGAAGTGCCGGTCACGCTAAATCGGTTGATAGTCGAATATGACCACATCATCATCTGTGGCCCGGTCTTTCCGCATGAGGTGGTGGGTTTTTCCGGCGGCAATAAGTACTTCTTCCCTGGTATTGGCGGAGCGGAGATCATCAATTTCACTCACTGGCTGGGCGCGGTAATCACAAACTATGACGTGATTGGTGCAGGGTATACTCCCGTTCGTGCTGTGATTGACCGTGCCGCGAGCCTTATTCCTCGACCGACTTCATGCTTTGCGCTGGTGGTGACCAAAGAGGGAACCGCCGGGTTGTTCTTCGGAGCGCCGGAGGACGCATGGAAAGCAGCCGCCGCGGTTTCCGCCAGGAAGCATATTGTTTGGATCGATAAACCATTTCGCCGAGTACTGTCGGTTCTGCCTGAACTATACGACGACCTCTGGACGGGTGCCAAAGGGATGTACAAGCTGGAGCCAGCTGTGGCGGACGGTGGCGAAATCGTTATCTACAGCCCGGCAATGACCGAGATCAGCTACACGCATGGGAAATTGATCGATGAGGTTGGTTATCACTGCCGCGATTACTTCCTCAAGCAATGGGACCGTTTCAAGCACTACCCCGGTGGTATCCTCGCGCATTCCACCCACGTCAAGGGGCTGGGCACATTCGATGAGAGGACTCGAATCGAGTCGCCGCGGATAGGGGTGACTCTCGCCACGCGCATACCAGAAGAACGCTGCCGGCGAGTCAATCTCGGGTACGTAGATCCGTCGACCGTCAACCCAGATGATTGGCGCGGCCGCGAAAAAGAGGGAATCGTCGCGATTCCGAGGGCAGGCGAGACGTTGTACCGCTTGAAGCAGCCAAGCGCCGCCCGAGCTTCTTAGCGGAACCTTTAGCATGTGCCCCCAAAAGTTGATGGATAATGGATCGGAAGAGTTAAAGGCTTTTGTGCTGGTAATTCATCTGTCGCAATACACGGCTCGCAGATTGGCAGCCTACCGCGGCGTCAATTCATGAGTGCAAAAGCCTAGTTCTGTTAGAGTCCAATGTCCCTGGTTTCATGGCAGCCTGAAAGGCTTATGGCCGATACGGTTAACCAAGTCAGTGTCCCGAACACTCCCCTCGAGCCGCCCCCGCAGGTTCCGGCGGCGGGGCACTGCCGATGGGTCATCTGCGGTCTGCTGTTTTTCGCAGCTACAGTCAACTACATCGACCGACAGGTGATTGGCCTGCTGAAACCCACACTCCAAGCAGAGCTCCACTGGGACGAGATCGATTACAGCAACATAGTCTTTGCCTTCCAGCTGGCTTATGCGGCGGGATTGTTGCTCGTCGGGCGAGTGATGGATTGGCTGGGCACGCGCCGGGGATTTTCGCTGTCCGTATTTCTGTGGAGCCTGGCGGCCATGGCCCACGCTCTTGTCCGAAGTGTCTTCGGCTTCGGTGCCGCACGGTTTGCGCTGGGATTGGGTGAGTCGGGCAGCTTTCCGGCATCGATTAAGGCGGTGGCCGAATGGTTTCCAAAGAGAGAGAGAGCCTTGGCCACTGGCATCTTCAACTCTGGGACGAATCTCGGCGCAATTATCACGCCGCTTCTAGTCCCGTGGATAACGCTCAGGTATGGGTGGCCGGCTGCATTTATTGCAACTGGAGCCATCGGACTGTTGTGGATCGCTCTATGGCTGGCCTTCTACCGGACGCCTGAAAAACACACCACAGTTACGGCCGCGGAACTGACATATATCCGAAGCGATCCCGGCGACTCAGCTGTGCCGATCAAGTGGACACAACTGATTGGACACAGTCAGATTTGGGCATTCGCCGTAGGTAAGTTTCTGACCGATCCGGTCTGGTGGCTGTACCTGTTCTGGCTCCCCGACTTCTTGTATCGCAACCATCACGTGAAATTGCAGGGAATGGTTCTGCCATTGATCGTGATCTATAACGCTGCCACGGTCGGAAGCGTAGCCGGGGGCTGGCTTTCGTCGTCACTGATAGGTCGCGGATGGACCTTAAACAAGGGCAGAAAAACCGCGATGCTGGTGTGCGCGATCTGCGTGGTTCCCATCGTCCTGGCGTCGAGGATTTCGGGACTCTGGCCGTCCGTAGCCCTGATCGGCCTCGCGGCTGCCGCGCACCAGGGATGGTCGGCGAATATTTTCACCATTGCTTCCGATATGTTTCCGCGGCGAGCAGTCGGATCGGTTGTGGGCTTTGGAGGTATGGCCGGCGCAGTGGGTGGAATGTTGATCGCGAAAGTAGTCGGATACCTCCTGCAATGGACTGGTTCCTATTTCGTGGTGTTCTTAATGGCAGGGTCGGCATACTTGATTGCACTGCTCTGCATCCATGTTCTTGCGCCCAAGCTGAGCCCAGTTCAATTCGAGGCAGCGTGACCGAGACGGCAGGAATAAGCCAATGAGAGGGATGCCAATCAGCCGCCCTGATTGCTTCGGGACAAATCGGAAGGTGGGGCGATGCTGAAAATCCGTCCCAAAACTGAGTGCAAGTGGGACCTGGTCAGCCTGGGCGAGGTCATGCTACGGCTTGACCCTGGCGACGACCGCATCCATACCGCGCGCTCATTTCGCGCATGGGAGGGCGGAGGCGAATACAACGTCGCCCGCGGCCTGAGGCGCTGTTTCGGGATGAATACGGCGATCGTGACGGCGTTTGCCGATAATCCGGTCGGCAGGCTTGTGCAAGATCTGATCTATCAGGGGGGAGTGGACCAGTCGCATGTGAAATGGGTGCCTTACGACGGAGTCGGGCGCAGCGTACGCAACGGACTGAATTTTACAGAGAGAGGTTTCGGTGTTCGCGCTGCTCTCGGATGCTCAGATCGCGGGCACACGGCCGTTTCACATCTGAAACCCGGAGATATCGTTTGGAATACGATTTTCAAAGAGGAAGGCGCTCGCTGGTTTCACACGGGCGGAATTTTTGCAGCGCTGTCAGAAACGACGCCGCTTGTGGCCCGAGAAGCGATGGCAGCTGCGAAGCAGAGCGGTACGGTTATTTCTTATGACCTCAACTATCGCGAATCGCTATGGAAGGGGATCGGTAGTAAGAAGCGGGCGCAGGAGATTAACCGGGATTTGGCGTCATACGTGGACGTGCTGATCGGAAATGAAGAAGACTTCACGGCGGCGCTAGGTTTCGAAGTTGAGGGAGTGGACGAGAATCTGTCGAAGCTCGATCCGGACAGCTTCCGCCGCATGATTGAAACGGTAATAGCCGCATTTCCCAACCTCCAGGTGGTAGCAACCACGCTACGAAGTGTGAAGTCCGCTACCCTTAACGATTGGAGTGCCGTGTGTTTTTGCGATGGCAAACTGTACCAGGCAGCCAGGCGGGAGAATCTGGCAATCTTCGATCGCATTGGCGGAGGCGATTCGTTCGCGTCCGGCCTTATCTATGGATTTCTTACTGGCCGGGAGGCGCAATGGGCGGTGGAATGTGGCGCCGCACATGGCGCTCTGGCAATGACGACCCCGGGGGACACTTCAATGGCCACGCTTTCGGAAGTCGAAAAGGTGATGAAAGGAGTCAGCGCACGGGTTGCGCGATAACGTGGAGGAAATCATTGCACTATGACTACCAGCACAATTACCCCGCCCTCTCTGGATAAGATGGTTTTCCGCAAAACCAATAGCCGCCTTGGACGGGTAGTGTCCGTCACACCCGAGAACAGCACTAACAAACACCTTTGTTACGGCCGCATCATTCTCAATGCGAAGCACAACTCGGTGTCGTTTGCGAATCAGGATCATGAGACCGGGTTGATTGTGCTCTCAGGCGCCGCATCGGTTGAGACGGTAGGGAAAAGCATCGATCTGAATCAATATGACGCCGTGTACGTCCCGCGGGATTCGAACATCAAGGTTTCCACGGATTCGTCAGTCGATATCGCAGAGTTCTCCGCCGAAGTTTCGCGGCGATACCCATTACAAATTGTTCGATTCGAGGAACTCAAGAAGGATCCGGGATTGTATTTCAGCACCGGAACGGGAACCTCCGCAACCCGCCAGCTGCATATGTCGTTGGCCAAGAACATTACTGCCGGGCGAATCCTGGCCGGATTCACATTCTCTGATCCCGGTAATTGGACCAGCTGGCCTCCCCATGAGCACGCGAAAATGCTGGAAGAGATGTATGTGTATTTCAACATGCCAGATCCCGCGTTCGGTATTCAGCTCGTGTATAACGACACTGAATATCCTGAATTGGTGACGGTGGTGCGGGACGGCGATGCTGTCCTGATGCCGGGCGGCTACCATCCGAATGTTTCCGTGCCCGGCCACCGAATTTGCTTCCTTTGGGCGATGGCTGCGCATCGCGAAGTTGAGGATCGCCAGTTTGGCTTGGTAAACGTCCAGCCCGGGTTCGATAAGGGCAGAACCGGCCTGGAATCGGGAAGGGCCCAGAAATAGTTGGGTTGAATCCCCAGAAGATGATTCTCGACAGCTTCAGGCTGGATGGAAGAAATGCGCTGGTTACCGGTTCTCAATCGGGACTGGGATCAGCCGTTGCACGCGCACTGGCGGAAGCGGGTGCGAATGTTGGAATTCATGGGCTCAACAAGAAAGACTGCGCAATCTGCACCGAGATTGCCCGATTGGGTCGGAAAACCTTCTACCAGGCCGGGGATGTCGCCGATTCGAAGGTTTGCCAGAGTCTCATTCAGCGCACCCTCGACGAATTTGGCTCACTGGACATTCTCGTCAATAACGCCGGGATGATCCGTCGGGCGCCGGCTCGGGAGTTTCCGCAGAGCTACTGGGACGAGGTCATTGCCGTGAACCTTACATCGGTTTTCCGGTTGTCGCAGCTCGCAGGAGCTCACATGCTCAAAAAGAGCAGCGGCAAGGTCGTCAATATCGCATCGGTGCTGTCGTTTCAAGGGGGAGTGTTTGTGCCCTCGTATGCGGCCGCGAAATCCGGGGTAGCCGGCCTGACCCGTGCTCTAGCGAATGAATGGGCGGCAACGGGTATTAACGTCAATGCCATCGCGCCCGGCTACATGGTCACCTCGAATACGGAAGCGCTCCGTCAGGACCCCGCAAGGTCGCGGCAGATTCTGGAGCGGATCCCAGCGGGGCGCTGGGGAGAGCCTTCGGATTTGGCTGGGGCTGCCGTTTTTCTCAGTTCTAGAGCCAGTGACTACATTAACGGTCACATACTGGTAGTCGACGGCGGATGGATGGGACGATGAACACTGCAAATATCGGCAAAGCGGCCATGACAAAACAGGAAGTTCGGGAACGCATCCTGAGCGTGGGCGTCATCCCAGTTGTGCGTGCGAAGTCGGCGCGGCACGCCATGGTGGGAATTGAGGCAATTTCGGAAGGCGGGATTCCTATCGCTGAAATCACGATGACGGTACCGGGAGCGATATCGCTCATCGAGGAGGTCGTGAAGCGAATGGGATCGTCGGTATTGGTCGGGGCCGGTACCGTGCTTGACGCGTCCACAGCCCGCCAGTGCGCCGATGCGGGCGCTCAGTTCCTGGTGAGCCCAGGGTTTGACCTTGCAACCGTGGAATTCGCCCGCGACAAAGAGATTTTGATGATGGCTGGGGCTCTTACTCCCACCGAAGTGATGGCCGTCTGGAAGTCAGGAGCGGATTTTGTGAAGGTTTTTCCTTGTGGTGAGGTCGGCGGAGCGAAGTACATTCGCGCGCTTCGCGGACCTTTCCCAGAAATCCCCATGGTTCCGACCGGGGGAGTGAGTCTGAAAACCGCCGCTGAATTTATTCGGGCGGGAGCGAGCGCTCTCGGTGTCGGCGGCGAATTGGTGTCCGCAGCCGCACTTGAATCCGGCGATGCCAAGATTATCAGCGACAACGCTCGGGCATTTGTGGCTGCCGTCCAACAAGCTAGGACGACCTGAGTCCCACGGCTTGCACTAAGGTTGCACCCGCAGCAACACGACACCGTGACCAGGGACGACCGTGGAATAGATGGCTGGCGGTGAAGTGAGGTCACGATGAGTCCAGAGGTCGCGAAATCTTAATTGCTGAGAATTCGTATGTATTCCGAGGCTGGGCCAGTTAGCGGTGATGTCCGAGTCTTTAGCGGAACGGTTGAATAGTCCAACCGCTTTCGCACCGCCGTCGAGATCACGAACCCAGATCTCCTGCTCTCCCGACTGCCAGACGCGCCAGCCTTGCTGACCGAGGGTGTCCTGGTCGATGGCGATGACTTCCTTGTTGGTATCACATCGCCCCCTGCAACGGGGGAACCGCCCCGGCAACTCAAAGGGTTCGCAAAAGTGAATCTGCGTTCCGGCGAAACGCTTCATGTGACGATTGCATTAGATCAGCGTGCCTTCTCAATTTGGGATATGAATTCGAAATCGTGGAGAGTAGTGGCCGGAACTTACCAGGTTCTAGTTGGCGACTCTTCCCGCAACTTGCCTCTAAAGGCCATCCTTGCTATTTGGAATGGTGCTGGCCTTGAATCCAAGTAATGCCCGCTCAGCTGTCACACATTACGCGACGCTGCGGCTACTTGCTCTCACAACTGATTCCGAAACGGCCCCACCCAACATATTGTTGAGGTCTTTAAAAATGGATTCGAATCTGTCCAACGCCGGCGGCACGTCCGGGAGGGCGTTGAACACGGCATCCCGATGCTTAATGAAGTACTCGGACGCTGTGTATCGGCTAAATCCTGCTCCGAAGGAAGGCATCGTGCGGAATTTGTCTTCCACGACCTTGGTCACGCGCACTTCCGCCTGCTCGTCGTCTTTCAATTCCGCTGAGCCTACCAGGCCGTACGCCTTGTTCACCAGGGTTAGGTAGTTTCGCCATCCGATCACATCTTCCATATCAGCTTCTGGTTTATCGACGTACAGGGGCAAGGTAAGGACGTGCCCGTCAAGCAATAACTTCAGTCTTCCGACGCCTGCTGGGCTCTTTTTCTCTCCCAAGCTGTAATCGATCAACACCGCAACGCGGAGTTTGTTATTGCCAAACAGGCTTACGAATGCGGCCACGTTGTCGACACCGCCAACCGGGCAGACCGTCCATTGAGGGCTAAGATGAATCCGACCTCTGTTCTTCAAGGCCTCAGAAAACCCGGTCAGATAAAGCAGGTCAGAGGGCGACTGGACTATCAGACTATATTCTGCCGCAGAGAGCCTCTTGCTGATCTCGTAACCGAGAGCGCCTTGCAGGGGAAAGATCGTATCTCGATCCGTAGTGCAGACAAAGTCGCTGACCTTTGAGCCCATTGTCTGCACGTGGCCCTCGCTATCCTCAACGACAACATCTTCGACGGTTCGCACACCGGCTACGTTGTTTGAGTCGACCATGAAGGGAGAGTGTGTCGTGTATATGACTTGATAGTCTCGTTTCAGCCGCTCATCGATATATCGCAGCAAGTCCGCCTGCGCTTTAGCGTGCAAACTAAGACCCGGCTCATCCAAGAGAATGACCACGTTCTTGCCACAGCTTTTTCTTACCTGCGAGAAAAGCACCAAAAATGAGAAAAACCAGACGAAACCGCGGCTCCTGTCGTCGAAGTTCACTGAGACCTCGTGTAGAGGATTGTAAATTCGAGTATGAAGGATTCTGCCGTGGTTGAGCGGAGGAGGATCTCCAGGCTGCGCAGCATCCAGGCTGAAGAGCACGCGAAGACAACGATTCTGGGACCAGTACTCGAACATGTCATGGGTGATTTTGTTGGAGGCGGCCTCCAGCCGTGCCTTAAGAGGTTCAAACCTTTCAATGGAACTAATCTCCTCCAGGCTCGTACCCACGAAGTTCAGGAAAGCAAGGAAGACGGTTTCGCTTGGCGAGAGATGGCTTGGGTTGTTCAGCTTACGCTGCAGCAGATCCTCAAGGGCAACTGTCCCGCTCATCAAATCATAGTCACTGAAATAGAGGAATGTAGGCAGTCTCAGCGCGCTGACGGCCGCTTTGCGCGGATCCTGATCCCGAAAACTGTGAATCCTGTCGAGCATTCTGTTTTCCCGCTCCGAAGTTGAAGCTGCTGCGAGTTTCGTATGCAGATACCTCTTGAGCTCGGCGACAGTGCGATACCTGCGCGCCCGTGCGGCTTCCTCCGGATCGAGACCGGCGGCATCAATGATGTGATCGATGACTCGTGATTCATCGATTGAGATGACCCAGATAGTTCCCTTGTCATGGTAGCGCTTGTACACTTCAACCTCGCGCGAGCTCACGGTGCGAGGGCCTAGAACCTTCTCGATAGCATTTACGTCCGCATCATCGAGTTCCCAAGTCGCGGTAACAACACACGCCTCACGGCCGCGGTGGCGCTCGTCATATTCCATCAAGTAGCGACGTGGATATTCTTCAATTTTGTCGTATTCGGACAGTTCCTCGTCGTAAGGGTTCAACCGATAAAGTGCATCCAGAATCGCGGTTTTACCCGACTCATTCTTGCCAATTAGGCATGTCACCCGGTCGAGCGTAAATTCGTTGGAATCTTCGACAATCTTGAAGTTAGTAACACGTGCTTTGCGCAGTAACATCTGAGGATCTCCTTGGACGATTCGGCGCAATGAGAGGATCCATTGCACACACACGTCTCCGTGCTTGTTCTCACGGTGCTCTTCCCCAGAACGCGGGAGTGTTTAACGGGAAGCGGCTCTCGGCCAGAGACCTTAATTTACAGGGAAGTTATTGTCTCGCCCGCTAGGTTCCGTGTCAACGCGTAAAGTCTTGACGAGTCCGGTATATCCAGCTGGCCATTGTCCAATAGTACATGTACTTTGGATACACCAGTGGGGGACACAGGAATATATCATTACGTCGTCGCCGACTCCTGCTTTGTCGTTGATAGGGCCGCGTTGATGCGGACGCTGCGGGGGGTGCCTGAGCTGATTGCTATGACCGGGCGGGACCTTGCCGTTCACCTGCGCATGGCGGCGAAAGAAACTGTTCTCCTTCCACTCCGGTCGCCCGCCGTCATCTGCCACTCTGATCATCGGTCCGCGGATGACCTCTTCATAGCCGGCCGCTGCCGAGAGTTCCACCGGTTGCTGTAGATCATTGGAGGGCGCATGGTAGCGGTGAGTGCGCGCTCCACAGCGCCGATTGCGTGCCAACGCCCCGGGGTGTTTAAGAACTAATCATCTTACTGTCCCTTTACAGAAAATTTACGTCGGTTTGTAGTCACTATTCTTGACATTTGTACACCTCGGGAGGAGAGTGACCTCAAGCGCAGGCACGCAGCCTAAGGTCCTCCAGTGTAGTTGTTGCAGCCTGAACCATTATCTAGCGTATGCAGATCGAGCCAGCCCCGTTGATTGCGAGGGCGACGTCAAGAGTCATCTGCCGCCTGTCGGATTGCGCAGCGTTAGCCCTTGCTTGTCCTCAGATGACCTCGACAGAGAGCGAGCAAACTGCAGGACTCGGTTTGCCGAATGCTGAGGTCTGGCATGTGAAGTAGCAGAAAACAGGCTGACTTTTTTATTTCTTTCTGGGCCGATTTCCCCCTCAACCACACACGCCCGAACCTGATTCCCCAGAGGTGAAAAATGAGAAGGTTATTCTTGGTGGCCGCGCTGCCGCTGCTCGTCGCCCATACCGTGATGGCTGATAAGGTTGCGGTGGGCACCTGCATGCCTGAACTTACCAGCTTCACGACTATCCGGGACGCTGTGAGCAGCGTTCCGCCAGGCTCGACTATTTTAGTGTGTCCGGGTGTCTACCCTGAGCAAGTCACGATTTCGCAGCCTCTAACGCTACAGGGCATTGCCGACAGCAACCAGGACCAAGTCGTGATCACGGTGCCCAGTGGTGGTCTGGCAGCTACTGTGACCAGCATCTCTGGCCAGGCGGTCGCCGCTCAGGTGCTTGTCCAGAACGCTAACCCGGTAAACATCACGCACATCGCCGTAGACGGCACAGGCGGGGACCAGGCATGTGGAACCTCGGGCACGTGGCTGGCGGGCATTTTCTACAGCTCTCGCTCCTCCGGTACGGTAAACCAGGTGAAGGCCAATGGTCAGATGGACGAAGGCTGCGGAGTCGGGATCTGGGCAGAAAATGCCGGCGGTTCGAACCAGCACGTAACTATTCAAAGCAGCAGCGTGCATGACGTGGATGGCACCGGTATTTTTGTGGGAAGCGGTCCGACCCCTGCTCTCACCGCCATCGTCAAAGACAATTTTGTTTCCGCGCCCGGAGCCCTCGGGGTGGTGTTGAGCAACGTCCAGGGTGAGGTCACGGAAAATAACGTGAGCGATGCTCTCGCCGGTATCTTTGACCTGGCTGCCCGGGTTCATGTTTCGTCAAATACAGTCACCTCCACAGGGTTTGGGATATTGCTTCTAGCCGGTGGTACGGTCCAATCCAACGACATAGCGAACTCTGGCAACGGGATTGTCCTTGCGGCTGCCGGTGGTAACGTTCAGTCCAACCGCATAACGTTCTCGACGGTAGCCGCGATTGAGTTCGCTTGCCAAGCCGCTACGGTGGCCCACAATACGATCAACGACGCCCCCATCGGACTCAATGATGTTCCCTTGAGCTTCAACGGATCGAATACCTTCTTCAACACGGGAACGATACGCGCCGCTGGCTGCGCCGCCGCAGCGGCATTGAGCCCTTTGAAAGCGGCTACACAATTGGCTACGCCGAGTTCATTCTCTGAGTGGCGCACCCCGGCCAATCCGCTCGGTTTACGCCCGTGAGGAAAAACAGGGAGGAGGCGCCCTGATCGCTCGCCTCCCCCCAACAACCTGGAGCTTGCCGGCCTCGCGCTTTGGGGAAAGGTATTTTCTTGCCTTTTTCAGCAACTTTTTACAGAGTACCCGATAGCTTGTGAACAGCTACTACGAGATTCACGCCGAGCGCTTCCGATTCTGTTCCGGCTCTGGTCATATAATCCCGACGATGCCAGTCACCCGTCGCGAACTACTCTCCGGCTTCGCCACGGCCACTGCCGCCTTTGCAATGGCTGACGTGTCATTCGCGCAGGACACCCCAGATCTGCGCATCGATGCGGCTCGCCTGCAGCAGAGCCTTCAACGCCTCAGCGAGTACGGCCGCCCGGCCGGTGGCTCCTTCGCGGATGGCGTCAGTCGTGTCGCTTATTCCGACGCCGATGTCGGCGGTCGTAAGTATGCCATGGACCTCATGCGCGCGGCTGGGCTCGACCCGCGCATCGACGCCGCCGCAAATATCACCGCTTTTCGCGAGGGCAGCGAACGCTCGCTCAAGCCCATCCTATTCGGCTCACACATCGATTCGGTTCCTGGTGGCGGAAACTTCGACGGCGACCTCGGCTCCATGGCGGCGATTGAGGTCCTGCACACCTTGAAGGACCACAACTTGACGACCCGCCATCCCTTGGGGATTGTCATCTGGCAGAACGAAGAAGGAGGCTTGGTGGGTAGCCGTGCCGCTCTCGGTGACGCTCTGGATCTTGCGCGCCAGTACAACGGCACCCCGTTGGCCGACGGGTTGCGCAAGATCGGTGGCGACCCTTTCAAGCTCGAACAGGCGCGCATTGCACCGGGATCGTTTCACTGTTATCTCGAGCTACACATTGAACAAGGTGGCAATCTCGACCAAGCCGGTATTCCGATCGGCGTGGTTGAGGGCATCGTCAGCATCGACGAATACGAGGTAGAGATTCGCGGCTTGGCTAATCACGCCGGCACCACGCCTATGCCCGAGCGGCGGAATGCACTGCTGGCCGCTGCCAAGCTCATCGAAGCCGTCGAACAGATCGTCACTCGCGAGCCTGGACGGCAGGTCGGCACCGTGGGCCGTCTCGCGGTTTATCCGAATGCGCCGAATGTGGTGCCGGGCCTAGTGAAGCACTCCATCGAACTGCGTGACCTTTCCCCAGAGAAGATCGCCCGACTTGGGGATGAAATTCGAAAGCAAGCGCAACAGATCGCCCGCGAGACCAACACGGAGGTCATTATCAAGAAGCTTGAGAACGATCCTGCTGCTATGGCCACTCCTCAAATCCAATTTCAGATCGAACAGGCTGCGGCCAGCCTGGGCCTGAGAAGCATGCGCTTACCCAGCGGCGCCGGTCACGACGCGCAGATCATGGCCAAGCTCGGTCCCATGGGCATGATTTTTGTACCTAGCGTCAACGGTATCAGCCATTCTCCAAGAGAGCTCACTCGTTGGCCAGACTGCGCTAATGGCGCCAATGTATTGCTGCACACCATCCTCGGCGTGGATAAGCTTTAGAGACGCGAGGCTTGCGCAGGCTTCTCTTTCCTGGCGGCCTTGATTACGGCGCGCCTAATTCGGAGAGGGGGCGATTGACCCGCTCAAGGAGCAACCGTCAGCGATGAATTCTTGACGCCCACCCCCCTCCCGGTGCCAGTGTGATCTTTAATTTTGTGCTATGGCTTATCTGGGTTTTGGTCTTTTTGTAATCACCGGCATAGCGATCGGCGTTAACCCCATCCTGGTAAGCTTCCAGCCAGAAAGTCCCCGCGGGCAGAAAAGAAAAATCTACTTCCAATTCGCGGCGGTTCCAATTTGTCATGGCGCCAACGTACCAATCCTGGTCCTTTCGTCTCGCCAGCAAAACGTATTCCCCGAGCTTGGCGTCGAGCACTTTGGTGTCGTCCCACACAGAAGGTACCGGCCCCAGGAACTCCATCGCCTCCGGCTCGCGCAGGTAGTTGGAGGGACTATCAGAAAGCATCTGCAGCGGACTTTCAAAAACTACATACATCGCCAACTGATGGCAGCGGGTACCAAGTGCCATGGGACGTTCGTGAATGGGGGCAAAGGTTTTCTTGGTGGCATTCAGCATCGCGCCGGGCGTGTAATCCATTGGTCCTAGAAACATTCGGGTAAATGGCAAGGTGAGATTGTGATCCGGTTGAGACTCGGCGCTCCACTTGCTCCATTCCATACCGCGAACTCCTTCGGTAGTGATCAGGTTCGGCCACGTTCGGGTCATGGTGGCGGGCTTCTGATCGCCGTGAAAATCCACCAGCATCTTGCGCTTGGCGGCCTCGCGGCACACCTTGTGATAGAAGTTGATCAACGGTTGGTCGCTGCGCTGCATAAAATCAACTTTGATTCCCTTGATCCCCCATTTTTCGAATTGGTCGAGCGCCGGCAGGAGTTGGTCGTCGAAGGTTTTCCAGATCACCCATAAGATTATGCCGACATTTTTCTGCCGGGCATACGCCGTAAGCTCTTCCATGTTAATTTCCGGCACCACCTCCAGCACGTTGCCGAGTTTGTACCAGCCTTCGTCCAGGATGATGTACTCGACCCCGTACTTTGCCGCGAAGTCTATGTAGTACTGGTAGGTCTGGGTGTTGATTCCGGATTTGAAATCGACACCGTAGATGTTGGTGGCGTTCCACCAGTCCCAAGCGACCTTACCGGGCCGGATCCAGGATGTGTCTTGCACCTGCGAGGGCTTGGCCAGCAACCAAATCAGTTCACTGGTGATCAGGTCACCGTCTTTCCGGGCAATCCCCACGACTCGCCAGGGATAGCTGCGCGTGCCACGAGTGACAGCAATGTAGTCCGCAGCCTCGACGACTCTAAGGTCGCGGTCCGTTTCCAGTTTTTCTTTGAGTGGATACGGAGGAAAAGTTGCCGTTAGTCCGTTGCTGCCGGTGCCGCGTAGCCAGAGCCCCGGATAATCGTCGACATCGGATTCCGCAAGCGCTACTTTCACTCCGTCGGCAGCTTCAACCACAGCGGGTAGACTCGCGATGGACGTTGGAGCGATTTCGGAGAGCTTGAAAGGAAGGTATCTTCTTTCATTGTGCGAGAAAAAGCTGTCTTCCTGGGGGTAGTAAGTCACGTAATCCCCCGGGAAGTTAAAGTTGGCCTCCTCTTTGTAGACTTTGACTTCATTTTGCGGGAGTGAGGTCTCCAAGCGATAAGCCACGCCTTCGTCATATGCCCTGAACACGACGGCGTAGTCTCCCTGCATCTCCAGTCGCAATTCATTGTAGTTTTCGCGAAGTTTTGCAAATTCTCGGTGGACGGAAGGCTCGACGGTCTGATGATAGGTGCGTTCCTTCGCGGCCTTGAGCTTCGGCTGCAGACCGAGCGTGTTGTGGTCAATGTCAATCGACAAGCTGGAGTTCTCTAGCAGCGGCGTTCCCTTCAGCAGGACGTCATACTGCAGGCGGTCGCCGGTGCGTATCCGCACCTCGATCTCCTTGTTCGGTGAGAACAGGCTATGGCCGGCCTGTGCGGCCGCGTGCACAGTGAGGTAAATCAGAGGGATGAGAATGATAACTGCTTTCTTGCAGAAGAACTCCATCGAACCATCTCCCATGCCGGAATTATTCTCCGCAAAATCTGACTGGATACACTCAAACCGCACGAGCAACTCTGAATTGGCTAGTACGCAACGGCGTTGCCGCCAGAACGAGACGAGCATCGCCGCTTTGTGTATAGAAATCCGTAGCCGATTGAATCGGGCCGTTCGCTTACGTAGTCGGATATAGTAATGATCCTGTATCCCTTCTCGCAAGGCGACTCTATCCCTGACGGGGCTGCGTGGGTGCGTAGGTCGGTAGAGGTCGGGAAGCAGAATTGTTGGCAATCGGCCATTCTGTCGAGATCCATGAGGGGAGAGACGTATCCATGAAGGCTCTATTGCTTTCGGAATACCGGCGCCTGGAAGTCACCGATGTTCCTAGACCTGTTCCCGGCCCTGAAGAGGTTCTGGTTCGTGTAGCCGCTTGCGGAATCTGTGGCAGCGTCGTTCACGGCTACGATGGTTCGTCGGGACGCCGCATTCCGCCGATTATTATGGGTCACGAAGCGGCCGGAATCGTTGCCGCCTTGGGTAAGGGTGTGACTGGAATTGCCGAAGGCGACCGGGTTGCCTTCGACTCTACCGTTTACTGCGGGAGCTGCGACTTCTGTCTTCGCGGGCAGGTCAACCTGTGCGATCGTCGCCAGGTTCTGGGCGTTTCCTGCCCCGATTACCGCCGGGCTGGGGCTTTTGCCGAATTTGTGGTCATTCCTTCTCGTATTGTCTACCGCCTCCCCGATAACTTGTCCTTTGCCCAGGCAGCGATGCTGGAACCGGTGGCCGTCGCTCTACATGCCATTTCCTTAACCAGGCTCGACGCGAATAGCACCGCATTGGTTGTAGGAGCGGGCATGATCGGTCTTCTCGCTCTTCAGGCCCTGCTTGTGGCAGGCTGCTCCCGCGTGATTGTAGTAGACGTCGACCCGTCCCGCCTTAAGCTGGCGGAGAACATGGGGGCGACCGCGCTCTTACAGGCAAGCGACCCCGACCTTCTCCCGCGCATCGTCCGTTTTTCCCGTGAAGGTGTGGATGTGGCGGTCGAAGCCGTCGGCAAAAATGAGACGGTTAGTCTGGCGATCAGCAGTGTTCGCAAAGGTGGCAATGTTATCCTCGTGGGCAACGTCTCGCCCGAAGTAACGCTTCCCCTGCAAAAGGTCGTAACCGGGCAAATCCGGCTCCAGGGTTCGTGTGCCTCCTCGGGAGAGTACCCGCGCGCAATCGAACTGCTGGCAAGTGACGCGATTCAGGTAAAGCCACTGATCACGGCCATCGCTTCGCTGGATGAAGGACCGAAATGGTTTGAACGCTTGTATGCGCGAGAGCCCAATTTGATGAAGATTGTGCTTACGCCTGGGATGGTTTCGTGAACAACGGACTCTTTGATCTCACTGGACAGGTTGCACTGGTGAGCGGCACCAGCCGCGGGCTTGGGCAATATCTGGCTCGCGCCCTGGCCAAGGCGGGTGCGGACCTGGTTCTCACCAGCCGAAACCGCGATCGTCTGCCGACCTTCGAGGCGGAAATAAAATCGCTCGGTCGCCGCGCCGTTTCACTCGAACTCGACGTCCGCGATCTCGAAAGCATCCAGCGCATGGTGGCCGCCGCGGAAACCGCATTTGGCCACCTCGATATTCTTGTCAACAACGCCGGATGCAATGTCCGGAAGCCCGCCCTGGATGTTACCTGGGATGATTGGAATCTGATTCTTGACACCAATCTGCGCGGCACTTTCTTTGTCTCCCAAGCCGTGGCCCCAGGGATGATCCGACGTCGCTACGGACGCATTATCAACATCGGCTCGGTCACAAGTGTTGCAGGCTACGCAGGCTTAGCCCCTTATGGTGCCAGCCGCGGTGGCATCCGCCAACTTACGATGAGCCTGGCCGACGATTGGGGTAAACATGGGATAACTGTCAATTGCCTGGCCCCGGGCTGGTTTCGCACGGAACAAAACGCTGTTCTTTACGAGAATAAAGAGTGGGTCGATTATCTCTGCGACCGCATTCCGCTGAAACGACCAGGCCAGCCTCATGATCTCGATGCCGCAGTCGTGTTCCTGGCCGCCGAGTCCAGCCGTTATGTGACCGGGCAGACCTTGCTGGTGGATGGTGGAATCTCCACAGGCGCAACCCGTGCCCTCGTGCAACCTGCCTAGACGTCCGCCAACTGTTGATCCTAGATTCGATCTTGCCTACCTCCAACTGGCATTCTTTATTCGGAACCAAAGGACCTCCCCAGGGCAATTTCCTTCTACCAGAAGGCCTATGGGCAGTAAGGCTAGGGTTCCGCCGGGAAAGTAATGGTCACTACATCATGCCCGAGGAAGTTGAATGTGACCTTCGTCGCCACCTCGACTGCCTGGCCTCCGACTATGTAGGGACGATAATGCCAGTGCAGCACCGCTCGTACCGCGGCCGCCACGAGAGGGGGAGGACCGTTGAGGACGGCAAGCTGCTTGACGCCGCCGTCAACGCCGACCACGGCTTTCAGGCTGACTCTTCCCCGCAGGGCCCGATTCGGAACAACCGGGTAGCGAAACCCGGGCTGGGGCGTTTCTGCGACCTGTGGAAGTCCCTCCGGGACCGGGCCTATGACCACCCGCGCCAGCCGCGGCCGGCTCAGGACCGCAGTCTTGCTGAGGCTCTCCGATTGCGGGCGAGAGACTGCAGGGGAGGATGGTGTGAGGCTGGAGCTCGCCGGTTCAGAATTGAGGACCGGATTGGTGACCGACGTTGGAAGCGTAGCGTCCGCAAATTCGGGTTCGACGACAGGACTGGCGCCCAACGGTTTGGGGATGGAACTCGCAGGGCGAGATTTGGGGACAAGATTTATGATGGGTTTAGGAGTAGAGGGCCCGGGTTCGAGGACACGATGAGCGGCAGACGGTCTGGGGACAGGATTCGTTGCAGGCGGTTTGAGATTCGAGGTTACCGACGGCTGAACGTTTTCCGGCTCGCCGGCAGGGGGCGATGCAGAACTCGCCGGAGCGGACTCCTGGTAGACTACGCCATCTTCCTGAACGGCGATGTCCTCGTGTTGACTGTCTCGAAAGTAAACAAAACCAACCAGCAATGTAGCAAAGGTGCCAGCGAGCACCCAGGGCAGCACGTTTTGCCAGCGCCTTCTACCCACATCGCGATATTCCTCTATCTGGAACGATTGTGTAGGTCCTGATTCGTCTGTTTCTCGCCCGTACTCTCTTGGTTCAGGAGGCGCTTCAGAAGGCGCCGGTCTGGATGCTGAAATAGACCAAACGTTGGTACTGCGTCTGCCCAAATCCGCCAGGCTGACTTGATTATGGGCCGGCGGGCTGTAGGCGACCGACATCTCTTCCAATCCTGCGGCCCGGGGCAGAGCGACTTCCGTGCTGGCGACGCTTACCTGGGGCACCCTGGTTGTGATCGATTGGGCCGCGAGTCTGGGAATTCGCATCAGACGCACATTTTCAACACTGCCTATGACAGAGGTCCTGATTATCAGCTCACGCCGGGTCATTGCTGACCAACACAATCGGTTGATCACGTTCAGTTGGCGCCTATTCAGGACCTCCTTGGGCAGCCGGTGAAAATTGCGGAAAGTCCAGAGCAAGTAGACTCGCTGCCAAAATGTCGGCCTCGCGTACGCTAGGCCGATATCTGTACGCAACTCCATGACGCCGTAGCGGATCTTGTGTGCTAGGGAACTCATAAAATAATTCAGAGTAGCGCAGCTTCGATGCTGTCTGGCTGAGCCGGGTGGCCTTGAGGAGGAAGATTTTTTCTAAATCACCTGGCTCTTAGTCTTGAATGCCGGTTTCTGGACCCCGAAGCTCGGGTAACCCGCCTCAGGATAGCGAGCCTATGGGAAGCCGTAAGTCATTCTAGGACAGGAACATGTCGAAGCCAGCACAGCATCCCGAGGCAGGCCATCAGGCTCGTCAAGTATGGCTCGGCCAGGGATGTCACGATCAGTGCCGATTCCTTACCGCCGCTCGTAAGCGGGACTAGAAGGGCTGGGCGGCTCGTAATCCTGCCCGTATTTGTTCTTGTGAGCGGGGGTCACCGGGCCTTGCATAAGACGGATAATCCCGAGCCACGAGGTATTCTCCGAAATCGTTACCTCCCGAGCCTGGTTTTTCAAATTATCCGGCAGTGAGGCTTCGGACCAGACGCGGAGCAGATATCGTCCCGGTGTTACATTCTTGAATTCCACCTCGCCGCGCCGATTCGAGATTGCATAATACGGAGTCTCCACGGCAACGACCACGGCGCTCATTTCAGGGTGAATGTTACAAAAAATGTAGGAGATACCCGGTCGATCGAAGTGCACGTCCCGGGTAGTCCCTGCCTCATACAGCCCCAAGTCGAAACGCTTTCCTTCGAAGAGCGAAAACACGTTGTGAAAAAAGGGGTCGCGATTGGGGAATTCTACCGACGAACCTACCCGTACTACGATCACATGCGGCTCAAAAGTCTTGTTTCGCTGAACCAGCCGAAGGTGAGGACGGGGAGACTCGTCGGCCACACTGGCGGCTGAGGCAGTGAGCGGCGTGAGCCAGATCACGACGTTCGAAGCTCGGCTTGGATTTTTGGGTCTGGGAGACTTCTGAAATTCAACCCTGGCTGTCACCGTGGTTGCCTGTCCCCAGGCTAAACTGCCCAGCAACAGAGACACACAAATTCCTATGTGGCGATTAAGAGGCTTGGACCGAGGGCTGCTGTTCGGGTAGCGCATATTCTCAGAACAGGATACCCATCATTAGGTTTATCTGCCCACCCGTTCGGCTCGTGAGGTCTAGAGGTGAGGTTTTTAAGTGATTATATTGGGCCGATAGCAACAGGTTCTGATGGGGCCTGTAGATGACGTTGCCAAACGCGCTGCGATTTTGTCGAAGGTCGAGCGGAAGGCCGCTACTACTCTCGCCTGTCGAAAGCGCCCGAACATCTTGGGCAATCGGATTATCCATACCGAAGGCCGCGTTGAATTCCAATTTTGCGGTGGGACGAAACTTAAGTTGAGACCATCCTCCCAGTGAATTCAGACCTTGGATTTGAACCCCCGGATAAAATATCGGGCCGCTGAGAATGGCGGAACGTCCAATTCCACCTCCCAGCGCGCCCAGGGCCTTCCCGCGGTAGAATTCGCCGCTGAACGTCCATCGCCCGCTTAGAGGAATGTCCCAATCTGCCGCACCAGCCCAGCCATCCTGATAACGGTCGAACCACCAATCCTGGCGGCCGTAATAAGCCGCCGCTCCCAGCGTCATTGGCTGACCGAACATGGGATGGCTCCAAGCCACTCGCGTGGCGTACGCCGGTTGACCGATCCTTTCTCCAGCCTGCGGGATATTCCCCCATTGCGATACGGGGAGATCACCGGTGAGGTTGTCCAGAAGTCCGAATTGCATCAAGAGATTGGAGTCCGCTCTGAGATCAAATCTGTGCTCCACTCGAACCTGAGGCACCCATTCCCACAGATTGCCCGCATAATTAAAGGCGGGAACAGCAAGCGAGCTGAATGAGGTTGGCGAAAGTGGTGTGAAGAAGGCTTCGTCCTGACCAGCAACGATGGAGGTGTTCTTCCAATCCAGGTGTGCGGTAGCAGTACGCAATCGCAATATGCCGGACGTGACGCCATTAGGAATATTTGGAAAGCCACCTGCGAAATCCAGGTGAACATCTCCTCGTGTGGTGGCTCCAGCCAAGTGCGGCCCAAACACTTCCAGGCCAATCTCGGATTGGCGAAGCGTTCCGCCAAAGCTTCCATGCGGATGGCCGGAGTAGGCGGCAGGCACAAAGGAAGGAAAATCCTGATTGTCGAAGATGCCGCGATCGCTGAACAGGTTCATCAATACGATGCCCGACAGGCGGACCCGATACTTCGAGGCACTTTCAAGCTTGGTCTGATATTGCTCGTAGATTTTCGCGCCGAGCAATTGGGAATCTTCTTCCAGCCGGCTGACTCGGTCTTCGAGAGTCGAGTTCGTGGACGGCGGCGATGCTTCATGCGGAATTTGTTCTGCAGGGCTTCGGTTGCCTGCGGCCAGTTCTGCTCTGGCCTGCTTTAACTCCTGGCGTAACGCCACCGTCTCGGCGCGATACTCGGCGGCTTCAGAACGGATTTCGACAACCGCCTCCCTCAGTTGCCGGACTTGCTCCTGCAGGTCATGCATCGCGGACAATACCCGACCGTTGGG
>Ga0209267_1000128_pt1 | contig 53759 bp, 52 predicted proteins | sample GraSoiAngelo_137_FD_185894 | JGI IMG/M metagenome (GOLD analysis project Ga0209267, IMG submission 185894) | Grasslands soil microbial communities from the Angelo Coastal Reserve, California, USA - 14_0929_09_30cm (SPAdes) (version 2) | ecosystem: Environmental > Terrestrial > Soil > Grasslands ... | reverse complement strand
CGCTCCTACCCACAAGTCATCCCAGAAGTTTTCAACCTTCACGGGTTCGGACCTTCAGTTGCGGTTAAGCAACCTTCATCCTGCTCATGGGTAGATCACCTCCGCTTCGGGTCTACTACCAGCGACTGAAATCGCCCATTTCGGACTCGCTTTCGCTTCGCCTCCAGCGCAGAACGCCTTAGGCTCGCCACTGATAGTAACTCGCAGACTCATTAAGCAAAAGGCACGCCATCACCCTTGCGGGCTTTGACACCTTGTAAGCACATCATTTCAGGTACTATTTCACTCCGCTCGCAGCGGTTCTTTTCACCTTTCCCTCGCGGTACTTGTTCACTATCGGTCGCCAATTAGTATTTAGGCTTACGCCGTGGTCGGCGCAGATTCATACGAAGTTTCACGTGCATCGTATTACTCAGGAAATCCCTAGGCGTGCTCGGGTTTTCGGTTACGGGCCTTTCACCCTCTATGGCGCAGCTTTCCAGAAGCTTCACCTAACCTTTGCACTACCACGTTGGGCTCCTACAACCCCCGACTCATTCTTGCGCTCTGTCCAATTCATTCGATTCCACTCCTCGAAAGGAGCGATTTGAACGCTTGTGGCGTTCTAATCGATGATTGATTTCAAAGCACATGAATGAGTCGGGTTTAGCCTGTTCCGCTTTCGCTCGCCACTACTGACGGAATCTCTTTCGATTTCTTTTCCTCCGGTTACTGAGATGTTTCACTTCACCGGGTGTCGCGATGTTCCTGCTATGAATTCACAGGAACTCGAGCAAGTGTTACCTCGCTCAGGTTACCCCATTCGGAAATCTACGGGTCAAAGCGTGTTTGCCGCTGTCCGTAGCTTATCGCAGCTTACCACGTCCTTCATCGCCTATTGGCACCAAGGCATCCATGATGCGCTCTTTGTAGCTTGATCAATCTGTTCCCCCGAATGATTTCGGGGGAGATTCTTTGATAACTGAAACTCTCTCATCGCCATGCGACGATGCTTGATTTCAGACTCAGCTCTTAAAGTTGTATTTCTTACTACCCTGTATGTAGATGTCAAAGAACCAGCAGTTCACAACATTTTGGCCGCAAAAAAAAACTCAATCTCGTGCCGACAAACATTACAGTCTTCCCGCCGTGGCAGGTTTCCGTCTTTGTTGCCGGGACAAAATTGAGCCCAATTTGCAGTCCCAAAATGTACGTAGAACGCACTCCAAATTAGTGGAGTCCCGCTTCCAGCGGGATCAGTAGCTTACTCCAAATCGGCGTGAGGTCAACGCAATCCTAGAGATTTCTGCAATTTTCTGCCACGCCACAATTTCTTTAGATCCAGTGATTTATCTATTGCGCCAGTGATAGGTGGCCAATTTTCGATACGTTGAATGCAAAATTCGTTGCGAATCCAAAAGAAAATGATCGGCGCGAAACTTTGCGCTTATTCTATCGCCAAAGTAACGCTGGTTTTGTCGAGCAGACGAGTGTGACTTGAATCATAAAGGCGAAACTCATAAGTGAACCCAGCCTGGATCCAGTTCGCTGTAGCGAAGCCTTGGCGTCCACGGGCAAAGAGAGACTCCCTTTGCCCGTCGATGGAGACATAGACTTTGCCGTCACCCGAGCTAGCAGTGTTCCACCGAATCGTTGTCATGCCCATCTTTTCACCGAGGGGTACAGGATTTGGAGAGGCGCTGATTTCCGTTATCGCGTTGCTTTTTAGAACGCAGAAGACGCGTTCGTCATGATTTGGATCGCCTGGGGTCGAGTTGTTGGTATCGCCAATCGCGGTGTATGCCAAAATGCTCCAACCCGTACGGTGGAGCAGTTGCTTCAGACCTTCATCTGAGAAAATCCAGAAATTCGTGCTGTCGTTATTGCATTCGTCTGGTCCCAGTAAATACGCAACAGGGTATTTCGACAGCGGCAAGCCGTCGGCGGTTTGGCGGGCGATCCGCGTGCTCAGAAGACAATATCTTGTTACGTGAGCCAGCCTTTCCAAGATGTAGAAGGGATTTTTTAAGTGATAGAGAGTCCCAAGTAAAAAGACGGCATCGTAACTTTGTGTAAAGAGTTGGGATCGCGAGTCTAAATCGATCGAATGGATAGTAACCGATGAGTTTAATGCCTTCTTAAGAATTCGAGCTCCCTCTAGCTTATTGAAATTTGTGTACTCGTTATCGACGACGTCTACCGAGAACCCCAGTTCTTCCAAGAAGAATGCGAGATCTCCATCGGCTGCGCCGACGTCTGCAACCCTACCATGCGTGCCTCTGCAGAGTTCCAGCAGGTCAAGTCCGACTCCGGCCAGGAGTCGCTCCAACACAGGAAGATTTCGGAGCGTCGCATAGGGGTACCAAAATGGCTTGGGACGGTGTGCCAACTTTGTTTTCCAAAGCTCTTGCTCTTTAGAAAGCGCAAGTTCTCGCAGTGATGATGTTTTCCCTCGGGTCTTGCTTGATCTTACGCAGGGCTTGCTAGTCTTTTCGGTAGCGCGGCGCGGAGAGTTCGATTCGACTAAAAATTTAGCGAGCGCTTCAGGAATTTTCGAGGCCTGCTGAGACCGGCTAGATGATAGTAGGTTCACAGCTGGAAACTCGTGCAAGGCTGCGGACTGTTACAGACAGATGCTTCCGAGTCTTTTTGTAGGATTGAATCCTACGCCCGAATTTTGCGCCTTGAGAGCAACCCTCTATTTTAGATGAGTCGCATCCTCCCAGCGAATTGCGGCACGGAGAAGCTCGCCCAGAGAACTAACGCCGAATTTCTCCTTCGCGCGCGCGCAATAAGCTTGCACAGTTTTCAAACTCAAATGCAAATCGTCGGCAATTTGTGCGGTCGTGCGCCCCTGCCCAAGGAGCCGGAATATTTCCAGTTCGCGATCACTCAAAAGCTCGACGGGGGAACTCTCCGCTTTTTTTGATGATGAGCTAAACCGGCGGGCCATACTGTTGACGACCCTTTCACTGATATAAACGCCGCCCTCCAGCACTCGGCGAATAGATGCCAAAACGCTTTTTGTGCTCTCTCGCTTCATGACGTAACCGCGTGCTCCAGCGCGCAAGGCGCGTTCGGCATAAAGAGCTTCATCATGCATGGAAAGGACGATCAGGGCGACAAGCGGGAATTGGCTCTCCAGGTTCTTGACCAATTCCAAGCCAGATTCATTCTTCAGTGAAATGTCGACTAGAGCGACATCGGGTCGCGTCTTTGCCATGCCCGTCATGGCTCCAGCCGAATCCTCTGCTTCGCCACAGACGGCTAGGTCGCGTTGGCTATTAATTAGATTGACCAATCCTTCACGAACTAGCGGATGATCGTCGATAAGAAAAACACGGCTTTTGCGTGGCTCACCTGTTCTGGAAGTTGGGTCCATGAGAAATTACTAAACTCGATCAGTTCCGTCTTGCAGGTTCAATTTACACGTTACGATTGTACCCCTTTGACCATTCCGTCGAACATCGAGGCTCGCACCTGCGAGGGATGCCCCATGCCGCATTAATTGCAGTCCGAGTCCTTCAGAGCGGGGTAATCTATCGGGAAATCCGATTCCATCATCGCTAATCGCGAGGGAAAGTGCGGAGGGGTTCATCGCGAGCTGAATGGTAATTCGCTGCGCAGCAGCATGCTTGATCGAGTTCGCTACCGCTTCCTGGGCGATTCGATAGAGCTGAGTCGCAATGGCGGAGTCGCGGATTGGTAGGGACTCTTCTCCTTCGAAGACACAGTCGATGCCAAAGCGCTCGGTTATGTTCTCCGCGAGCCCTTGAAGGGCGACTGTCAGGCCATCTGCATCCAGTTCCGGCGAGAAGAATCCACGCGCCAGATTACGGGTAAGGTCAATTCCTTGCTCCACGTAACGAACGACCTTTTCTGCCTCTGCTGTCTCAGATGCCGATCTGAGCGCGAGCTTTTCCTTCAACACTTGAGCGGCCAGCGCGGTGCCGGTTAGGTGCTGACCTAAGCTATCATGTAATTCCTGGCCCAAGCGGTGCCGCTCGCGATCCGCCACTTGCGCAATCTCCTGATCAAGTCGTTGTCGTTCAGCGACCTCGCGCTGCAGGGCTGCAGTCCGTTCCAACACCCGCCTATCCAGTTCGCGCACAAGTGTTCGTAGCTTGGATAACATACCAGCAAAAAGAGCGAAGGAGGCAAAAGCCATTCCCACATTCCAAAACCCGAGAGCGGGGATGCCCGCCGCCAGGTCCGACCACATCCACGCTACGATGGCAATCACGGCAACACTCAGTCCGAATAGCAAGCTGCCAAACCATACGGCCAAAGAAATTGGCAATAGATAAAAAAGAAGGAGCGGGCGCTCGTATCCCGTAACGTAGTCTATGTAGCCTACGACTGCTACAAGAAGGATGCAGACAGCGATTAAGGCTCCCTTGCGGTAGAGAATCCAGTGTGAAAGGCGACGCAGACGACCCATAATTTGTCAAAGCCGATGCGACTTGGCATCCTGTCGGATTTTATTTTTGTTCGCGTCATCTGGAAAAGTGAAAATCGTCAGCACCGATTTTTTAAAGCAAAGCCTCATCCCGGATATTTCCCTTCTGCCCAGAGCATTGCTTCTCCAAGGTCTGAATGGTTCGCACAGCGTTTCGAAGCTGGTCTTCGACGGTCGCCAAATGTTGCACTCGTCGGTCAAATTCAGCTGCCATTTCATCAGCGGCGGCTGAGGATGACTCAATCAGCTCGGGGGCGTTCCGCAACTCTACGTATAGTTTCGTAGCCTCCTCAACGATCCGGCGATCGGTGGCTGGGACTTCAGCCACAAAATCGGGCGGTACATCAGAGCTATTGATTTGACAGCTGAGCGGCTCAAGGCATCGCGCGCAAAATGGCTCCGCAACAAAGTCCAGCATGGACCGGATCGCTGACTCCGGGTGATCAATCAAAGCATTATAGGGCAAACGACGAACGACGTTCGAACCGTAAGCCCGTTCAGCCTGTATACACGCCTTGACCGTACGCAGCCAATAGCTATAGGCCTCCTCTTCATTTGCGACCAACTGAACCCCCGCAAGCCGATGGAGATTAAGCATTGAACGGACCACGTCGCGCACGTCGCGCAGGACATGGATAAACACCGCCTCCGGGAAAAGCTTTTTCAGGGCGTAAATATGCAACGAGTACTCCGGGGTGCCGTCCACCCAGCGCGTTCTAGCCTCAGGAAGCGAGCGCCTCATGAACTCGGGAAGCGAGGGGATCGCAGCGCGTGTTTTTTCCAGATCGAGCCGGTGGGAGAGAATTAGGTCGTCTATGGTTCGACCAAAATTAGCAAGGAGCTCATCGCGTGAAATATCCATGGCACTCAGGATGCTTAGATGGCCCCGCGCGGCTCCAACTTGGTGAACGACCGCCGTGTTGACGACGAAGTCTCCCATCCAGTTCGACTCTGGCACAGCGAATATGTTTGGATGCTGACCCAAACACCAGGTAAGAATGCTCGTTCCAGAACGGGGTGAACCGACAACAAAAATTGGTCTGTTTACCTTATTCTGCATTTTTAGCTTACGCGGAATCTTTAGGACGCTTGTGCAGCTTCTTGAGTCTGCACATGATATGATTTTATGAATCGAATTGCAATTTGTGCGGAGAGGACGTTTTCCTTAGGCGGGTGAAAATTTTGTGGTGACCATCCCGGTAAAGGAACCGCGGCTATCGCTGACAGCATTACGATTAATCAATCTGAAAACGACTTGAAAATGAGATTTCAGCGCCTCTATTCCGGCGATTGCGACAGCATCGAAATACGCGAATATAGCAAAATCACTCTGCAGACGTATGGGATCATATCGCGATAACATTTACATGATCACCTGTCCTGCGAGGACCGGCAGCACCATGCTCGTCCACCTTCTCCGGTCTCATCCCGAAATCTGTTCGCATTGTGAAGTTTTTTCGCCGAAGAGGATTACAGGAATCACGGGCATCTACCTTAAGAAAAGCCGCGAACAAGCGGATTTTATCCAGAGGCTGTCACGGGAGAGAGATAGCGATCCCATTAAGTTCCTTTACAAAATCGTGCTTGATCTTCAGGGAAAAAAAGCCGTCGGCTTTAAACTTAAACACGACGAACTAGTCTTGCCTGAATACAAAGCCTTGCGAGATGAAATCGCGGCCGACCTCGATTTTCGCATCATACATTTGTACCGCGAAAACCTGCTCAGGCGGTTCCTTTCGCATTATGTTGTCAACCGTGTCACTCACACAACGTTGGCGGTTGAAGGCCAATGCATTCCCGAGGTGCCCCCCGTAAGGCTTGATCCTCTCGAATGCGAGCGAGACTTTGAGACAACGCTGCGGCGAGATGCAGAGTTCAGAGAGTTATTTGCTCGACATCGCAGTTTTTCACTTTCGTACGAGGAGATGGTTGCGCGAGATCCGGAAAAAATGGCCGCGTTATTAAATTTCCTTGAAGTTTCGCCTCGGGAACTCACCACTACCACAAAGAGACTCGGCAATAATAGTCTCCGTGGCGCAATTGCTAACTTCGACGAACTGAGCACGCATTTCGAGGGCAGCCGGTTCGCGGAATTCTTTGAGAATGCCTGAAGCCAAGGAGCGCGATTACCAAAACCGTATTCGAGCCCAGATTGCGCAATATGCTAATCCAGACGGCCTGATTCAGCTTGGATCGATCCACCACTATTGGATCAACAAGCACATTGTGCCGCGCATTGCCGAGGTTTTCGGCGTTCACGACGTGCTCCTTTTCTACGCAAAGTATACGGCGGAGGCCTTGCGTCAGCCGGGCGCCAGCCGGCGGATCGTGAGCTTGGGGGCAGGCGATTGCCGGTACGAGATCTTGCTGATTAAGAAACTTTTAGAAATGGGAGAGACGGATTTTGTCCTTGAGGCAATTGAGCTATCGCCCCTGCGATTTGATCACGCGCGTGCGAGTGCGTCGGCGGCAGGAGTTGGGGAGCACCTGCTACTTACCCAAGGGGACCTTAATACATGGGTGGACACTGAAAAATATTCTGTCGTTATTGCCAAAGACACGCTTCATCACGTGCTGGAGTTGGAGCATCTCTTTGATGCAATCCATGGATCTATGGAAGAGAACGGTGTTTTTCTGACTACTGATATGATCGGTCGAAATGGCCATATGCGCTGGCCGGAGAGCCTGGAGATTATTCAAGCCATTTGGCAGTTCATTCCCGATCACTACAAGCTCAACCACCAGTTAAAACGAGTGGAGAAGGAGTATGACAACTGGGATTGCTCCAAGAAGGGATTCGAAGCAATTCGCGCTCAGGACATTCTGCCATTGCTTGTTGAAAAATTTACCTTCCGTGGTTTTCTGGGCTTTGGAAATCTGCCGGACATATTTATCGATCGGGGTTTTGGCCATAATCTGAACGTCGACAATCCGCATGATACAGGCTTCATAGATTTCCTCGAATATTTGAATAGCCTGCTCATTGACTTGAGCTACTTGAAACCGACGATGATTTATGGAGTGATGACGCGACGCAATCAGAATGCGCCGCCGCCTAACTGTTATCGCCATTGGACACCCGAATTTTGTATCCGCGCCGGCGAACCGCGACGAGATCAACGGGTCACCTCGAGGACACCAGCCGTTTTGATCCCGCCCTAGAGTTGCGACTGTGAAGTGGTCCTTACGAACTTGGCTACAAGCTTGATCCTAAAGAAGGTTAAGCCCCACCACTCGGTCGTCGAAGAACTGGGGCTGTTGTAAAGAGAAATGAAGCTATGAATCGCATCGAAATTGGTCCAGGCCAGGAGTTCTCCTTGGGAGGTGAAAATTTTGTAATAACCGTCCCCATAAAGGAACGGCGGCTATCGACTTCAGATGCCTTTACCATTGCGAAGAATGAACCTTACATTCGCGTTTACGAGGAGCTCGCATCTGCCTTTTCGCCACGATCCATCCTTGAACTTGGGATTTTCCAGGGAGGGAGCTACGTGTTCCTGGACAAGCTGTTCAAACCTCGCCGAATTTCTGCCGTTGAGATCAGTCCAAAGCCTGTCACGCCGCTTTTACGATATGTTGCCGATAAGGAGGGTCGGTTCGTTCACTTTTCCACTTCGCAGTCTGATCGCAAAATTCTTGAGCATATCGTTCCGAATGAACTTGCGGATGAACTCGATCTGGTTGTCGATGATGCATCCCACACTTATGAGCAAACAAAGGCATCTTTTGAGATTCTTTTTCCATTGCTGAAACCCGGTGGCATCTACGCAATCGAGGATTGGAGCTGGGCGCATTCGCCAAACTACCAAGCGCCAGATGCTCCTTTTTCCAAGCGCCACGCTTTGTCCAATCTTCTGTTCGAACAACTCATGCTGATGGGCTCAACTTTCTTGATCTCTGAAATTCGTGTTTGGAAATTCCTTTATCTCATCCACAAAGCGAACACGGCACTTCCCGCGCCCGACGAGGGTCGGAACGAGAGTGGATCCATTTTTGAGCAGATATTGAACCGCGGCAGAGAGTGGAGTTTGATTTGATCCTGCACGATTGTGAGCCCCCAGTGTTCCTTGCGAAGTCTCGCCGATTAAGCCTGAGCCTAACAGATCTATAAAGCGCTATCAGAGCAACTGGCCAGCTTGGAACAGAAAGCAGTAGTGTCATGACCTGATGGTTGCATCCGATTCGAACGGTTCAATTCGCAATGGGATAAGACGCCTGCTGCGAAACGAGTGGTTCATAGCTGTAGCGATCCTTGTTACGGCCATGGCTGTACGCTGGGAATTCCATCTCTGGAATCCTCATCCAACCGGTTTTTTCATTTATCACGGCTCGCCAATCTCGGATGGGTCCTCCTACACGTTCAAGGCAATAAATATCGCTAAAGGCTACGGAATCCCACCGACACAACAACCTGCCATCCGGCCTTTTTATTCGATCGTCCTGGCCTGCCTCTATACGTGGACTGGATTTTCCCTCGGAGCGATATCGGCTCTCAACATTGTAATTGGAGGTGCCACCGCAGCGTTGATTTACCTTTGCGGCGCACTGGTTTTCAATCGGCTTTGCGCATTTGGCGCGGCCTTGTTCTTCGCGATCGATCCCACGCAATTGATCCAGACCCCACAGGCAGGGACTGAGCCCTTAGGGCTTCTCTTTTTTGTTGGCTCGGTTTACGCCGCCTTGCTTGCTTTCAAGAACGGGCGGGCTGCCATGTTCTTCTTATCAGGTCTTCTTATCGGCTTAAGTAATCTTACCCGTACTCTTACGGTGTTCACGCTGCCGTTTTATGTCGCATTGATCTTGCTGGTGGGGTGGCGAAAAAGAACACCTAAAGCTGCTGGCATACATGCGTTCCTGCTGCTTTTCGGGTTTTTCTCTGTTATGCTCCCATGGCTCATTCGGCAGGAGCGCTTGTACGGTATCGTCAGCTTGTCGGACAACATTGGCGAAGCGATCTACGCAGCTACATCGCCTCTTTACAAGCGGTGGACTCCAGCCGTACGCAAGGACGCAGACGCAGCCGGCATTCCAAATACCATTCGTGACCGGTATCGCTATTTTATTGACCGCTCGGTTGAGAATGTAAAAACCAACCCTCGTTTCTATCTTCGCAATGTTGGGGCGGCGCTTTGGGAATATGCAAACACGTTCGGCCCTCGAAGCCGGGCCGCAAACCGGTACCAAGACTGGTTTTCCAGCGCCGCTCAGGGGCAGAGAGTACTTCTGTTTTATTTACTGGCCTTCACGTTGCTCATGTGGCTGCTGCGAAGAGACAGCCCCTTCGCGCCATCCAGTTTACTCTTTCTCTTGATTTCAATCGGACTTGTTGTGCTCTATCGGATCCTGCCGTCTTGGGCGACGTTTGTACCGGTTGTGTCAGGATTTGTTTTCACCTGGATGGCAGGCCGCAGGATGCCAAACCTCATTCTGGCAGGAACTTTGGTCGCTGCTGTTCTCGGCAGTGCGGTTTTTGCAAATTCGGTTCTGTTTCGCGCGATTCTGATGACTGATTGGTTATTTCTGCTGTACTTTCTTGCTGCGATCTGGTTTCCTGCAGAGAGCTTGTCGCGCCGGCTTGCCGGCGAGCCGCAGCAAGGTAGCGCTGCGGGAACCGAAGACGACGAACCTAGTTCGTTCCAAAGTGCTTTATCTTTGATTTCGCGGCGGTCCTGCCTGCTTCTTGTTATTGCAACACTGGGATTTTTTTTAGTCAGCGGTGCGCGTCTGATTGCGCTATCGGCCTCCAATCAAAGACGAAAGAGCAAAAGGCAATCAGTCCTAGAATGGTCCTTGGCGCGTGGCCTAACCGTTCCAGACAAAGTAGGGATCCTACAACGCTTGCAGTATTCCCCATCTTGTATTCCGCAGGAAGATTACCGGCAGCTTCAAATCTATCAGGGAGGAAAGCTTCCTCCTAAGTTTGGTGACTATATTGTTGAGCTCGAAAGTTTTTACTATGACTATCACATTCCGCCTGGCGAGACTCTGCCATATCGGATGCTTGGGCCCAAGCCCTATGCGCGTACTCTAGTTAGGCTTGCACGCTTGGAGTTCTTCTTCGCAGGAGACATTCCCGCCGCTTTAGCCGACCGGCCACTCGTCTTTATCGGAGTCGTCGTTCCGCAAGAGGTTGAGGATCGAGATCAAGCCTTACGCCCTTTGGTGAAGGGACTGGCAATCGTGCCTCTGGGCGGTAACGGGCAGCCCGATTTTGCACATGCAGTTTGTGCGCCGCCTGCCTCTGAGTTTACACGTTAACCAGCCATCCCGGCTGTCCGCCGCTTCTCGACAAAATCGGATCTTTTTTCCAGGCTACAAGGCGCCTGTTCATGACCATTTCAACTTCGTCCGACTGCTTCGGCGTCTGAACGAGCTAATTAACCTCGAGGCTTCCGGCGCATCCAGAAGCTGCCTCCGCCCCGCCTGACTGGATTCGGAACGGTAGCGTTGACCTTTTCCAAACTCGGAAAGGCAGCTTTGAGGTCTTCCAAATATCCGTGCGCCAAATAGCTGTTGGCCATCAGCACCTCAAACTCTGAATTGAATGTAAGAAACGCTTGCAGCAGATATTGCTCACTCCAAAAGCGAAATTCGTCTAAGACCCAATCGCGCCGGTACTCGAAAGGCAAGAAGATATCGTGGATGTGCACGATGACGCCCGGCTCAAGGCGAGGGAGGACTTCCAGAAAGAGATAGTTGACGTCCCCGCCAATTTTCACCGTATGAGAACTGTCGATAAAAAGAACGTCACCGCAGTGGAGCTCAGAGAAGACCTCGAGATCGATGTCTTCCACTTTTTTCTCGATTACCCGGTGCAACCCGGGAAAGCCCCGTTTGAGAAATTCCTGAGGATAGGGTTCGATGCAGATGAGAGCCGCGGTATTGTTTTTCGCGGCAGCCTGGCCCAAAAGTAGAGAGGAAAATCCGCTGCCAATCTCGATGATCAACTGCGGCTGAAAATGGCGGACCATGCAGTAAGCGACCAACGCGTCCGTGCCATCAAAGAGATGGTTATTGAGATAAAAGCGACCTTGTTCTTCAGTTGGCGTTGTTGGAAACTGCTCGTATTCACTCTGGAATTTTGGAAAGCATCTTCGCAGCAGATCGAGCTGCACGGAGCCGTTCATATCAATGCCCACTAGCTCACTCGGTCGATCCCACAGCGTTTCCGGCAAGCTCTGAGTATCAGGAATAGGTTGATAGAAGTGCACCGGTGTCACATGGAAGCCATGCCGTTCCCAGGCAGGAAATATCTCCTGAAATTTCGCGCTGTGCAGGCAACGAGACATGACCGTCGCAATGAATTGCGAAAGTTCCAATACGTCGATGTTTTCCCGCATCACAGCAAGCTCGTGCAGAATCACACCAAAGAACTGCTGAAAGTGTGCACTACGGAAGCAAACGGGAAGCACCGTCGCAACAAAACGGGAAAGCTCTGCCATGTCGATGTTCCCGCGCAGCGCTTCGTCTGCGATCTCGCATAGAGCCATCGGCGCAGAATCGAGTGCCCGACGAACCTGCACTGAATCAATGGGTGCATCGGGTTGACTGCCAGCATACAAGCGGAACTCGTATAGCGTGGAGTTTATAATCCAAGGAATCTCCACATGGCCAGATTTTCCTCCCTGGGTAACCAGTTTTTCGTCGTCCGGAGAGGTCGAAACGCGCACTTCTGCTCCGGAGCGATCGTTCGTTTCCCATGAAATTACCACGTTGCCTTGTCCAAAGAAAACGGGGTTCGGGTTGGCGCTGATTTTCCCGGTAATCTTTACGGTCGGCTCCGTGTGACTCACTCTTCAGAACCCAGATCAGTTTCTCTCTGCTAGGGCAATCTCCGTCTTCTCAAGCCCTGCCGGGCGCACCGCGCTCTTGAGATGCTCGTTGCTAAACAAAAATTCCAGCTTTTGGCTTGCGGCGTCAGCGGAATAGAGAACACGGGTTTTCTCTATGCCGTTTTCTGAGAGCCGGTTCCAAAGTTCTTCCGATTTGTAGAGTTCGATTAATGCCCGCGCAAAGTTTTCCGGGTCATCAGCGACGAGAACATCCTCACGGTCCCTAAGTTCCATCCCTTCGACGGCCAGAGATGTTGCGACTACTGGCACGCCAAAAGCCATGCTCTGGTTAATCTTGCCTTTCACGCCTGCCCCAAATCGCAGCGGCGCAATGGATAGTCTCACGCTATCAAAAAACGGGCGAACATCTTTCTGTAATCCAGCCACAATGATTCTCTCAGTCGCCAATGCAACGATCTCCGGCGGCGGGTGGCCGCCGACGATGTAAAATTTAGCGTCGCCCAGATGCTCGCTCACCAGAGGATAAATTTTCTGCACGAAAAACAGGATCGCATCGGTGTTTGGTCTGTGCTGGAAACCGCCGATGAAAAGATAGTCGCGCCGAAGCGCGAACGGCGTCTTTGAGCCGGGCAGATCGACAATATTTGAAACCAGTTGAACAGATTTACGGGGCCACTTCTCGCGGAGCAGTTCCTGCTCGACGGGGCTCACTACCCAGGTTTCATCAGCCTGATCAATCAATTCGTGCTCCAACTGTTGTTTTCCCTGTGCCTTGCGGCGCATCTCGGGGTCCCGAGTTAATCGCGCTTCACTGTCCTCCCTGAGGTAGTGAAGATCGACAGTGTCAAAAATGATGCGGCTCTGTGGTGCGTGCAGTCGAACATCTGCAATGTGTTTACGCGCAAAATCGCATCGGCTGAGCACAACCACATCGAAGCTAGCGCCGTGTGCTAGAAGGTAGTCGCGCACTTTTTTGACATAAGGATGATAAACCACTTCGATACCCCGTTTTTGCAGCTCGCATGTGTAGGGAGGCTCGTATGCGAGATTGTCGGGGACAAAAGTGATGCGATGACCAAGTTGACGGAGAATCTTGAGAATTTGAAACATTCGGAGTGATCCCGAGTCCTTATCTGGCATGGGAACGTGATGGTCGATCACGAGAATGTTCTTCCGGTCCGGCGGCGCCAGCTGCAGCGGCGCCAAATCGCCATGTGCTGGTTTTGTCATTAGCTCGGCGGCCCATTTTTCCGCAAATGTCGAGCGGTTAATCTCCTGATGTTTTTTCGCGCCGGTTGAGAGATCGGTTCCACCCGTTGCTCCTTCGTAGTGAATCACCTCACTCAGCGGTTGATACAAAACCCTACATCCCGCCTTTCGGACTTTGAACGCCAGATCTGTATCCTCATAGTAGGCGGGCGCGTAACGCGAATCGAAGCACCCCACGCTAGCAAATAGCGATCTGGGAATCATCAGCGCCGCCGCTGAGCAATAATCCACCTCGCGAAGATAATTGTATTCGGGTTTCTCTGGATCATCGAACTTGCCGTAATTCCATCCGGTAGCATCCTGCCAGATAATGCCGCCCGCCTCTTGCAAACGGCCGTCTGGGTAAAGCAGCTTTGAGCCGACAATGCCTGCCCGCGGCTCCTCTGCGAAACTATCGAGCAAAGCAGTTAGCCAGCCTGGCCTTACAAGGGCATCGTTATTCAAGAAAACGAGGTATTTGCCGCGAGCGGCTTCTGCACCCCGATTGCAGGAGGTGATGAAACCGGAATTCGTTTCGTTACGCAAATACACAACTCCTGGCATCCGCGGGACAACCTCCGCAGTGGCATCGGTGGAGCTATCGTCGACCACGATGACCTCGAAGCGTTCCGCCCCCTGATGTTCCTGAAGCGAAGCCAGACAAGCTTGGGTAAAGCGAAACTGGTTGAACACCGGAATAATGATTGAAACTTCCACCTGCTCGTGAACCGGAAACTCAATCGGCCGCGTTGGCACGGGAGGTTCAACGGGTGCTGCTCTCTGCGAAGCTGCTGAAACTGCGCCCGACATCAGGGCCTGAATTTGGTCATCAATAGCAGCCACCTCCGGATGTGTGCTTCGCCACGTCCGATAAGCGGAGAGGATTCTTTCCAAATGGCCGTAGCCCAGCAAGGCCGGGGCCCGCCGAGGAGAAAATTTTGCCTTTAATGCGGCAATTGGATTTGCAATTTGCCAGCGTGCAGAAGAGCGAAGCCGGGCTGCTGCTTCATCGGCCTCGTCCAAAAACCGGCAAAGCTTTTCAGCAGCCTTCAGTTGCAGCCGCAGACGCTTTTGCACCTCTTCCGCCCGCGCTTCGCTCTCCGCCAGGCTGATGCTTTTGTCACGAAGCAGCTGATTTGTTTCGGCAATAGAGGTGTTTTGGCGAGCCAAGTGCTCACTGAGTTCTTCTACCTGCGCCTTGTGACGGGCTTCGGCTTGCGCCAAGAACTCCTGGTAAAGCTGCTCGATCTGCGCAATCCTTTCTGGAACGAAGGCATTTAGACGAGTGACTGCTCCGGGAAGCAACTCGGGCTCATGCGATTTTGCTGTCTGGTGGGCCGTCACTGCGGTCCGCTTGTTTTGTCTTTCGGCTGACGACTCGGCAACCAACGCGCGATAAAGTTCAATTACTTCAGGAGCGACACGAGCATCGATCAGGTGCTCAATCGTGAAATGAGTATGCCGCCTTCGCTTTGTTACGAGCGCAGCGGCCTTCTGCACTTCGGAATCGGGCAAACCAGTGAAATGCGCAATGCGTCGCAATTCCGCTTCCACGTTTTCAAAAAACAAATCGTAATGCGTGACCAGCCGCTCCTGCTTGCTGGCCGTCTCGATCAAGCGCCCGTTATAGATTTCCCAAAGCCGCAACCCAAACGAATAAGAAGTTCCGTTTCGCTCCTTCATGGAGTGGGCGACTTCCAACGGATTGCGCACCATGATGAGCGTCTTCACGCCGGGCAGCAGGTCCTGCCAAAAAGGCAGCGTCAAACTGTTGCGCGGATCTTTCCAGCCCCAGAGACCTGCCGAACTGAACCGTTCAATGAGCAGCCGGGCTTTCATCCGCAAAGGATCCAGTCGCGCATGTTCGAAGGTCTCGTCAGTTTTCGGTGGGAGATCCCATGCGCCACCGAGCTCGTTCAGCAATTCATCATTCAGCGCAACGAATCCAAGGTGTTCCCAAAAACCATCGGGGTTATCGGTCTGCGCAGGCATCAATTCGTCTTTTGGACCGAGGTAGAGGCCACAGACCTGCAATAGCCTTGTGAGCATCGATGTTCCTGAACGGTGCGCTCCGGCAATGCAAATCGCTGTCTGGGTATCAGCGCTATTTTTCACTCAAAACGCTTAAACAACGATGGTCAGCGCAGTGCGTCAAGCCGATTACTGAGGGCTCAGCAGCGATCACCGGCGGTGTGGACTGAATCCGTCGCAGCGGAATCATCGAAGTTGCGAAATCTTTCGTCGCGCAAATCCCGGCTACATCTAAGTTCCCAGCGATGCAGCGAAATGACGGCCGCGGACCCGATGAAATTCGGTCGATCGATTTCGAGCTAAACGTCGCGCCGCATGCAAGTGGTTCAGTGCTTGTTTCGATGGGGCAAACACGCGTGATCTGCGGCGTTACTATTGAAGAAGTTGTGCCGCGCTGGATGAAAGAGCAGGGAGTGACTGGCGGCTGGCTTACGGCTGAGTATTCGATGCTTCCATATTCTACGCAGACGCGAAAGCCGCGCGACGCCGCAAAAGGTCGCCTCGACGGTCGCAGCGTAGAGATCCAGCGCTTGATCGGTCGCTCGCTGCGAGCAGTTATCGATCTCGAGAAGCTCGGGCCGCGAACGATCTGGGTCGATTGCGATGTTTTGCAAGCCGACGGAGGAACACGCACCACGGCAATTACCGGAGCCAGTCTGGCCCTCGCCATTGCCTGCCGGAAACTTGTGAGAGAAAAAAAACTCGACGCCCCTCCAATGCAAAAATTGCTCGCCGCAGTGAGTGCCGGTATTCTGAATGGGCAAGCTGTACTGGATCTTAATTACGAAGAGGACAAGCTTGTGAGCGTTGATTTCAATCTTGTGGCTACTGAAGACGGCGAATTCGTAGAAGTGCAGGGATCTGGTGAAGAAGCAACCTTTTCCGGATCGCAACTGGATGAGATGTTAGGCCTCGCAAGGAAAGGCATCGCTGCATTGATCGGCGCGCAACGCGCCGTTTTGGCGCGAATCATGGTGTCACCGCCAGAGGTCTAACCGAAGAGCGACGGCCAAAATCTGATTCTTGCGCTTTGCTTGGACTCTTGCTCTTAATGCTCGGATGAAAAGGGCGCTCATCACTGGTATCACCGGTCAGGACGGTAGCTATCTGGCCGAGCTTCTCCTGGAGAAGGGTTACGAAGTCCATGGCATTATTCGCCGCGCCAGCACCTTCAACACTTCACGCATTGACCATCTTTACGCCGACCCCCATATCAACGGCGTGCGAATGTTTCTGCATTACGGCGATCTCAGCGACTCGGTGAGTCTCGTGAAGCTTCTGTATGAGCTGAAACCGGACGAAATTTATCATCTGGGCGCGCAAAGCCACGTCCGCGTCAGCTTCGACATTCCTGAGTACACTGCGGACGTCACGGGTGTCGGCACCATTCGCATTCTAGAGGCGATACGCGAATCCGGATTGCGTTCCCGTTTTTTTCAGGCGTCGAGTAGTGAGATCTTTGGCAAGGCGCAGCAGGTGCCGCAAACGGAGAGGACACCGTTTTGGCCACGCAGTCCGTATGGTGTCGCGAAGGTCTTTTCATATTGGGCGACCGTCAACTATCGGGAGAGCTACGCTCTTTGCGCAAGCAACGCCATTATGTTCAACCATGAAAGCCCGAGGCGCGGCGAAACGTTCGTCACTCGCAAAATCACGCGTGCTGTTGCAGCGATCAAACACGGGCTGCAAAAGGAATTGTTCCTCGGAAATTTGGACGCGAAGCGAGATTGGGGCTTTGCACCGGAATACGTCGAAGGCATGTGGCGGATTTTGCAGCTTGGTGAAGGCGACGATTTCGTGCTGGCTACTGGCGAAGCCCACACGGTCCGCGAGTTTGTCGAAGCAGCTTTTGCCCGTGCCAACCTGGAGTGGAAACAATACGTCAAACACGATCCGCGCTATGAGCGTCCAGCAGAGGTCGATATATTGGTTGGTGACGCGTCGAAGGCGCGAAAGACTCTCGGTTGGGAACCCAAGGTGCGTTTCCACGAGTTGGTGCGCATCATGGTGGATGCTGACATGGCATTGCTGTCGCGAGAGACGCCGAGAGAGCACCTCGGCAAGCTGCCGTGACCTTTTTCGTAACACCGCGGCTCTAGCCCGGTGGATTTGCGAATGGACTTTGGTGCAGCCGTTTCAACGGCTTATTGCATGGATTGAACTGTTAAAACAGTTTCGTTATTCCTTTGTGCTGGCCTGGCACCGGGCTGAAGCCACTGCGTTAATGAAACGCAGAAGGCGGCACCGCTTACCGCATCACGAATGGCGCCGGATTAGTATCAGCCATCGAGTGAGCCGACACCAGACTTGGAACGGCAGCAGCGAGCGGCGCGTTCACGATAGTAACCGCGGCACCGGTTCCTACGATGTCGTACAAATGTATGACGTCGCTCGAGCGCATCCGAATGCATCCGTAGCTCGCGGGGGTTCCGATGCGCTGCTCTTCCGGCGTGCCGTGAATGTAAATATCTCGGGTGAACGCATTGGCATTTTGAGCCTCCAGTCCGCGCAGCCAGAGAATGCGGGTGACAATGGGGTCGCGGCCGGGCGAATCCGGGGCAACGACCTCGCCGGTGCGGAGCCGATCCTTGAACACTGCACCGGGCGGCGCATTGTCGCCGATTTTTTTGGCGATCTCCAGTTTGCCCAGTGGCGTAAAACGGCTGCCGCGCCAATCCCCTAATCCGAACTTCGACGTGGAGACTGGATAAATTGCCAGGACGTTGCCGCGATCAATAAGGGCGAGTTTTTGCTCACGCGTGCTGACGACAATCTGATGCCGAGTGTCTGGAGCCGCGCAGGATGCGAGTAGAACCGCGAGAAGCAAGACGTAGCAACGGATCGTCAAACCGTCCATTTTATCGCGCGTTTTCGGCGCGCCCGCGCCACGGCGAGCAATCTGTGATCGCGTTCTGTCATTATTCATGTTCATGTCCGATTAAACTGAAAAAACCCCTCCGCGGTTTCAGTTGTCGCCTCGGCAACTTCCCGCAGTGTGATTTCTCGCGCCGCGGCGACCGTTTCTGCCACGATGCGTGTATACGCTGGTTCAGAGCGCTTTCCGCGAAAAGGGACGGGCGCCAGATATGGGCAATCGGTCTCCACCATGAATTTCCAGAGCGGAATTTGTGCCGCAACTTTTCGCACAGACACGCCGTTTTTGAAAGTAACAATTCCAGTGAACGAAACGAGATGGTCGAGATCGAGAACTTCATTTGCCTCATCAAGCGAGCCGCCGAAGCAATGAAAAACGCCGCGCAGTTTCCCCGTGTAAGGCCGCATGATTCCAAGCGTGTCCTCCCATGCGTCGCGCTGATGGATCACCACATTTAGCCCCAGTTCCACCGCAAGATCGAGTTGCTGCTGAAATAAGCTCGCCTGTTTCGATTTGTAGGCACCGTCGCGAATTTGCGCTTCGATTTCTTCGTCAGTCTCGGTTCGCAGCGCGGTCATAACCTGGACCTGCTCTTCCTTCGCTACTTTTTCGCTCGGCAAACGGTGGTAATCGAGCCCAGTCTCGCCGATCGCCACGACGCGTGGGTTCTTCGCCAGCTCACGCAACGGTGTGATAACGTCATCTTCGGCATCTTCAATGGAACTTGGGTGCACGCCGATTGCCGCGAAGACGGCAGAATGTTTTTCTGCCAGGGCGATAGCACGGCGGCTACTTTCCAGCGACGTGCCCACCGTGATGATGCGCGTAACGGCCGCATCATTTGCCCGACGCAGCACGTCATCGAGATCAGTGGCGAAATCCGGATAATCGAGGTGTGCGTGAGTATCGATTAGTTGATAGTTGATAGTTGAGTGTTGAGAGTTCACGAGAAAAAGATCCTTCTATCGACTCTCAACCAACGACTATCAACTCCGGGCTTACCATTCTATAATCGTGCTCGCCCAGGTTAGTCCGCCGCCAAAAACGATCAACAAAACGTAATCACCCGCCTTGATCCGGCCGCTGCGATTGGCTTCATCCAATGCGATAGCGACCGCCGCAGCCGAGGTGTTCCCATACCGATCCAGATTCACAAACATCTTGTCGCGCGAAATACCGAGCCGGTCCGCAATCGCTTCGATAATGCGGAGATTGGCCTGATGCGGAATAACGCAGGCGATATCGTCGATGGAAAGCCCAGCCTGGTCGAGGACTTTCTTGGCCGCGTTCAACATTGCGGTGACAGCCTGCTTGTAAACTTCCTTGCCGGTCATGTGGATCGTTGCCAAATGCATATCGACATTTTCCCGCGTGATCGGGCAGCGCGAACCGCCGCCGGGCATGAACAAAATATCGGTGTACTGGCCGTCGCTGCCGATGTGGGTGCTGATGACACCGTGCGTGCTGCCGCGGTGGCGCAAAATGGCGGCGCCAGCGCCATCTCCAAAAAGGACGCAAGTATTGCGATCCGTCCAGTTAGTGATCGATGTCAATTTGTCGGCGCCGATCACGAGGACAGTGTCGTGAGTATGTGAGGTAATGAATTGCTGCGCGATCTCGACGCCAAACAGGAAACCAGCACAGGCTGCGGAAATATCGAGGCAAGCGGCGTTGGTTGCTCCGATCTTCTTCTGAACGAAGCAGGCCGTGGCTGGGAACAGCATGTCAGGGGTGGCCGTTGCCACGAGAATCAGATCAACATCTTTCGGGGAAATCTTTGCCTGTTCGAGTGCCTTGAGCGCCGCCTCGGTCGCCATATCGCTGGTGTTTTCATCTTTTGCGGCAATACGGCGTTCTTTAATGCCGGTGCGAGTGGTTATCCAATCGTCGCTGGTGTCGACCATTCGCGAGAGGTCCGCGTTGGTCAGGATTCTTTCAGGCACATAACTGCCTGTGCCAATGATCGAGACTGTCCGCAGCGCTTTATCGGAGCGCGGGTTCGAGCGAGGCTGTCGTTTCATAGTAACGGCGAATCTCCTCGACGATATGCGGGTTTACCTGCTGTTCAATCGACTCCGCCGCCACTCGCAGCGCGTTCTTGATTGCCAGCGGCGTGCTCGCTCCATGCGCGATGATGCAGATGCCGTTTACGCCGAGAAGCGGACTGCCGCCATATTCTTCGTAGTTCGTCTTGTCCTTGATGGTTCCAATGGCACCCTTCGCGAGGAACGCGCCGGCCTTTCGCATTGTTGTGCGCATGAGCTCGTGCTTGAGCCATTGAAACATTGCCACTGCGATCGATTCGCACGTTTTCAAGATGACATTGCCAACGAATCCGTCGCACACCACGACCTCCACCGGGTCCTCAAACAAATGCCGACCTTCTATGTTGCCGACGAAGTTAAGCGAACTTGGTTTCAGCATCTTGAACACTTCCTTGGTTAATTCGGTGCCCTTAACATCCTCGTCGCCGAGCGAGACCAAACCAACGGTAGGATTCTTGTAATGGAGAACGTGACGTGAATAGACCGAGCCCATGAACGCGTACTGAAGAAGATGTTCTGGACGCGCATCGATATTCGCCCCTGCATCGATCAAAACGAAGACGTTCGTTTCGGTCGGAAGCACGGCCGCGATACCTGGTCGATCGATTCCTGGCAATGTGCGAAGTTTAATCGTGCCCGCGGCGACTGACGCGCCCGTGTGACCTGCGCTCACTACTGCATCTGCTTGCCCGTGCTTCACGAGATCAAAGGCGCGGCTTACTGATGAATCCTTCTTTCGCCTGACCGCCGACCATGCGCGGTCGCTCATATCTACTACTTGCGTCGCATGTGTGATCTCGATCCGGCTGTCGTTGCAGCCATGTTTCTTAAGTTCCGCTTCGATCTGCGCGGAGTCGCCAACAAGAAAAAGTTTGTTGACGTAAGGGTACTCACGCAACGCCATAACGGCGCCAGCAACGAGGTTAGGCGGGCCAAAGTCACCGCCCATCGCGTCGAGGGCGATCTTCATCGGTTTGAAACTTTGCGGACTTTAGCCGCCGAATGCAACTTATTTGCCCTCAAGCGTGAGCACCTGCCGCCCGCGGTAGTAACCGCACGAGGGGCAGGCGATGTGCGAGGGAACGGTGCTCCCGCACTGGGAACATCTGTTCAAATGTGCAGCATGCCAGCGATTCGCCGCTTTGCGCGTACGTAACCGCATCTTGGATGTTTTGCGTTTTGGGACTCCCATGGCAGGCGGTGACTAAAGCATGTAGGCTGAAAAAGACAAACGTGATTCGTAATTCGAAATTCGTGATCCGATGTAACGATTCAACGATTTAACGGTTCTCGATCTTCAACTTATCCAGCGCACTCCAATCCAATTTTCGCTTTGTATCTTGCTCAACGGTCTTCTGTTGTTTCGCCTTGCAAACACGATTGCCATCTGTGTCGCAACGTGGATGCGCTGGCAGATTGAGCAAAAGATCCTCGCGAAAAAACGGCGTGAGGTTGATCGTCTCGGGGCCACGCAGCTCAGTATGTACGGCGAATGCGGGCACTTGAATGTCGTGCACAAAATTCTCCAGGCACGATACGCAACGCAGCTCCGCTGGTTGTGACAGCGAGCCTCTTGCCCAAAGGGCACCTCCAGCAACGCCCACGTCAATGTTGTAATGCAGTGGGCCGGCACAACGAATTCCTTCTGCTTCAAGGTCGTGGATCGGGCAATCCTCATCCCCGTCCAAATGCAAACCCTGCGCAGGAATTTGTCTGAGATGAATTTTCACGCGTCAAATCCTTCGAATATTATCAGCCGAATTTCGTGCTCAGCGCCTTGGCAACACAAGCCGGAACAAAACCGGAGACATCCCCGCCGAGGCGCGCGATTTCCTTAACAATGCGAGAACTTAGATAAGTGTATTCCTCCTTCGGCATGAGGAAAATTGTTTCTACCGAAGTATCCAATTTCCGGTTCATTAAGGCCATTTGAAATTCAAATTCAAAGTCGGAAACCGCGCGCAAGCCACGGATTACTGCCCCGGCTTCTTCTTTCCTGGCGAACTCGACCAGTAATCCTTCGAACTCAGCGATTCGCACATTGTCGATTTTCCCCGCTGTTTGGCGCAGCAAGTCGAGACGATCCTTCAGCGAGAAAAGAGGCTGCTTCTCGTCGTTGTGCGCCACAGCCACTACCACTTCGTCGAACAATTTTCGAGCACGCTCGATTACATCGAGATGACCATTCGTGATCGGATCAAAACTACCCGGATAAATTGCACATCGCATTGGCGAAAATTCGCAGAGGAAATCACAAATGAAAAGCGGATTGAAAAAGAATGACGAAGCACCCGCGTTTGCTTTCGCCAGGGTGTGGCAGGCGAATGCCGAAATATACGGGCCGGGTGACTCGTTAAACCGTTACACGGTTACATCGGTTTCAGTTCAACGATTCAACCCGGCGAAGCCATTCGTCATTTGCGGTTCAATTTGCCTAAAGTTCGTGCGCCACCAAATTGCTCATCTCATGCGTGATCCATCGCCATACAAAACCATCGCCGTGGCGAGCACGTTCTCTCCGCGGTTCAAGCAAGTGCTCGCGGAGGCAAAGCGCATTCGAGAACGCTTTTCCGCTCATCTTCATCTGATTTACGTGGGCGAAGGAGATGAGGAAACGGCAAAGAAGTTTAGAGACGCGCTCGCGCAACTGCAGCTTCCGCCTGACTCAGCGATTCATTATGAAAAAGGAACCCCTGCAGAAGCTATTCTGGGCGCGCTGGCGCGGGAAAAAATCGACATGATTGTCGCGGGCGCACTGGAAAAGGAGGCGGTATTGCACCCGTTTTTGGGCAATGTCGCTCGCCGCCTGGTCCGCGAAGCGCGCTGCGCAGTCATGCTTTTCACAAGACCGGCAATAAAACCGAGGCCGCTCCGCCGGATTGTTTTCGTGGCCGATTATTCAGATCAAGGGTTGCAGGCTTTGAAAAGGACGCTGCCCTTCGCTGCGGCGGAATCATGCGAGCGACTTTATGTTATTCGGATCATCACGACGTTCGATCAGGCACGCGAATCGATTCGCGTGAGTGCCAAGGGACACGAAAAGCCCCGAGCGGAGGATGAGGAAGCCGCAGTGGAGGAATTCGTCTTGTCGGCCGGCGCGACCGACGTCCCGATCGAAGCACGCTGCATCCGCGGAAACACCGGATTGGCTGCCTCGGATTTTGTTCAATCGGTGAAAGCCGATTTGCTCGTGGTGCCGCTGCAGAAAAGTGCCGGAGCAATCCAACAATTGCCGAGTAATATTGCCTGGGTCACCGATGTCATTCCGTGTAACCTGTGGGTAATTCGTTGAATTAAACCGCCGTCCTTGCGCGGGAATTGTAGAGGCGCTGGTGTCAAACGCCTTTCTATAAGATTCGGCGGTTGATACAACCGCCACTACAACAACGCATGGAACCCGAATTCCGACCGTACGGTTTGCCGCATCTCACCGTTATTTTCCTCACGATTGTTCTGCCGTTTGTGCTGGCTGCGATCGTGTGGCGCACAAAATCGCGGCTGCTGGTGAAGATGATTATCGGAGTCCTCTCAGCGGTGCTGATCTTGAACTACGTCGCTTATTTGGTTTTTATCCGCAGCCACGGCATCATGGATTGGAGGCATATGTTGCCCATGCAAATGTGCGACTGGGGCATGGTGGTCGTAATCGTGGCGATGTGGACGGGAAATCAACGCTGGTTCGAGGTTGCATATTTCTGGGGAATTGGCGGCACGTTGCAGGCTGTGCTCACGCCAGACTTGCGTTTTGGTTTTCCAGATTGGCGATTCATCAGCTTTTTCACGTCGCACTGCGGTATTATCATTGGCGTGGTCTTCCTAATGTTGACTCGACGATACCGGCCATATCCCATGTCGATCGTGCGAGTGTGGCTGTGGTCGGAATTTTATTTTGTGATTACTCTGCTTATCGACAAACTGACGGACGTTAATTACGGATTTTTGCTGCACAAACCCGAAGCGTTTTCCATTTTGAGTTTTCTCTCCGATTCTTGGCCGTTTTACCTCCTGCAACTACATGGCGTCGCGTTGCTTTTCTTCCTCGGATTGTATGCGCCATTCGCAGTTGTCGATCTTGTGCGACGCAATGGAGCTACCATTCAATAAAAGTGTGGTCATTCCGAGCGGAGCGAGGAACCTCTCACTTGGGGAATGGTCACACTCGATAGTTTGAGTAATGTTCTGCCCGATTTGCGAGGTCCCTCGCCGTTTTCGCGGCTCGGGATGACGCTGAATAAATATGAGCGAGAAAATGAAGCCATTGCGTGTAGGCAAAGTTACCATTGGCGGCAAACGTCCGGTATTCATCCTCGGGCCGTGCGTGATTGAGTCGGAGAAGTTTGTCCGGCGGATGGCGAAGAAGATCGCTGAAATCTGCGCGGCCGAAGATATCGATTTCATTTTCAAGGCCTCGTATGACAAGGCGAATCGAACTTCGGTGCGCTCTTTTCGCGGAGTCGGAGTACGTGAAGGTTGCGAGATTCTTTCAGTCATCGGCCGGGACTTGAAAATTGCCGTCACAACGGATGTTCATTCCTCTGCCGAAGCCGAAATTGCTGGCGAGAAGATTGATATGTTGCAAATCCCGGCATTTCTTTGCCGCCAAACCGATCTCCTGCACGCAGCTGCGGAAACGGATCGCGCGATCAATGTGAAAAAAGGCCAGTTTCTTGCACCGTGGGACGTGCGTAATATCGCCGAGAAGTTGATTGCGTTCGGCAATGACAAATTCTGTTTCACGGAGCGCGGCACTAGTTTTGGCTATAACAACCTCGTTGCCGATATGCGCTCACTCTATTGGCTGCGCGACGCCGGCTATCGCGTGATTTTTGATGCGACCCATTCGGTGCAGCGGCCGGGTGGGGCGGGGGACTCCACATCGGGTGACGGTGTTTTGGCGCCGGCGCTGGCGAGAGCAGCGATGGCCACCGGGTGCGACGGAATCTTCATGGAGGTGCACGAAAACCCGAGCCGTGCGTTATCAGATGGGCCAAATCAGATTCCCCTAAAGGATTTGCCGAAGCACCTGCGCGTGTTAAAGGCTATTCATGCTGCCGTCTCAGGTAGGGGCGATTGACCGCAATCGCCCGGGTAACAGGGATATTGCGTCGAGGGAGGAGGAGATTCCAGTGACCCACTCTCATCTCCGCCGGGTCTTGTCGCTTTGGTTGGTGTCGGTGTTGATGTGCGTTGTAATAGCGGCGCCTCAAGTATCTGGTCAGTCAAAAGGTCGTAAAAGGAAGGCGGGCACCTCAGCGACAGCGGGCGGGTCTCCCGGGGAACAGAGCTTGACGAACATTCCGCTGCCAATTGGGCACGAAGCCAAGGGCCTTGTATTGCCAGATTTCGATGGTGACGGTCGTTTAAGGGGAAAATTCGAAGCCGGGACTGCTCACCGGATTGACCAGGAACACGTAGGCTTTCAGCATCTTAAAATTACAACCTACACTCCGCAGAGTCAGCCTGACCTGCAAATCGACATGCTCACATCGGTGCTGGATTTGAAGACTAAGATTCTAAGCTCACAGGAGCGCACAACCATTCAGCGGTCGGATTTCAACATCGCTGGTGATTCGGTGCAATTCGACACGAATTCGAAGACCGGACGATTGAGCGGAAATGTAAAGATGGTGATCACTGACAAATCTCATCTGACGGCGAAACCCAACACGACCGAATGAGAAAATTAGGTGTGTTAGTCTTGTTTATCGCATGCGCGATCGGGGCGCGGTCGGCTGGACAGATTGCCGCTGCGCCACCGGGCTCGCCCCTGCCTGCCAAGAAAGCTGAGAAACCAGCGAAAGACAAAGCGAAAAACAAGGATAAAAAGAAAGAAGATAAATCATCCGGCACGAACTTATTTGGCTCGAGCCCCGCGGGGATCCAATCCGATCAACCGACGACAACGGAAATCTATTCGGACGAGGCTTTTTTTGATTCAACCAAGAACATGGGCATCTTTAGCGGCCGTGTGAAGGTAGTCGATCCGCGTTTCAATCTGCAATCTGACAAATTAACAGTGTTCATTACAAAGGGACAAAACCAGAGCCTGGAGAAAGCCATCGCAGAAGGGAACGTTGGACTTGTGCGCGACCGGCCCGATCCGAATGGCGGCCCTCCCACTCGCGCTGTTGGCCGTTCCGATAAAGCCACCTATACAGCTAACTCCGGCGATGTTGAATTGGTGGGAACACCGCGGGTGCAAGAGGGACAAAACCTGCATGTGGCAACCAGCCCTGATACGGTCATGATCATTAGTCAGAACAGTCAGCTAAAGACGCACGGACCCAGTCGCACCCAAATTGTTCAGCAGCCAAACGAAGAAAAAAAGGGACAAGCAAATCCCTCTCAAACTCCCGCCGCGCAAGCGTCACCCGCTCCGTCTCTGCCAAAGCCATGATTAGCCAAGCTGCGCCTGTTTCGACTCCGAAAGCTACGTCGCCGGCCACAACGAAGGCGGAGACCGTACTGAGTACCGATCAACTGGTTAAGATTTACGGAGGCCGAGCGGTCGTCGACGGAATCAACATGCATGTTGGAGCCAGCGAAATTGTGGGACTACTCGGACCGAATGGAGCAGGTAAAACCACGAGTTTTTATATGATTGTTGGCCTGATCAGGCCAAATAGCGGTCGGGTGATTTTTTCGGACACCGACGTCACTGACTATCCGATGTACAAGCGTGCGCGGCTTGGCATGGGTTATTTACCGCAGGAAGAATCGATCTTCCGGAAGATGACAGTCGAACAAAACATCCTCGCCATTTTGGAAACGCTGCCGCTCAGCAAGGCCGAACGGCGCAACCGTTGCGACCAACTGCTGCATCAGTTTGGAATTGAGCGGATCGCTAAAAACATCGCGCTCACGTTGAGCGGCGGAGAGAAACGACGATTAACAATTGCGCGTTCGCTGGTCACGCAACCTAAGTTGTTGATGCTCGATGAGCCGTTCAGCGGTGTGGATCCCATCGCCGTCTACGATGTCCAGCAAATTATCGTAAACCTGCGCAAATCGGGCCTTGCGATCATGATTACCGATCACAATGTGCGCGAGACTCTTTCCATCGTCGACCGCGCGTATTTGATTTTCGATGGCCGCGTCGAGAGCGAAGGCACAAAGGATTTTCTCATCGACGATCCCATCAGCCGTCAACTTTATCTCGGCGAGCGCTTCAAGATGTAAGCCGCGGCTGACACAGCCGGTGCAGGGCAAGCGCATCGCTTGCCTATTCTTCCTTGAATCGAAGCAAAGACGCGGTAACATCCGCTCAAGGCAATGGAGTTTGCCGTCCCACCTGAAGGCTGGGAAAACCGCGCGAGCTAATGACTCCTTCCAAACGGAAGGAGTTTTTTAATGCTCGATTACATTTTGGTGATGTTAGGCGGTGCACTTGGGACTGGAGCGCGATTCTGGGCGTCGGGGTTTGTTGCTAAAACGGCCGGGGAGCTTTTCCCTCTGGGAACACTCGTCGTGAACGTCACGGGATCCTTCGCTATCGGGTTCTTTGCCGCATTTACGGATCCGGAAGGGCCGCTTCTTGTGTCACCGCGGCTTCGTCAATTCTTCATGATCGGCGTGTGCGGAGGTTACACCACGTTTTCATCATTCAGCTTACAAACGCTCGACCTCGCTCGGGACGGAGATTGGTTCAGGGCCTGCCTGAACACGGCGCTCTCATTCGCTTGCTGCGTCGCAGCGGTATGGCTTGGACGTATTCTTGCTCTTGCGCTATTGCCGAAATAGAAACAAGCCATGCACCTTCCAGAAGACGCTGTCCTCCTGCGGATTTTTATCGGTGAAAGTGATCGTTATCAGCACCGACCGCTGTACGAGGCGATCGTGTTGAAAGCACGCGAACTGCAACTGGCAGGCGCAACCGTGTTGCGCGGACCAATGGGTTTTGGAAAATCAAGTCACCTGCACACTGCCAAGATCCTTCGCTTATCCATGGATCTTCCAATGGTCATCGAAATCGTGGACACTGAGGAAAAGGTAAATGCATTCTTGCCAGTGCTCGATGAAATGATGGGCGGCGGCCTCGTCACGCTCGAAAAGGCGAAAGTGATCCGCTATCAAGGTCAGGAGAAACGCTAATAGAGCGTTCGCTCTGATCTTGGCATCTTTGCATGCAGCAGCGAGTCTGTGCTGCGACGCATATTGGAAATCGCGCCGTATCCACGCTAGAAGTTAATCCTCATGGCGGAACAACTCGGCACCCAGACGATCACATCTCCAAGCGATCGACAGAAAAGCGTCCCGGTTGTTACGGTCGACAGCTTTTACAACTCGCACGCTGAAAAGCTGCAGATGAAACTAGAGGGGCCGCAGGTGGGGTTTCATCGCAAAATTCGCGAGCCCACTATCAACCGCCCCGGCCTTGCTCTGTCGGGCTTCTATACTTATTTCGCTGAAAAACGTGTGCAGGTGCTGGGTGCAGCCGAGCATTCCTATCTCAAAAGTTTGCCTTCGAAGTTGCGCGTAAAACGATTTCGAAGATTGTGCCAGCGCAAAATTCCGTGCCTGGTCATGTCGCGGGGGTTTCGTCTTGCGCCGGAGTTGCTAGGTGTGACCGCAGAGGCAAAAATCGCAGTGTTTCGCACTCCGATGATTACCATGAAGTTCATTAACGCGGCGACAATTGCTCTAGAGATGGATTTTTCCCCGACGGTAACCGAGTTCGGCAGCATGGTGGACATCCTGGGTGTGGGCGTTTTAATTCGCGGCGCCAGCGGAATCGGCAAGAGCGAATGCGTCTTGGGGTTGATCGAGCGCGGTTACAGCCTCGTAGCCGACGACGTGACCCGGATCACTTCGCTCGAAGGACGCGAGCTCATGGCGACAGCGCCCGAATTGACTCGCAATCACATGGAAGTGCGTGGCATTGGCATTATTGATGTGGCGAAGGTTTTCGGCATTGGCAGCATTCGAATCGAGAAGCGTCTCGACCTCGTGGTCACGCTGAAGGATTGGCAAGACGTGGACGAGGTCGATCGGATCGGGCTGGATCGAGAATTCTATGAAATCCTGGGGCTTCCGGTGCCGCATGTGACCATTCCGGTAAGGCCCGGTCGCGATATGGCGCGCCTGATCGAGGTCGCGGCGATGGATGAAAAATTGAAGGGTCTCGGCCAAAACAGTGCAGTCGATTTTAACGCTAGACTGCTCAGTTTGATGGAGCGCCCGCCTTCGCAAGGCTCTGGCGTGGCAGGGAAGGGAGCAGTGTAATGGGTTTGCTGTATAGAAAAACCGGCCGCGCCGCAGCTGCCCAGAAGGTCGAAAAAGACATTTCGATTGCCAATCGGCTTGGGCTTCACGCGCGGCCAGCGGCCATGTTTGTGCGGATTGCGAGTCGTCATCGTTCGGAAATCTGGGTTTCCAAGGAAGGGGAAGAAGTAAATGGCAAGAGTATCATGGGCTTGATGATGTTGGCCGCCGGCCAGGGATCAAAGCTTCACATCCGCTGCGAAGGCCCCGATGCCGACAAGGCGATGGAAGAACTCGAGGCCTTGATCAAGGCGGGTTTTAACGAGGAGTAAGGGCGTCGCGGTGCGACGACCCCGAAAGCTCTCGGGGGCGGCGCTGCCTCCTTAAGGTCCACGAAGAGGCTCTCGCATTGTTTGACATCTGCTTTAGTCTGGCAGGTGCATGAGCGGCGGCGAGCGTCAGGAAATCCGGTTTGAAGGAGCAGGCGTTTCGCCCGGAATGGCCTGCGGCAAGATCCATGTCGTGCGCGATGACTTGGATGACGTCTCGCGGTACCGGATCGCGCCTTCCCAGATTCCGGACGAGATCGGACGGTTCGAGACCGCGCTTATTCAAACGCGCATGCAGATTCTGGAAATGCAGCAGCGCATTGCGGAATCCATCGGAGCAAAGGACGCAGCCATTTTCGATGCGCATCTACTTGTCGTCGAGGATCGGACGCTGATCGACGAAGTGCTGCGGAAGCTGGAAACCGACCTTTGCAATGTCGAGTGGGTCTTTCAGGAAGTTGCCACGCGTTACGCTGAGACTCTGAATAAGATCGACGATCCCTACCTTCGAGAACGTGCGCTGGATATTCAGGACGTGACAAAGCGCGTGATTCGCAATCTGCAGGGCAAAGCTCCCAAGACGTTTCTTGCCCTGAGCGAGTTGCACATTCTCGTTGCGCATAATCTTACTCCTTCGGACACGGCAAGCATGAACCGTGCAAACGTGCTCGGGATCGCGACCGATCTGGGTAGCCGCACATCGCACGCGGCGATTCTGGCGCGCTCTCTTAACATCCCGGCGGTCGTCGGATTGCACGATATTACCGCGAAGCTCGAGACTGGCCAACACGTGCTGGTCGATGGGAGTGATGGCCTGCTAATTGTCAATCCGGCGCCGGAAACGATCGCGCACTACGCAGAGCTTGAATCAAGAAGGGCCAGGGTTGTGTCACAACTCAAACAACTGCGTACGACAAGATCAACCACGCGCGACGGTCGTCACATTGTGCTCTCCGCAAACATTGAACTCCCGGAAGACGTCGAGGCCGTCGCGGCCAATGGCGCGGAGGGCATCGGACTTTATCGCACGGAATTCCTTTATTTGAATCGGACTACCCTGCCGACAGAGGACGAACAATTCGAAACCTATCGAAAAGTAGCAGAGCGCGTCCGGCCTGATCCGCTAATTATCCGAACATTTGATCTAGGCGGCGACAAACTGGCTCCTGGTACGGTAGATATCACTGATGAGTTAAATCCTTTCCTTGGCTGGCGTGCTATTCGTCTTTGTCTCGAGAACATAGACATTTTTAAAACGCAGTTGCGCGCTATTCTCCGTGCCAGCGCTGTCGGGAACATAAAAATCATGTTTCCCATGATCTCGGGTCTGGAGGAATTGCGAGGTGCCAAGGCCGTCCTCGCTGAGTGCCATGAAGAGTTGCGCCGGTCGGGCGTTCCTTTGGACGAAGAGATCGAGGTTGGCGCGATGATTGAAATCCCAAGCGCAGCCCTCTGCGCCAATGTTCTCGCATCCGAGGTCGATTTCTTCAGCATCGGAACCAACGATCTGATCCAGTATACGCTTGCAGTCGACCGAGTGAACGAAAAGATCGCGCACCTTTATGAGCCTACGCATCCGGCAATACTGCGTTTGTTAAGAATGATCGCCGAGGCGGCGCATGCGCATCACATCTGGGTGGGTGTTTGCGGAGAAATGGCCGGAGACGTCGCGCTGGTTCCGCTTTTGCTCGGTCTTGGCATGGATGAACTGAGCGCGGGGGCGACGTCGGTTCCGCGAGTGAAACGCGCGGTGCAAAGTCTGGCTATTCCTGAATGCCGCGAGCTGGTCGAGGAAACACTCAAGCTGAATACTTCCTCGGAGATTCTGTCGCGGTGCCTCGAATTAGCGGACAAGCGTTACGGCGATTTACTGGGGTGAACCGTAATTGGTAACTGGTGATTCGTGATCCGGTTCTCGAATTTCACTTTTCTCGTTACTCTTCCGCCTCAGGATCCGGCTTCAGGCCTTCTTCCTCCATCTTGCGCAAGACATCGCTCATATCGTCCACTTCGTCCCAGACGTCCTGACTCACATAGATGGGTGCCTTTTGCTGAGTGGCCATCGCGATGCAGTCACTCGGGCGCCCGTCGAGCTCGATGATCTTTTTCTGATGTAATTCATTTTGGACGCGAATGATGACTCGCGCGTAGTAGGTGGCATTTTTTAGGTCATTGATGATGACTCGCTCGACCTTTGCGCCCAGAGCAGTCAGTAAATGCGCCATCAGATCGTGAGTGAGCGGGCGCTCCTTGGTAATCTGGCGCATGAACATCGTAATCGCGCTGCCGACGGTTTGATCGACATAAATGATGAAGACTTTGTCGTTGTTGCCGAGGAACACGGCACACCCGCCGCTTGTCGGCAAAACCGCGCGCACCTGCACTTCGATCACCGTTTTGTTCACCAGCGAACGTTATCCGCAGGAAAACGAAAAACAAGCGACGTGCATCGATCGTCGCATTCGTTTCATCCGATACGTGGGAACATGTGAGTCGCATGAGATTTTTGGACCTACTCGCTTGCATGTTAGGCGGGCTGAATCATTGTGCGTTTTGCGGCATTTCGCCTGCACGCTTTGGCCAAATGAAAAACGAATGGGACGTTGATGCAGCGATCGCGACTTATAATGTCGACGGTTGGGGAGGGGGATATTTTACTGTCAACGCAACCGGCAACGTCGTTGTGCAGCCTTTGCAGCAAAACGGTGGCACCATCGACATCCTGGAAGTCGTAAATGAAGGGCGCAATCGCGGTTTAAGTTTCCCGCTGGTCATCCGATTTCAGGATCTGCTCCGCCACCGTGTCGAAACTGTTAATCGCGCATTCCACAACGCGATCACGGAATTTGGCTACAAAAATGAATATCGCGGCGTTTTTCCGATCAAGGTCAATCAATTGCGCGAAGTTATCGAAGAAATTGTCGATGCCGGTCAGCAATTTCACTTCGGTCTCGAAGCCGGAAGCAAGCCGGAACTGGTCGCTGCGCTGGCGATGCACCAGGACCCCGAAAGTCTCATCATTTGCAATGGCTACAAAGACGCGGCCTTCGTCCGCATCGCGCTGCTTGGCTGCAAGCTCGGCAAAAAGGTGGTCATCGTTGCCGAGAAACTCGAAGAGCTTGAGCAAACGATCCGCGCGGCAAAGGAAGTCGGCGTGGAACCGCACATCGGCATTCGCGTCCGCCTTTACAGCAAAGGCGCGGGCAAATGGGCGCCGAGCGGGGGCGAGAACGCGAAGTTCGGTCTCGATACCACAAGTCTCATCGCCGCGAGCGAAATGCTGAAGGCCGCAGGCCTGGGGCATTGCCTTAAATTGATTCACTTCCACGTTGGCTCGCAGGTACCGGATATTTCAATCATCAAGCGCGCGGTCCGCGAAGCGGCCCGTTATTATGCAAAGATTGCGAAGCTTGGACACCAACTCGGATATTTGGATGTCGGCGGCGGGCTTGGCGTCGATTACGACGGCTCGCGTAGCGACTTCGATAGCTCGGCAAATTATTCTCTCCAGGAATACGCCAACGACGTCGTGTGGAATATCATGGATGTTTGTGATTCGGAAGGCGTTTCGCATCCGGCGATTGTGAGTGAAGGGGGTCGCGCGATCGTAGCGCATCACTCCGTGCTGGTGATGGAAGCGTTTAGTTCGATCGAGAAAACGGCGCCGAAGTTGCGGGTCACCGCCAGCGACAAAGATCACAAGCTGGTGGGCGATATCCTCGATGTGAAACAACGGCTTAAGCGCGGCAATCGCCTTGAGAGCCTGCACGACATCCGGCAGATCAAGGAGGAAGCGCAACAGACATTCGAACTTGGTCTGCTCGATCTCGAATCAAAAGCAAAGATCGACACCATCTATTGGCAGCTGGCACAGCAGATCGTGAACATGCATCGCGGCTTGCGTTTCATTCCGGAAGAAGTCAAGCAGCTCGAAACGACACTGGGTGACCAGTACATCTGCAATTTCTCGGTTTTCCAATCCCTGCTCGACCACTGGGCGCTCGGTCAATTGTTTCCAATCATGCCGATCCATCGGCTTAACACGCCGCCCGATCGTCACGGAATGATCGTCGACATTACGTGCGATTCCGACGGAAAAGTCTCGAAATTCACCGATTTACAGGATGTGCGTGATACGATCCCGCTGCATCGCATTGTGCCGGGCGAGATGTATTACCTCGGTGTGTTTATGGTCGGCGCGTATCAGGACATCATGGGTGACCTGCACAATTTGTTTGGCCGAGTAACCGAGGTGCACATTTTTCTCGATCCCGATGAGGAGTCCGGCTGGTACATCGAAGAAGTGATCGGTGGCAGTACCATCGGCGAAGTTCTAGCCATGACGCAGTGGGACAAAGTCGAGTTGATGCGGCTGCTCAAGACACAGGTCGACGACGCCATCAAAACCGATCGCCTTAAGCCTAACGATGCCATGAGACTGTTGGATGATTACGAGCGGCTTTTGCAGGAGTACACCTATCTCTCGCTTAACGGCGTCAAACTGCCGCCGCAATCGGGTAGTTGGTTGCCGCTAAGTTGATCTCGAGCTGGCGACCCCGCCAGGTACGCCGTCTCACTTGTCATTCCGCGCGAAGTAGGAATGGAACGAGTAGAGTACGAGCGACATGGACGGTTGCGCCGCGAGGGTAGCGGCGAGAGAGTCGGGAAACGAACGAATCAATAAATATCTGGATGTAAAATGACACAGCCTTCTCCAACTCCGATTAAGGATGCTTTGCAAGGCACCGCACCGATCGATTCGCTTCAAGTGCAGGGCTGGGTGCGGACGCGACGCGATTCCAAAGATTTCTCATTCATCGAGCTGAACGACGGCTCCACTCTGCGCAATCTTCAGATTATCGCGAAGAACACGTTGCCGAATTATCCGGCGGTTCAACGGCTCGCAACGGGGGCATCAATCAGCGTGACCGGCGCGTTGGTCCCGTCGCAAGGTAAAGGACAAAAATGGGAGCTGGTTGCGAACAAAATCGAGATCGTAGGAACTACCGATGATTCCTATCCGCTGCAAAAGAAGGGGCATACGCCTGAATTTCTGCGCGAAATCGCTCATCTGCGTCCTCGCTCAAATCTTTTCAGTAGTGTCTTTCGCGTGCGGAGCAGGCTCGCGTTTGCAGTTCACCAGTTTTTTCAGGACCGCGGTTTCGTTTATGTTCATACGCCAATTATCACCGGCAGCGATTGCGAAGGAGCTGGAGAACTATTTCGAGTCACAACGCTCGACGCCGAGAAAATACCGCGAGCGGCCGATGGCAAGATCGACTATACGAAAGACTTTTTCGCACGGCCGACGTATCTGACCGTAAGCGGCCAACTCGAAGCGGAAGCCTTTGCGCTGGCCTTATCCAATGTTTACACCTTTGGACCGACTTTTCGCGCTGAGAACTCCAACACCTCCAGGCACGCAAGCGAGTTTTGGATGATCGAACCGGAAATGGCGTTTTGCGATCTGAAAGGCAACATGGACCTCGCCGAGGAGTTTGTTAAGTATCTAGTCGCACACGCGCCCGAACATTGCCCGGATGAGATGGAACTTTTCGGCAAGTTCGTAGACAAAGAGTTACTTGCGCGACTTGATTTCGTGGTAGACCGCCCATTTCAGCGGATCACCTATTCTGAAGCTGTCGAGCTTCTAAAAAAGAGCGGAGAGAAATTCGAGTTCCCGATTGATTACGGATTGAATCTGCAATCAGAACACGAGCGCTGGTTGACGGAGAAACATTTCCAGTGCCCGGTCACTGTTTTCAATTATCCAAAGGAAATCAAACCGTTCTACATGCGTTTGAACGATGACGGGAAGACAGTGACCGCAATGGACCTCCTCGTGCCGGGAATTGGCGAAATCGTCGGCGGCAGCCAGCGCGAAGAGCGGCTAGATATCCTGGAGGAAAACATGCGCCGACACAACATGGACCCCGCCGACTACAAATGGTATCTCGATCTTCGCCGTTACGGCACCGTTCCGCACTCCGGCTTCGGCCTCGGCTTCGAGCGAATGCTGATGTTCATCACTGGCATACCAAACATCCGCGACGTAATTCCCTTCGCACGAACGCCTGGGAGCGCCGAATTCTGAGCATGAGAATAACCCCTCTTCCAAGGGAAGCACCGGCATTCTAGGTTTTGACGGCGGGCGCTGGTTGCAGAATGATCAGCGCCGACGGTTTCACAGTGATTTCAATTTCACTGGAAAATTTGCCGCTCTGTTTCTTCTTGGGCCAAAGCTTGTCGTCCAAATGAAGTGCTGGTCCTTTCCAAACAACCCGTAATTTGCGGAATTTTCGAGCGGGCAGCGGAGAATTGCTCTTCTTCCCATCTACGCGTGCTTCGAAGTGTTTTGCCAGAAGCGCGGAATCGGCTGGGCGTGCGCACGCAAAATCGAATCGTCCATCTCTGGTGCCGGCGCGTGGCGCCAAATAAAGTGCAGGACCGACGGAATGAATATTCATTGCTTCCCAAAGAATGTAGCGCCCGGAAATGTCTTTTCCGTCGAGCTCGATCTTCCATTTACGCGCCGGATAATCGTGCAGCATTCGGCACAACAGCGCGCTGTGTCGAGCCATCTCTTGCTCTTTGGAAAGCTTCTTAATCGCTTTGTTCTTTTTTTCCTCTTTTTTCGCAGCTTGAACGTAATCTGCAAGGAGGCCTCCGCCGGCCGCTTCAAAGAAGTAGCGTTCACCCCACGGCCCATACGCAAATCCGACATCAAATGCCCGTTTCCTTCCGCCTTCGAGTCTCGTAATAATTTCCTCGGGAGAAGCGACGAACCCGAGCGCACGAGCAAGGTTATTCGCCGTGCCGAGCGGGAGCACACTTAAGGGAATGCCGCTGTCGACGAGCCGGGACGCGACCTTTGCGGTAGTCCCGTCTCCGCCGGCGGCAAGCACGAGGTCGGTCGGTTTCTTGAGAGCTTTCTTGAGGCCCGGTTCTTTCGTCGATTGATAAGTGGCGTGATGTCCAGCTTTGGCTAGTGCGGCCATCAATTGCCTTTTGCCATGTTTTGCATCGCCAGCCTTCGGATTGTGTATCAATGTGATTCGCATCCTCTTTCGCAATCGTAGATACTACTTGGAACGGTTCGGCCAAAAACAATCTGGCACACGTTTCATAAAATAAAGACATGCGAATTTTAATTTCGAACGACGATGGAATCTATAGTCCCGGCATTCTGGCCCTCGCGAAAGTCGCGTCGCGTTTTGGCGAAGTGCGCATGGTTGCACCCGACGTCGAGCAATCTTCGATGGGCCACGCTATTACTGCTTCACGGCCCTTGCGATACAAACGGATTCGGCTCGACGAGTTCGAGGCTTACAGGGTAAACGGCACGCCCGCCGATTGCGTCGCACTTGGGACCCATCAGTGGCAGCATACTGATGTTGTCCTGTCGGGAATCAATCTTGGTCTGAATCTCGGCAACTCCTGCTGGCACTCCGGAACGCTCGCGGCGGCAAAACAGGCAGCTTTACTCGGCCTGCGCGGAATCGCCATCAGCACAGAGTTCAGTGATAAACAGGAACCGAATTTCTCTGCGCTTGAGCCATACGTAACGAAGGTGCTCGAGTTGCTACTTGAAGAAAAAGCGATGTCGCTCGTCAACGTGAATTTGCCTCCAAAACCACGAGGCATTCGCTGGACGCGCCAGTCTGTGCGGCAGTACGACGGAAAAGTGGTCCCGAGCAAGGATCCAATGGGCCGTCCAATTTACTGGTTCACTATTACGCCCCTTGAGGGAGCAGAGGAAGGAACCGACCGCTGGGCAGTCGAGCACAACTGGGTTTCCATCACTCCGCTGCGCCTTGATCTCACCGACGAAAAAGGTCTCACCCGTGCCCTGGCGCTCCATCACACGCCACCAATCGCTAGCGGAACATCAGGCAACTCACAAAGGAACAAAAAATCCAGACGCGGCATGAACAAAAAAGCGCGGCACGAAAAGAGCTAACCGATGATGAAATCGCTAGGCTTTACCGGAACACAGATCAGCGCTGCGTTTCCCTTATCCTAGTAAACTCGAGCTTGGAGCCGCCGGGCTCTTGCAGCGTCATCCGCTCGCCGGAAATTGTCATCTGGTAAACTGTCGTTGCGAATGGCGTCTCGATTTTGATTCGATCCTGGTCACCGAATTTGTACCGGCCGCGCACGTCCCCGATAAGGACGGCACCATTTGCCGAAAATTCCCACAGGATTGCATTTGATCCTCCCATCAGGCGCCATTTGCCTACGATGGTGGAGCTTCCGCAGCCAGCAATCGCAAATGCTAAAACGATCGCGATTATTCGTAATCGCGGCTTGGATTGAGAAGAATTAAATGGCATGGCCTGCCGATTTATAATCAGCCATGATCATCGTGTCGAGCTGGCCGCTTCTGGTCTCAGCTGACTCGCTTGCGTCTTAGAGTCTGACAGCGCTTGTGCGCCTTTGATTATGACGCAGACCTGAAGCTGTTCTCTTACACGAACAGTTCCCGAACTCTATTTCTTCTTCGAGTCTTTCTTCGACTCGCGCTTGGATTCGTTTGATTCCGTTGCGGCGGTCTTAGATTCGCCGGGACGATATTCTTCCTGTTCGGCTGCGGCGAATGCTTTCTCAAGGCCGACCATGTCTTCGCCTGGGCGGAGAATGTCGAGAGCTTCGGCTTCCTTGCGCAGTTGTTCCTCGGTGTAATTCGCCGCCTTGATCGACAATCCAATGCGGCGCTCAACTTTGTCCACTTTTATGACGCGAGCTTCGACTTCCTGACCGACTTTGAGCACATCTTTTACCTTCGCGACGTGATCTTCGCTCAATTGCGAGATGTGCACGAGGCCATCGATATCGTCTTGCAGCTGCACAAACGCGCCAAAGCTGGCGAGCTTCGTTACCTTGCCTTTAACAAGGTCGCCGATCTTATATTTCTCATCGATTGTTTTCCAGGGATCTTCGGTGAGTTGTTTGATTCCAAGGCTGATCCGTTGGTTTACCTTGTCGATGTCGATGACTACGGCTTCAATTTCATCGCCTTTCTTAAAGACTTCGCTGGGGTGATTGATCTTGCGGGTCCAACTCAAATCGGACACGTGAATCATTCCGTCGATGCCTTCCTCTAGCTCCACGAACGCGCCATACGCGGTCATGTTGCGAATCTTGCCTTTCACCTGGCTCCCGATGGTGAATTTCTTCTCGATTTCATCCCACGGATTGGCCTCGAGCTGGCGAAGACCCAATGAAATTTTCTGTTCTTCTTTGTTCACGCCGAGCACGACAGCTTGCACTTCCTGGCCAACACTGAGGATGTCAGATGGACGCATGATGCGCTTCGTCCACGAAAGCTCGGAGACATGGATTAGTCCTTCCACGCCCTCCTCGATCTCAACAAACGCGCCGTAGGGAACAAGATTGGTGATCTTGCCCTTGATGCGCTGACCTGCCGGGAAACGTTCCTCGATCTGGTCCCACGGATTCTTCTGAGTTTGTTTAAGTCCCAGCGACACGCGCTCTTTTTCCTTATTGATATCCAGCACGATGACTTCCAACTGCTGCCCGACCTTCAATAACTCGTTGGGATGCCCCAGCCGACCCCAGGTCATGTCGGTGACGTGCAACAACCCATCCATCCCATCGAGATCGATGAATGCGCCGAAGTCAGTGATGTTTTTCACAGTGCCAGTTACGCGGTCGCCCACGTTAACGCCTTCCATGAATTTCTGGCGCTTTTCACTTCGCTCCTTCTCGATTACTTCGCGCCTGCTCAGCACGACGTTTTTGCGATCGTCATTGAGCTTAACGATTTTGAAATCGTACGTGTTGCCGACGAATTGCTGTAGATCCTTTGGTGGAACGACATCGATTTGCGATGCCGGCAAAAATGCCTCAACGCCGATGTTCACCATCAGGCCGCCTTTCACCACCGATTTCACCTTGCCTTTGATGAGACCGTCACCTTGGAACACACCGACGATCTTGTTCCAATTTTGTCGGTAAGCGGCTTTCTCCTTCGAGAGAACAACCATGCCTTCTTCGTTTTCCAGCCGCTCTAGAAGCACCTCCACCTCGTCGCCGACCTCGAGGGAATCAACATCATCAAATTCTGCCAACGGAATGACGCCCTCGGATTTGTATCCGACATCCACCAACACTTCGCGCGGACGAATTTCCAAAATGCGTCCCTTGACGATGCTTCCCTCCCGGAAGTCAGGCATCGGCTTGGCCATTACATCCTGCATGTGAATCATAAAATTATATGGGCCTCCTTTCCCGAAATTTTCGGGATAGCCCCGAACTTCTTCGGGGAAGATTTCCGCGAAGCTGGGCCGCGGAAGCGGGACGCCATAGTATGCGTTTTCCGCGCGCAGGTCAAATGACAGCCGAGGGATACCGCAGGCGTCATCCTGAGTGAAGCGAAAGACCTCACCCGATCACTGCTGCTTCACGCAGAATAGTTCGCGTGACCCTGGCTTCGAATGTGGGGTTCCTCGCTCCGCTCGAATGCGCTGCATTGAATGTTGGCGTTGGACGTTGAGCGTTGGGCGTTTTCCCTCTATCTTTCAACATCGATATGTTGCTGTTCCGCTTGTTGATCTTCGCCACACTTCTCGCAGCCACATCACTCCGCGCTGAGTCCCCCGCCGAGCAAAAAATTATCGAAGCGATCAAATCACCCGATCTCAGCGTCGTGCATCTTTGGGCGCCTTGGTGCTCCAATTGCCAGGCAGAATTGAAGAGCGGCGGTTGGCTCAAAATGGCCAAAGAGAATCCGCAGGTGAAATTCTATTTCGTATCTATTTGGAACGATGGCGAGGACGGCCATGCGATCTTGCAGAAATTCCAAATTACCGACCAACCGAACGTCACGATCCTGGCTGATCCGGGGCCGCGCAAGGGTGACAGCAAAATCAAGCAATTCGCCGGGATGCCGCTTTCGTGGATTCCTACGACTTGGATTTACAAAGGCGGCGATCTCCGCTACGCATTGAACTACGGCGAGGTCCGTTTCCCTGTGCTCCAGCAGTTTCTCGAAGACAGCAAATCGGAATGGTCGCATAAAGGCGAACCGGCAATAGGCTCCCCCTAAGGATTCGCAATGCTCGAAACTCCCACCGTTCCCCACATCAATTCGAAACGTCCGCCGCAAATTCTGTCGCTGATTGGCGACACACCGTTGGTAGAAGTCACGCAGCTCGACACGGGTCCATGTCAGCTTTTTCTCAAGCTTGAAAATCAAAATCCAGGCGGATCGATCAAGGATCGGATCGCGCTGTCGATGATCGAAGCTGCGGAAGACGAAGGGAAATTGCAGCCCGGCGGCACGGTTGTTGAGGCCACAGCAGGCAACACCGGTTTGGGCCTTGCGCTAGTTGCAGGCGCGAAAGGCTACCGTGTCTTACTCGTAATTCCCGATAAAATGTCGCAGGAAAAAATTTCGCATGTGAAAGCGCTCGGCGCCGAAGTGCGGATCACCCGTTCGGACGTGACGCGCGGCCATCCTGAATATTACCAGGATGTGGCTGCGCGACTTGCCGAGGAAATCCCGGGCGCGTTCTATGTGAATCAATTCGGGAATCCTGCAAATCCTTTGGCGCACGAGCGCACCACAGGACCGGAAATCTGGGAACAAATGCGGCACGATGTCGATGCGGTTGTCGTAGGCGTCGGGTCTGGTGGGACGCTGACTGGTCTCGGGCGATTTTTTAATCGCGTTAAACCGCGGCGCGGCATCGAAATGGTTTTGGCCGACCCGAAGGGTTCCATACTTTTCGAATATGTTAAGTCGGGCAAGCTGCTCGAAGCAGGCAGTTGGGCTGTCGAAGGCATCGGCGAGGATTTTATTCCTGAAATTGCCGATATGTCGCTCGTAAGCGAAGCATTTGAGATTGATGACGCGGAAAGCTTTGCAACGGTGCGCGAGCTGTTGCGCAAGGAAGGAATTTTCGGCGGATCTTCCACGGGCACACTCGTCGCCGGGGCGCTGCGTTATTGCCGTAAACAGACGAAACCGAAGCGTGTCGTCAGCTTTGTGGTCGATACCGGGAACAAATATCTTTCCAAGATGTTCGACGATTTCTGGATGACGGAGCAGGGGTTCATTCATCGTCCGCCGCATGGCGATTTGAGCGACCTCATCTCGCATCGTTACGAAGCCGGCGAGGTAATTTCCATTGGACCAACGGACACGTTGCTGACCGCGTTCAAGCGGATGCGTGGAGCGGATGTCTCGCAGCTTCCCGTGGTCGATCAAGATGGACGCGCCCTTGGGATTATCGATGAATCCGACGTGCTTGTGAAAGTGCACCGCGATCCCTTGCACTTTAATGATCCGGTCAAAAATGCGATGACGTCCAAGCTCGAAACACTCTCGCCCAAAGCGACTATCAAGGATCTTTTGGACGTATTTGATCGCGGCCGCGTGGCCATTGTGATGGAAGACGACAAATTCCTCGGGCTGGTCACGCGTTCCGATCTGCTCTCATACTTGCGGTTGCACATGCCGAAGCAGTGAATCGCTGCTTGCGCGGATGACCGCCGCCATTTTTGTCATGTTGAGCGAAGCGAAACATCTCTGGATTTGACGCTTCACGATTGTCGGAACAACTGATCAGAGATTCTTCGCTCCGCTCAGAATGACAGCGTGCCAAATTTTATCCGCGAAATCCGCGTCATCCGTGGTTAGATGAAAGTGATATGAAAAAGCAACTCGAATTCGCCACACGTGCGATTCACGCGGGGCAGGCGCCCGACCCTTCCACTGGTGCGGTGATGACGCCGATTTATGCAACATCGACGTACGTGCAGGAAAGTCCGGGAAAGCACAAAGGCTACGATTACGCGCGCTCGATCAATCCCACCCGGCTGGCTTATGAAAAGTGCATCGCCGATTTGGAAAGCGGTACGCGTGGCTTCGCGTTTGCCTCGGGCCTCGCCGCGATGGCGACAGTGCTTGAACTGCTTGAGAGCGGGTCGCATATCGTTGCAAGTGACGATCTTTACGGCGGCACATTCAGGTTGTTCGATAAGGTGCGCCGTCGATCGGCGAACCTTGATTTTACTTATGTTGATCTGACAGATGCGAAAGATCTGGAGCGCGCCATCAAACCAAATACGCGCATGGTTTGGATCGAAACGCCGAGCAATCCACTGCTGAAGCTGATCGATCTTGAAGCAATCGCGAAGATCGCGCGGGAGCACAAAATCATCTCAGTTTGCGATAACACATTTGCGACGCCGTGGATTCAACGCCCGATTGAGACCGGATTCGACATCGTGGTGCATTCTGCGACAAAGTATTTGAACGGTCATTCCGATCTGGTAGGCGGAGTCGTCGTAGTCGGTGACAACAAGGAGCTCGGCGATCAAATTGCATTCCTGCAAAACTCAGTCGGCGCAATCGCCGGCGCGTTCGACAGTTTTCTTGTGCTGCGCAGTTTAAAAACGTTGCCGCTCCGAATGGAGCGCCATTGCGCAAACGCCCTTGAGATTGCGCGCTGGCTGGAGGAACAGCGAGAGGTAAAATCCGTCCGTTATCCGGGGCTAAAGTCCCATCCGCATCACGATCTGGCGCGTCAGCAAATGCGCGGCTTTGGCGGAATTGTAACGATCATCTTGAAAGGTGATCTCGCGGACACCAGGCGCTTTTTGGAAAATACGCACCTTTTTGCCTTGGCGGAAAGTTTGGGAGGTGTAGAAAGCCTCGTTAATCATCCCGCGCTCATGACGCATGCGTCGGTCCCGAAGGAGCGGCGCGAAGAACTGGGCGTTACCGATTCGCTCATCAGGCTTTCGGTGGGCGTGGAAGATGTCCGCGATTTAATCGACGATTTGAAGAGCGCGCTCGAAGCGATTTAGCTCGCATACGCTCGCCAGCGTAAAGTGCGGTGCAGTGGATTTCGAAACGGGAGAAGTCCTCTCAGTCATGCGCGTATTTTTCCGCTCCGAGAAAGTGAAGCGAAACATAAGGTTGATCGCCCACCACCCAACTATCGTGCCCAGGACCGATGTAAAAGATGTCTCCGGGCTTCATGATGTAAGATCTTCCGTCCTCCATCGCGCATGCAGCTTGTCCCGAGATCACCATACCGACGTGCTCCACCTGACAAAGGGAAGTCCCGGCAACTGGCGCGACGTGTTGCGACCATCTCCAGCCGGGCTCATATGTCGCCCGACCGATCGTCATTCCGCCGATCTTGATAAGTTCGAACTGTCCTTTTTCAAAAGTGCGAACCTCATCCGGGTTCTCAAATCGTTTGATCAAGAAGTCGATGCAATCAGGAAGCATAGGGTTAACTTGGTTGGCGTTAATCAAAAGGTTACCTAGCATCGACGTCTTCTACTACGTTTGCTCTCGAAATCTTGATCATTCGAATCCGGCAATGCTATGAGGCACATACGGTGCCTCGAGCGCTTCGATTTCCGCGTCGGATAGTTTCACGTCCAGAGCTGCCACTGCTTCTTCGAGATGGTGAAGTTTGGTTGCGCCAACAATCGGCGCCGTTACCGCAGGCTTGTGAAGCAACCACGCCAGCGCGATTTGCGCGCGAGGGATCCGTCGCGCCTTGGCAATTTCTCCCACGCGATCTACGACCGGTTTGTCCGCTTCCTCAGTCCCAGAATAAAGTTTTTTGCCGTACTCATCGGTTTGAGCACGTGTAGTGCTCGACTGCGTTTCCCAGCCGCGAGCAAGGCGACCGCGTGCCAGCGGGCTCCACGGCATCACGCCAATACCCTCCGCCAGGCAAAGAGGTAACATCTCTCGTTCCTCTTCGCGGTTCAGCAGATTGTAATGCGGCTGCATCGAAACAAAACGCGTTCCACTGTGGAGATCGGCAAGGTAAAGCGCCTTGCAGAATTGCCAGGCAAACATCGATGATGCTCCGATGTAACGCGTCTTTCCTGATTTCACCACGTCGTGAAGGGCTTCTAGCGTCTCTTCAATCGGCGTATCGTAATCCCAACGGTGGATCTGATAAAGATCGACATAATCCGTTCCTAGTCGCCGCAAACTGTGGTCGATCTCTGTCATGATCGCTTTGCGGGACAATCCGCGCCCGTTCACATCGGGACGCATCGAGAAATAGACTTTCGTCGCGATGACTGCCTCATCCCGTTTCGCAAAATCGCGCAGCGCCCGGCCCAAAACCTCTTCGCTCCTGCCATTCCCGTACATGTTGGCTGTGTCAAAAAAGTTAATGCCAAGCTCGAGCGCTCGTTTAATGAAAGGCCGGCCTTGTTCCTCATTCAGACCCCACTTTCTCTCCTCGAGTCCGTAACTCATGCAGCCCAGACAGATTCGCGATACCTTGAGTCCCGTCTTACCAAGATTTGTATAATTCATTCTTTAACACCTCCGTTGTGAACCCATCTCATAAATAGGGAATGTGTGCGCTAAGCTCTGGCGGGCGGCTGGCAAGGCGCGACGAAGAAGCATAGCCAAACGCCGCTCTGTGACTGAGGAGCAACGCCGCCAGCAGGTCGCCAGAGCTTAGCCCGGAGGGTTGCGGATCTTTGCCGCTGCAGCGGCGTTGCTCGTCGGTCACAGATCCATGAAGGATATTCTCCCTCCTCGCGCCTTGCTGTAGCGCCAAATCTCCAGCAACGCACCCGTTCCCTATTTATGTGATGGGTTCTAATCATGTGCGCTTCGTTTCAAAGCGACTCCAGCTATCACCGCACCGACGCCGCTTAGTTCGGAAATCGACGGAACTTGTCGCAACACGACTATCCCGACCAGACATGCTGTCGCAGGCAACAGGGACAGCATAAGAGCAAAAGTGGCCTTCGATAATCGCGCCATTGCAAATTGGTCGCAGATGTAAGGAATGACGGAGGAACAAATACCGACTCCGGCGCCAGCGAGAAGCAGCATCGGATTGAACACTGCGACCAACGCGTTTTTCAATCCAATCGGGGTGACCACAACGCTCGCGATGAGCATTGCCAGTGCCAGACGTTCAACTCCACCGCGGCCACCGGTCGCGGCGATCCGATGCCCAAGCAGAATGTAAAGAACGAACAGCGCGCAATTCGCAAATGCGAAAATGTATCCGATCGGTTCACCGCTGATTCGCACGCTGGTCAGCAGGAACACCCCGCCGCACGCGAGTAGCAGAGCGGCAAGATTGCGCATCGTCCGCACACCGAATGCTGCCAGCACGATTGGTCCGAGAAACTCGATTGTTCCGACCGTCGCTAATGGCAGCCGGTCGATCGCCAGATAAAAACAGACGTTCATGATTGCCAGCACGAAACCTAACGCGACCACGGTTCGCCGGTCGCGTGTCTCCAATTCAGCGAATAAACGCCAGGGACGCTTCCAGACTGCGAACACTACCGCCGCACTTGCAATCCGCAGCCACGCGACGCCTAATACATCAACTCTGGCAAAGAGAAGCACTGCAAAGGCTGGACCAAGATAATGAAAAATGGCGCTGCAAATGAAAAAAGCCTCCGGCGGAATACGTTCCGCTGTGCGCGGCCGTTCCCCGGCCATTGGCTTTGTCGGAAAAATGACCTCGTCCGTCATAATTATAAATAGATCATTGAGCCACGAGCACAAGCATAAATAAGGTATAATCTAGTTACCAGTGATAGCTTTTAATGTATTATGGTCGATATACCTGTGAATATTAATGAAATATTAGAAGATCACAAGAATATTGAAATTCTGAAGCTCTTGCAACGCAATCCACGAATGTCGATCGCCGAACTGGCCAGAAAAATTCGGATGTCCAATCCAGCGGCGAAGGAGCGTGTTCGACGTTTAGAAAAGAGTGGGGTGATCGCCGGCTATCGTCTCGAACTGGATCCGAAAGCAGCGGGACATGATATCACCGCGTTCGTCAGAATCCGGCCACTTCCCGGACACCTGCCAAAAATCTCGGCGCTTGCTCAACAAATTCCCGAGGTCGTGGAATGTCATCGAGTGACCGGAGAAGATTGTTTCATTCTCAAAGTGCACCTGCCCGAAATCGCGTCTTTGGATCGCGTGCTCGATCGCTTTCTCGTTCATGGACAGACGACAACGTCCATTGTGCAGTCCTCGCCGGTGCCGCCGCGGTCGCCACAGCTTTTGATGGCTCCTGCTCGCAAGAGCAGGAAACAATAGAACGGCCGTCCCGGCTGTGGGGCAGGCAGGCGTCTCGCCTGTCGAGTTGGGATTTCAACAGCCTCGAAGCCTGCTCGCCGAGACAGCCAAGGATGGCTATGTTACGTCCAACATGGGTAACACCTTTGGCCAGCTCTTTCGCGTCACCACTTTTGGCGAATCACACGGGGGCGGCGTGGGCGTGGTCATCGACGGTTGCCCGCCGAATATTGAACTGTCTGAGGCACGGGTCCAACAGGAGCTAGACCGCCGCCGTCCGGGTCAAAGTAAAATTGCAACGCAGCGAAAAGAAGAAGATCGATCCGAAATTCTTTCAGGTATCTTTGGAGGCAAAACACTGGGCACTCCGATCGCGATTCTCGTGCGCAACAAAGACGCGCGACCGGAGGACTACATGGAGATCGCAAAGAAATTTCGGCCTTCACATGCCGACTTCACTTATGAAGCCAAGTATGGAATACGAAACTGGCAGGGCGGTGGCCGCGCTTCGGCGCGGGAAACAATCGGCCGAGTGGCAGCAGGCGCAGTTGCAAAGAAAATATTGTCAGTGCTGTATGCGGAATTCGAGATTGTCGCCTACGTCACGCAAATTCATGAAGTCGTTGCGAAAATCAATCGTTCCGCGGTCAAAACAAAAGACATCGAGAAGAACATCGTTCGCTGCCCGGACGCCGTGGCGGCCAAAAAAATGGTGTCGCTGATCGAAGAGATTCGCGACAAAGGCGATTCGGTTGGTGGCGTTATTGAATGCGTGGTGCGCGGCATTCCGCCCGGACTTGGTGAACCGGTTTTTGACAAGCTCGATGCGGATCTGGCGAAAGCGATGCTGAGCATACCGGCGACGAAGGGATTCGAGATTGGTTCCGGTTTTGCCGCGACGCGGATGCGGGGCTCGCAGCATAACGATCCATTTGAAATGCGCGGCGGGAGAATTCGCGCGGCAACAAACAATTCCGGCGGCGCGCAGGGCGGCATCAGTAATGGAGAGGAGATTTATTTTCGTGTCGCGTTTAAGCCGACAGCCACGATCGCCCATGAACAGAAGACGGTGACCAGTTCGCGCAAGCAGACTCAGCTCGCTGCGCGCGGACGCCATGATCCGTGTGTTCTTCCCCGAGCGGTGCCGATCGTGGAAGCGATGGCCGCGTTGGTGCTTTGCGATCATGCTTTGCGGCAGCGAGCAATTGCAATCGCGGATCGCTTGCCACGCCGTAGCAAGGCGAAGGCGGGCGGATCCCGGGTTTCGGAATGATCGACTTGGAAGTGCTTGGGTCGGTTCTATCCGCAACTCCGACGATGGCTCGCGAGCTCGCGAAGAATTTCGGTGTCGCCAATCCACAATCCGCAATTCCATCAGTGGCCGGCTCGCCACTTTGGCAGGTCGTCTTCATTTCTTTTGGCGTCATTTTGATTTTATTCGAAGTCGTGCGGGGTTGGCGATTGGGTTTGATGCGTCAGATCATGCGGCTTATCGCTCTTGCCGCTGCCTACGGGGCTGCGTTTCTTGGAGGCAGCTTGTGTGTTCCTGTGGCGCGGTCCTTTTTCAAAATGCCTGACCCCATTTTGTCGATCTTATGCGGCGCAATACTTGCCCTGGCCGCCTATGCGCTGGTAAGCGGCATCGGAGCGATTTTGTTTAAGCGAACTTCCCAGCAAGAATCCGGACTGGTCTATTTTATTTACGGTTTTGCGGGTGCAATCCTTGGATTGTTTTTCAGCGTTTTTTTCCTTTGGCTGACTGTCGCTAGTGTGCGAGCGGTCGGCGCCCTCGCTGAAGGGCAAGCTCGCAGCCGTCCGCGCGCATCAGCGCATGATGCGCAAGATGCAACCTCCCGTGCTCTCGAGGTGCGGCGCCGTTTTCTTTCGGAATCAGACGATCGCGTGCCCGCGCTCGCGACATCACTGGCACGGCTGAAGAATTCGCTCGAACTAGGTCTGCTTGGAAGCGTGTTCAAGGGCACCGACCCGATTTCGCAGAGAACATATGAAACGCTGGAGAAAGCGGGGAGCGTTCTTTCCAGTCCGGAACGTGCGGAGAAATTTCTAACGTTCCCGGGTGCCCGCGAATTGAGCGAGCATCCAAAGATTGTCGCGTTGCGAAGCGATCCGGAAATCGCCGATCTGATCGCGGAGAGGCGCTTCGTCGATCTCCTTCAAAATTCTCGTGTCATCGATGCCGCAAATGATCCGGTCCTCGCGGAGCGAGTCAGGAAATTCGATATTCAGCGCGCGCTCGATTATGCGCTGGAGCAGAATTCGTCAACCGCTAAAGCGTTGAAGCGTTGAAGCGTCGAGCACCAATGTTGTCATGTTGAGCGAAGCGAAACATCTCTGGATATATTTCCAGCGCTGCCGGAGGAAATAATTAGAGATTCTTCGCTCCGCTCAGAATGACAATGATGTTTAACGCTCAACGATTATACAAAATCGCATGAAGTATCTCGCCACCATCGGTCTGGAAGTGCACGTCCAACTCAACACGAGCTCGAAGATGTTTTGTGATTCGCCGGTTGAGTTCGGAGCGGAACCGAACACGCACACTTGCCCGGTTTGCCTTGGTTTGCCTGGAGCATTGCCAGTGATGAATCACGAGGCGCTGCGCATGACGGTGCTGACTGGACTCCTGCTCGGATGCGACATGGCACCTATCTGCAAGTTCGATCGCAAAAACTATTTCTATCCGGACATGCCGAAGAACTATCAGATTTCGCAGTACGACATGCCGCTCTGCACCAACGGCGCCGTCCCGTTGCACGATCTGGCTTACCCGAAGGATGCGCAGAAAAATATCGCTACGCCCGACAAGGAAGTGCATCTCGTGCGTATTCATCTCGAGGAAGACGTGGCGAAGAGCTTCCACCTTGAGAACAGCACGGGAATCGACTTCAATCGTGCCGGTATACCGTTGATGGAGATCGTGACGCAACCGGAAATCAACTCGCCGGAGGAAGCGTTCGCGTTTCTGACGTCTCTCAGGCAAATCTTGATCTACGGAGCGGTAAGCGATGCCGATATGGAGAAGGGGCAACTCCGCTGTGACTGCAACGTGTCCGTGCGACCGGAGTCGCAGACAGAGCTTGGTGCGAAGATCGAGATTAAGAACCTGAATTCAATCAGCGGAGTGCGACGCGCCCTGGCGTACGAGATCCGACGTCAAATTAGTGCACTAGAAAATGGCGAAATCCTCGAGCAAGAGACACGTGGTTGGAACGACGCAGCCGGCGAAACGTTTTTGATGAGGACAAAAGAATTCGCGCATGATTACCGCTACTTCCCGGATCCTGACCTTGTGCCGGTAAAAACTGAAGTGCTTCTGGCGGAAGTACGACAGCGGGTGCCTGAGTTGCCGAAAGCGAAACGAGACCGTTTTGTTCAGCAATACCAGGTGAGCCCGTATGATGCTGCCGTACTGGCGAACGATCTTGATGTGGCGCGTTATTTTGAAGCGGCAGCCAAAGCCGCAAAGAAACCGAAGAATGTCGCAAACTGGATTCTGAACGACCTGCAGAACGCTCTTACCAGCGCCGGTAAAACCATCACCGATTGTCCTATTCCACCAGAAGGTTTTGATGAGTTGGTCAATCTAATCGACAGCGGAAAAATCAGCGGCAAGCAGGGTAAAGAAGTTTTCGCGGAGATGTTTGCGAGTGGAAGAAGGGCGCCCGCGATTGTGAAAGAAAAGGGGATCGAGCAACTAAGCGATCCAAGCGCCATCGAAAAATTATGCGCCGAAGTAATCGCCGCGAATCCCAAGCCGGTCGCAGATTTCAAAGCCGGCAACATCTCCTCCCTCAATTTTCTTAAGGGGCAGGTGATTAAGTTATCAAAAGGGAAGGCTAATCCGCAGTTGGCCGGCGAAATTTTAGAGCGGAAACTTGAGTCTTAATCGCGCGTTTCTTTTTTTGTCATGTCGAGCGTAGTCGAGACATCTCTAATTTTTTTCTAACGAGAGATTCCTCGACTGCGCTGCGCTTCGCTCGGAATGACAAGATTGAATACGCGATGAAATTGAGCTGTGCGGATTCTAATTGCCCCCGATAAATTCAAAGGCGCACTCAACGCGCGAGAAGTCGCCGAAAATATTGCCAAAGGTCTGCGCGACGCTTTACCGGACGCCAGGATCGACATCGTGCCGATGGCGGATGGCGGCGAGGGAACGGCAGAAGCCATTTGCGAGGCGCGCGGAGGGTCATGGTTGAAATGTAAAGCACACGATCCCCTCGGTCGTGAAATCGAGGCGCGTTACGCGTGGATTGAAGACGGGCAATTGGCAGTAATGGAAATGAGCGAAGCGGCCGGAATGCGACGGCTATCTGAAAGCGAACGAGATCCAGTTCGCGCGACCACGTTCGGTGTTGGTGAAATGATTTTGGACGCAGCTGGTCGAGGAGCGAACGAAATCATCATCGGTCTTGGCGGCAGCGCGACAAACGACGGCGGTTTTGGGATGGCGCGCGCGCTGGGGTTTCGATTCGATTACGAGCACCCGCCTTCGCCCGGCTTCGGCGCGGCCAGCGAGCAGGAGAAAGACAAGGAACGCGTAACCGATTTGGTCAATCTCAGTCGGATCGAAAAGCCGCACGATTTGAATTTGCTGAAAATCATTGCGGCCGTTGATGTGCAGAATCCGTTGCTTGGCGAAAATGGGGCGACGCGAGTATTTGGTCCGCAAAAGAGCGCGAGCGAGGATGAGCTCAATCTCTTGGAACAAGCACTGACCAGGCTAGCCGACCTTGTCGCTAAGGAATTTGGTTCTGATTACCGCGACAGACCCGGCGCGGGCGCGGCAGGTGGACTCGGGTTTGGTCTGATGAGTTTCTGCGGCGCGACGATTCGGCCCGGCTTCGATGTCGTCGCAGAAGCCGTCGGGCTCGAGTCAAAAATGAAAGGTGTCGATATTGTGATTACGGGCGAGGGGAGCTTGGATCGGCAGACTTTGGAGGGAAAAACGCCGGCAGGTGTTGCGAGATTGGCGCGAAAACTTGGCAAGAAAGTTTTCGCAATTGCCGGGCGTTATGACGGAAATCAACAGGTGCACGAGTTGTTTGATGAAGTCTATCAACTTGCGCGCTCCGATATGAGCGAGAAGGAACAGATGAAACGTGCTGGAGAATTATTGCGCGAGAAAGCGCGCGAAATCGCGCAAGAATTGTAGGGCCTTTGACTCGCGCGCTCCCGCTCTAACAAGCTGCCCGTCCATGTCGCTCGCGCCCCGCGGCTCCATTCTGTGAACCCCGAACTGTGGAATGGCGTCTGACACAGACGCCCTACAATGATGGACCGCACACCAATGTTACCATCAGTCGTCAGCGCTCCGGCGGTCGCGCGTTACCAGCGACTTGTTACGGTGATTTCTTAGCGTTCCTCGGATCGTCAGCGGGATTCACGTAATTGATTTGCCAGGGGCCGACGCCATGAAGCTGGATAACTGTTTCGACTTCAGACCACGCCGTGTGTTTCATGCCAGCCGGCCAGTAACCGAAGGAGCCAGCCGGAAGTTTTTTTGCGCTGCCGCGATCGAGCGCTTTTCCGGTCGCGAGATAAAGAACACCCGAAATCACAGTGACACGCTCGGTTTTCGGATGGGTATGCGGCGGGACATGATAGCCTTCGGGAAACTGAAAACGCACCACGAACGGGCCTTCTTTCGTTGGATCGCCTTCGAGTACAGCCATCTTTGCGCCAGGAGGCAACGCCGCTGGCGCTACTTTCCATTCAATAGTCGTCGGCGGATAAAGGCGCATGTCTGCGGACTGCGTCTCTTCGGCAGAGGACCGCGTCCAGGAGAAGCCCAGGGCTAAGAGCACAGCTAATGCCGAACCGAAAGTCGTCGTTTTCATAGCTGTTTGGTGTTTTTTCTGGTGGCAAATTGTTCAGTAAAATTCGCGATATTGCTTTGCCGTTTCGACATAGCTCCAAGCCCACCGGGCGATATCCTTTTGTTCATCCAGAGTAAGTTGGCGGCGTATTTTCGCCGGTGATCCGAGCACGAGCGACCCCGGAGGAATTTTCGTCCCGATTGTAACAAGAGCGTTTGCTCCGATGATCGAGCGCGCCCCGACTTCCACATCGTCGAGAATAATGGCACCCATGCCGACAAGCACTTCATTGTCGATTTTGCATGCGTGTACGACGGCGGTGTGACCAACGGTAACAAGTTCGCCCATGGTTGTTGGATAACCTGTGTCGATATGAACGACGGCGTTATCTTGAATGTTCGACCGCGGGCCGATGACGATCCGATTGATATCGCCACGAAGCACAGCGCCGTACCATACGCTCGATTCTTCCTCCAGAATCACGTCGCCAATCACCGTTGCTCCTGGGACAACCCATGCGCTGGAATGGATGGTGGGGCCTTTTTTTAAACGCGCTGTGATACCGGCGTGTCCAGTTGGAAGCGTATCCGGCTCGATGTGCATTCAAGATCTAACCTTCAACATCGTACGCTCAGCGTCCAACGCCGAATTTTGGGTGACTGGACAAGCAATCCACGCCAGACATAGTTGCCGCCAGTTCCCGCCTCTCCCCTTGTCAAGGGGAGAGGATAGAGATGAGGGGTTCGAGCGCAGAGGTCGGTTACCAAAACCACACCCTCACCCGCCCCTCTCCCTGAAAGGGCGAGGCGACCCCAGTTCCCTGCGGCGCGGTTTACGGTACAGTCATTGGGGCGATCTCGAATAACAGAATCGGATTTTCTTATTTTT
>Ga0209267_1000127_pt1 | contig 53780 bp, 38 predicted proteins | sample GraSoiAngelo_137_FD_185894 | JGI IMG/M metagenome (GOLD analysis project Ga0209267, IMG submission 185894) | Grasslands soil microbial communities from the Angelo Coastal Reserve, California, USA - 14_0929_09_30cm (SPAdes) (version 2) | ecosystem: Environmental > Terrestrial > Soil > Grasslands ... | reverse complement strand
GCTGCGGGTCGTGGTGGGGTTCCTGGCAGTGTGTCTGTTCGGGCGTGGGCCGTGGGCCAACCTCACGGCAGTAGGGCTGACCGTGGCGGCCATCGCGCTGGATGCTGTGGATGGGCATCTCGCGCGCAAGAAACAAATGGCCACGCCGGTGGGCGCCCAACTGGACATCCTAGGCGACCGCATGATTGAGAACGTGTACTTCACCTATTTCGCGGTGGTGGGGATGGTATCGCTGTGGCTGCCGGTTTTATTTTTTGCGCGCGGAGCGGCAACGGATTTCTTGCGCGGGCTGGCCATGAAGGCGGGCCATTCCGGCTGGGGCGCGAATGCCATGCTCGAGACGTGGTGGGGGCAGGCGCTGGTGGCGTCACGCTGGAGCCGAGGGTTGTATGCGGCGATGAAATGCTTGTGCTTCTGCTATTTGGGATTGGAATTGGCGCTGACACGCGGGCCGCTGGCGCTGGTGGGTGAACTGGCTGCCGATGTCCAGGCCATGATTCGCCTGGGGGCGCATGTGTTGACCTGGATGACCGCCGCGTTTTGTTTGCTGCGAGGAGTGCCGGTGCTGGTGGAAGGGTGGAAATACATTGCGGGAAACGCGGGGCAGCTCGGCGGAGGAAAGACCGTGCCCCAGGAGCCGCTGGTAAAGGAGACCAGGGAGAAGGGCGGAGGAGTTGCGGCGTTTTTTGATTTGGATGGAACGCTGGTGGCGCGGCCTTCGCTAGAAAAAAGATTCTTCCGCATGTTGAGAAACCGAAGAGCGATCCCGGCAAGAAATTACTTTCTGTGGTTGAGGGAAGCGATGCGGCTGATGCCGCGCGGGATCGGCGCGATTTTCGAGGCCAACAAGGTGTATCTGCGCGGCGTCGAGATTCTTGACGAGCATGGCCAGGGAGACACGGACGGCCACCCCGCCGAAGGCCGGCCGCGCGCTCCTTTGCGGCGCAATCCACCACTGCCTGTTCCCACCTTTCTTGCGCAAGCGATAGAGAAAGTGGCGTGGCACGCGAACGAAGGGCACCACATTGTGCTGGTGAGCGGGACGCTTCTGCCGTTAGCGCGGAGAGCCGCGAGCGCCATGGAAGCCGAACTTGCCGCGCGTGGCATCACGGTGACGATTCGCGTGTTGGCAACGCGGCTGGAAGAACTGGACGGCCGGTGGACGGGACGGATTTTGGGCCCGGCGATGTTTGGGGAAGCCAAGGCGCGCGCAGCGAAGCGACGGGCGGAGGAGGAGCGACTCGACCTACGGCGATGCTACGCGTATGGCGACAGCCTGAATGATCGATGGTTGCTGGCAGCGGTAGGCCGGCCCACTGCGGTGAATCCATCGAAAGGTCTTGGACAGATGGCCAAGAAGCTGGGGTGGCCGACGATCGCGTGGAAAGCTTTAACACCGGAGCGCTCCAAGTTCCGGAAGAAGAACAGACAGATTGCCGGGTGGTGTGAAAGGCGAAGCTGAAAAACAAGTGAGCCCTGGCGAACTGAAAGAACCAGCCGTGAATCCACCTTCGATGGGCCGGCGATGAATAGCGCGGAAAGACAGAATCATGGAGGGCACGAAGACGCGATCGCGAGGGGTGCTGCCGGAGGCGGCGCGCGCACCGCCGACTTCGAAGCAGGGGGGCAAAGAATCGCGCCATGGATTACCCGGCAGTTGGCGGCAGCGTGGGCGGCGTGCGGAGCATTCGAGTGGGTGGCGCTCGGGTATTTGGCGGCATCGAGTGCGCTGATCGCCGTGTTTGCGGAAAACCTTGCGCATCCAGTGAAGCTGGTCAGCGTGCAAGCATTGGTTGCGACCATGATTCTGGCCTTGTGCCTTGTCGAAGCCTGGGTTCGGGAGCGCGCCAGGGGGCCAAGCGAGACGTTTTCAGCAAAGTTCTGGCGCTTCTGGCGGCACTGGTATCCGCATCTGTTTTTTCTATTCTGTTTTGAGGAGCTGGGAAAATTCGTGCATCTCGTGACGCCCGGCTGGCAGGACGCCAAGCTGATGGCCGCCGATCACTGGCTGACGGGCGTGGATCCGGCGGTGTGGCTGGAACAGTTTGCAACGCCGGCGCGGAACGATTTCATGCAATTCGCCTATCTTACTTATTTCGGATATCTGTTGGTGTTGGGCGGCGTCTTGTATTACCGGCGCGATTGGCGCGAGTACTGGTCGGTGATGACGTATTCGGCCACGGGGTACGCCGTCGGGTATGTGATTGCGATTCTCTTTCCCATCGAAAGTCCATGGTTTTCGATGGCGGGAGCGTGGCGCGGCCCGTTAGAGGGCGGGCCCATCACGGCAACCATCAATTTCATTGAACATTTCGGTCGCGTGCGCGGGGCGGCCTTTCCTTCCGAGCACGTAGCCGGGTCGGTCGCGGCGTTGTGGGGAGCATGGCGTCACCGGCGGTGGCTGTTTTGGGTAATGTTGCCGCTGGTCGCCTGCATGTGTGTTTCGACAGTGTGGGGACGGTACCACTACGTGGTGGATGTGTTCGCCGGAATGGCCACCGGGACGCTGGGGTATGTGATCGGTGGTTGGGTAATGACCACCGAAGGCTCCCTGGCGACGGAAGCAGATAAAACGTCTGGCGCCAAGTACGCCCGCAAATGCAAGCCTGAACAGGGGATAAGCACGAGGCCAGGGGTCGGTTCTCTTGACGGCCGTGGCGGGTACCCGCCCATTAAACAGCTAACGGAGGACGGAGGTTCTCGGAGCGGGAGCGCTCGAAGATATTGGCGATGCGCAGCAGCACGGGCTCGCTCGCGACACCGGCCATGAGCTCGAAACCGATCGGCAATCCCGAACCGGTAAAGCCACAAGGAACGGAAACAGCAGGCACACCGGCCAGATTTGCCGGACGGTTGTTCCGCAGCAGCAAAGCGCGAGTCGCATACTCGTGCGTCCCGATGCGGATCGTTTCCTGATTCAAGAGCGGCGCCTCAATGGCGGTGGAGGGAAAGACCATGGCATCCACATCCGCCTCCGCGAGCGCCCAGTGCAGTTGCTCGAAGAATTGTCTCTGAATCTCCAGCGCCCGCAGGTAGTCAACCGCTGGCACCTTCGAGCCCATCTCCAGTCTTGAACCCACGTCGTCGCCGTACTCCGCAGCCCGGGCCGGAAAATATCCCTGTTGCTGGTGGTAAAGGGCCGCTTCCGCCCAGGCGATATGATTCCCGGCGTCTTCGGTTTCATCGAGCAGGGGGATAGAAATGTCTTTCGCGGCCATAGCCACGCGGCGTAAAGCGGTGTCAAAGGCTTTCCGGACTTCCGGTGAAAGAGCATCGAAGAACAATTGACGTGGAATTCCCAGGCGAAACTTGCCAGACCGCCGAGCCGCAGAACTTAGAAGATTTGGTTGGCGGCCCACGCGCGAGTATAGAACTCCGGCGAGAGTGGCCACGTCACCGACGGTTCGAGCCAGTGGGCCCGCGCAATCGAGGGCGGGAGAAAGTGGAATGATGCCTGCACATGAGATGCGGCCCCAGCTGGGCTTCAGACCGGTGACGCCCGAGAGGGATGCGGGAATGCGGATAGAGCCGCCGGTGTCCGTTCCCATGCTGCCGTAACCGAGGCCGGCGGCAACGGCGGCAGCAGAACCTCCGCTCGAGCCACCGGGAATGCGCCGGGGATCCCAGGGATTGCGGACCGCCCCGTAGTGCGGATTGCTAGAGGTCACACCGTAAGCGAACTCGTGCAAGTTGGTCTTTCCCAGGATCACCGCGCCGGCTTCTCTCAGCCTGGCCACGATTTGAGCGTCGCACGGGGGGATAAAATCTTTCAGGATTTTTGAACCCGCAGTTGTTCGAATGTCTTTTGTGCAGATGTTGTCTTTCAGCGAAATCGGGATTCCATGGAGCGGGCCGCGATCACGATGCCCTTTCTGAGCACGCCGCCCGAAAAGCTCGGATTCGGCCTTCTTGGATTGCTCCAGGGCCAGTTCTGCGGTGACCGTGATGTAAGCGTTCAGTTTGGGATTGAGCTGCTCGATGCGGGCGAGCATCAGCTTGGTGAGCTCGACGGGAGAGAGTTTGCGTTTGCGGAAGAGTTTTCCGACTTCCTCGATGGATGCGAAGGCCAGGTCGGTGTCGTTCATAGGAGTCACATTAAACCACAGTCGAACATGCCGGAGATTCAAGCGCGGCACTGCAAAGCCGGGCGGCTAGAAGATTCTTTCCTGATGGCGGAGATTTCCGAACGTGCCAATGTTGGCGATGATGAAAGCGAGACGAAATTGATTCTCCGCGCGCACCTGTCCGAGGTTGATGCGGCGATATTCGACAGCCAGGCCGCAGCAGCCGCCGTTGTAACTGAGCTGCACGATCTGGTTTTGCAACGTCTTGTTCTCAAAGTCATAGCCGAGACCGGTAATGAGATTAAACCCCTTGCGGGATTCGCTTCCGTAGCCGAGCAGCCCGCGAATCTGGTTGGAAGCCGGCTGCTGGAAGGGAGGCACCGGGGCGGGCGGGAGAGGAAGGTCGCTGAGCGCCGGATTGTCATTCAGGCGGAAGTAGGAAATGGTGGCAAATAATTCCCGATAGGGTTTTACTTTGAGGAGCGTGCCGATGGTGACGAGTCTTTGAATTTGGGGATCGTACTGAAGAATCTGCTCCAGATCGTAGAGGTCGCCGGGAGTGATTTTGAAATCGCTGACGATCGGAGACCAGTTGCGGGGACCGAAAGCAAATGCGAAAGGCGAGATGGAGTCGAACGCCTGGAACACGTTGCGCTGGCCGTTGACGATGGCGCCGCCAAAGGTGGGATCAAAGTAGTGCTTCTGAACGATGCTCCAGGAAATGAGCTCCTGAGGCTGGCCGTCGCCGTCTTTGCGGAAGAGCCGCTGCGCAAAGCCATATTCGACTTCGCTGGTGTTGGTAAGAGTGGTATTGGAATCGAAATGAATAAAGTCGGCGAAATGATGCACTCCGGTAACGTAGCGGTAGGTGAACGCCGGCTCGATGGTGTGTTTGTAGCGGCGTCCATGCTGGCCCTGCTTCAAGGGAGCGCCACGGAAGAATCGTTCGAGCGTAGGCGGGCGAACCTCGACGGCGAACTCGCCAGTGTTGCGGGATAGCGAAGCCGCACTGACCAGCCCGGCGGAATTGAGGGAGTCGCCATCGCGGGTAGTGCGAAACGCGGCGGAAGTGGTCACCCCCAGCCACCCACCGAAGTGCAGTGGAACGGTAACGCGGGGCGCCAATTCGTAGCGACCGACGAAATTTGCAGTTTGAATGTTTTGATCGCGGCGGTATACCGCGTCGGCAAAGGCGTCAAAACCGAAATAAACCGGGGCGCGGCGCCAGGGAGCCTGCTCGACGGCGCCCAGGCGCGCTTCCGGCAGGCTTCGCAGAGTAACGCTGGTGGCGGGAACCGGGGGCGTGGTAGAGGTTGCGGCGACCGGCAGGGTGAGGAAACTTTTGTCACTGAGGCCGGCGAAATTCAGGCTGAAGCCTCGGAAATTGTTCGAAAGGAACACCGCGCTGCGCACTTCGGAGTTGGTGGCTTCGCCGAAAGAGTCGGCGAAGGCCAGACGGAAGGTAAGCGAGGAAAGATGGTTGAAGTCGGTCACGAAGCGCCAGCCGCCGGGGAACAAGGATTGGATTTCCAGGCGTTGCTGTTCGCCACCCTGAGGATTGCGTGTGCCGTCAGCGTTGAGCAGGCCGCGGTCCTCGACACCGAAATAGGTGTACTCAATCGAAGTGTCTTCGAAAGGCTTGGCGCGGAATGATCCGCGTTCGAGCAAGCCGCGGCGGCTCATAAATTGGGCGCCCAAGGTAGCGTCCACCCACGGAGTGGGAGCCAGATAAAAAGCATCACCGAGGATGAAGCCCTTGCGCGAGCTCTGGCCGACGTCGGGGATGAGGAAGCCGGACGCGCGGACCTTGGGGCCCGCCGGGGCGGAGGCGTACGGGAGCCAGATGAGGGGCACGCGGAAAAGACGGAAGTTGGCGTTGATCAGCACGACAGTTTTATCGAGCCGGATCCGCGCGTTGGGCGCGTAGAACTGCCACTTGGGGTGTTGGGGATCGCAGATGGTGATCCAGGCACGGTGGATGAGATAGATGTCTCCTGGGAAGCGTTCCACGTCCCGCGCTTCGAAGTACAGCGGATTATCAGAAATCAAGATTGACGGATTAGGCCGCCGCTCGATCTTGATGTTGCCGCGAACGTTGTGAAAGAGGCCGTGGCCGGTGCTGACGTTGTAATGGGCTTCATCGGCTTCGAGGTGCTCGTTGCCGTAATCGAGCTGCACGTGGCCGGTAGCGGTGGTTTCGTAAGTCTTCCTGTCGTATTCGACGTGGTCGGCGCGAAGACGGGTTTCCGCGTATTGAATGTCCACGTCGCCGTCAGCGGTGGTGACGTCGCCTTTGCGGCCCTGGGTTCTCGCTTCTAGATTTGCGACTCCTCCCTTGCGGGATGGAAAGCGAGCTTGCTGGGCGGAGGCCACGCGTGGCGGGGCGACCGCAAGTGCGAGAAGAAGCAGGAAAAGAAAGAGGCGCAGCGCGGAAAGAATCCGTCGATGGGGATGGTGATTCACTCGGAACATGCGGTCAAAGAAGATCGTGGGATAGCCTAGCATGCGGTCGTAGGGATTTGAAGGCAACGACAGGCCATGAGTTGCACGCGGTGACGGAACGGCCGAATGGCGCAGGCGTGAAACGAAGCGGCCGCGCGGTGCGTCACTCTTCGGAGCGGGTTGGTTGGCCCTTCTGAAGACATTTGATGCGCTACTCGGCCCAGCCGGAGTATCATGCCGGGCCTTGTACCGAGGGGGATGGAAATGAAGCATACCGGGAATGCTCTGCGGACGATTCTGGCTGGTGGGGCGATTTTTGGCACGTTGTCCATGAGCGCGCTGGCGGCGCCCGGCGACCAGCCAAATCCCACCGATAAATTCAAGAATCTTGAATTCCGGGAGATCGGCCCCGCGACCATGGGCGGACGCATCGACGATTTCGCAGTGGTGGAGAGCAATCCAAACATCGTATATGTAGGCACGGCTTCGGGGGGTGTGTGGAAAACCACCAACAACGGCACGACGTGGGAGCCGATATTCGATAAAGAGAGCGTATCAACGATTGGCGACATCGCGATTGCGCCGTCGGATCCCTCGGTCGTGTGGGTCGGAACGGGCGAGCCGAACAACCGGCAAAGTTCCTCCTGGGGCGATGGAGCGTACAAGTCGCTCGACAGCGGGAAGACCTGGAAGAGAATGGGGCTCGAAGCCACGCGCCACATCGGGCGAATCGTGATCCATCCGAAGAATCCGGATATGGTGTACGTGGCGGCGCTAGGACATCTGTGGGGACCGAATCCGGACCGTGGCGTGTATAAGACGGCGGACGGCGGGAAGACCTGGTCGCAAGTGCTGAAGATCAACGATGACACCGGGGTGAGCGACATCGCCATGGACCCGGAGAGTCCGGACACGCTGTATGCCGCGGCGTATGAGCGGCGGCGGACCCCCTTCGGATTCAATGGCGGCGGACCGGACAGTGCCATCTATAAGACAACCGACGGCGGCGCAACCTGGAAAAAACTGACCAAAGGCCTGCCGTATGAGAACGGCGGAGCAACCGGGCGCATCGGGCTGGACGTCTACCGCAAGGACCCCGCCATTGTTTACGCCATCGTGCAGCACGACAAGGGCGGGACTTATCGCAGCGAGGACAAAGGCGAGACCTGGAAGAAGATGGGCGATACCAATCCGCGCCCTTCCTACTACAGCCAGATTCGCATTGATCCCAATAATGATCTCCGGATCTGGGAACTCGGTGCACCGATGTTCTATTCCCAGGATGGCGGAAAGACGTTTTCGACGCAGCGCGTGAAAGGAATTCATGGCGACTATCACGCCATGTGGATCGATCCGGCGGATTCGAACCACATGCTCACCGGGTCGGATGGCGGGATTCACTGGAGCTATGACGCCGGGAAGACCTGGGACTTCGTCAACACCATCGCGATCGGGCAGTTCTACGAAATAGCGCTCGACAACGAAAAGCCGTACCACATCTGCGGCGGCTTGCAGGACAACGGCAGTTGGTGCGGGCCAAGCCAAACGCTGACGCGCGACGGGATCGTGAATGATGACTGGCAGGTGATTCACGGCGGCGACGGTTTCTACGCGGCAATTGATAATCTGGAGCCCTGGATCGTTTACACCGAGTCACAGGATGGGTACATCGATCGCCGCGACTTACGCACCGGGCAGCAACGGTCGATCCGCCCGGAGGCGAAAGCAGGAGAGCCGCACTACCGGTTTCAGTGGAATTCGCCGGTGGCCGTTTCCGCTCACGAGCACACCACGGTGTACTACGGCGGAAATTATCTGTTCAAGTCAACGAATCGCGGAGATACCTGGACCCGGCTTGGCGGGGACATGACCACGGGAGTGGACCGCAATAAGTTACCAATTTTTGGGAAAACTCCGGACAAGAACACCTTGTCGCGGCACGACGGCGTGCAGGAATATCCGACCATCACCACGCTCAGCGAATCGCCGCTGACTCCCAACGTGTTGTGGGTGGGGACCGATGACGGCAACGTGCAGGTGACGCGCGACGGCGGGAAGACCTGGAAGAACGTGGCGTCCAAGGTGCCGGGAGTGGGCCAAGGAACTTACGTGAGCCGCGTGGTGGCCTCGAAAACCGGTGAAGGCGCGGCGCTGCTGGCCTTCGACGGGCATCGCGGCGACGATAACAGCGTCTATATTTTTGCGACCAGCGACTATGGCGAAAACTGGAAAGCCATCCGCAACGGCATTCCCGATTCCGCCGGGAGCGTGCACGTAGTGCGTGAGCATCCGCGGAACATGAACCTCTTGTTTGCGGGGACGGAGTTCGGGCTCTGGGTATCGTGGGATCGCGGAGGAAACTGGGCGGCCCTGAAAAACAATCTCCCGACGGTACCGGTGGACGACATCGAAATCCAGTCGCGCGAAAACGACCTGGTGCTGGCGACGCACGGGCGATCGATCTGGGTGCTTGACGATCTGACGCCCATGGAGAAGATGGATGCGAGCGTGGCGGGATCACCCCTGACATTCTTTGCGCCGCGGGCGGCGACGACCTGGCACCTGCGCAACCGCCGCTGGAGTGCAGGCCAGAAAATGTTCACGGCGAAGAATCCGCCGTACGGGGTGATCTTGAGCTACTACCTGAAAGAAGCCGTGCCACCGGAGACGCCCAAGAACGACAAAGAGGAAAAAGACAAGAAAGACGCGGCCGACGAGAAGCCCAAGCCGGAGGCCAAGGGCGACGCAAAGGAAAAGAAGGAAGGCCAAGTAAAAATCACCGTGCTTGACAAAGACGGGAAAGTGCTGCGGGAGTTGGACGGGCCGGGCGCGGCGGGCGTCAACCGCACCAACTGGGATTTGCGCTCGGCGCCGCCGGCGGATCCCACACCCGAACAGCTGGAAGCGATCGCGGCGGGATATGGATTGGGGCCACGCGGGCCGCTCGTCGAGCCGGGGGAATACACCATCAAGATCAAGGCCGGAGACCGGGAAGCCTCCGAGAAAGTCCTGGTCGAAGAGGATACGCGCGTGGTGATCTCCGCGGCGGACCGCTCCGCTCGGCGCGAAATGATTGACCAGCTTTACCCCATGGCCAAGACGACGGACAAGGACCGGAAAACAATGGAAGGCATACAGACAGCGCTGAAGACCGCGCGCGAGCAGTGGAAGAAGGATGCGGGAAAACCCAACACGACCAAGATCCCTGACGATATCGTCAAAGCCGCCGACGAACTGCAGAAGAGAGTAGACGCGGTGGCGGGAAAGTTTATTCGTGAACGCGAAGGCTTGGGAAATGCGGGGCCGCCGTTTGAATGGAAGCCCGACCCGCTGCCGAATCAAGTGCAGAACCTGCTGGATGACCTGGACGGATTTGTGGCCGCCCCCGACGGACAGCAGAAGGAAAAGCTGGCAGAGCTGACGCCGCTGGTCAACGATGCTTTGGCGCAGGCCAAGAAAATCGCCGAGGAGGAACTGCCCGCGCTGAATAAGAAGATGAATGACGCGGGCATTCCCCACATCGTCCCGGCGCCGCCGCAGCCACGCGGCGGGCGGGGCGGCCAAGAGGAGTGGGAGCCGTAGCCGGACTCTCGACTCGGAGACGCTTCCTCACCGCGGGCGTCTAAAGGCCGGAAAAGGGTGTGTCCGTCGGCAGGCCGATTGGCAGGGGCCCGCCGAAGCGTGAATTCCTGTCGAACGTTGTCGGTCGATGGTAGGGAGGAAATCGAGTATGAGTGTGAAGCAGCCCAGTCTCGGCGGTCTGACCGCGTGGTTTGTCGTGTTGGCCATGGTCCTCGGGGTCAGTTTCGGAGGCGCAACGGCGCTACCGGCCAGCCGCAAACGACCGGATGCCGTAGCGCAGGAGAAGGACAAACAGGAAGAAAAGAAGGAAGAAAAAAAGGACGAGAAGAAGGGTCTGCCGTTGAAGTCCGACCGAAAAGTCGAGTTCACGACCGATGAGGGTACCTGGCTTTCGCTGGACGCTTCGCCCGACGGCAAGACCATTGTATTCGAACTGCTGGGCGACATCTTCACACTCCCCATCGAAGGCGGCCAAGCGAAACCGATCTCCGGTGGGATGGCCTTCGACAGCCAGCCAAAGTTTTCGCCGGATGGGCAGTGGATCACTTTCATTTCCGACCGCGAAGGCAGCGAGAACATCTGGATCATGCATGCGGACGGAACTGGCGTGAAGCAAGTTTCCAAGGACGCCAATAACGAATTCACTTCGCCGAGCTGGGCTCCGGACGGAAAATACATATTTGTTTCGAAAGCGCAATTCGGAATCGGCTCCAGCGAAATCTGGATGTACCATGTGGACGGCGGCTCGGGCGTGCAGATTACTAAATCGAAGCCCACTCCGACCACGGAAAGAAACAAGCGCCCGAATGCCATGGGTGTGGTGGCATCTCCGGATGAAAAGTATCTCTACTATGCGGCCAAGCTAGGCTCGCTCTACTACAACCAGCAGCTTCCCACCTGGTACATCGCCCGGCGCGACCGCAAGACCGGCGACGAAGACAGCCTCATTCATCAGATCAAGAGCGCGTTTCGTCCGGTGCTTTCGCCGGACGGCCGGCAGGTTCTCTACGTCACGCGCCACGAGACGGAGTCCGGGCTGCGTTTGCGCAACCTGGAAAGCGGCGAAGACCGCTGGGTGAAATATCCGGTCACGCGCGACGATCAGGAATCGCTCTTTACCCGCGACGTTTTTCCGGGCTACGCCTTCCTGCCCGGCGGCAAAGAGATCGTTTACAACCAGGATGGGAAAATCAAGCGGCTGGATCTCGCCACGGGAGCGGAAAAAATAATTCCGTTCACCGCACAGGTATCCGAGGAGCTGGGGCCCAAGCTGGATTTCCCGCAGACGGTTGAACAAGGGCCGGTAAAGGCGCGGTTAATCATGGACCCGGTGGAATCGCCCGACGGCAAGAAGCTGGCGTTTTCTGCCATGACCCATCTCTACACCATGGATTTGCCGGGAGGCCAACCGCAGCGGCTGATCCCCGGAAGCGCCCACGAGTTTCAGCCGGCCTGGTCACCGGATGGCAAGTCCATCGTTTACGTGACCTGGTCGAGCGACGGCGGGCAGCTATGGAAAATCCCTGCGGCCGGTGGAACTGCCGTGCCGTTGTCGAAATCCCTGGCGGTGTACAGCAATCCGGCCTGGTCGCCGGACGGCACAAAAATCGTGTTGCTCCGCGGCAACGCGTATGACCGGGAAAACAGCACCTTCGACGGCGGACAGACGGAGAACGCCGACCTCATTTGGATTCCCGCGGAGGGAGGAGAGGCCAACCTGATTTTGCCCGCGCGCGGAGCAGGCGGACCGCATTTCACGAATGAGCGGGACCGCATCTACGTTTACACGCCGCAAGGCTTGGTGTCGCTGCGCTATGACGGAACGGACCGGCGCACCCACCTGGTCGTGAAAGGACAGGGACTGTACTTCTCCGAGGAACCGGTTCCGGCGGACGACGTCGTGCCCAGCCCCAACGGCCAATGGGTACTCGCGCATGTGATGAACCAACTCTACCTAATTGCCATGCCGGTCGTGGGCGGAGAGGCGCCCACCGTCAACGTAACTTCCCCCGCCGTCCCGACAAAGCGGCTGACGGACATTGGTGCTGATTATTTTGCGTGGGCTGATGACGGCAAGACCATTACCTGGGCGGTGGGCGCGAGCCTTTTCCGCGAGCCGCTCGGCGCGATCTCTTTCGAACCGCCAAAGGACGAAAAGAAAGAAGGCGACAAGAAAGATGCGGGCGCCAAAGACGCAGCCACTTCGCAGACGGCTGATGCGAAGAAAGACGAAAAGAAAGACGAGAAAAAAGAAGAGAAGAAGCTGAAAGAGCAGGAAAAGGATGTTCAAGAAATCGCCGTCGATCTGGAATTTCCGCGGAAAACGCCCCAAGGCACGATGGTACTGCGGGGCGCGACCGTGGTGACGATGAAAGGCGATGAGGTTGTGAAGAATGCCGACATCGTCATTGAGAACAACCGGATCAAAAGCGTAGGCGCAAAGGGCAGTGGGCCCGGAGGAGCCAAGGTGTTCGATGTGAGCGGGAAGACCATCGTGCCGGGCTTCGTCGACACGCACGCGCACTGGACGGAAATCCGGCGCGGGATTCTGGACACGCAAAACTGGTCATTCCTGGCGAACCTGGCTTACGGCGTGACCGCCGGCCTGGACGTACAGACCGGCACGAACGATATGTTTGCGTACCAAGACCTGGTGGACAGCGGCGACATCCTCGGGCTGCGCGCCTTCTCGACCGGGCCCGGCGTTTTCTCCGACAACAACTTCCAGTCCGCCGAAGATGTGAAAGGTGTGCTGACCAAGTACAAGAAATATTACGGCACGCACAACATCAAGAGCTATGTCGTGGGCAATCGGAAGCAGCGACAGTACATGGTCGAAGCGTCAAAAGAGCTGGAAATGATGCCAACAACCGAAGGTGCGCTGGACCTGAAGCTCAATCTGACTCACGTGATCGACGGCTTCCATGGCAACGAGCACACCCTGCCGATAACACCGCTCTATAACGACGTGATCCAGATGTTCGCGAAATCCGGGATTGCGGAAACACCGACCCTGATTGTGAATTACGGAGGGCCGTTCGGTGAGGACTACTGGTTTGAGAACAGCGAAGTGCACGACAACCTAAAACTAAATCACTTCATGCCACACCGGGTCATCGACCAGAGAACCAAGCGCCGGCAGGGATGGTTCCGCAAGGACGAGTATGAATTTCCGAAGCTTGCGGCGCAAATGGCGAAACTGGCGCGCGCGGGCGGCCTCGTGGGAGTCGGCAGCCATGGGGAGATGCAGGGAATCGGCTATCACTGGGAGTTATGGATGCTGGCGAGCGGCGGAATGACCCCGCTCGAAGTGCTGCGATGTGCAACCGTAAACGGGGCCAAGATTATCGGGAGACCTGCCGACTTGGGTTCGATTGAGCCTGGCAAGCTGGCGGACCTGGTAATCATGGACAAAAGCCCGCTCGACGATATTCACAACACCAATACGATTCACTGGGTGATGAAGAACGGTGAATTGTTTGAAGGAGACACACTGAACCAGGTGTGGCCGGAACAGAAAAAGTTGGAGCCGCTGTGGTTCTGGAACAACTACGACGTCCCGAAGGCCGGTGAGCCGCTCAAGTACGGAAAGACCACTCAACCGTAGCTGTACAGCTTTGAAGAGTTGCCGCTCAAGCGTATTAGAACTAGGGGTTATTACCTCGCCGCTGCTCTCATCGGTGTCGAGCGATACCATTCGAAGGTGCGCGCTAAGCCTTCCTCAAAGCTCACCGGGGGGTCGTAACCAAGCGTTTCCCGCGCTTGAGAGATGTCTGCCTGGGAGTCGCGGATGTCTCCGTCACGCGGCGGTTCGTACTTCGCCGCGAGCGTCTTGCCGGTAATTTTTGCAAGCTCGCGAAGGACTTCATTGAGAGAGACGCGCCCGCCCACGCCGACATTGAAAACTTTTCCGGAAGCATTGGGCGCTTCACAGGCGAGCAGGTTGGCTTGAACGGCATTGTCCACGTAGGTGAAGTCCCGTGTCTGTTCGCCGTCTCCGAAAACAAGCGGCTGCACATCTTCGAGAAACGCCGTACAGAACTTAGCCAGTACCCCGGAATACGGCGAACCGGGATCCTGGCGAGGCCCAAAGATATTGAAATAGCGGAGCGCCACGTTTTCCAGACCGTAACACCGGCCGAAGGTCTGGCAGTACAGCTCGCCAACGTACTTGGTGACGCCGTAAGGCGAGATGGGTTGCGGCTGCATGGCTTCGGTTTTTGGAAGAGTGGGCGTCTCGCCATAAGCAGAAGATGAAGCGGCGAAGACCACGCGTTTGACTTTCAGCTCCTTGGCCGCGACCAAAACGTTGAGCGTGCCTTCGATGTTGATCTTATTCGTTTCGAGGGGGTCCTTGACCGAGCGTGGCACGGATGTCCGGGCGCCCAGGTGCAAAACGTATTCCGCTTCGTGCATGACCTTCCGCACGACCTCAATGTCTGTGATGCTGCCTTTGATGAAAGTAATCTTGTTGCGGATTTCTGCCAGGTTGTCTTCCCTGCCGGAAGAGAGGTCGTCGAGAACGACCACGCTATGGCCGCGACGCACAAGTTCGTCCACCGTGTTTGAGCCGATGAAACCGGCGCCGCCCGTGACGAGGTAGCGCATTTAGGAAATCCTCCTTGCCCTTGCGGCCGCCATGCGGCCGGGCATCGTTTCTGCCAACGGCGGATTCCCACCGCAGCTAATAACGCGAGCCCGGGGAAAGACGACCGGCCCGCGTTTTGATACGCTGATAGTTCGCGGCCAGCCGGCAACGGAAGCCGGATAATTTCCGCGTACGGAAAGATATTGTACGACGGAAGCGCGGCGGACAAGCAGCAGATTCAAAGGGGGCGTCGCACAAAGAGCATGAGCCTCAAGACAACAGTTGGCATTACTGCGCTGGCGGTGCTGGGTTGCGCCGCGGGAGCGTTTTACTGGCTGCGCGCGCGAGGGGAGCAGCCCGTTCCTGAGGTCGTATCGGCGGAGCCGCCCGGTTTTCATGAAGCACCCGCGGCGGAGAAATCCGCAGTTGCTGCCGCCGGGACGTCACCATTGCCCAGGGAGTCGAAGAAGACCACGCCTCCGGTGGACCCCGGACCCCTTCTCAAGGCTGGTGAGGTACTGGAGTACACCGCAAATGTTTCCAAGCTCAATAATGTGGCAAGTCTAAAGCTGCAGGTTGCCGGGCGGGGCAATTTTCTGGGAAAAAGCTCCTGGCACTTGCAGGCGTTTGCGCACACCCAGAATCCGTTGCGAATGGTTTTCGAGCTGGATGATCAGTTCGATTCCTATAGCGATGCCGGGACACTGGCGAGTTTACAGTATGAGATGCACCTGAGCGAGCGTGGGCAGAAGGTGCAGTCCGTCCAGCGCATGACCGCGACTGGCCAGGAGCCTGCTTCCGAGGACGCCACCGAGGCGCGAGTGCTGCCGGGGACGCGCGATCCGCTCGGGATGATGCAATACCTGCGGAATGTGGATTGGACAAAAACACCGGAAGTGCAAAGCTCGGTCTACGACGGGCACAAGCTGTACGATGTTCGCGCCAAGCTCGCAGCCGCCTCCGAGCAGGTGAACGTGCCGGCAGGAGACTACACGGCGTCAAAGATCGGGATTCGCGTGTTTGACGGCGGCGTGGAGATGAAGGACGCCTCTTTCACGCTGTACGTGACGAACAATGCGGCGCGCATACCGGTGCTGCTTGAGGCCGTTATGCCCTTCGCCACCGCGCGGGTCGAGCTGCTAAGAGCGAATTGACATGCTGCTCTAAAAGGGAAAGGATGCGGCGGCGTCCCGTTGGTGATTGCCAGACGGCTTCGCTGGTGTCGCTCATGTACACGCTAGCCGTTCGATGATGTCGCAAGCAATGTGGCCCATGGTGATGTGACATTCCTGGATCCGCTGCGCGTCCCGTGAAGGAACATTCAAGAGAAGATCGACCTTGCCGGCGATCTCCCCGCCCGTGTCTCCAGTGAAGGCTACGACATAGGCACCGCGCGCGCGGCCAGCTTCCACGCCGCGGATGATATTGGGGCTATTGCCACTGGTGGTGAGCGCCACGAGGATGTCGGGACTGGCGACGAGAGATTCAATCTGGCGGGAAAAAATAAGTTCGAATCCGTAGTCGTTGCCTGCGGCAGTCAATACCGAAGGATTCGTGGTGAGCGCCAGGGCCGCCAGGCCCGGGCGCTCCCTTCGCAGCCGGACGACCAGTTCGGCGGCGAGATGAAGAGCATCCGCAGCGCTGCCGCCGTTTCCGAAAAAAACGAGCTTGCCGCCACCGCGCAGGGCGGCTGCGGATTTCTCCGCGAATAGGGCGATCTGGCCGATCAGTTCGCCGGAAAAACTCTGCTTGAGGCGAGCGCTTTCCTCGAGCTGGCGGCGAATCTCTTCGGCAGACGAAGTCATGGCAGCCTAGCAAAGCACGATTTTTTCGCGATGGCGCATGACCCGCCGGGTGGCGTTGCGCGTATCAATGACCAGTCTTGCGGCATCGACGATGGCGGCATAGTCATAGCTGGAATGATCGGTAGCCACAATTACCGCGTCATAGCTGCCGAGCGCCTGCGGACTGAGCGGCACCGATTTCATGTTTTCGTAATTGTAGTGCCGCATCTTGTGGAGCTGCGGGAAGTAGGGATCGTTGTAATCGAGTAGCGCACCGCGCTGCTGGAGGAGCTGCATGATTTTCAGCGTTGGTGATTCCCGCAGATCATCCACGTCCTTTTTGTAGGCCACGCCGAGAACCAGAATGCGAGAGCCTTTCATACTCTTCTTGTGATTGTTCAGCGAATTGGCGACCGCGTCGACGATGTGATACGGCATGGCGGTGTTGACTTCTCCGGCCAGCTCGATAAACCGCGTGGCGAAATCATATTCGCGGGCTTTCCAGGAAAGGTAGTACGGGTCCACCGGGATGCAATGCCCGCCCAGCCCCGGCCCGGGATAGAATGGCATGTAACCGAAGGGCTTGGTGGCCGCGGCGTCAATCACTTCCCAGATGTCGATGTTCATACGCAGGCTGAGCTGTTTGAGCTCGTTAACCAGCGCGATGTTCACGCAACGGAAGATGTTCTCGAGCAGCTTGGCCATCTCCGCGGCGCGCGTGGAGCTGACCGGAACGACGCGAGCCACGACCTGCGCGTACAGCGCTTGCGCGGCGCGGCCGCTCGGGGGATTCAATCCGCCAACGACCTTGGGAATCTGTGCCAGGCCGAACTGCTTGTTTCCGGGATCCTCGCGTTCCGGCGAAAAGGCCAGGAAAAAATCACCGGCGATATTTTCATGTTCTTGGCCGACGGCGATGGGGCAGCGCAATCCGCTTTTCTCCAGGATGGGGAGAACCAGTTCTTCGGTGGTGCCCGGGTAGGTCGTCGATTCGAGGACCACCAGCTGTCCCTTTTGCAGGTGAGGATAAATAGACATGGCGGTCTGCTCGACGTAGCTCAGATCGGGCTCGCGGCGCTCATCGAGTGGCGTGGGAACACAAATGAGAATGGCGTCGGCTTCTTTCAGCTTCTCGAAATCGTTGGTCGCGCCGAAGTGCTTGCTGTTGACGAACTGCTGGATCTTGTTCTGAGGAATGTGCTCGATGTAGGACTTGCCGGCATTGAGCATGGTCACCTTGCGGGGATCGGTATCGAGTCCCGTGACTTTGTGCCCCGCTTCGGCGAAGCGCAACGCCAGGGGCAAGCCGACGTAGCCGCAGCCAATGATTCCCACTTTGAGCTGGCCGCCTTTGAAAAACTCGGGTTTCCGGTCAATGGGCATGAGTTCCGTCGCATTCCTCTTTATGTCGGACCGCACCGCGGTCAAGGGATTCACGTTTATGGGGATGCCACGTCGTCTCCAGACGCCGACCCGCTAGAGGGCCAGCAAAGCCGCAGTTCCGACGTGAAAGAGACAAGCAAATATAACAGGTTCGGCACAAACAAAAAAAGGCGCGCTCTCTTGGGTGTTACCGCTTGTTCAAGGGAGGTTGCCGCAGAAGCCCGGAGAGGCGAAAATAGTCGAGCTGGATTCGAATCATCGGGGCGATGCGCGCAAAACAGACCGGTCACCATGATATTCATGATCCTTCTGCTGGGCCTTGGCGTTGGTGTGCTGGTGGGCCTATTGGGTATCGGGGGTGGCGTTGTTCTGGTGCCGGCCATGGTCTATCTGCTGCACATGGACCAGCACCTAGCGCAGGGCACTTCGCTGTTTATCTTGTTGCCGCCCATTGGACTGGGAGCCTTGCGGGAATACTGGAAGCAGGGCCAGGTGGATTTGCGTGCCGGAATTTTGTGCGCGCTGGGAATGCTACTCGGCGCTTACGCGGGGAGTTTAATAGCCCTCCCCATGCTATCCCGGAACTTGAGAGGATTGTTCGGTTGCTTCCTGGTGCTGGCGGGATTGCTGCTGTGGAGGAAAGCGCGGCTGGAAGGCTCTGTCGATGGCCGAGCACAGGAGCAGGCCCGTGGCTAAGACGGAGGGATTTGTTGGCCGCAGCGCTGGCATCTTGGCAATCGCCTGCGTGTGCGGAGTGGCTTCGGGAATGTTCGGGGTCGGCGGTGGGGTCCTTCTCGTGCCTCTCCTCGGGCTGCTGTTGGCCTTCAGCCAGCATCGCGCCCAAGGAACTTCCTTGGTTGCGCTGATACCCCCTACCGGAGTGCTGGCACTGACGGTGTACTCCAGGGAAGGATTCGTTTCCTGGAAAACGGGGGTGCTGCTGATCCCGGGAATATTTTTGGGCGGCATTGCCGGGGGAATCCTGGCGAAGAAGATCAATCCGCGAAGCATGCGACAGATTTTTGCGGGGATCCTGGTTTTGCTCGGCGTGTGGCAGGCGTTGGGCGCCTGGTGGCGCTAGGGGCGGAAAATCCAAATGGTCGATTTACATTGTCACATACTGCCGGGTCTCGATGATGGACCGGCCACCATGGAAGAATCGATGGCCATGGCGGAGTCCGCCATTGCCGACGGTATTACCCACCTGGTCGCCACACCACACTCCAGCAACGAATATTTTTTCGATTTTGCGCAGGTGCGACAGCTTCGCGACGAGCTGCAAGCCACGATCGGCGACCGGCTGACAATCGCCACCGGCTGCGACTTTCATCTCAATCCGGAGAATCTCGGATCGTTGCGCAAGGATGCCCCACACTATTGCATCAACCAGCGCGATTTCCTGCTGCTGGAATTCAACGAGTTTTCGATCCCGCCTTCGATGGACCAGACGTTGCACCAAATTCAGCTTGCCGGTGTGCAGCCGGTGATCACTCACCCGGAGCGCAACGGCATTTTGCGCTCGCGCCCGGAGCGCTTGAAAAAATGGGTACGGCAGGGCTGCTTTGCGCAGGTGACTGGAGGCGCACTTACCGGAGGTTTCGGTGTCGGTGCGCAGCAGAATGCGCTGCGGTGGATCGGTGAGGGTCTCATCCATTTCGTGGCCAGCGATGCGCACAACACGCGAACGCGGCCGCTTCGTCTGCAACCTGCGTACAACCTCGTCGTCCATCAGTTTGGTGAAGAGAAGGCGCGCGCTCTGTTCCAGGATAATCCGCTCGCGGCTTTTGAGGGGCGGGGATTGCCACACATTCCAGAAATCGAAGATGAATTGCCTCCGCCGCGCCGCAAACGGTTCTTCCTTTTCTAAGAAGCCTGGTCCTTTCGCGCTGACGAAAACGACCCCTTCACCGCGCCGGGTGCAGGGGCAGGCCCGCCCAGGCGTTCAACAGGCCCAGAATTTCGCGCACCACCTCGAGAGCATCGCGAGTGTTGCGCCACCAGTGCCGGGGATCGAATGGATCGCCCGAGGCAGCGCGCACAATGGCCCGGCCCTGACCAGGAGCCAGCCTGCGCCAGAGCAGGCGAACGCGACGCGTATGCGCTTTGGTGGTGACAAGAATTACCGTGTCGTCCTGCCCTGGCGCGAGGGCCGGAGCAATGACCTTGATTTCGTCGGCGGTATTCACGATTGGCGGTTTGAGGGTGTGAATCGCTTCCGGCGGCACTCCTTCGTGAATCAGAACGAGGGCACTGTAATGATCCTCTCCCGCGAAAAGAATGCCCATCTCTTCGAGAGTCGCGCCGGGCTCCGTGGAATGGGTAAGCCAGATTTCCGGCGCGTATCCTTGGCGGTAGAGTTTCGCTGCTTCGATGGCGCGCAGCGGCATTGCGCCGCTGAGCACTACGATCGCCCGGGCTTTCACAAGCGGGTCCTCCATCACCAGCCAGCGGCCGACGCCGAACAAGATCACCAGTGCAACGACCAAGCCGCCACCACTGGTGGCGAAAAGAATACGGGAGCGCGAACGAGAAACCGTGGCGGGATTGTCCTGACTTGCCATTTGGGAACCGCGCATGCTATCCCGCCCCGTCGTCGAAACACCGAAGATGACTGCAGTTGTGCAGATTCTAGGAGCAGGGGGGAGAAGCGTCAACATAGGACGTTGACTATGGTCATTGACCATGGTACAAGTCGTAAAGGAGTAGCGCGCGGACTGCCAGTGGATGAAATCGCCATTTCGAAATTTAAGGCTACCTGCCTTGCGGTGTTGGAGCGCGTTCGCAAAACCCGCAGGCCGGTCCTAGTCACAAAATTTGGCGAACCTGTTGCCGAAGTTGTGCCTCCTTCCCCAAAACCGAAGAGAAAGCACTGGCTTGGATCAATGGCAGGTACTGGGCGAATTGTTGGGGATATCGTCTCGCCCGCGAGCGATGAGAAGGACTGGGAAGTCCTCAGCTCGTGAAACTTTTACTCGACACTCACATTTGGATTTGGAGTTTCCTCGAGCCAGAGAAAATCGGGTCCCGCGTTCGGAGAGCGCTCGAGGATCCGGCGATTGAAAAATGGCTCTCCCCGATCAGCATCTGGGAACTCCTGATCCTGGTCGAGAAGGGCCGCGTGGAGTTGGATATGGATGCCGAAGAGTGGGTCGCGCAGGCGCTCGCGACGTTTCCACCTAAAGAAGCTCCTATCACAACCGAAGTCGTTCTCTCAATGTGCAAAATCCGCCTCCCTCACAGGGATCCCGCTGACGCATTCCTCGTGGCGACGGCCAAGGTGTTTGAGCTCACCCTGGTTACAGCCGACGCCAGACTCCTCGCGATAAAGGGTATTTCGTCGCTATCAAACCACTGAGACGGTCGCATGCCATGCCCTTCCGGGAACCTTCAGCAACGATATGTGGGCGCATCCAACTGCGGCGGTCCCCACAAGCCGTCGCAGATTCGGAGAGGCCGGCTGGAGACGGGCTATCATTCGCGGCCAGGGAGCCAATAACAAGGATAAGGAGAATCAACGGGATGCTGAAATGTCGAATACTGATGTCCAGGCGGCTCAACAAACAAAAACCTGTAAAGACGACCAGGATACCCAGAGGACTCGCCAATGAATCGCAAGCCTTGCCTACTAGACCTACCGATCAGCCCTGCTTGGGAATCCCTCGCAGGAAGCTGGTTGAGGGGATGCTCTCCGAATAAGCACGAAATCTAGCCAGTGTTTCAATTCAGAACACCCACGATTGCCAGTCTTTTCCGGATTCGTTGTCTTTTCAGCAACTTACCCACCACCTTCGTGGTTGCTGGATTGCACCGTTCGGTTAGTGGAGGGATACGTCTCCTTGGGGTAACGCCGTGTGCGCGAAGACGGTAGGTGCACTCCAGGCTCGTCAATAAGAGAATTCATGAAAGAAACGATTCATGTTCTGTTGATTGAAGACAGTGCGGTTGACGCGCGCCTCGTCAAAGGAATGCTGGAACATGACGAAAATGGCATTTTTACACTGCAACATGCGTCGACCTTCGAGGAAGGTTTGCGCTTTCTCGCCCCGGACTCTCTATACCGGGTCATTCTACTCGACTTGGGACTTCCCGGTAGCACCGGCCTCGAAACCTTGCGGCGCATCATGCCTCTGGCAGAGGGCGCCAGCGTCGTGGTTTTTACGGCGCTCCAGGATGAAGAGTTGGGGATCGCCGCACTGCGGGAGGGTGCGCACGATTACGTCATCAAGGGCCAGATACACGGCGGCCAATTGCGAAGAATTCTTCGCTATGCCGTCGAGCGGCACAAGCTTTCCAGCGAGCTCCGTGCCGAGATAAAACACCGCGCTCGTGTGCAACAGGCTCTGCAACTCTCCGAACAGCGTTACCGCCTCCTTTCGGAGACGGCACCCATCGGCATTCTGCTCACCAACGAGCAGGGAATGGTTATCGATGCGAACACGCAGGCACTCCGCATGTTCGGCTATGACCGTGGAGAGCTGATCGGTGAATCCATCGAAATGCTCCTGCCCGAGCGGTTTCGTCGTTCTCATGAAGGGCAGCGATCCAGCTACATGAAAGCGCCGCACACGCGTCCCATGGCCGTGGGCCAGGAACTGACCGCGCGCCGGAAGGACGGAACCGAGTTTGCGGTGGAAATCGCGCTGGCGCCTCTGGCCACCGACGACGGGGTTCTGGTTTCGAGCACCATCGTTGACATCACGGAACGAAAGAAAATGGAGGAGCAACGGCGTCTTTCGCAACGCATGGAGGCTATTGGCAAACTGTCAGGCGGCGTGGCGCACGATTTCAACAATCTGCTGGCTGTCATCCTCGGATATTCCGATGTGCTTCTTGACGCGCTCCCGCCCGATCATCCAGCCATCCGGAAAATTGAAATGATCAGGAGGGCCGGCGCATCGGCGGTAGATCTGACTCGACAACTTCTCGCGTTTAGCCGGCAACAGATGCTTCAGCCGCGAGTGCTGGATCTCAAGGAAATTGTCGAGCGGACTCAGGCATTGCTTCGTCGGCTCATCGGCGAAAACATCGAGTTCAAGATTTCGCTGGATCCTTCTCTCGGGCGTGTAAAGGCCGACCCCGGACAAATCGAGCAGGTGCTTTTGAACCTGGTTATAAACGCCCGGGATGCCATGCCTCAGGGGGGGCGACTGACAATTGAAGCCCACAACGTTGAGATGGACGACCCCTATAAAGGCGAGCATCAGGTGCTCATTCCCGGGCGCTACGTCGTGCTGGGGGTCCAAGATACAGGTTGCGGGATGGACCGCGACACCCAATCGCGAATCTTTGAACCGTTTTACACCACCAAAGAACTCGGGAAGGGCACCGGCTTAGGTCTAGCAACGGTCTATGGAATTGTAAAGCAGAGCGGTGGATACATCTGGGTGTACAGCGAGTTAAATCAGGGCACCCTCTTCAAGGTATATCTCCCGCGCGTCGACGAGTCGGTTCAGCCAGCCAAGCAAAACGAGCCGGAGGCGGTGGTCCGCGAGTCCTGCGAAACAATTCTGTTGGCCGAAGACTCCGTGTCACTTCGCGAAATGGCTCGGGAATATCTCGAGAGCGTCGGCTATGTGGTTCTCGAAGCGGCCTCCGGCAGAGAGGCGCTGCAAAAGGCCAAGGAATTCGACGGACCGATTCATCTGCTGCTCACCGATGTGGTAATGCCTGAAATGAGCGGACCCGAGCTGGCCCGCCACATGACGGAACTCCGTCCAGAGATAAAAATAATTTTCACTTCTGGCTACACCAACGATGCGATTGCTCGACAAGGCGTCCTTGACCCTGCCGTCGCGTTCATTCAGAAACCATATCGTCCCAAAGCGCTGGCCCGAAAGATCCAGGAAGTGCTGGATGTGCCCGCCGTCAAAGGCTAGCAACTACACACCACCTGGCCAGCAGATTCCCTTCAAGGTATGACCGAATCAGAACATCCGAGAAAGACACCCGGAGAGAAACCAAACCTTCGGAAACTGTGCTCCAATCGCGCGGGGCGGAGTTCATGACGACTAGCACACCGGGGGTTTCTCCACTTTCGCGCGTCAACGCCACCGCTAACTCTGATTAGTACGCCAGCTGGGCACGCCGGAGATGGATCTGCCCCCGCGGAAAGTTCAGACGATTGGATGTTCCAGCACGCTCACGTTACACTGTCGAATTGATTTTCGAGGAGGGTGCATGCGTGCCGTCGTGACGGGCGGGGCGGGATTTCTGGGGTCGAATCTTTGCGACAAGCTGCTGGCCGAAGGATGGCACGTGCTGGCGCTGGATAATTTTATTACCGGCGCCAAGGGCAACCTGAGCCATCTAGCAAAGAGTAAAAAGTTCAAGTTTCAGAAGGCGGACGTGAGCAAGCCGCTGAAGGTGGCGGGAAAAGTGGGTTACGTGCTGCACTTCGCTTCACCGGCCAGCCCTCCCGACTACTTGAAGCATCCCATTGCTACGATGATGGTGGGCTCGGTTGGCACGCAAAATGCTTTGGAATTGGCGCTGGCGAAGAAGGCAAAGTTTTTTCTGGCCTCCACGAGCGAATGCTACGGCGATCCGGAAGTTTCTCCGCAACACGAAGAATATTGGGGACACGTCAATCCCATCGGGCCACGCGGCGTTTATGATGAGGCGAAACGCTTCTCCGAAGCCATGACCATGGCCTACCACCGCTACTACAAGCTAGACACGCATATCGTGCGAATCTTCAATACCTATGGACCGCGGATGCGGTTGCATGATGGGCGTGCGCTGCCAAACTTTGTGTATCAGGCGCTGAGCGGCAAGCCGCTCACGATTTATGGGGATGGGCTGCAGACGCGCAGCTTCTGTTACGTCGACGACCTGATCGACGGGATTTACCGGCTGATGATGTCCGATGAGCACCTGCCGACGAACGTCGGCAACCCCCAGGAGATCACCATCCTGGAATTTGCCGAACGCATCCGCAAGCATTTTGACCATGCCCCACCGATTGTCTTCAAGCCGTTGCCGCAGGACGATCCGAAACGCCGCTGCCCGGACATAACCAAGGCGAGGCGCATTCTGAAGTGGGAGCCCAAAGTGGGATTGGACGAGGGGTTGAAGCTGACGCTGGCGTACTTCAAGGAAGTGTTCCGCAAAAGATGAGTGCGAAGGGGATAGAGGTAGGGAATCAGAAAAAAGAAGCAGAGGCGGCCCGCCCCCCGGCAATCTTCTCATTCGGTTGTTCCCACTAGCAAAGATCCCCGGCGTTTATTTGCACCATCCTAGGATTTCCGTCGAATTGCCCACGCTCCGATCAACGCTAAGACCCACCCTCATCCCTAGGCGAGAATTCGGTGGGGCCGGGGGGAGCACCTGGCGCACCCCCGAACCACGACTACTGTCTCCCGAAGGAGTAGTACTCGAAGCCCTTTTCGCGCATGCCCTGGGGGGTGTAGAGATTTCTTCCGTCGATCACCAGTTTGCGCGCCATGACTTTTCCGGCGCGATCCCAATCGAGCTTGCGGAAGGAATCCCATTCCGTGCAAACCAGCGCGGCATCGGCGCCTTGCAAAGCCTGGTAGGCGTCTTCGTGATAGTGCACTTGTGGAAAGAGGGCCTTGGTGCGCGGCATTCCTTCCGGGTCGGTGGCATGCACCACCGCGCCTTCCTCAAGCAGGCGCCTGAGGACTTCCAGCGCGGGAGCGAAGCGGATGTCGTCGGTGTTGGCTTTGAAGGCCAGTCCAAGGACGGCCACGCGCTTGCCTTTTACCACCCATAGCGCCTGGCGGATTTTTTCAAAATAGCGGTCGATGCGCTGCTTGTTGACGCTTTCGGTGGCCTTCAGGATGTCGAAGTCCACTCCGACGGAAGCCGACAAGTGGATGAATGCCTGTACGTCCTTGGGGAGACAGAAACCGCCATAACCGAGCCCGGCCTTGAGAAACTCTCCGCCGATGCGCGGGTCGAGTCCCATGGCATGCGTAACCTCCTCGACGTTGGCACCGATCTTTTCGCAGAGATCAGCGATCACATTGGCATAACTGATTTTCAGCGCCAGAAAAGAATTCGAGGCGTGCTTGATGAGCTCGGCGCTGTTGATGGTGGTAACCAGAAATTCGGCTATGCGGCCTGGGGGGCAGGTTCCGTTGTGCACCGGGCAGCGGAAACTGCGTTCGAGAATCGGTCGGTAGATTTCGCGGAGTTCGGCGGCGGAAGAGGGATCCTCGACACCCACGACAATCCGGTCGGGATGAAAAAAATCCGCGACGGCGGTGCCTTCGCGAAGGAATTCCGGATTGGAAGCGACGCGGAATTTCACGTTGCTGTTCTTGGAATACGCGGAAAGGGCGCGGCTGAGTTCGAGCCCGGTGCGCGCGGGGACGGTGCTTTTTTCAACGATGAGTTTAGGCGATTTCGCTTCCGCGGCGATTTGCCGAGCCACGTGGTCGATGGCCGAGAGGTCGGCCTCGCCGGAATCTTTCGGCGGGGTTCCCACACAGATGAAGATGGTATCTCCGGCGCGGATGGCTTCACCGGCGTCGGCGGTGTAGGAGATCTTTCCCGCCTTCCGAGCGGATGCGAGGATTTGCTCAAGGTGATGCTCGTAAATCGGAACGCCGCCGGCATTGAGCTTGGCGATGCGCTCCCGATCGATGTCCGTGCAAACTACCTCGTGTCCGGCCTCGGCAAGACAAGCTCCGGTGACGAGACCTACGTACCCGCAACCGATGACTGAAAGACGCAAAACGAACTCTCCCTAGGATGAGCTTCGGACCCCCGTCCGCGGTGGAATGCTAGGGTCTTATTTTGACCTATTCGTCGGAAGGAACAAAGCCTCCCTCGTAGGCGCCCCATTTCTCGGGCGAGTGCCTTGCCATACCCTTGTTTCTTAGAAACTTCAAACCATAGGCCTATAGACAGCCCGCCTGACCCTAGTTAGTTTGAAACTAGGGTCATGTTCGCAGGTAGCACAACTGGTCTGCGGAGGCAGCCATGGGACGGATTCGTCTCGCCATTCTAATTTTCGCTTCTCTCGGCTTGCTCTGGTGTGTTTCCGAGCAGGCCACCGCCCAATCTTCGAACCGGCCAGTCCGGCCCAACGAGGAAAAGGGCCGTCTTAACTCCGACGCGCGGCTAGGCGCGCGTCGCCCACTACCCCGGCCCCGCGGGCCGGAGATTTTCTATTGCGAGACGCCGGATACTTCCTGCCGGACCACGCAGGATACCTTTCCCATCGCCGACCTTCGCGATCTGTTCGTTTTTGTGGTGTGGCCGGGTGTGAGCGGCCAGCATGTGCAGACGGTGGAATTTCTTTTGCCGGGTGGAAGCATGTATTCCTCCAGAAAGACACGGTTTTCGATTGGCGGTCCTGCGCCGGCCAGGGCCCCGGCGTTCAACAGTGAAGTCTCACCCGCCCCGGCGGCGCCGCACCTCGTGGCTGATGCCAACAAAGTTCATCCGGAAGGGATTACCACCCTGCTGATGAAAAGCCGGGGCGATTCCTCGGTTCTCACCGTGCTGCCCGTCGGTGGAACATATATCACGCAAAGAAATCTCAGCGGGACCTGGCGCGTGCGCGTTTTCCTGGACGACCGCCTGGTGCTTGAATCGGAATTCACACTCCTCCCCCACCAGCCCCCCACTCCAGCCAGGGCGGAAGTAGAAGCGGAGCGATGAGAACGAATTCCTGGTCAATTCGAAGTTTTCTAGCTACCGCGCTACGCTGCTTCCTCGTGCTGCTACTGGTTTGCCCGGCGAGGCCACTCCTCTCGGACGAACAAACCGCGGTGACATCGACTCGAGACGCGACCGTCAGTCAAGCCGCCCCCGCGATCAATAACGGCGCTGCGACAACGGTTTCCACGCATACCGCGCAAAATGCCAACCAACGTTCCTTGGTGCGTTTCGATCTCAGCACCACGGGACTAACCCCCAACACCGCACTGAAGACTTCGACACTCAATCTAGTTCGCACCACGCCACCCTTTCTCAGTCGCAGCCAGGAAATCCATCGCATTACCGGATTGACCGACTGGACGGAAGCCGGGGTCACCTGGAATACCCGGAATGGCGCGCTGGCATGGACCACCGCGGGGGGCGACTTCGATCCCACGGCGACCGACACGCAGCCTTCGGGAACGACGGCGGGCACGGCGGTTTCGTTTAACGTTCTGAGCGATTCGACGTCGGCGAACATTCCCCAGGGTTGGATTAACGGAACGATTCCGAATTACGGCTTGCTGGTGAAAGATCAGCTGGAAGATGGAGTCACGTGGTCCTTCACTCGGGCCATCACCGTTACGGTTGGCGCCATCGCGCCTTTTGGCGGGTACAACGGCTACAGCGCGCAGATCACCGGGTTCAATACCGCTGCTCTGGTCATCGCCGGAAAGATGCGCGCCGACTGCAACGACTTGCGCATCGCGCGCTTCGCCGCCAACGTTTGGACGCAGCTCGACCGGCAGGTAATCAATTGCAACGCCGCCAGCAGCACGATCTGGTTCAAGTTGCGGGCGGATATCGCCGCCAATGGCACAGACGCGAGCTACTCGTTGTTCTACGGCAGCGCCAACGCACCTGCTCCCCCGGCTAACCTGAACAACGTCTATCTTGCCTACGACAATTTTGACGCCGATACGCTTGCTCAGCCGCCTGCCGGCTGGACGGTACAAGGTGGGGGGCCTTGGAACGTGGTGGCCGACGTCGGGACAAACCGGATCCTTCGCGAATCCAATGCCGTGGGCGCCAATCGAAACGTCATTTACTTTACTGCTGTTGCCAACGAGAGGGACGTGCTGGTTCAGGCCGACGTTCGAATGACTACCGTCGCGGGGCTGGAGAGCACGGGATGCCCGCTGGGGCGGGTTGGCGGGACCACGGCTGCCAATATGACCGCGTACCGTTCTTGCTTGCAGTTCATCACCATCGGAGCACTTACGAACCAGCGAGTGTCGCAGCTCGCGTCTTGGAATGCCGGCGCGTTCCTTAGCTTGCAGGAGCCGCTCTACCCCTGGGTCGACGCCACGTTCTATACCGTCGCCGGAGCATTTTTCGGAAGCCCCGCAACGATGCGCACCTACGTCGGTGGCGTACTGCAGGCGCCGTCCATCGTCGGCAACAACAACGTTACGACCGCCGGCTCCGTCGGACTCTTTGTCTATGACGGCAATCCAGTGAACTACGACTTCGACAATTTCCTGGCCCGCCGCTACACCGAGCCCGAGCCGGTGACCGCCGTCGCCGCCGAGTCGGCCAATGCCTTGTCGCCTTTGTATGGATCGCGCGAAAACATCGTGGCCAACCAGCCGACGCTCAACCTACGCTATCTGCGCGATGTGACGCTCGGCGTGCCGACGCTGGGAATTTCGGAAATCACGCTGAACTGGACGTTTCCGATCGGCTCGACAAATGCCAATTACGACGGCGTATTGTTCGCCAAGCAGGCAGGAGGCGTCGCGCCGACGTTTGCTCCGGCCGACGGTACGGTCTACAACACCGGGGCGCAGCCCGTTGCCGGGCAATTCATCGCCGCCAACACCGGCGCGTTCGCGACCGTCAGCGCCTTTGATGAAAACGGAGACAACAGCATCGTTCTTCCTGGCACGCCGTACGCCTACAGAGCCTACACCCACGATGCCACGGCCATTGCCGGGGCGGCTTCCACTGCTGCACCTCACTATTCTTTCGGCAACACCGCTACACAAACGAACACCACGGTGGCCGGCGGGGGCGCGAACAAGAACTGGAGTTACAAGACGGGCGCAACGACTCTGGCGGCACCGGCCTTGGATCCCGGAAATATTGTTGTTACCGGTGGAAACGACAACTCGGTTCACGCCATGAGCGTCACCAACGGCCAGCGCAATTATCAGCCCGGTGGAACATCGGGTGTTACCGGTGGCGCGATCCAGGGACGGCCTCCGCTTATCGCTGCTTCAGATACATCCCATCCCACCTGCAAAAACGTCTGTGCCGTCACTTATGTGGCCGCAGGCGACGGCACGGTTTATGCCTTCCGTGCAGACACGGGCGCCTTGCTGTGGCAAACCGCAGTGCTGACCACTGGCGCTGGCAGCGGTTTCCTGGCGGCCCCAGCCGTCCAGGTGAAGTCGTTCAGCGGAGTTGGCTACCTCAGCGCTTTTGACCTGGTCATCGTGGCCACGCGAAATGTCGGCGCGGGCAGCACAACCAACAATAGGGTTTTCGGCTTGAACGGAAACACCGGCGCAACGGTTTGGACACTCAATCCGGGGAACATGGACATCGTGAACGCCACTCCGTATGTAGACTACGTCAACAACATGGCTTGGGTCGCCAGCCGCTCCGCTGGTGGTATTGCCCAGCCCAGCCTTTGGAAAATCAGCACCAATACCGGAGCTCTATCGGCGTCCTTCAGCCTGAACGATATCGACCAGGCGCCGACCGAAAACTTCGACGGCCGGGTGATCTATGTCACCACCAACGGCGGGGTGCTTTACGCCGTGCGCACGGATATCAACAATTGCGCCACGGGCAGCGCCGCTCTGGGCGTCACTCCCCGGGGCTTCCCCATTCCCATTGAAACCGCGGCCTTAAACGACGATGTGTTCTTTTCCACTTCGACCGGCGTATCCAAAGTCCACGTGGCCTATCCGCTCGCGACATGTGCCCCCGTCACCTTCTCGGTTTCACCCGGCGGATGGGTGAATCCCGCGATTACCAACCCCTCTTCACTCGTGTTCAGTCCGCCGCCGCAAGCCGAATTCATGTACGTCGCTTCTTCGGACGGTCATTTGTACAAGATCAATCCGACAACCGGCGCGAACGCCGCGAATCGCCTCATTAATGCCGGCGCGACCATCGGCGATCCAAGTTTTGACACCGTTATCCAGAAATTCTATGTGGGTGACTCGACCGGCCACATCTTCTCGTTCGATTTGTTTTGAGTGATTGGGCAGGCCGGCCGAGGCTTGGTCTAACTACTTTCGGCTTTGCCCATGAGCAAGCCGCGCAGCCCGAGGAGTACGAGGCGCGGCTGCCGGCGCACCACGTTCCACAATAAACGGGTGGACTCATCGCGGTTGATTTCGCCAAGCGATTGCCGCGTCGAAGCATCCAGCAGATCCACGAGCTGTGAATAATCCTTCTGCTCAAAATGGTGCAGCGCGCGGCGAATCAGCCAATGGGTTCCGAGTTCGCGCCGCAAGGCGGCTAGCTCCCGGCTCTTGCCATTCTGCAAGAGTGCCTCGGAGACGCCCAGCGCGCCGCGAAAACCGGTAACGATTCCCCCTACAGTTGAAACTTTGACCTGCGCTGCGGCGTCACCCACCAGGTAAACTTCGCCGTTCCCGACTTGCCGCCGTACCGGCACCCAGCCGCGATAGACCGGGATGCGCGCGCCTTGCCATTCGAGCGGCTCCAACTGTTTCTTTTCAAGGAAGCGTTCGAAGCAGCGCTTCGTGTCGCTGCCGTGCTCGCCGATCACACCCAGCGCGCCACGTTCGGGCGATTCGGGAATCAGCCAGTAAAAGTAAGGCGTATCATCGGGCACGAACCAGACGCGGGTGGTATCGGGAGGGCAGTCTTTCGGCAGGCGCACGATGGCTTGAACGAGTGGCACCGTCTCGATGGGGGGCCAGCCGGAAGCACGCGCCACTCGGCTCGCGGCGCCATCTGCGCCAACCACGCTGTCCGCGTGCAGCTCTTCGCGCTTGCCGCCGGATTCCACTTCCAGCCGCAAGCCGCGGGCATTCGGACCGATACCCAGGAAACGCGTATCGAACGATAGTGCCGCGCCGGCCTCGTGGGCCTCGCGGGCCAGCGCGGGAATCAGGCGCGAGCGCTCAATGATCAGATCAGGCTTGCTCAGCGCGACCTGTGCCGAGCGGCCGTCGGTAAAAAGCTCGAAACGGCGAATCTCGTTGATGATGCTTTCGCGAGCGGAAACCCCCATTTGGTTGCGGAAGTGATCCGTAACAATCAACGTCCGAGCCGCGGGCTCGAATTGCGGTTTTGATTCCAGCACGCGCACGCTACGGCCGCCGCGTGCCACCCTCGCGGCGGTGAAGAGTCCCGCAGCGGAGCCGCCAACAACGATGACTTCCCGGTCGCCCCGTCCAGGCCGGAGCTGCGCTTCTGTGTTTTCCAAAGTTTCCGTGCTTCCCAAGGACGTGCCTTCCCTGTAAATTCTAGGGATCCCACGCCAAAAACTTACCTGCTTCCCGCTCGAGCCGTGCGGGCTGCTCGAGTTGTGAGTGAGAGGACGACCGCTAAGTATAGCGAATCCGCCACCGACGGCCAACACGCGGAGAGTCGCAAAACCAACGATGGACGATGCGTTCGAATCGGCAAGTTGTCTTAGGAAGCGGTGGAGGTCTTCGGCGTCTGGCGCTCATAGGGTGCGCGCTCAAGATAGGCAACGCCGGCAAAGATGATGCCGCAGGCCAGAACCCCAACGAAGAAAGCCATTCGCGCGGAAAGATAACTGACCAGTACGGCGGCGCCGCCGCCGAGGGCGCCGAGCACATACAGGGTGAGAACGGCGCCGCGGTGGCCGAGACCTAGATTCGAAAGGCGATGAGCCGCGTGGTCCTTCCCGGGCGTCGCAAAAGGCAGCAGCCCGCGCCGCGAGCGGGAAATCGTCACCAGCGTGGTGTCGAATATGGTCACACCTAGGACCAGAATCGGCGCCAGCCAGGCGGACAGATGATTGGTGTTCTCCAGGCGTAGTTTCAGCCCCAGCGTGGCCATCAAGTAACCGAGAAACATGGCGCCGCCATCGCCCATGAAGATCTTGGCGGGCTTAAAATTCCAGCGCAGAAACCCGCTGGCCGCGCCGAGAACGGCGGCAGCCAGCGTGGTAACCAGCGTCTGGCCGTTCAGATAGGCCAGCATGGCGAAAGAAACAGATGCCATGGCCGCAACGCCTGCACACAAGCCGTCCATGTGATCAAGGATGCTGAAGGAGGCGGTAATTCCCACCACCCAGACAACCGTGAGAACGGCGTCCAGAAAATCCCCGCCGCGCCCGCCCACCAGCACGCTGAAAACCTGCGCACGAATTCCGCTGACGAGCAGTATCGCCGCCGCCAGGGGCATGCCCACAAACAGTTTGACCTGATGATGGAGCAACCCCCGGTCGTCGAGAATGCCAACACCGGCGACGAGCGTCGCGCCGATGAGTATGCCCACAATCTGGGCGCGTGCAGGTCCATTGAAGGCCAACAGCACAGCCATGACCACCGCAGCGTACATCGCCAGGCCGCCAAGAAGCGGGATGGGCGTAAGGTGAACTTTGCGCGGCCCAGGCAGATCGACCATTCCAACGCGCAAGGCGAGAGCGCGCACGGGAACGACGAGCATCAGCGACGCGAACAGGGCGATGAAAAAAGCCAGCAGGTCTGCGGCCATGCAACCTCGTTTATCAGATGAGCCGAATCCGGCCGCACTGCTGCCGCCGGTGCCTCAGGTGATCCTTGCCGGAATGGGGTCCGGCTCCCCAGTGACGCTAACAAATCGCTGTCCCACACAGCCCAAACACAATACTGCGATTTTAGTTTTGCTTCAATCGGGATCGTCAGGATGGTTGCTGGTGTGGGAAAGAGGGGGTAGGGAATAGGCGTTGGTGGGGAGGAGAGATGCATGGAAACCGCAGCCCGGCGAATATGGGCCAACAGTGCGCTTGACGGGAAGGCCCATACACAGTTCTAAATCCATTGCTTTTTGCCAGACCAATGACTCGGAGTTTCTTTTTTAACCCGCAGGCCGTCTGCATCCTAGCATTCCTTATCTTTCCGTGAGCATGCGTGTGAAGATGCGCTTCACTTCCTCTTTGTTCCTCGTGGCGTAGTACCACTCGATGGTGCGCTTGAGGCCTTCGCGGAAGAGCACTCGCGGTTCCCAGCCGAGAAGTTTCTTGGCGAGAGAATTGTCGGCCACGCGGTTGAGCGGACCGGTGGGCATATCCGGGCGGAGCTTGATTTCGGCTTTGTGTCCGGTGAATTCGCACACCATTTTCGCGCAATCGATCACCCGGATACGCTCCATCGTTCCGAGGTTAATCGCCGTGCCGTCGTGGATCTTCTCCCCGGCCAGGATGGTACCCTCGACAATGTCTTCAATATAGGTCCAGTTGCGGATCTGAGTGCCGTCGCCCCACACTTCGAAAGGGTTCTGCCCGAGGAAAGCGCGCGCAATCATGGCGATGACCGCGTGATTCTCCACCCCGCGAGGACCATACACCGTGAAATAACGGCAGGAAGCCGTTCCCATTCCGTGTTCCTTGGCATAAGCCTGCAGCGTGAATTCGCCCATCAACTTGGCCCAGCCATAGGTATTGTCGGCATCATTCGGGCCTTTGGTCAGGTCTTCGGTGAGATAAAGCTCTTTTTTGGTGTCCGATTGCAGGAAATTCGGATACACGCAGCCGGAAGAAGCGAACACCACTTTTCCTACTTTGGCTTTGAGGGCCTCGGCAAAGACCAGTCCGTCCAGGAAAAAGTTCGACGCCGGGCCGGCTTGGTGGAGGTCCACGTAGCCGCGCCCGCCGTGATCCGCGGCGAGATGGAAAACCGTGTCGACGCCCTGCATGGCGGCCCGGGTCACACCTGGTTCCCGCAAATCGGCCTGCAGAAAATCGACCTTGCCGGTACCGAGATGCTGACGAATGTTGTCGAGATGGCCGCTGCTTAGGTCGTCGACGATGCGAACCTTTTTCACGCCTCGCGCCAGGAGCCGATCGGTAAGCGTCGAGCCGATGAACGATACTCCGCCGGTTACCAGAACAGTCTTGCCCGTCCAAAACCCATCCGCCGTCGTCACGCTTGAGTGGCCTCCTTGATTTTCTCTATTCCACCGCGAGGTGGTCGATGATTTCCACAAATTTTTGCAATTCCTTGACTCTATCATAATCGGGAGCGGCGGCCCGCGCCGCCTGGCCCATGGTCTTCAGCTTATGGGGGTCGGAGACAAGACCGCGCACGGCGCTGACAACTTCCGCGGCGCGGTCGGGATCTGCAGCTACCGCGAAGCCACGCCGAATCCCCAGCGACACGGCGTCCGTCTCTTTCGGCGCCACCGCGACGATGGGTTTTCCCGCTGCGAGAATCCCGTACATTTTGCTGGGCACCACCACGCCTTCCAGACCCCGCTTCACGGTAATGACGTGAGCATCGGCGGCCGCCAGGACAGACGGGATTTTGCTCGCCGGGAAGAACTCCAGAAAACGGATATTGCCGGAACCCGCGGCCGCGGCTTCGATTTCGGAGCGCTGCGCTCCGTCGCCCACGAACACCAAGCCCACACCATCGTTCGCCAGCAGGCGCGCGGCGCTCACCAGGCTGTTCCAAGCGCCATAGAAACCAAGGTTGCCGGCGTGCACAAGAACAAAGGAAAAACTGCCGCGGATCGCGCGGACAACTTCAGAATCGGGAGCCGGAAGCGGCGTATTGGGCGGAAGGATTTCGGTTCCATCGCGAACGATCAGCACGCGGGCGGGTTCTACACCCTTGCCGATAATGCGCGCGCGCATGTCCTCACCGAGAACGATAACGCGGGTAGCGCGGCGCAGCGCCCAGCGATGGAGCTTCTCCCAGATCGTCGCGAGCCTGCCAGGTCGAACCAGGGAGCCCCCCACGGCCATGTCCGGATACATGTCCCGTATGTTGTAGACGTACGGCTTACGTTTCAGCATGGCGACGACCGCGCCAACGATTCCCTGAAACGGAGGATCGGTCATGGCCACGATGGCGTCACAGGGCACCAGGAGCCCACGCGGAATCGCCAGCGCGACGTAGCTGAGATAATTCAGCACTCGTTTTTTCATTTCGAAGCGCGGAAAGGCCGTCGAACCCACACGAATGATGCGCGCCCGGCCCGCGATTTCCGTTTGGTAAGGACGCCACGGTCGCCGTTCGGTGGGATCGTAGGACGGCCGCCCGCACAGTACGGTCACGCCATGCGCGAGAGAAAGAGCATCCACGACGCTTTCGATCATCTTCGCGGTCGCGGAGCTGTCGGGCGGAAAATAGAGATTGAGCAGCAGGATGCGCACGGGGAAAGATTGTACAGAGTTCCGTCGCTCGGCAGGGCAGTGTCGCCTGAACGATTTCAGGCAGGCTTCTTGAAAACCGGCGCAGCGGCCCGATTCAGCTCATGGGCGGTTGGTTTCTTTTTTGGCGGCTTCTTCACTTCACGTTTTCGCGCGTCTTTGTTTCCCATGCCCGTTATCTTGCCATAGTTCGTTCGCCGTGGCTAGGGGCCCGAAATTCCAAATTGCATGAACAAAGATTAGGGGCGCGAGACGAGGAAATCGCCGAGAACCAGGGCATCCATGTGCGTGCGCCGGAAACAATCGATCGCTTCTTGGGGGCGGCAGACGATGGGTTCGTTGTCGTTGAAGGAAGTATTGAGCACCACGGGCACGCCGGTGAGATCACGGAAAGCGGAAATGAGCGCGTGATAGCGAGGATTGGCCTCGCGCGTGACGGTTTGCAGTCGGCCGGTGCCGTCCACGTGCGTCGGTGCCGGGATCTTGTCGCGTTTCTCCGGGCGCACGGAATACGCCAGGGTCATGAAGGGCGAAGGGTAGGACTTCTCAAAATACTCCGCGGTGGCTTCTGCCAGGATGGAAGGCGCAAACGGTCGAAAGATTTCCCGGTGCTTGATCCGGCGGTTGAGAATTTCCTTCATTTCCGGACGGCGCGGGTCGGCCACGATGCTGCGGTTGCCAAGCGCGCGCGGGCCCCATTCGGCGCGGCCCTGAAACCAGCCGAGAATCTTTCCGTCCGCGATGATCCTGGCGGCGCTCCGCGACAACTCCTCTTCGTTCAGTTCAGCGATGGAATAGCCGCTTTGTGCCAGACCGTTCGAATCAATGGCGCGGCGAATTTCTTCCCGCAAATATCCAGGTCCCCAGTAGGCGTGATGCATCACGAAGGAGCGCGGCTTGCCGAGTTTATGATGCCAGACGTAGTACGCGGCCCCCACTGCTAATCCCGCGTCTCCCGCCGCCGGATGAACGTAAACCTGCTCGAACGGCGTCGCGTCAAAAACTTTCCCGTTCGCCACGCAATTGAAAGCCACGCCGCCTGCCAAACACACCGCCTTGAGTCCGGTTCTCTCGCCGAGCTTTTTCAACATGCCGAGATAGACCTCTTCGAGCCGCGCTTGCAACGAACAAGCCAAATTGCGGTGGCGCTCCTCGAGCGCTTCTTCGGGAGCGCGAACTGGTCCCAGCCGCTTGGCCATGTGCCCCGAAAACATTTTGCCGAGCGTGGGGGTCTGCTGGCCTTCGGCCCAGGACATTTCCGGGCCAGTGCGGTGATGCGAAAAGTACGCCAGCCCCAGGCGGAAACCGTTGCCATTGGAGCGGCTATCAAAACGCACCATGTCGCGAAAAGAGCCGAGCTGGTCCGGGTGGCCATAAGCGGCGAGCCCCATGACTTTGTACTCGTCGCCAAATTTCAGGAAGCCGAGATATTGCGTCACCGCGGTGTAAAACAGCCCCAGCGAATGCGGAAAAGCTACCGCCCCGTCGATCCTCATGCGGTTGTCGGCGCCGGCGCCCCACATGGTGCTCGCGAAATCGCCGAGGCCGTCAGCGGAAAGCAACGCGGCACGTTCGAACGGTGAAACAAAAAAGCTGCTCGCAAGATGCGCCTGGTGGTGTTCGACGCGGTGAAACGTGGCGCCAGTTTTTTTTGGATCGGCGTCAAAGGCTGCCGCCAGCGCCTCGGGAATACCCGTGAATTTCGCGAGAACTTTGACGCGTGTCCGCGCGAAAGACGGCATGCGCAGCGCGTACAAGAGTTTGGTGGCCAGCCTGGCGTACGGATTTCGCGGCACGGCAACGTGATGGATGTCACAGAGCGTGAGGCCTGCTTCCTTCAAGCAATAACGAATGGCCTGCGCGGGAAATCCGGCTGCATACTTCACGCGGTTGAAGCGTTCTTCTTCGACCGCGGCGATTAACCGGCCGTCACAGACAATGGCCGCCGAAGCGTTCCCGTGGTACGCATTGATCCCAAGAATATTCATCTCGCGATTTGTCAGTGTACCTCAGCCGGAAGTTTATGCCGCGAGATGTCGGCGGCACCACTCGTTCAGGACATACAAGGACCAGGGGCGCGACCAGCTGGTTTTCCCGGCAAGAAAATTCGTCCACACCGACGAGACACCTCCCGGGCGGAGATAAACCGCCAGCGGCGGCGCAGGGTCGGCGAAGCTCGCTTCCATCCGCGCGCGCAGTGGTCCACGCAGCCACTCCTCCCACGGCAGAGTAAACGTGCGTTTCCGTTGCGTTAGGATTTCTCGCGGCAGCAAATCGCCGAGCGCTTCCACCAGCAGCGCCTTTTGTCGACCGGAGCGGCGGCGCGCGCCATCCGGCAGGGACTCAACAAATTCAACCAGCGGTGTATCGAGCAACGGCACGCGAACTTCCAGCGATTGCGCCATGCTGACGGCATCCGTGTCGCGCAGCAGCGTGCTGGCCATGTAGGTGCGCATTTCAAGCCAGGAAACGGCGGCCACCGGTTCCAGCTTGCGGGCTTCGTCGGCCGTTCGTTCGAGCCATGCGAGCCAAGTCGGCTCGAGCGTGACGCCGTCGGCGCCCACCGCGCTGGGGCGAAACCGCGGCTCGATGATGCGATCGAGCTGCCCCGGCGGGAAGAGCGTCCGCGCGTAGAAATAAGGATGCGGCAAGGCGTCGGGACGGGCCCACGCGGCCGCGGCCTTGTGCCGAGCGTCCGGTGAGGCTGGCCGCGCGGCGAGACCGCCAACCAGTGGAGCAGTCATTTGCCGCACCGCTCCAGGCAGGTACCACGCGCATCTGATCAGTCGGGCAAGACGCGGCGTATCTGTAAAAGTTGGATAGCCCGCGAAAAGCTCATCTCCCCCCAGCCCCGATAGCGCAACTTTCAGCCCGACTTCTCTTGCCGCCCAAGAAACAAAGTAAGTATTGATCGCGTCCATGGTGGGCTGGTCGAGCGCGGCCAGGGCTTCATCCAGCCGCGAAAGGACCGCCGCTCCGCTCAAAGGCACTTCGGTGTGTTTGGTCTTGAATCGATTTGCCGCCAGCCGCGCCAGCTCCGCTTCATCGAACTCCGTGCCCGGAAACGTCAGTGTAAAGCTCTGGATTCCGGCGCGGGCCTGGGCGGCGAGCGCCCCGATGGCGCCGGAGTCCAACCCGCTTGAAAGGAACAAACCCACGGGCACGTCGGCGACGAGATGCGCGCGCACGGCATCTTCAAGAAGCGGCCGCAGCTTTTTCGTCGCCGTTGGAAGATCGCGCGGCTTGCGCGGTTCGCGCGCCGCGGGCGAAACCGCGGGGTCCCACCAAGGCCGCGCCCGCGGGGTGCGCCGCCGCTCCGGGACATGCAGCAGCATGCGATGTCCGGGAGCAAGGGAAAACACTCCTTCCACAAGCGTCACTGGCTCGGAGACGCTGCCAAAAAGCAGATAGGCGGTGACCGCGTCCTGCGACAAGCGTTGGGGAACCGCGCCCGAGGCCAGCAACGCGCGCACCTCCGAAGCGAACGCAAAACCTTCCGGCGTCTGCGTGTAATAGAGCGGCTTGATGCCCAGCGGATCGCGCGCCAGCAAGAGAAGCGGTGCCGGGGCATATCGCGCGCGAAGATCAAGCAACGCGAAAGCGAACATGCCCCGCAGTTCGGCGAGGAAGTCGTCGCCCCATTCCTCCCAGGCGTGAACGAGTATCTCCGTGTCCGATTGTGTGACGAAGTGGTGACCGCAGAGCATGAGGCGCTCGCGCAGGTCGCGATAGTTGTACAGCTCGCCATTGAAGATGACCGCGACATCCTTGGTTTCGTTCCAGGTGGGCTGGTGGCCGCCGGCCAGATCGATGATGCTCAACCGGCGCATCCCCAGTGCAAGTCCCGGCGCCCGCGCATCGCCGGCAAGAAACCCTTCTTCATCCGGACCGCGATGGTGCATCGCCGCGGTCATCGCCCGTACGCGAGACTCAGCGCTGGCGCTGCGCGAAGCGAACGCGACGCCGCATATACCGCACACGCTACTGTTTGATCTCCGGCGCGGAGAAGAAGGCGGCGCCGGCACGGACAGCATGCTTTCGCAATTGGAAGCGCGGGATTCTCAAACGGCTGTCCGCATACCAGGCCAGCAGGGCCCGCAACAACAAGAAGAACAAGGTCGCTGAAACCGTGAGAACCACATAAAAGAACGATTCGCGTTCCAGCAGTAGGCTCCAGTCGACCACTTCATCCCAGCCCGGGTATACCCAATCTAACACCCGCCGCATATGCAAGCCCTCGAGCGGTAGCCGCGCCAGCCGTACGTGCGCGAATTGGTCATAAGTGTACTCATGCGGGTAGTTCTGTACGGCGCCAGTGGCCTGGGAAAACAAGACCGGATCCTGCAAATCCTTGCGCGTCAGATAGTGGCCCCGTGCATCCTTCATGATGAGCCGGTAGGTGGGATCGACGATGACCCAGCGATCGTCGATTAGAACCTCGGCAACCACATGCTTGGTTTGGCGATCGGGGGTCAACAGGAGTAGGCGGCGGACTCGCAGATCGGAGCTTCGCGCAAGATTCAAGAAGGCGTTCGTCGCCGTACCGCAGACGTTCAACAGCTGGTGGTAGGTAAGCGTCGTTTCCGGGTCGCGTTTCCGAAGGGTGTCCGGATTTGGGGCGGTGGCTCTCGACGGCTCGCTGCGCATCCAGCTCAAAATGGCTTCGACCCTTTGCTCGGGGGGCACGGTATTGGACACAATCGCATCCGAGAAGCCGTCGAGATACCAGCGCACGGAATATTCTCGGTGCCAGGAGTACAGCATGGACACAAACGCGACGGCCAGCAGTAGGTTGCTGCTCCACCAGATACCGCGAAAAGTACTATGTCCCAGTGTTGGCAAGAAACTATCCCATCGCCTTAGATTCTGCCCCCGCGGCCTGCGGTGACGCAAGCCCGGCGTATAACGCCTCCATGTCGCGAACGGGTTCTTCCCACCCCAGACGCGATGCGACCACGGCGCATCCAGCCACCAGCCGCGCGCGGAGTTGCGCTTCACTCAGGATGCGCGCCAGCGCGTTTGATAGTGCCGTCGTGTCGTGGCGCACCACCAAGCCAGCCTCATCCGCAAGTAGTGGCGCAATCCCGCATTGTTCCGTCACGATAACGGGAGTCCCAGCCGCCACCGCTTCCGCCGCGGTATTCCCAAAGTTTTCATTGCGCGACGGAAGCACGAAAACGTCCGCATCCCTATAGGCCGCCCACTTGGACTCGCCAAAGACCGGTCCGGCAAATTGAACCTTCGACTGCACGCCCAGTTGCGTGGCCATCTGACCCAGTTCTGCTTCCACGCCGCTTTCGTCAGGTCCGGCGAAGACCAGTGTCATGGAGATTCCGGTGGCGCGCCCTGAAAGTTCCGCGAATGCCCGTAGCAGCAAATCCGGGCTCTTCTTGGCGGATAGGCGCCCAAGGAAAAGGACCAGCTTCTCCTCGGCCGAAATACCGCGCGCCTTCCGAAACGTGCCTCGCGCGGGCCACGTCGCAGGCACTTCCACACCGTTCCGCCGCGCCACGAGCCTGGCGCGAGGAAGGCCACCGGCGAGGAGTTCGCCGGCTTCCTGATCCGAGGTGGCAATAACTGCGCTTGCCCCCTCGAGTAGCCGCCTACCCCAAGCCGCATGATACATCCGTTTCAGCCAAAGATTTCGCACCATGGGCACAAACATGCCGATGGGCTCGAGCACGTACGGCAGTCTTCGCTTGCGGCTGGCGGCGGCAACCACCGGACCCAGCAGGTCGTAAAGCCCGAAAATGTGCACCACGTCAAAATTCTGCAGCCGCGCCCGGCAGTAACGCCTGACCGCCGGATTCCAACTCACTCTCCGGTAATGCAGCCATGTTGGCACATAGATGGCCTGCACGCCATTCTCATTCCACCGCCAACCAAACGGAGACCGTTCAGCGGTGATTTTTTCTTCCCGAGTTTGCAATCGCTTTTCCAGTCCCCAGTCGGCGGTGAGAACGGTGACCTGGTGGCCTCGCCGCGCCAGACCTTCGGAAAGCGCGCGCACCTTTACCGGGGGGCCGCCGAATTCGAGAAAGGGAGCGTACGTTTCCGTGACGTTCAGGATTCGCATTGTTCGCGCAGGATTTTTTTCAGTGATCTTGCGAAGACATTAAAACGAAACTCGTGCTCGGCGCGCTGCTGCCCGCGCGCGCCCATTTCCTTGGCATGCGCGGGGTCGGCCAGCAAAGCTTCAATGCATGTAGCCAGATGGATCGGATCGCCATGCGGCACCAGGTACCCGGACACGCCGTCCTCGATGATTTCCGGTGCGCCACCGTGCGCGCCCCCGATGACCGGCTTGCCGTACGCCATGGCCTCGAGATACACCATCCCGAATCCTTCGCCTCCGCTCGGCAAAGCAAAAATTTCGCACGCGGAGTAGCACGCGGCAAGTTCCGAGTAGCTCAATCCCGTCAGAAAATGCACGTGGCGTTCCACGCCGTTTTTCTGCATGAGATCCTCAAGCCAGACACGGTCATCGCCTGTTCCCACTAGAACTAGTTGCAGCTCCGGCCAGCTCGTCAGCAGTCTCGGCAGCGCGATAATCAAAGTGTCCATGCCCTTGTATCGTTCCGTGGCCAGCCAGCGTGCCACGGTCAGGATGACGCGGCCGGCGGGGAAGCCCTCCGGCGGAGCGGCTTTGGCTCCCGCCGCGAGCAGTGCTTCGAATTGCGGATCGAGTGCCCAGGGCAGAACGCGAATCCGTTCGCGCGCGACCCTTTGCTCCTGTGCCACGCGGTCGGCGGTGTCCCGGCTTGGTGCCAGCACCAGGTTTGCGTTGCTCAGCGCAAACCTGCGCAAGCCCCCGAGCGGCTCCCAGACATCAATCCCATGCGTGCAGATAATGCGCTTCATCCAGGGCGCTACAAACCGCATCGCCTGTACCACCGGTCCCAGATTCGGGTGCGCGGCCAGTACGAGTTTTGCTTTGCGCCGGGCTGCTCGTAGTGCGGTCATCGTGAATTGACCCTTGGCGCGGTCGCACCCGGTGAACACAAATTCCCGCCCCCCCAGGGTCATGCGGTGCAGCTCCGGAGAATCATTCAAGCTGAGCAGGCGGCAATCCATGCCTCGGCTGGAGGCGAATTCCGTGAGCACGGCCGCCAGGTGGCGGCTGGCCCGCTGTACCCCGCCGGGGGCGTTCAGTTCGGGAAAGAGACCAATGAGCACGCCGAAAGTCTGACAAGTGCCGCGCCCAATGGCAAGTCCCGAGGCCAGCGGGATACCGATGGCCTTGCCCTCGTCTGGTTGGTCCTTGTATTTCTTGATGGTTAGGCCCCGGATCGGGCAATCCTGGCTGGAGTACAGAAAGATCTCTCAACGCCGGTGTGGTTGAGAGGGGTTTTGAGCCCGGGGCGCCGGCGCGGCGCTGGAAGGGTCCTTTTGGGCTTGAAAAGCCTCTTTCTTTAGCTGCATGTCTCCATCAACATAAGCGGTGAATTCGGTTCCCTCGGTGAACACCACTTCTTTTCGAGAAGACAGTGGGAGAATCGCTCCCGCCGAATTGTTTGAGCCGGTGCCCTCCTGGAAAAAGCGGACGGCGGCCTTTTCGTCGTCTTTAAGATGCACAAAGTTGATACTGAAAGCCAGCTTTCCGCCGTGGCCCATGCGCTTTTTTGGTTCTGCGTCCGTCACCAAGCCGATGGCCGCTGCGCCGCTGGGAATCACGGAAAGGCCATTTACGATCACCTCCTCCACGACCCGCAGATCGACCACCTCGCCCACGTGAGCGGTCGCGGAAGAAATGGTCTTGCCAAGTTTCAGGTGAATCGGAGTGCCATTGCGCAAAGTGAACTCCGATGGAGAGGGGGGAGCACTTGATGCAACTTCGCTAGGCTTGACCGGTGCGTCGTAAGGAGTGCGCTCTCTAGAGGGCTGCATGGTCTTCGGTTGCGGTGCCTTCGTGCCCGGCTTGTCTTTCAGGAGCAGAAGGCTCTCCACCGGGACGTAACCTATCTCACCCTTGGCCGTGCGCACTCCGAAGTAGCGGTCGTACCGGCCGGTGATCTGCAGCTGCTCTCCACACTGGAGCGTAGTGCGCACATCCAGCGTGGTCATGGAGCTGTATAGATAGACGTAGTCGCCCGAGCGCGGGCATTCCACCTGACCGGCGCTCTGCGCTTTGACGCTTGCTGGCAGCAAGACACAGACGACTACGCCAACGTACTTGGTGATCGATATCATGCTGCACCTGCTGGTCCGAAGATGCCACGCTTCTATCTCAGCGTAAGATGGTTTTTGCTCACGAGAAATGGAACTCCCAGGCTGTGCATAAAGAGGTACGGTCGAGAAACCAGCAAGAGTCCGTTCATGGCCGGCCGTTTCCGAGGAGCGGGACAAGATCGGTGAGGCGGTCGAGATAAATGTCGGCGGGGCACGCGGCGCGGTCGTGGGTGCCGAAGCCATAATTCACGGCGGCAGCCAGCATTCCGGCGTTGCGCGCGGTCTCGACATCGACTTCGGAATCGCCAATCAGCATGGCTTCGGCCGGAGCGGCGCCGAATTCGCGGAGAATCGTGTGCGCGCCGAGAGGATCGGGCTTTTTTGTTCGAAAACTGTTACCGCCATACACCGCGCGAAAATATTTTGCCAGTCCTAGCCCTTCGAGAATGCGCACGCTGACGCGCACCGGCTTGTTCGTGAGTATGGCCATGGGGAATGCGGCGAGCTGTTCGAGTGCTTCTGTCACGCCCGGGTAAGCGCAGGTCGAATCCAATTTGTGCTCCTCGTAGTGCGCCAGAAAGAATTTCAGCGCTTGCTCGCGCTCCTGTGCCGAAGCGCTCTCGCCCAAGGCGCGTCCCACGAGCTGTGGCGCCCCGTGGCCGATGTAGCCGGAGATGGTGTCCTCCTCGAGTTCGTCGCGGCGCATTTCGCGCCGCATGGCGTTGACGGAGCGAATCAAGTCGCGCTGAGAATCGATGAGCGTGCCATCCAGATCGAAGATCAATGCGCGCACCAAAGAAAAATTCGCCTCACTCATGAACAAACCATTGTAATATGCCCGTTCTTTTTCAACGGTCAGGAATCTCCAGCCAAATTTCCATGCCAAATAAACGATCGGCTTTTTTCGTATTCCCGTCACTTCGCGTAAACTAGAGAGATTCAGAAGCAGTAGAAAACGATTCTGGAGACTCCATGGCCCAGGTTTACCCCTTCCGCGCTTTTCGCTACAACCCAGACCGTGCCCCTTTTGACCGCGTGCTGACCGAGCCTTACGACAAGATATCTCCGGCGATGCAGGAAAAGTACTACGCTCGAGACCCACACAACCTGATCGTCGTGGAGAAAGGCCGGGGGTACGCGGGCGACACGCCACAAAACAATGTTTACACGCGCGCGGGCGGGGCCATTGAGAACTGGATTCGCAATCACGTCGTGGTCGAGGATCCCGCCCCGGCTTTTTATGCCTACATCCAGGAATATACCGTGCCCGGCACGGAAGAGCGCCGCACCCGCCGGGGATTCATCGGCGCCGGCAAGCTGGAAGACTATTCCGCGAGAGTTGTCTTCCGGCACGAGCACACCCTTACCGGGCCGAAGGCCGACCGCCTGGAACTTCTGCGACACACCAAAACGCATACCGGCCAGCTTTTTATGCTGTATGCGGATCCGCAACGGCGCATCGAGACGATTCTTGAGGAAGCCGAAGAGGCCGCGGCTCCGGCCACCGAAATGCGCGATGAGTGCGGCGTCGTGCACCGGCTGTGGGTGATTGCGGAACCGCAGCGAGTGGCGGCCATCCAAGCAGCCATGAAAGATCACCAGCTGGTGATCGCCGACGGGCATCACCGCTACGAAACCGCGCTGAACTACCGCAACGAATGCCGCGCGCACGCCGGAAAGACGGATCCGCAAGCGCCGTACGAGCGGGCCATGATGACACTTGTCAACACCCACAGCGAAGGGCTGACAATTCTGCCCGCGCACCGCGTCGCGGCGCACCTGCACGATTTTTCCTGGAGCGGCGTGCGGCGCCACCTTGAGCCGTGGTTTGCGGCGGAAGCGTTGCCGTTTTCCAGTGAAGAAAACAAAGCCGAGGCGCGAAGAGAGTTTCTCGGAAAACTGGTGAGCGCGCGAAAGAAACGCGCCATCGGCGTTTATCCTGCCGCTGACCCGCAGAAGACCGCTTTCTACGTGTTGACGCTGCGCGACGGAGTCAGCCTGGCGCAGCTCCTTCCGAACGTCTCGCCGCTCCAGCGCGAGTTGGACGTGGTGCTGCTCCATGAAGGAATCCTGGAACCGGCGCTGGGGATCACCCCGCGAGCGGTGACCGCGGAAGCCAACCTTAGCTATGAGCGGGAAGCCAGCGCGGCATTGGATGCGGTTGATCGCGGCCGGGCGCAGATTTCGTTCTTGCTGAATCCCTGCGAAGTCGAGCAGGTCATGAAAATGGCCACGTCCGGCGAAGTCATGCCGCAAAAATCCACTGATTTCTATCCCAAGCTCCTGAGCGGCATCACCATGTACCGTGTCGAAAGCTGAGAAGCCGACCGTGTTGCGTTACGGAACACCCGCTCGCCGGTAGGGAGTTACGGCAGAATGCCAGTGTTACTGCGGGGCTTAGTTTCGATTTCTCGTGGTCGCGCCGAGGGCCCCCGGGCGGCTAGGACTGCTGGTTCGTTTTTCTCTCGGCGAAGGTGAGGGCGTCCTCCAGCAGTTTGGCGATGCGGCGGTCGCGAGCGTCCGGGGAGCGGTAATGGAAGATGGCCAGCAGGTGGCCGCGGCGGTGCGACGGTGACATGCGTTGCCAGCCAGTATATGCGCGGGGATCGCGGGCAAACGCCAGCTTGAGAATGGGTGGCAGCTCGCGTTCGGCTTCCATGGTGGCCAGGAGCTGCTCGGCAACCTGCTCGGCGCGGCGTCCGCGGGCCTCGGGGCTCTTTACTTGCATGACCCAATCGGTGATCCACTTGCGCGTGGAGTGGTTGAGCTGCTCGAACCAGCGGCGGAAGGAGCGTTCTTCGTTGAGGATGCGCTGGAGTTCTCGAGGGACGATGGCGACTCGTTTTTCGGTGTCGGGCTGGAGGTGGAACCGCGCGACCATGCCCGGGCGAGCGCCGGCGCCGGCCTGCATGCGCTTATTGACGAGCAGGTAGTGGTAGCCCTTGCCGGTGGGGAAGAGCGAGGTGCGAAACGCGAAGCCGTTGATTTCGCCTTTTACCTTGAGCATGCCGCGCGTTCCCCAGACCTTCGGGACATCCAGCGGAATGCGCACGATGACCCAGCCGAGGTTTGACGGCATACGCTCAAGCGCGGCTTGAAATGATTTCGCGACTGGTTTGAGCGCCGATTTCATGAGCAAATATGCCGCCGGCGTGGCTGCGGAACAAGAAGAGGGCACGCCAGACCGTGCCCTGGGTGTTCAAAGGCTTTTGCTTAGAGGTAGCAATACTACTTTGCGAAGCTGGACACGGCTTCGGCTTCGGTGTTGAAGACATCAAAGACGGTCAGCAACTTGGTGATTTGCAGGACTTCCTGGAACTTGCTGCCGAGGTGGCAGAGGCGCAGAGAGGCGCCCTGCGACTTCACGCTGTGATGCGCGGCAACCAGCGTGCCCAGACCGGCGCTGTCGATGAAGGTGACGTTGTCCATATTGAGGACAATTTTCTTTTTCCCCTCGGCGATCAAGCCTTTTACTTTTTCGCGCAAGGCGTTGCTTTCCTCGCCGAGCACAATGCGGCCGTCCAGCGCCACCACGGACACGCCGTCCACTTCGCGATTTGTCATCTTCAAAGCCACGTTATTTTCCTCCTCATCGGAAAGCGGTTCCGCCGGCAACCCACGCCGGAGCCCTAGAGCTTTGTAACATAGAGATGATCCCTGAGCGATGAATCGTAATCGAAGACCAGCCAACGGTCAAATCGCCGCGCGGCTAATAATAGTCCGCGCAGGACATGTAATAGCCGCATGCGGAACAGATCAACCGGCAGCCCCGCGACTCCAACCGCTGCGAGCAGACAGGACAATACCACGAAGGATCCTCGGTCCGAGCGGCGAGACTCGTACTGCCCGGCAAAGGCGAAGCCTGTGCCGGCTCGGCCTGGACTGGGGTTAGCTCCCGCTTCGTGGTGCGTTGCACGGCTCGACGGTTATAGCACAGTGGGCGGGAATAAGGGAGAACTCCCTTCCCCCAAGAGCGAATGGAATTGAAACCAATGCTGCACTAGGCGCATCTTGGGTATTGGGAACGGTTGTTCGGGAAGGGCTCGGCAGGCCGGGCCTTTGGAGTGGGAACCATGGTCCGTCAGATCATCGTCGCAGGTTTTGTGGTGTTTCTTCCGGCTGGGCTCGGCGCTCAGGGGCGCGGAGCGATGCCTTCTGTCTCTCGTGCTGTCCATGTTGCCCCGAGAGCGGTGATGCCGGCCCCCCAGGCGATGACTGCACACGTGGTGGCTGGGACGCGGACGGCGATGAACGGCGGAGCGCTGCGCCCGAAAACGGTGGTGCCGGGGGTGCGAGGCAGGCGGCCGCAGCTCAGCACACAAAGACCGATCGATGAGCAAAGTATCGGTCTTAGATCGGATTGCAGTTCGGCGCCTGGATTGGGATTCGATGCCGTACACCTGGCGGCCACCTGCGGATCAGGCGTGCTTCGCTTCGGCCCCAGAGGGTACCCGTCTTTCTTTCCGTTTTTTGACGGTGGATGGTTCGTGCCCAGTTCTCCGCTAGCAGTCGACGAAGGTCCGGCGGCGGAGACTCCACAGCCGGAGACCACCGATGCCGAAGCTGCCGAGACACGCCGGCGGTACCGGGCTCCCGAGCCGGCCACGGCGCCGGTGGCTGAAACGGCCAGCTCTGGACCTCCCGACCACGAGGAATTTGTTTTTGTGCGACGCGATGGCACGGTATTTTTTGCCGTGGCGTACTCCTGGGAAAAGGGGACGCTGCACTACATCACCAGCCAAGGATTGCCCCGCACGATTACCGAGGACACGCTGGATCTGGACGCCACGCGACAATTCAACGAACAACGTGGATTGAGTTTTCGATTGCCACCCTGAAGGCTATTTTTTCGCGGGTTCCGGCATGACGTAGCCGGATTTTGCCGGTAGGCCGGCGCGCTCCAACTGCACGGTGGTGTGCTCAACTCCAAATTCCTTTGCGGCGACTCGCTGGATCGAAGCGAGAAGGAGCTCACACTCGTCGAGGTGCATATCCGGAATGCGCGCGTGCAGACTGAGCGCGTGGTGGCCCCCACCGAGGGACCAGAGATGCACATCATGCACTTCCTCGACGCCTTCGATTGTCAAGATGGCCCGGGCGACATCTTCAACCCGCAAATCCGGCGGCCGGCCTTCGAGAAGAATGTGTGAGGATTCGCGCAGGATGCCGATGCTGGACCAGAGCACAAGCAAGCCGATGGCCAGGCCCAGAAGCGGATCGATCCAGGACGCACCGGTGGCATGGATGATTAGCGCGCCGGCGATAATAGCGATATTGGAGAGTGCATCGCCAAAGTTGTGAATGAGGATGCTGCGCAGATTGAGGTCTTCTCGTCCGCGGACGAGCGCGAGCGTGATGCCGCCATTCACGGCGAGCGCGGCCACAGAAGTCCAGATCATCCAGCTCTCCACCACCGCGACTGGGGAACGGAAGCGTTCGAAAGCTTCATATCCGAGCCAGAGCGAAAGCAGGACGAGGACGAAGGCGTTGGTGAATGCAGCGAGTGTGCCGGAACGATGATAGCCGTAGGTCTTTTCGCCATCGGCCGGCCGCTCGGCCCAGCGCATCGCGAGGTAGGAAATGCCGAGCGCGGGGACGTCGGAAAGATTGTGAACCGCGTCGTTTAAAAGGGCGACGCTACGGCCGAGAATGCCGCCAAAAACCTCCGCGACCACCAAACCGAGGGTGGCGGCCATGGCCCAGCCAAGCACCGCGGGGCGCAGCGCGGCGTGAGTGTGGCCGGCGTGAGCGTGGCCGGGGGAATGCGAATGACCGGGGTGACTGTGGTCGTGGGAATGAGCGGCCATCCTTCTTATTCTACCCGCACCATGACGGCGGTGCAGTCGTTTCCCGCGCTTATTGGGCAGTATGACACTTCGGCTCCGCGAATTGATTGACGCTCCTCGAGTCCGCTGCGACCATGAAACAGGCTTCCCGTTCCGCGCGTGTTCGAGCGGAACGAGCCTGCACACAGGGGTTTTCGACGCAGAGCAATGACGGAACCCATCGCCAAATTGAGTTTCTGGGGCGTGCGCGGTTCTACGCCGACGGTAGACCCGGCGACGTGGCGCTACGGGGGGAATACGCCTTGTCTCGAACTGATCGCGCCGGACGGCACGCAATTCATTCTGGATTGCGGGACGGGGCTGCGCATGCTGGGGAGCCGCTGGGCCGCGCCAAACAGCGGGAAAGCTCCGGAGACACATATCCTGGTTACGCATTATCATTGGGATCATATCCAGGGGATTCCGTTTTTTTCGCCGCTGTATGCGGAGAACAACGAATTTCATTTCTACAGCTTCCGATCCAGATTTCTGGGGCGCGATAGCCTGAAACAAGTCTTCGAAACGCAGATGGCACTGCCCTATTTTCCCGTGAACGTGTCCGCGATGAACGCCAAGCGAAAGTTCAAGGAAATGGACGGCGGCGATTCGTTCAAGGTTGGACAGAACAAAGTCACGGCGCGCTGGCTGAATCATCCGCAGGGCTGCCTGGGCTTTCGCATCGAGACGCCGGCGGGTACCGTGACTTACGCCACCGACAACGAACCGGGCGACGCGCAACTGGACGAGAGCCTGCTGGAACTAGCGGCCGGGGCGGACATCCTCATTAACGACGCGCAATTTACCCCCGAACAGCTGGCCACCAAGAGAAAAGGCTGGGGGCATTCCTCCTGGCTGGAGGGAGCGAAAATGGCCCGGCAAGCCGGGGTCAAGACCCTGGTGCTTTTCCATCACGATCCCGATTCGACCGATCGCATGGTGGATTCGATTCTGCGGCAGGCCCGCGAAGAGTTCGCTTCTGTTTACGCGGCCAGCGAAGGCATGGTAATCACGCTGGGGGCGCCGGGAGACCAGGTGCAAGCCCACATGCCGGGAACGCGAACGGCGCTGCGCCGCGAAGCACAATTTCATGCGAAGGTTTGCGGGGTAACCGAAGGCGGGAAGGACTTCGAGGAAGAGACCATGGTCCGGGACATTTCCCTGCAAGGCGCGCTCATATCGCTGACGCACCTGCCGCGGCTGCAGTCCGAGCTGCAAGTCACCATGGAGGCACCAGGCCCGGATGGCGTGCAGGCGATGAACCTGCGCGGTTACGTCGTGCGAATCGACGCGGGGCCGGAAAAGGGGCATGTGGCCGTGGGCGTAGTGTTCACCGATTAATCTTAAATTTTAGGATCAGCCGTCAGTGCGCTGGACAATCGACCGCGTCTAACTCAAATCGGCGATTTTTTTGTCCAGGTGGGCGAGGGCCGCTTCGAGCGATTTGCGATGGTTTGGATGCGTGGCGGCAGCGAGATCGTTTACGATCCGGATACGGGATAGTTGAAGATCCTTGCACTGTTCTTCGCGCGCGAGTTGTTCCGGGGTTTTGGGTCCCGAATGCGGTTTCTGCTTGGGGGCTTCCGTAGCTTCGACCTGCGATTCGACGTCCTTGCTTTCCCAGCCGCGTGCCATGCCTAGAGTGTGACATAGTTTGGCCGAGCCGCGCGCGGTTCAGATGGGAAGAGTTGCGAAAGTAAAATCATGCGCCGGCGGCGCGGCGTTGGGGAAGAACGGGGAGGGCCGGACGCATCACCCTGCGGATGGAGCTCTCGGCAACGCGCGCGAGATGTTCGGCAAAGAGGCCACCGTAGGAGAATTCAGCGGTGTGCCTGGCCCAGGTCAAGCGCAGGCGCCAGGACTCGTCGAATTCCTCGGCGCAGGCAGCAGTAATCTCGCTGACGGGGATATCCAGGAGCGGCTGGAGGCGCCGGTCGAGAACGAAGACACGTTCGACGCCGACGAAGAGCTGCGCGGCAGCAGGCGGCGCGCTTCCTTGTTGATAGCGCCCTCCATTGACGACAACCAGAGCTGCCAGTGCTCGGGCTTTGTCGTCGGCGTCGGTGCCCAGTTTGGCGGGAGGCAGAAGAATGGCGGTGACGAACATGGCCAGACCGACGATGGCCGGAACGAAGCTAGCCCCCAAGCCCAGCGGCAGGACCACCAGCGCCGCCCCGGCCACGCCCAAGAAAATGCGGAAGAGCATCCAAGAGCGCGGGTTGCTTCGCATATGTACGATCTTGGGGATAAGCATCACCAAGGCGAACAGAGTTGCTATGGCCAAATGACGAAGCCGCTTGCCGAAACTCTCCGGCTGAGAAATCGCGGGGTTGGACGTGGCGTTCATCTTTGATCTTTCAAGGCCCGTCTCTCCGGTAGAGACCTATTCGAGCGCACCAACCGTGCCGCTAGTATGGACCAACTCGGGCCATTCTGTTAGGGCAGGTAACCGGGACCGCGGAGCACTTTCCCGGGTAACGCTCCGGTCATTTCGCTATGGTCGATGACGGGCACGCCGTTGACCAGCACATATTCCATGCCCTGCGACAATTGGTTGGGATTGTCGAAGGTGGCCACGTCGTGAACTCTTGCAGGATCAAATATGACCAGGTCGGCCCACAAGCCCGCCTTCAAGACGCCGCGGTCGGTCAAGCGCATGCGTTGAGCCGGCAATGCGCTGAATTTGCGGACCGCGTCTTCGAGGGTGAGCTTGCGTTCTTCACGAACATATTTGTGCAGAATGCGAGGGAACGTGCCGTAGGCGCGCGGATGGGGATGTTCCTGCCCGAGGATGCCATCGGGCGAAGTGCCGGAGGAGTCGTTATCGACGGAGACCCAGGGCTGCTGGAGCGCGAGGGCCACGTCCGGCTCGGACATGCCGAAGACGGCCACGGAAGTGAGGGCATGGTCTTCGATCAGCAGGTCGAAGAGAGCGTCCATGGGATCCTTGTTCCCGATTCTGGCTATCTCGGCCAGCGTCTTGCCTTGCAACGGAAGCAATTGAGGAGTGTGCACGACGCCGATGAGCACCGCTTCGGGGCCCGGAATCTCCTGCCATTCGTTATCCCACTGGTCGGACGGCGTGAGCATATCCGTGCGGATGCGGTCGCGCGTTCGTGGATCCTTCAAGCGTTCGAGCAGCTTGGCGTTGCCGCCGTCGTGCGCCCAAGCAGGAATAAAAGCGGAAAAATCGTTGAACCATGCGGTGTAGGCGTAGGTGTCCGCGGTGACATCCAGTCCTTGTGCTCTGGCGGCATTGATCTTGGCAACCACTTCCGGCATGCGCCCCCAGCTCGGTTTGCCGCCGACCTTCAGGTGCCAGATTTCGACGGGGATATGGCCTTCGCGGCCGATGCGCAGGGCCTCGTCGATGGCCGGCAAGATGCCGGTGCCTTCGTTGCGCATGTGGGTGGCGTAAATGCCGCCGAACTTGGAGGCTTCCCCGGCCAGGGCGATCAACTCTTCGGTCTTGGCGTAGGGAGCGGGGGCATATTCGAGCGAAGTGGAGACCCCCACGGCGCCGTCGCGCATGGCTTGGCTTACAAATTCTTTCATCTCCTCAAGCTGGGCGGGCGTGGGCTGCACGTCATGGTCGCCGAGCACCATCCGCCTGACGCGCGTGGCGCCTACGTAGCTGGCCAGGTTGATTCCCATGCGTTGCTTTTCCAGCCGGGAAAAGTATTCGCGGAACGTCCGCCAGTCGGCCTGAATGTGGTAATGATCGTATTGCTCCTGATCGGCGCGGAGAATGGCGTCGTTCAGCGGGGCGATGGATTCGCCCTCGCCGGTGATTTCCGTGGTGATCCCTTGGAAAATCTTCGACGGCAGGCGGGGGTCGACAAGGATGGTGTACTCCGACTGTCCGAGCATGTCGATGAAACCGGGAGCAACAACCATGCGGCGCGCATCGATGGTGCGGGCGCGTCGTGCGGCGCTGAGATTGCCAATGGCGGCAATCTTTCCGCT
>Ga0209267_1000126_pt1 | contig 53890 bp, 42 predicted proteins | sample GraSoiAngelo_137_FD_185894 | JGI IMG/M metagenome (GOLD analysis project Ga0209267, IMG submission 185894) | Grasslands soil microbial communities from the Angelo Coastal Reserve, California, USA - 14_0929_09_30cm (SPAdes) (version 2) | ecosystem: Environmental > Terrestrial > Soil > Grasslands ... | reverse complement strand
TTCGCGTGACCGCGTTCCTGGCTCTTGCGGATGTCCATCATGGCCCACCTCCGGGATCGAGCAAACCGATAATACTCGTTGTAACGACAATTGTCAAGAGGCGCATTTGCGGCCCTCTCTCTCTCTTCTCTCTCTCTCCTGTCCCCGTCCTACCGCGGCTCTTCCATCAACCCGTGAATTGCTGCACTTTTGCACCGCCTGTTTGGCTGGTTTCGGAGCGGCCAGTTTCCGGCGACAGCCCCTTTGGTGTACAGTGATAGCGCAGGCGCGGCAAGCGCTCCGCGGCCTGCGAGGGTTTTTCAATGGATTCCCCATTGTCCACAACCACGACGAGAATGTCAGAGCACTCCACCGTGCCCCGCGAAACGCTCACCATCACCGACAATCGCACCGGCAAATCCTACGAGATCCCCATCGCCCACGACACCATCCGTGCTGCCGACCTCCGCCAGATCAAGGTCGACCCCAAAGAATTTGGCATGATGAGCTACGACCCGGCTTTCAATAACACCGCCTCCTGCATCAGCAAAGTCACATTCATCGATGGCGACGCCGGCATCCTGCGGTATCGCGGTTATCCCATCGAAGACCTCGCGGAGAAAAGCACCTACCTGGAAACCGCGTATCTGCTCCTGAATGGCGAATTGCCCACCCCGTCCCAGCTGAAGGATTGGACCTACCACGTCACGCACCACACTTTCATCCACGAAAGCATCAAGAAATTTCTGGACGGCTTTCATTACGACGCCCATCCCATGGGCATGATGATCTCCACGATTGCCGCGCTTTCTACTTTCTATCACGACGCGAAAGACATCTTCAGCGCGGAGTCGCGCCAGAAGCAGACTTATCGTCTCGTCGGAAAGGTTCCCACCATCGCGGCGTTCTCTTATCGCCACACTCTGGGCATGCCGTTCGTCTATCCCGACAACGAACTCAGCTATCCGGGCAACTTTCTCAACATGCTCTTTCGCACCACCGAACCTAAATACCGACCTAACCCGACCCTGGAGCACGCCCTCGACGTTCTCTTCATCCTTCATGCCGACCACGAGCAAAACTGCTCCACCAACACCATCCGCGGCGTCGGCAGCTCCCACGTGGATCCCTACTCCGCCACGGCGGCGGCGATCGCGGCCCTCTACGGTCCTCTGCACGGCGGCGCCAATGAAGAAGTTCTGCACATGCTCATGCAGATTGGCTCGATCCAGAAAGTTCCCGACTTCATCAAGCGCGTCAAAGCCGGCGAAGTCAAGCTCATGGGATTCGGCCATCGCGTCTACAAGAATTACGATCCGCGCGCCCGTATCATCAAGCACATCGCTTACGAAGTCTTCGAGCTCATGGGCAAGAACCCGCTCCTCGAAATCGCTCTGGAGTGCGAGCGCATCGCTCTCGAAGATGAATACTTCGTGAAGCGCAAGCTCTATCCCAACGTGGACTTCTACACCGGCCTCATTTATCAATCGATGGGTTTCCCGATGACCATGTTTCCCGTGCTCTTCGCGATTCCGCGCACTTCCGGTTGGATCGCGCAGTGGGAAGAGATGCTCCTCGATCCCGAGCAGAAAATTGCGCGCCCGCGCCAGATCTATCTCGGGCATAACACCCGTCATTACGTTCCGATCGATCAGCGGAATTAGGGAAACACCGTATCCAGTTTGAATACGCTCTTTCCGGAGGCCCTCGACAATTCCGTCCCGTCGCGTATAGTTATTTTTAGAGAGGTTGTATGAATCAAGGCTCGTATACGCCCCTGCATCCAGGGGCGCGGCGCCGCAGTCAGCGCGTGTTAATGCAAGTCGGCGTGCGCATTCGCGGGAAAGACGCTCAGGGCAAGGACTTCGAGGAATTGACCGCAACTCTGGCCATTAACGCCCACGGTGCACTGGTGCTGTTGACCGCTCGCCTCACCAGCGGTGGCACGGTTCACATGCGGCATAACAAAACGGAAGAGGAACAGGAGTGCCATGTAGCGTTCCTCGGTCCGGTGCGTGGCGGTAAGGGAGAGCTCGGTCTGGAGTTTACCGCACCGCGCCCCACTTTCTGGCGCGTGGCCTTTCCTCCCGAAGATTGGACCCCGAGGAGTCCCGAGGCCCGCACGGTTTCGGGCGTGCGCACAACCAAGTAAGTGGGTTCCCGCCGCTCCCTGTCTCGGTAAACTCGGCAGTCGGGGAGGGTGCTCTTCGATCGAAGCAGTAGTCTGGCGTTTGGCCAAGCCAGCGTTCGATGCTCCTCATGATCGCCAATGCCGCGGGCACGCCGGCGGCCCTCTGAAACGTATTCCGATCCCCAGGAATTGATTGGTCGCTGGAGTTACCTGGTCTTGCCGTCCGGCATGGCCGATGACGGCATACGCGCAATCCTCGAATGTGTGCGACAGTCTCGGGGGGCCTATGTGCGCTCTCCCAAAAAATTTCTCGCTATCGAGAACTACCAAGAGTCGGTTCAACTCGATCTCCAAAACAGGAACGGAAGCCCAACTCTCTTCAGCAATTTTGAAACGAGGGAGAATCCGGTAGGAAAAAATTCAGCCGCGAGGCACTTTCTTTTCCATCATCGCCGCCAGCAGCCATTTCCTCAAGACCATGAGGTAATAAGGTTTCGTCTCTTTGAACATCAGCCCCATGCCTTGATCTGGCTGAGCATAGATGACGCTCGCCTGGGCCTCAAAAAACTCGCTCTCGGTGAAAAGCTTTATCGCCAGGGACGCTCCAATCGGGTAAGGGCTTTCCGTATCCACATAACAACCATTCATGCTGAGTTCTTTGACGCGCGCCGTCCTCTTGTCTTCGGACGAGCCTTCGCGCATCTCGATGGATCCAACGAACGGATACCGGGGACTGCGGCGCCGATCCTGCTCCATAGGGCTCCTCTAGAGAGAACCGCGACGATTCTACTCCCGCCATCCCCATTGTTCTTAAAAAATCTCTCCTGGATTGTTCGACGGGACAGAACTCCTGGACGGGAAGACTTTCGGCTGGCGTGTCAATCGCTACTCAATCTCCGCAGGCGCACTCGGCAAACACTGCGAGTGGAACCCTCGGTTCGCCCGCGCGTGGTGTTCCGCGACGTGCTGTCTCTACTACCGCCGCCGGGCGTGCTTGCCGCTGCTTAGCAGGCCGCAATGCCATACTCAGTTTTTCCCGGAGTCTCCGGTGCGCTCGGAAAAGCCTCAGACGCACCGCCATCGCCGAAATCCCCAGTCGCTCGGCAACTTCTTGGGTCGAGTACTCGAAGACGTCGCGCAACAGACACGCCTGGCGGAGATCCGGAGCCAGTTGGGTGATCGCGGCGGCCATCAACTTGCGCATTTCGCGCCGCGCGAAGCGTTCTTCGGGATTGTCTTGGCGCGCCTTCACGTTGCTTCCCAGCGTTTCGTCGCCCGCACCGGTCGGCTCTTCGAGCGAGAAGAGTCTCCCGTCGCGCCGCTTGCGGATCACGTCGATCGAGGCGTTCGCCGCAATGCGCGCAACCCACGCGTGCAGGTCGTCCCGGTTTTCACCCGGCTTGCCGGAAAATTGCTCGAGCCGCGTCATGGCCTTCAGGAACACATCCTGGCGCACATCTTCGGCGTCCGCAGGATTACGAGTCAGCCGCAGCGCCCCCAGGTACAACCCCGGGGTGTACGGCAGGATCAGCTTAGCCAGGGATTCGCGATCGCCCTTTCGCGCTTGTGCGAGTAACGAGGCGCGGGTCCCGCCATCAAGACATAAGGAGGTGCTGCACATGAGGTGATTAAGATTGGGCAGGCTAATCGCCACCGCCAATCGAGGTGTAAACTGTAGAAAACACGGAACTAACTGTTTTTGACCAGGAGAGAATCAGAAAAGGGAGTGACCGCTTGTGGGACGCAACGTGGCGATTCCGGTCACCTTCTTGTTTTGCATTTGTGCCGCGCCGCTACCCATTCGGCCTTTACTGGGCAGCGGCCGACGAAGCTTCCCGTTCGATCGGAGCGCCGATCAAATTTCCCCACTCCGTCCAGGAGCCGTCGTAGTTGCGGACGTCCTTGATGCCCAGAAGGTACTTCAGGACGAACCAGGTGTGGGAGCTGCGCTCGCCGATCCGGCAATAGGCAATGACTTCTCTGTCGCCGGTGATGCCCTTTGAACTGTAAAGCTGCTTGAGGGCCTCGAGGGACTTGAAGGTGCCGTCTTCGTTGACGGCCTGCGACCAGGGAATATTGGCCGCGCCCGGGATGTGCCCGGCGCGCTGCGCGGTTTCGGTCATGCCCGGCGGCGCGATGATTTTCCCCGTGAATTCATCGACCGAGCGAACGTCCACAAGCTGCACACCGGATTTTTTATCCAGGGCAGCGAAGATATCGTCGCGCTTGGCGCGGATCACCGCGTTCGTCGTTTTCACTCTGTATGCCGTCGCGGAGACCGCAGGTTTTGCAGTTGCCAGGGGGCGTTTTTCTTCCAGCCATTTCTTGCGCCCGCCGTTCATGATCAGAATTTTCTCGTGGCCATAGTATTTCAATTGCCAGAAGGCCCAGGCGGCAAACCAATTGTTATTGTCACCGTAGAGAACGATGGTGGTGTCAGCCGAGATGCCGGCCTTGCCGAGGAGACTCTCGAAGGCCTTGGGATCGGCGAGGTCGCGGCGAATGGCGTCCTGCAATTCAGTTTGCCAATTCCAGGAGATGGCGCCGTCGATGTGGCCCTGATCGTAGGCGGTGGTATCTACATCGACTTCCACGACGCGGATTCCCGGATCTTTGGCGTGCGCAGCCACCCAATCGGTGGTGACGAGAACTTCAGGGTGAGCATAGTCAGACATGGTCTTCCTCCTGGAGCGATGGGAAAAGCCTAGCGCAGCTAAACGCGGAAATCACGCTATTTTCTACTCCGCCGGTTGCAGTTTGCCGGCCTGTATTTCCCACTCGATTCGAACGAGGAAGTCGAAATGCATGCCCTCGGTTTCCAGCCAGGTTTCCAGATCTTCGCGGGAATTGGCGCGGAACTCGACGAACATTTTCCCTTCGAGCATGTTGACGAGCACGCGTTCGGCATGCGCGAGCCCTCCGGCCGTCATGCGTTGGGCAAGTGCCTCGGCTCCCTGGCGCGTGAGGCAGGCGAGCGTGTGCTGGGTGAGGTAGCGTGGCATCGGAACTCCAGAAAGCAGCTTTGGCGTCCAAGTATTTCATAAAAGCGGATTCGCGAGCACCATCAGGGAATAGAGCGGCTGGTACCGGCATGATGTGGGAAAAAATGCAGGACCAGACAACACCGGTGAAATCGCACGCATCTCGATTGACAAGTGTTGTTGGTTCGCGATGGGGGTGGTTCATGAAGCTGGTCCTGCCAGTACTATGCCTCTTGCTGTCTTGCCATGCGACTTTGGCACAAGAAAAAGCAACTCCAACGGCAAGATCACAAAATACGGAAGCAGCGAATAAGGGGAGCGAATATGCAAATCCATCGGCGGCGAAGCTGCCGGTACGCCGCGTAGTGCTCTACAAGAATGGCGTCGGATATTTCGAGCATCTAGGCCGCGTACGCGGAAGCCAGGATGTCCATGTGGACTTCACCAGCGCGCAGTTGAATGACGTGCTGAAATCGTTGACCGTCCTGGATCTCTCCGGCGGCCGGATCACCGGCGTGGACTACAACTCGGAGGCGCCTCTAGCACGGAGACTCGCCACGCTGCGGCTGTCACTGGGCGAACGGCCGACGACGGCGGAGTTCCTTGGGGCCTTGCGCGGGGCCAGACTGGAAGTTCGCAGCGGAAACGGGCCGCAGCTGACAGGCAAACTATTGAGCGTGGAGCGCAAGACGCGCACGGGTGCAGGTCCCGGTTGGACGGTGGAGACGGATGAGATTTCGCTGATCACCGATAGCGGCGAAGTGCGCAGTGTGGATCTCAATACGTCGACGAGCGTGAGAATCGTGGAAAAAGATTTGCAGGTCGAAGTGGGGCGCTATCTGGGGCTGATCGCTTCTTCGCGCGACCAGGATGTGCGCCGTATGACGATCTCGACGTCAGGCGTAGGCGAACGCAATTTGTATGTGAGCTACATCAGCGAAGTGCCCATCTGGAAGACCACCTACCGCATCGTGCTGCCCTCGCAGGCAGAGAAAAAGCCCCTGCTGCAAGGCTGGGCCATCGTGGACAACACTGTGGGCGAGGATTGGGACGGCGTGGAGCTCTCGCTCGTAGCGGGGGCGCCGCACTCGTTTATTCAGCAGCTCTCCGAGTCATTTTACGGGAGGCGCCCGGTAGTGGCATTGCCGGAGAGCGTGCAACTCTCCCCGCAGACGCATGCGGCAACGCTCATGAGAGGAAACGGCCGGCTTACCGGGACGGTCGAGGATCCATCGGGAGGCGCGGTTAGTGGAGCAAGTGTCCGGCTGTTGGATGAAAGCCATGGAGTGATCGCGCAGACCACCACCGAGAGCAACGGGCAATACACGTTCTCGGGAGTGTCTGTCGGAACCTACCGAATCGAAGTGGAACGACAGGGCTTCCGGAAAAATGTGATTGCCGGGCTCAACATCGCACCGGGCGAGAACCAGCTCAATGCCCAATTGCGTTTGGGGTCGAGTGCAGAAACTGTGGAAGTAAGCGCGAATACTATTGCCGCCAACACGGAAACAGCAATGCTCATTGGCGCGGCGAAGCCCAGTGCGGTGGCAAACCGGCCGCATGTGGGAAGCGGCGCTGGATCGGGGAGCGGAGCCGGCATGCTTCGAATGGCACCGTCAGCTCCGCCGCCTTCGCCGGCAAGTCTCGAGGAGGCTCGTGCGCGGGGCGAAGCTGCAGCGAGCGGGCAAGAACTGGGCGACCTGTTCGAATACAAGCTGAAGGACCGGGTGAAGCTGAAGAAGAATCAGTCGGCACTCGTGCCCATCGCGCAGACCGAGATAGAGGCCGAGAAAGTGTCGCTGTGGAGCGGGACGATAGGAGCGGGCCGTCCTCTGCGCGGACTATGGTTGAAAAATACGAGCCCACTAACCTTCGATGGGGGAAGTTTCAGCGTCTTAGAGAACGAAGTGTTTGCCGGAGAAGGACTGACGGACCCCATCAAGCCGGGAGAACGACGGTTGATTTCCTACGCCACGGATCTAGGGCTGCTCGTGGAGGCCTCGAGAAACAGTCAGCCGCAACACGTGGCGCGGGTAATGATTTCGAAGGGCGTGCTGACTGAGGTGAGCGAGTTGCATGAGCGGACACTGTATACAGCGCGGAATCAGGACCAAGGTGCCCGAACACTAGTGATCGAACATCCCGCGCGAGTGGAGTGGCAACTCGCCAAGGCGGTGAAGGAGCCCGACGAAAAAGCGCCCGGCGTATACCGCTTCCGTGTAGAAGTTCCATCTAAGGCCACCTCTTCTTTGCCCGTGGAGGAAGTGAGGATGCTGGCGACAACTTACGAGCTAGGGAATCTGAGCGAAGATCAGATCGGCTTGTTCGCGAAACAGGGCACCATTACCGGGGAGATGGCGGAGGCGCTCAAAAAGATCACTGCGCAGAAGGCCGTGGTCGCGAAGCTGGAAGAAGAGATGGAGAACCGCCAGAAAGACATCGAGCGGATCGTCGAGGATCAGGGCCGCCTGCGAGAGAACATGAAGGCGCTGCGAGGCAGCGCGGAGGAAAGGGCGCTACTGCAACGCTACACCAGGCAACTGGACGAACAGGAGACCCGGCTTGAGGCGCTGCGAAAAAAGATCCAGGACACCGAAGCCCAACGCGATAAAGCCAACCTTCAGCTGGAAAATATGGTCGGCGACTTACAGATCGAAGCGACTATGTGAACGAAAAACTACTCGAACAAAATTCGTGAAGCGGTGTCCCTCAAGGCTCGCGCGAGGATGCCCTTCCCTAAGCCTCAGAATCTTTCGCTGGCGTCTGCAGGTCCGCTATGAAAAGAGACGATCCGCCGGAAACACTTGGCGTTTCCGACCGTCTGTAGCACATGAACCTGGTTGCCAATCTGCGGTACGCCTTCCGGCAAATCACAAAGAATCCAGGCTTTTTTGCGCTGGCGGTCGCCGCCCTGGCGCTCGGAATCGGCGCCAACACGGCTATTTTCAGCGCCGTAGAGGCGGTGTTGCTGCACTCGCTACCGTACTCCCGGCCTGACCGGCTGGTGGTCGTCTGGGAGGACGCATCCTTTGTCGGCTTCGCCTTCAATACCCCGGCGCCGGCTAACTACCTGGACTGGCAAGCCCGAAACCGAGTGTTCACGGACATGTTGGCCACGCGTTTTGTCACTGCCAGTCTGACCGGAGATGGGCAGCCGGAACAGCTTTCCGGTAAGAAGGTGACGCCAAACTTCTTTGATGTCCTGGGTGTGCAGCCGGTGCGGGGACGTCCGTTTACCGTGCAAGAGGACAAGTCGCAGACCCCGGTCGTGGTGCTGAGTTACAACCTATGGCGCAGGCGCTTCGGGGGTGACGAGGCCATCATTGGGCGGACCATGCTGATGAATGGCGTGCCGACCAAAGTCGTCGGGGTAATGCCAAAGGATTTCTTTTTCAGCGATCGAAAAAACAGTGACTACTGGGTGCCCATGGCGTTCACGCCCGAGCAATGGGCGTGGAGGCATACGCACTTCCTAACGGTAGTCGCGCGACTAAAGCCGGGCGTTACGGCCGAGCAAGCACAGAAGGACATGCAACGAATTGCCGAAGAACTGCAAAAGCAGTACCCCGAATCAAACGCCAAGGTGGGCGCCGTGGTTGTGCCGATTCAAAAAGACTATGCGGGAGACACGCGGAGCGGACTGCTAGTGCTGCAGGTCGCTTCTCTGTTCGTGCTGCTGATTGCCTGTTCGAACCTGGCGAACTTGCTGCTGGCGCGCTCGACCGGCCGGCGAAGAGAGATGGCCGTTCGGCTGGCGATGGGCGCATCCCGCTGGCGAATTGCTTCACAGTTGCTGACCGAAAGCCTGGTGCTTGCGGTCGCGGGCGGGTTGCTGGGGTTGTGGGTCGGGCAGATGTGCTGGAGCGTGTTTGGAAAGCTGGTGCCGCAGCAGGCCGGCGAGGGATTCGCCGTCAACGGGCAGTTGCTGCTTTTCACTGCGGGAATCTCCCTGGCGGCGGGAGTGTTGTTTGGCTTCGTCCCCGCGCTGCGAGCGAGCAGTGTGCCGTTAGAAGAGTCGCTCAAGGAAGGAGGCCGAGGCGGTGAATCGCGCAGCGGATTACGGCTGCGGGATACCCTCGTGGCGGGGCAATTTGCGCTGGCCTTCGCTCTGCTGGTGTGCGCCGGGTTGATGATCCAAACCATCTGGAACCTGCAGAAGCAAGAGTTGGGATTTCACGCCGATCATCTGCTGACAATGGGAGTACCTTTGCCGGAGAAGAAATACGACACGGACGAGAAAGTGCGTGGATTTTTTCACGCCGTGGTGGAGGACGTGCGCGCGCTTCCGGGAGTAGAGGGAGCGGGATTTGGTTCCGACACGCCGTTCATGACCAATGGGGATACCGAAGGCTACACGGTCGAGGGTGAGCCCCCTCTGCCGGCGGGAGAGTACAACGACGCCCTCTACCGGGAAGTAACGCCCGGGTATCTGGAGATGCTGGGCGCCAGGGTAAAGGAAGGCCGCTTGCTGGTGGAGAACGACCACGAAAACGGGGCACTAGCGCTGGTCGTGAATGAATTCCTCGCCAAGCGGCACTGGCCGGGAAAGAGCGCGGTCGGGAAACGAATTCGCTTCGGGGACGAGAAAGCGCCTTGGTGGACGGTGGTGGGAGTGGTCGGCGACATTCGGGAACGCGGGTTTCTGTATGAGATGAAGCCAGCGGTGTACGTTCCGGTGACGCAGGTGCAGAAGCCGGGTCGATTTGCGATGCTCGTGGTGCGCACGTCAAACGATCCTGCGAGCGCCGTTAAGATGGTCGAAGGCGCGGTGTGGTCCGTAGATCCGCAGCAGCCGGTCTCCTATGTGCGCACCATGGACCAACTGATGGAGACAGACGTTGCTGACCGGACGCGACCGATGATCCTGCTGGGGGTGTTCGCGGGATTGGCGCTCGTGCTGGCCTGTATAGGCGTATATGGCGTGCTGGCTTATGCGGTGGCGCAACGCACGCGGGAAATCGGAGTGCGCATGGCCCTGGGGGCAAAACCAAGGGACGTAACGAGAATGATTCTGGGGGGCGGTGTGAAGCTGAGTGCCATCGGATTGTTGGCAGGCGGAGCGCTGGCGGCGGGACTCGCAAACTTGCTCGAGACGCTGTTGTTCGGGGTAACGGTTGTGGCGCCGGGTATTTATGTGGGGACCGCCGCCACGCTTCTGCTCGTGGCCCTGATGGCGTGCGTGATTCCCGCGCAGCGCGCATCGCGTGTTGATCCTGCCGTGGCATTACGCAACGAGTAAGACAGAACTTCGCGACCTGTCCGAACCGGCAGGTTGACGGTGAAGCACATTCTCGGCCTACGACGGTTGGCCCCGCCGGACACGTTCTACACTCAGAGCAGATGGGATGGAAGAGCCTGGGTTCCGATTCAGGCGCAATCCTTCCCTCGGTGTCTCTTCGCGGGACACCGAACGAGGTTGACAAATGGGACGCACACTCGGGTTGCTATCCATCTTGCTGCTCACTCTGGTGGCCGTTCGGGGCGTCTCCGCCGCTCCGCAGAGCAGAGCTTCCTCCACGCTGAGCGGCGTGGTTCTCGGTCCGGATGACAAACCGGTAGCTCACGCGAGCGTATCCTACCAATTGTCGAGCGGCAGCGCACCCCACGCGGTCCACACGGACTCGCATGGGCATTTCTCCATTTCAAAGTTGAGCGCGGACAACTACGATCTTCGGGCGTCGGGAAAGGGAGTTTTTTCGGTGTGGGAGAAGAACGTCAGGCTGCGGTCCGGAGAGACCAAAGACCTGACGCTGCGGCTGATTTATGCGAAAGAGATTCCTAAGGCATATGTGAAGCGCAAACAAAATCAGTGAATTGTCGTTTGAACGAAACGGGTGCAGTGATCCCGCACCAGTGACCAAGAACTCCCAAAAAACCTGTTATTGATACATGAGCTGCGCAAGCTCGTACAGATCGGAATCAGAAACGTCCGAGATGGCGCAATACTCCATCCCCTGCCGGCGCCAGTGGCGCCATTGATACCCTTGGCGCAGACCGGGCGGATGAATCGCGGTATCCGGCTCTTTGGTGGGCAGAACAAAAACGTTAATGATGTGCTTGCGGCGTGAATAGACCAGAGCGGCGACATTTTGGCCGCCGAGAACATCGAGACGCCCGCCGACCAAGGTAAAACCTTCATCCGCAAAATCCTTCACCGGAGGAACAAAGGCCAGCCTCCCGTTGAACCACGGCTTGACGGTGTGCTGGTCAGTGGAAGTGACGTCGGTGAGGTGGCCGGGCTGCAGCGAGCGAACGTGAGCGTCGATGATCTCGGCAACCGTGAAGGGCGCCGTAGATGCACTATCCTTCCCGGCGCGCGACCAGGAAAACCAAGAAACGCCGGCAAGGAGGAGGACAGTCGCGGCAACGGCAATCAAGCGCCAAGCGGGAATCCGCATGCCCGCGGAAGAAGCGGTGGCGGCATCGAGACCAGCGCGAATTTTCTTGCGGAGCTCGACCGGGGCGTTTTCGTAAAGACCGCTACGCTGAAGCGACGAGCGCAGCGATTCCTCGGCCCCCAGAGCAGCCGTGCATTCGTGACAGCATTCCAGGTGGCGCTCGAATTCCGCAGCACGCGCGGCATCCAACTCGTCATCCAGATACCCGTGCAGGAGCGTGGTTGTGAAATCACAGCTCACGGGAGGCCTCCTGCGGAGAGGACTGCGTGAGCGCTCGATGGAGACGCTGGCGGGCACGTGCCGATGGGGATGGCGGTAATGGACGCAATTTCCTTATAGGAACAGCCTTCCAGCTCGCGAAGGACGAGAACTTCACGGAAACGAGGCGGAAGAGTTTCTAACGCACGGGTCAAACGCTCGCGATTGTCTCCGGCAATGGCTAGGGCTTCCGGAGAGGTGCTCGGCTGAGGATGCAATTCCTCATCGAATTCGGTCATGAGTTCCACAGGGCGATTTTTCTCCAACCAGGTATAACAGGCATTGCGCACAATCTGCAAAAGCCAGGCGCGCGCGTCCCCCCCGTGAAACCCCCGGAAAAAACGGTAGGCGCGGAGCATGGCTTCCTGTGCCACGTCTTCTGAATCTGCACGCCTCCTTAGCAGCCAGCGCGCCAGATTGAAGGCGGCATCAAGATGCGGCAGCACGAGCTGTTCGAAGCGCGCCCGGTCCTCCGCATCCAACACGTCCGAGCCTTTCCCCTGGTCATATCCACTCATGGGCAGAAACCGCCTGAAGGAGCATTTTATTCCCAGTTCCCTTCTTGGATGTGACGAATAAGCAAAATGGTTGGTGAGCGGTCTAACCGGGAATAACTGGCGGTCCTGGATGGTCTGGACAAACGAAACACGTCCCATATGCGGCGCGGGCCCCCTGGACTCTCTAGCCCGCGCCGCCCTCCCGAAAAAATTGGCGGGAAGAAGCGACCTCCATCTAGCCCTGATCGTCCTGACCATGTTCCTATTTTTCATCGTCAGGTACTCCCCACTCTCCCCGGCAGGATTGGAAAGTCGTACTATGCGCTCGCCCGAACGCATGCGGCGCTGGGCGGCGTTGCCGTGTTTGCTCCTGCTGGCGGCCGGCACAAATCTTCTTCCGGAAAAGTTCCGCATCAAGCGCTACAAATTCTGGATGCGCACCGTTCTCTTCGTTGCTGGGTGGTTCTTTTCCTGGGAATGGCCAGCTAGGCTAGGCCCGTTGTTCGGTGACCCGGTGGTGTGAGCGAGTGATTTTACGGATGGCCCCTCGATTGGCGCTGGATGGCTCTAAAATTAGGGTAGTACTATTCGGAGCGCGGAACACCTCAGCAGCGCTACAGGCTTCTTGTTATCTTACTGACAATAATATGCTTATGCCATGGGCGAAGTTTACTTTTCGGTTTCGGGATGGCCACGTTGTACTACAACCAGAGTACTCCGTCTAGTGGCTCCGCAGACCCATTGAGGCGCTCCATCGAGATGCGTACTCTTTTCAGTGACGGGTTGGGGGCCGCGCGGGGACAGCGGCTCCGCAAGGGGTCGTGTGCGAGCTACCCAACCCGCCTTTTTTTTCGCTTCCCGCTATATTACAGGCAACTACGCAGGGGTGGAGGGCCTCGACCGGGCCCTGCCTTTATCTCCATGGGCATCCGCCTTGCATCCTAAAATCAGCCGTGTGCGGTGATATTTTCATAAGCTGCTCTGAAATGAATGCGTTAAGAATGGCCGGGTTGGTGAAACCTCGAGGATTCGCGCGACAGGTGAAAGCCACAAACAGCATGGCCTGGAGAGTCATGGTGTTCCTGCTCGTCGCGTTGGCGCTGAATCAGGTGTCTCGGTGCGTCGCGCGCGCCGGGGAACCGGCGCTCCCAAAATTGAAAGCGGAGACCCAAGCAGTGTTTGAACATTACGTTGAATTGGCGGAAGCGCGAAATGAAGGTGAGCTGAAGCGCGGTACGGACCTGCTGTGGGTCGATGGACTGCCCGAGGAGCAACGTGCGGAGGCCTACGCTGCGCTGAAACGCGGTGAAGTAAAGATGCGGAAGCTGGAGATTCTCGAAAACGCCAAGTCCGTCCGGTGCCCCGGCGGGATGATTCATCACTGGACGGGCGTGGTGTTCCTTCCCGGAGCGAAACTCGCGGACGTGCTGGGCGTGCTTGAGAACTATGACCGGCACTCCGCGTACTACTCGCCGGACGTTGAACGATCGAAAATCGAATCGCGAGAGGGTGATCATTTCCGCGTCTTCCTTCGGTTTCGGCGGCACAAAGTGATCACCGTGGTGCTGAACACCGAGCATGAAGTGCAGTACTTCCACGATGCGCCGAGAAAAGCTCACAGCCGCAGCTCGGCAGTGCGCATAGCGGAGGTCGAAAACGCCGGAAAGAGAGATGAACGCGAAAAAACACCTGGCGACGACGACGGATTCCTGTGGCGGATGGAAACGTGGTGGCGCATGGAAGAAAAGGACGGCGGCGTTTACGTCCAAAGTGAAGTGGCTTCGCTGACCCGGGACATTCCCAAGGGGCTTGGCTGGATGATCCGACCGTTTGTGACCGACATCCCCAAGGAGTCGCTCACCTTCACGCTGGAAGCGACACGCAAAGCGGTCGAAGCGCACCACGCGGACCGCTGATCCCCTCTACCCAGAAGAGCGCGTAGCCGCGGCGAACTCCCTTCGGGCGAGGCCCCGGTATCTCTTCGGCGAGTGCAGATCGAAAATACGGAAAAACCCGGCGAGAAATTGCAAGAGATGCGCAAGTCTTTCGGATTCACCGAGATGCCCCGCAGCGGAGTATAACTCGTTTCGCTCGATGAGGGGCTGTGCTAAACTAACGTCGTTCCGCAGGGGTTTGCGGTTCACCGTAAGTCTCCGCACTGGTGTCGTTTTTCTTGGCGACCGTACATCGGCTCAGCTGGTGTACGGGAATGTTGCGGCCGGCCTTCTCCGAATCCGCTCTGCGGGGCAAAAAAATTCTTCCATCGATGACCCGGCTAGGCCGCGGTCACGTGAAACAAACGAGGGTGTGTCATGTCCGGGCATTCAAAATGGGCCACCATCAAGCACAAAAAAGCGGCCACCGACGCCAAACGCGGCCAAGCCTTTACGCGAATCATTCGTGAAATCACCATTGCTGCGCGCATCGGCGGCGGCGATGCAAACTCCAATCCGCGCTTGCGAACTGCGATTTTGGCGGGCAAGAACGAGAACATGCCCAACGAGAACATCGAGCGCGCCATTCTTCGCGGCACCGGCCAGCTGGAAGGCGAGCAGTATGAGGAAGCCACCTTCGAAGGCTACGGCCCGGGCGGAGTGGGCATGCTGATTCAGGTTGTCACCACGAACCGCAACCGCGTCGTCGGTGAGTTTCGCCATCTCATGAGTAAGAACGGCGGTAACATGGCAGAAGCTGGAGCCGTCGGGTGGATGTTCCACCGCAAGGGTGAAATTTCTGTTCCCAAGGAGGCGGCCAGCGAAGACCAGCTGCTGGACCTCGTGCTGGAAGCGGGCGCCGAAGATCTGAAGGACGACGGCTCCGCATGGTACATCGTGACGCCGCCGGACGCCCTCGAGAAGGTGAAGGAAGCGCTGACCAAGGCGGGAATTACTCCCGCGTCCGCGGAGATCGGCATGGTCCCGCAGAACTACATCAAGCTGACCGGCCCGCAGGCCACCCAGATGGTGCGCCTGGTCGAAGCCCTCGAAGAACACGACGACGTACAGCACGTCTACGCGAACTTTGACATCGACGAATCCGAAATTCAGGCCGCGGTCGGCGCCAACTGATTCACTCGGCAGTTCGTTTGGCGGCCAGTCCCTAATCCGGGCTGGCCTTTTTTTTTGACTACTGCACGCTACAAAGCGCTGGCAGGGATGCGCGGAAGGCCGTAGACTTGGGGCGATGGCAGGGACGAATTCATCAGGCCGGCGGAGCGAAAAGAACGGATGGACGTGCGTTCTGGGGGTGGACCCTGCGGCAGCTGGGCCGACCGGGTATGGGATCGTCGAAAGCGACGGACGGCGCTGCCGTATGCTTCATTATGGGTCCCTGAAAGTGGCCGCCAAGCGCCAGAAGAAATACGCGGGGGCCGCGCTGCAGGATGTGCATGCCTTGCTGTGCAGACTCATCAAAGAGTTTTCGCCCGACGCGGTGGCGGTGGAGAGCGTCTTCACGGCGCTAAACATGCGTACGGCGCTGCGGCTGGCGGAAGTGCGCGGCGTGGTTCTGCTGGCGGCGGCGCAGCATAGCCTGGACGTGCATAGCTATGCGCCTCGCGAAGTGAAGGCCATCATCGCGGGCAACGGCCACGCGGACAAAAAACAGATGCAGATGATGGTACGTGCCCTGCTCTCGATGGAGGAAACACCGGAACCGTCGCACGCCGCGGATGCCTTGGCGGTGGCGCTGTGCCATTTGCAGGCGGAGCAGACCCGGCGGCGGTTCGGGTTGCCGGATGTGGATCGATCAGCGAAAGCACGCGCCTTCCGCGCCGCGGTAGGTTCCACTGTATTGTCCAAAGAAAATCGGCGCCGCGGCGCAACGCGTGGCGAGTTGCCACGCATCGTATCGATGCGATGAAGATTTCCCTCCTGCATTTCTTCCTGTTGATTGCCGCGGCCTGCTTGGCGGCACCGGCCGTGCTTTCCGTCCCCGCTCCCACCGGCGCCAAACTGACGTTTCGGCGCGTCTTCAAAGGCAGCTCACCGGAATTAATCGAAATTACGGTACGGGAAGATTCCGATGCCGCGGCGTATGAAATCCGGCAGTTGGACGAGGATCCCGGCTCGTTGCCCTTTCAGGTGAGCGCGGCTTGGCGCACCAAGATGTTCGACCTGGCGGCGCAACTCAAGCACTTCCAAGGACTGGATCTGGATGTGCATCGCAAGATCGCCAATCTCGGCGAGAAAACCTTTCGATGGGAATCCGGCCCCGAAGTCCATGAAGCAAAATTTAACTACACTTTGAACTCCGCGGCTTCCCAACTCCTGCAGATTTTTGAAGGGCTGGCGCGCCAGCAGGAACATTTTGATTTGATTTCGCGGCGCATGAAATACGACCGCCTGGGAATCAATGACGCCTTACTGCAATTCGAATCGGACCTCAACCGCAGCCTTATGCCGGAACCACAGCGGGTCCTGCCCATTCTCGATCAGATCGCGGGGGACTCCCGGTTTGTGGACATCGCGCGACAGCGGGCCCGGTCCCTCGCCGAACGCATTCGCCATCAAGGCTAGGTCGAATCTATTTTCGTCTGCACGTGCGGTACGACCCGGGGGGAGTTGATTGAGGAATTCTGCGATGGATCGCCTGCCTTCGAACGGATTTCGCCGCAACCGAGGAGGGCCGGGCCGGCACCGCCTTGGTGTTGTTTCCCGCCGGGGAATCATACTTCTTGCGGCCATCCTGTTCGCCTGCAGTGCAATCTGTTGGGCGCAGAAAAAACAAAAATTGGAGAAGAATCATCGGGACTGGCTGGAGCGGGACGTCGCTTACATCATCACCAAAGACGAACGCGACGCCTTTCTGAAGCTGACCACCGACGAAGCGCGCGAAAAGTTCATTGAGACCTTCTGGGAAATCCGCAATCCTTCTCCCGGCTCACCCACCAACACTTACAAGGATGAGATTTATCAGCGCATCGCTTTTGCCGATGCGCGTTTCGGCATCGGCTCAGGCGTGGAAGGCTGGCGCACCGATCGCGGCCGCACCTACATTACCCTGGGCCCCCCACAACAAAAACAGGTCTTCCGTAACTCCGCGAATCTCTATCCCCTGGAAATCTGGTTTTATAGCGGTGCCAACCCAGCGCTACCGCCGTTTTTCTACGTCATGTTTTACCAACGCGAAGGCAGCGGCGATTACCGCTTCTATAGTCCGTACACCGACGGCCCGGATAAACTTGCTACTGGCGTGGAGGCCATCAATTCGCGTTCCGCCGCGCTGCGTATGATTCGCAATTCCGCGGGGCCGGAAGTGGCACGAATTTCGCTGTCGCTCTTGCCCGACGAGCCGGTCGACGAGACCACCGGAATCGTAAGCCTCGAATCCGACATCCTTCTGAACAGCATCAAGAATCTCCCCAATTTGCCGGCGAACCGCGACGATATTCTCCGGCGAAGAACCAACCGCGAAACGGTTACCTCTCGGCTGGTCCTGGAGGGCCACCATCTCGACATCGTTACCTTCCCGGCTCGCGATTCTCGCGGACTGACGCGCCTCGACTATGCCCTGCACTTGCGTAGTCCCAGCGACCTCAGCCTGACCGAGGAGAAAGACGAACGCTATTCCTACTCTGTGGAGGTCCGCGTCCGCGTTTTTAGCGCTGAGAACCAGCTCATCTTCACGCAACAAAAATCCCTCGCGGATTCGATCACCAAGAAACGCCTCGATACCATCAAAGACAAAGTGTTCGGGTACCAGGGAACGCTCCCTCTCCCGGCTGGTAAGTATCACCTGGAGTTTCAGTTCACCGACTGGTCCAAAAAAACGGCCTTCCACACGGTGCGGGAAGTCTCCATCCCCATGCCCCCCAAAGACGCACTGGTCGTGCCCGGTGTGCTGCCATTTCTGTCAGCGGAAAACGCCGATGCCGGTCTCGCCGATCTCATGCCTTTTGCCATCGGCGGCGTGCAATTCACTCCCCTGCCCAGCAGCGCCCCAACTCTTGCCCCAGGCACCAACCTCCAAGTGGTTTATCAGATTTGGGCCCCGGCCGCAGATCCCCGTGAAAATCTGGGAAAGAAACTGGACGTGGAATACGCTTTCGGCCGGCCCGCCGCTCCCGGCAGTGCCACCAAGGTCAAAGACGAAATCAGCAGGGAACAATTCGACGCTGCCGGTTCTCTGGTGACGGGAAAGAAGCTTCGACTCGAGCAGCAATCAAGCGGCAGCTATATTCTGAACGTCACCGTGAATAATCCGGAGACCAGGCGCGGCGGTTTCGCAACCATGAATTTCAAAGTTCTCGATGCTCCTTCTCCGCCCGAACCCTGGGACGTGCTCGAGCCGGGAATCGCCCAAGACGCGGAAAAGGGTATCCTCGACCAGCAACGGGGCCTTTGCTATTGGGCTCTCGGTCAGTTTGACGAGGCCCGCGCCTGGTTCCGGCGTGCCTTGCAACTCGACCACTCCAATGACGTCGCCCGCTCCCGGCTTGTGGACGCCTACTTCTCAAAAAAGGACTATGCCGCCGTGGTCAGCCTCTTCTCTGACGCGGGCGTTACGGAAACGACGGACTCGGAGACCCTTCTTCGGATTGCCACGAGTATGGAGAAGAGAGGAAACGCTCCCGAGGCCATCTCCATCCTTGAAAAGGCCCTGCTGTCCCGCCCTGAGGAGGGCCCGTTTTATCTGGCCTTGGCCCAGTACTACACCGAAATTGGAAACCCACAGAAGGCGGCGGACCTAACGCAGAAGGGCAAGTCTCTCCTCATCGAAGAGCCAGCCAAGCCGTGAGGACACCAGCCCCCTGCCGCCTTAACTAATCCATATTTCTGCATACTTATCCAGGAATCAGGAGTACGTCGCATGTCTTCTCCTTATAATGTCCGCTAGCCCAACGATAAGTCGTGGAATTCACGAAGCTTAGCATTGGATAAATTATCTATCAATTTGGCAGTTTTTATGCAATGCGTGAGAATATGTCCTGGGCTTCGGGGAGCAGGGTGGAGTCCTTCTCGTTATTTCCGTTCCATCTACACGCCAAAATAAGTTTTGGATAAATGAGATGCAAGGAAGGGAGTTCGACCGCTATGAAAAGTAAATGGCTTGTGGTCAGCTCGGTTTTGGCATTTAGTATGATCTTCTCGGTATCCATCGAGGCACAGGACCAGGGGGCCGCGCGCGGCAATCTGAGCGGCATAGTTTATGACGCTTCAAAAGCCGCAGTTCCGGGAGCCCAGGTCACTATCACCGGTCCCATTGGCAGCCTTTCTCAATCCACGGCCGAACAGGGGTCCTTCCTCTTCTCCACCCTAATTCCCGGTACTTATTCAATTAAGGTGCAGAAGGCCGGCTTCAAGATCGCCAGCGTGAAGAGCGCCGAGGTGCAGATCAACAAGACCACCAGCATCGAAGTCATCCTCGAAACCGGCCAGGTTTCCGAGACCGTGGAAGTCAGCGCCGCCACCGTCACGGTGGACACTTCCACGTCGGCTGTCACCGCGGATATCTCCGACACTTTCTTTCAAAATATTCCCGTTCAGCGTGGTGTAGCCAATCTTTTCTATTTGAGCCCCGGCGCGGTCGACGGCATTCAGACCGGCAGCAACAACCCTTCCATTTCCGGCTCCAGCGGACTCGAGAATTCCTATGTGGCGGACGGCGTTTCCATCAATGACCCGGCCTTCGGAGGCCTGGGCGTCTGGGCACGTTCCTACGGTGCGCTTGGCAGCGGGATCAATCAGTCCTTCGTCAAGGAAGTGCAAATCAAGACCGGTGGCTTCGAACCGCAGTATGGCCACGCCAGTGGCGGCATCGTCCAGATCGTCACCAAGTCCGGCAGCACGAAGACCCACGGCGAGCTCGGCGGCTACTTCCATCCACTAGGGATGCAGACCACTCCGCTCAATGCTGACGACCCGCAGTTTGGCAGAGTGAACCTGTTTGGCCGTTACCTTGGCAATGCCAACTACGAAGGTGACGCCGAACTTGGCGGATACGCGCCTCTTGGAAAATTACGCGATCACCTCTTCTATTTCGGGAACTTCAATCCCAGCGTAAATAACCAGTACGTAGCCCCGGCCGTTGGCTCAGGTCTTTTCACCGCATATGACGGTCAATTGCAGCGCACCAAGACTTCCTACGACTATGCTGGCAAGTTGACCTTTAAGATTAACGACCGGCATACCGTAGAATCCTCAGTTTTTGGCGACCCCTCGCACACCAACAATGTTCCTTGGGCGTCGTTGAACGCTTCGGACAAAACGGTAAATTCCAAGTGGGATTATGGCACACGCAACTGGGCGGCGCGTTACGATGGCACACTCACCTCGACCTGGCTGGTTGATGGCGCGTTTACCTGGAGCTGGAACCACTTCACCGAAACTCCTTTGGCGGACGTGACCCAGATCCAAGACGAATCAGGGCTCCTGCAGGCGGGAACATTCAACGCTCAGGGGTTTGGCTTCCTGGAGCCATACGACTCTAACACGCGCAGCATTTCTTTCGATACTTCGAAGACTTTTCATTTTCTCGGCCAGCATACTTTCAGCATCGGCTACAACTGGCAGTTTCCTGTGTATGACGACAGCACGTCCTATTCGGGAGGCAAGTTCGCACTTCCGGCGACCAACGCTTCTGGTGGAGATCCCGGATACGGGACAGCCACCAACCCGACCGTCGCCGGCAAGATGACCGACGCCTCACTCGTTCTTGAGCCCATTTCAGCCGTTTCCAATAGTTCCGGCTGTACGCTATGCCCGTACATGGCGAATTCGGTCGGTGGGGGAAATCCTGTTCAAGTCGTACTTGTCCAGTCGCGTGGCCGCTTTGACGGAGGCATTACCAAAAGCAGCGGAAAGTATCACGCTGGATACGTGAACGATTCCTGGGCTTTAGGCAAGCGCGTCACCGTCAACCTTGGTCTGCGCTGGGAACAGCAACGTTTGGTCGGCAACCAGCTCAATAAGCTTTTTAACGACATGTGGTCTCCTCGGCTTGGCTTTGTCCTCGATCCCAAGGGTGACCGAAAGACCAAGTTCTACGCCAACTATGGCCGGTATGCGTTCATTCTGCCGCTCGACGCGGCCATCCGCGCTCTCAGCGCAGAGGATGATGTGCTGGGCGCGTATTGGGCCCCCGCTTCGACAACCACCGGGTGCCCGGCGGGGACACCTGCGGGAGCTTCTTGCATCGTGACGGATTCCAGCGGAAACCCTGACTACGCAAACATGTTCAAACCAAGTTCCGCCACCTTGCTCAATTCGGCCTCCGGGGGCATCGGGAACGCCGTGACCGTTGGCCTCAGTGGCGGTGAGCCATTCCAGCCAGGAATCCGCATGGAATATACCGACGAATATGTCGCCGGATTCCAGCACGAATTTCGGGGCGGCATTGTCTTCGGCGTGCGTTACATTGACCGCCGCCTGAAGCGCGTCATCGAGGACGAAGGTGGCATTTCGGTGGAACAGTTCAATGCCCTTGCAAACAATGGCGGCGGCTTGAACTACTTCATTGGAAACCCCAACCAGAAATCGGATATTTTCGTGAACCCCAACGAGCAGACGTTCGCTAGCGTAGACGAAACTCAATCTGCGTGTGCCGCAAATGGCGGCAAGCCGCTCGGCGCATTCGACTGCGCTCTCCTCACCGCGGAAACGAACCCTTCGGCCGCTAACGCTGCGGCGCTCGTGGCGTTGGGCTTTCCTTCTTCCTGCATAGATACGCACAACGCTCCAACTCCCTATGTCGCGCCAAATGTTGCCAATACGTTTGGCACGGTGCTCGGCAGTGCGTGCTTCCCCGCCGTCAACACGGGCACCTGGACCGATTCCACCGGCAGCCTGCTTTCCGATTGCACCACTTTGGCTCAGAGCAAGCAGGCGGGTAACTGCGCCGCTTTCGGAGGCGAATTCTACGCCGATGGCAAACCGGATACTTACAAGGATCCCCGGCGCGTATATCAGGCAGTGGAGATTGAATTGAACAAGGGCTTCAGCCACAACTGGGCTCTTATTGCGAACTGGCGGATTGCCCGCCTCAACGGCAACTATGAAGGCGCATTCCGCAACGACAACAACCAGGCTGACCCGGGCATCAGCTCTCTGTTTGACCTTACCGAAGGAGCATTTGGGCTGCTCGGCAAACAGCAGGGAATTGGTCCTCTAAACACGGATCGCCGCCATGTGATCAATATTTTCCCGGTCTACGTCTTGGATCATAGCCGGCTAAAGGGAATGGTATTTGGCGGGGGACTCAGAGTGCAAACTGGCCTGCCCCTGACGACCTTGGTTGCTCAGCAGGCTTATCAGAACGCGGGCGAAGTGCCGCTGTTCGGTCGCGGCGACCTCGGCCGGGCACCCACAACGGCTGGCATCGATGCACACCTGGAGTATCCATGGAAGTTCAATGATCGAATCAGCCTCAAGTTCGGTTTTGACGCTTTCAACATCGCCAACAGAAAAGCCAAGACGCTGATTGACCAGAACGCCGATCAGGGGTTTGGCGTAGTCAACCAGGACTTCAAGCTGCCGTTCGCGACCAACGGAATGAACAACTATTTCTTCCAGCAGCCGTTCAGTTCGCGCTTGAGCCTGCGCTTGGTGTTCTAACCGAAACTCTTCCGGAGGGAGGGCGCTGCCATGCGCCCTCCTTTTTCTTTTGTAGCGCGAGCAGCGGCGAAGCGTATCATCGTCATTTGAGCTGGACTTTCCTTTTGGAACGTTTCATGGCCGCGTCTCTTTTTTTCTGTACCTGGTGTCGAACGAGAACTTCTCTGTTTGATCGTCGCGCGTCAGCAACCCTCCTGCTTTCCCTTGTTTTCCTTCTTCCACGTTCGCTCTTTGCGCAACGCTCCCCGTCCAGCGGACGTTCCCCGGGAGCCGCCGAAATCAACGTTCAGGTTCGCTATCCCAATGGAACCGCCGCCCCACGCGGCATCCATGTGCGCCTCGAATCCGAGGAAGGCGGAGCCGTCGACGATTGCGTCACCGAAACGGCCGGCAAGTGCCGCTTCCTTCCCAATTCATCGGGAATGTACATCGTGCGGCTCAATCAAGTCGGCTACAAGGAAGTTTCCGTTCACGTCAACCTCGTCGACAGCTTGAGGGGATATGTAACTCTGGACCTGAAACCCGACCACCCGGAGGCCCCCTCCGACGGCCCCGATGGCGTCATTGGCGATTCCGTATCGGCCGCAGAACTGAGCATTCCAGAGAATGCTCGCCTGGAATTTGAAAAAGGCCAAAGGGCCATGAAGGAAAATAAGCTGGACGCTGGCATCTCTCACCTGCACAAGGCCATCAAGCTTTATGAAACCTTCCCGCTGGCCTATACACTTTTGGGTACGGCATACCTAGAGGCGAAAAACTGGAAAGACGCTGAGACTGCGCTGCGAAGATCCATCAGTTTCGATTCCCACTCTGCGGATGCCTACCTGGCATTGGGTGCGGTGTTTAATCAAACCAAGAGTTATCCTCAAGCAGAAACGGCGCTTCTTCGCGGACTCGAATTGAAGCCCGATGCCTCCGCCGGCCACTACGAACTGGCCAAGACCTACTGGGCCTTGGGCCGTTGGCGGGAAGCTGCTCCCCACGTGCGCAAAGCCGTCTCCGGCATGCCTGACGTGGCCTCGCCACATGTTCTGTTGGGAAACGTCCTGCTTCGGGAAAATAACCCGCGGGGGGCGCTGGACGAATATCAGGAATACCTCAGGCTGGACCCCCGCGGGCTTATGGCACCGGGCGTGCGCCAAATGATCGAGAAAATCCAGAAAACCCCGCGACCCTAGATGCCTCAACTGGTAATCCCAGAGCTGTCCTGCGCGTATGTTAGGATGTGGTCTATTCCCGCTCTATGCCGCGTGCCACCACAATGAACTTGTCCGAGGCGGTAGCCATCTCCGCCTCCAGCCTCTGGGCACACAAGCTGCGCAGCGTCCTGACGCTCATCGGCGTAGTCATTGGTGTGGCCGCGGTGATTGCCGTCGTCAGTCTCATCAACGGCGCAAACCAGTATGTCGCGACACGCGTCTTCCGTCTGGGCGCCGATGTCTTTGGCCTCTCCAAACAACCTTCCATCATCACCAACGTGGACGACTGGCTCGAATTCCAAAAACGCAAGCGCATTACCTATGACGACTTCGAAGCGGTGCGTGATCTCTGCAAATCCTGCAAAGAAATCGGCGCCTCCCTGGGCGGCCGCGTGGAGGTGAAAAGCGGCCTGAATTCGCTCAAAGACACTAACCTGCGCGCCTGGACGCCGCAGATGCCCGAATTGTACGACGTGGATCTGGTTGCCGGCCGTCACATCACCGATTCGGACTTGAATAGTGCGGCGCCGGTTTGCGTGATTGGCATGGACATCGTGGAAAACCTCTTGCCCGGCCTAGATGCCCTCGGCAAAGAGGTTCGCTGGAACAACATCCCCTGCGAAGTGATCGGTGTTGGAAAAAAAGAGGGTTCCTCTCTGGGAACCTCGCTGGACAACTGGATCATCCTGCCGCTGAGCACCTACAACAAGGAATATGGCAACCAGCAGAATTCCTTACGGGTCACTTCCCGCGCCGGCTCGGCAGCCAACATTCAGGTCACTGTGGACGAAGTTCGCCAGATCATGCGTGGACGCCATCATTTGTCCTACGGCACCAAGGATGATTTTGCCATCGAGACCAGCGATTCGTTTCTTAGTCTGTGGAAGGACATCAGCGGCAGCTTTTTTGCCGTGACCATCGCCATCGCCTCGATTTCACTGGTCGTCGGCGGGATCGTCATCATGAACATCATGCTCGTTTCGGTCACGGAAAGAACCCGCGAAATCGGCGTCCGCAAAGCGCTGGGCGCCCGCCGGGGCGACATCCTGCGCCAATTTCTCATCGAGTCCTCCACTATTTCCGTAATTGGCGGGGCTCTCGGGGTGTTCTTCGGCGTACTGGCGGCCAAGCTGGTCTCCTGGGTCTCGCCGCTTCCGAGCGCCGTACAACTCTGGTCGGTCCTGGGCGGGCTGGCGGTCGCGCTCAGCGTGGGGCTGTTTTTTGGAACCTATCCGGCGTCGAAGGCTGCCAAGCTCGACCCCGTGGAAGCGCTGCGATCGGAATAGGCAATCATCTTTATGGCTACCCTTGGAAAAACTCTGCCGCGGACCGCTGTCCTCCCGGTGCGTTCCCTGATTCGCAAGGAAGGCGCGCTAAAGCTTCGCGGCGAAGTGCTGCTGGCACTGGATACGCTGCGGAAAAATCCTCTGCGCTCGGCGCTGACCATTCTCGGCATCGTCATCGGTATCACCACGGTCATTACCGTCAGCGCGGTCATCAACGGATTGAACGAAAACGTGCTGGGCGGCATCCGCGAATTGGGATCGGACACCATTATCGCGTATCGCTTTCCATGGGCCTCGCTTTCGCGGCCTCCCAGCGAATGGTTCAACCGCAAAGAGTTGCAGGCGGAGTGGGCGGATGACATTGCCAAGCTGCCGCACGTGGCCGCCGCTTCTCCCTCCATGCGCATCTTTATGCCGCAATTCGGTTCGGGAACAGTGGACGTGCGCCGCGGCTCCTATCGCGCGAAAAACGTGATCCTCCAGGGGAACACTCCCTCCATCAGCAAGATCTTCGATTTGAAAGTGGCTTTCGGGCGTCCCTTCAATGACACGGATACCGAACATCACGCCCCGGTGGCGCTGCTGGGTTACGACACCACACGGATTCTTTTTCCCGAATCTCCGGCACGTTCGGTCGGAGAGGAAGTTACCGTTGACGGTCAACTCTTCACCGTCATCGGTTCGTTCGAAAAACGCAAACAGGGCATCTCCGGCGGTTCGAACCCGGAAGACAATATCGCCATCATGCCGGTGACCACGCTCCGCAAGCTGTACCCCAACAAAAAAGACTACGTGATTTTCGCCAAGGCCAAGGACCCCAGTAACGTCGGCGAAGCCGTCGAGGAGATCCGTGACATGCTGCGCCGCAAGCGGCGCCTTTCGAACGACAAGCCGGACGACTTCGCGCTCTTCACTTCGGACTATTTTCTCGATTTATGGAACAAGATCAGCGGCCTGATTTTCATCCTGATGTTCGCGGTCGCTTCGGTCGGGCTGATTGTCGGCGGCATCGGCGTGATGAACATCATGCTCGTAAGCGTCACCGAGCGCACCCGAGAGATCGGCGTCCGAAAGGCCATCGGCGCGAAGCGCGGCAACATCCTCGCGCAATTCTTGATCGAAGCAGTGACCCTGAGCGCCGTGGGGGGCGTCATCGGCGTGTTGTTTGGCTCCGGCCTGTCCCTGCTCATGCGCTATGGCCTCAAGATGCCCGCAGTCCTCTCCTTTTTCTGGATCTCGACCGCACTCATCCTATGCGCTCTGATCGGCATCGTCTTCGGGGTTTATCCCGCTTGGAAGGCCGCGCGCCTCGACCCCGTCGAAGCCCTGCGCTACGAATAGCCGCCCGGACTCCTGACTATTCCGCAAGTTGTTTGGCCAGCACCAAGGCCGTCTTGCCATAGTGCTCGCCTTCAAGAAATCGCACCTGGCAGCAGGAATCCGGTGGTCGAATTTCCAGCACTCTCACCGGAGTCCCGTCCGGCACCATGAGAAGCTTTTGTGACGCAATTAAAAGAGACAGCCCCACGTCGTCACTGGCCGCTTCCAATTTCTCTCGCTCCCGAGCAGCAGCTTCATCGACGGACACCAAAACGAAAGAGAGATTGCCATCAGCGCGGAGTCTGGTGAGCCGGCCTACCCCAGAAGCTGGCGCCGGAGTCTTGGCGGACACAGGCGGCGCTTGCTGCTCCAAGTGGCCGATGAACCGATAGCCGCGCTTCGGCAGGGTTTCGACGAAACGTGGCTTCTTGTTGTCGTCGCCTAAAGCCAGGCGCACCTTTTTGATGGCCGTGTTGAGGCTATGATCGAAATCCACAAACGTGTCTCCGGGCCAAAGCCGCTTTTCGAATTCCTTGCGGGTGACGACTTCGCCTGGCCGCTCCAGCAGCATGGCCAGCGCTTGAAACGGTAGAATCTGCAGTTTGATTTTGCGGCCTGCTTTGTGCAATTCTCCCGCCGAAAGATCCACCTCGAACACATCAAACCGCGCGACGCCCGAGGATCGGCCGGGAGAGGACATGGATTCGCTTCTGCCTCGTCGGATGACTATAACACTCCCGGGAAAAACCACCATGGCGGCAGTGCCTCTCGATTAAGTCCCGCGCTTTCTTGCTGTTTGCTGTTCATTTACAGTCGTTTTTCAGTTCATCCGCAGTGCATTGCGCTCCCTCCGGGAATGCGTAAAAGTGCACAGCATCGCATGACGCTTCAGGGGCGCCAGGAGCAAAAAAAAACAAACAGGCCGGCTCCCAACGCCCTGACCAAGACGAAAGAGGAGGTTCTTATGAAAAAGCGAGTTTTTGTGATGGCCAGCTTACTGGTGCTCTCCATCATGGTGGCGGCACAAGTTGTGCGGGCCGAAGAGTCCATGTTCGTGAACATTCCATTTGCATTTACAGCCGGCCAGGTGACGCTGCCGGCCGGCGAGTATCGCATCCAGAAATTTGACAGTAGTTCCGGGGTGCTCTTGATTAACTGCTTGGACCCGAGCACGCCGGTCATGGTGCTCACATTTGCAGCGCAGGCCAACGCGCCGCAATCCCAGTCGAAGCTGGTTTTCAACCGCTACGACCATCGCTATTTCCTCTCGCAGGTTTGGAGGGCGGGATCCATCCGTGGAAGACAACTCTCTAAATCGCCGCGAGAAAAAGAATTGGCGCAAGTGGCGCGCACCGAGACAAAAGGCGAAATTACGTTGGTTGCCCGCCTGGCCCCCCGCTAGGGCGTGATGTAGTCGCGGCTGCCATGGCAAACCAACGGAGCGGAAGCCGGAGCCCCCAGCTCCGGCTTCCTTTGTAGTTTCGAACCAATTTTTTCAGCACCGCTCCGCTGTTTCTTACCCTCCTGGAGCCGCAAGAGAAATACTCCTCCTACGAAAGAAGCCCACCCGCGAACGCCGCAGCGTGGTGTTCCACCACACTCCAAGCCGGCTCCACAACCTCATACTTCCTCCGCCTTGGTCCCCTGGATTCCTGCCATCATTCATGCCTCAGCGCCACCATCGGATCCACGCGCATGGCGCGCCAGGCCGGCACGCTGCACGCGACGACCGATACGCCTGCGAGCAGTGCGATCATGCCGAGATACGTGACCGGGTCGAGCCGCGACACCCCGAACAACATCGCCGCGATGGCCTGACTCCCTGCCACCGCTCCGACCAGCCCGATCGTGACTCCCAGCCCACTGAGCATCATCCCCTGACGAACTACCAGGGCGAGAATGCTTTCGCGCGATGCGCCGAGCGCCAATCGCACTCCGATCTCGCGCGTGCGCTCGGCCACGCTGCCGGAGAGCACGCCGTAGATGCCGGCAGCCGCGAGTACCAGTGCTGCGAGAGCGAACGCTTCGAACAGGATCAGCGCGAAGCGTCGCTGGGAAGCCGAGGCGGTGAGCAAGTCTTCCATGGTTGCAACACGCACGACCGGCTGGTCCTTGTCCACCGACCAGATGGCCTTCTGAACAGCGGACCCCAGTGCGGCTGCGTCGCCGCGCGTGCGAACCACCAGCCACTGTGTCCCGTCCGCCCACAGCCACTGCGCAGTGGTGACGTATACCGCATCCGATTGGCTTACCGCCAAGGACGTCTGTTTCACATCGCCCACCACGCCCACGATAATATCCCAGGGCCGGTTGGGGGGGCCGCCAAAGCGAACGCGCCGCCCAATGGGGTCTTGGCCGGGGTACTTGCGCTTTGCGAGCGATTCGTTTATCAGCACTGGCCTCACCGGCAGTCCAGCCGCATCCTGCGCGTTGAACAGGCGCCCGCGGCGGAGCGGAATGCCCATCGTTTCAAAGTAGCCGGGCGCCACTCCGTAGCGAAACGCATCCTCAACGTCTCTGCTCTTGTTGTCATTCTCGAACTGGACACCGTACACGTCAGCGTCGCCGCTCAGCGGCAATTGGGTGGTGAACGCCGCCGCCGACACTCCGGGCACGCTCTCGACCGCTTCAAGGGCCTGAGCGAAGAAACGATTGCAGGTGGCATCATCGTCGAATCGGCGCCCGTAGGTCTGCACTTGCATGGTGAGCAAGTGTGAGGCGTCGAATCCCGGAGCGACCGCAAACAGACGCTCCAGGCTCCGCAATAGCAAACCAGAACTCACCAGCAAAACGAGAGCGAGCGCGACTTCCACTACGACCAGCGCGCTGCGCGTGCGCCCGTGTCCGCCAACGCTGCGCTTCGAGCTTTCTTGTAGTCCCATTTGCGGTTCGTTGCGGGAGGCGCGTAGTGCGGGAATCAGTCCGACCACCAACCCGATCAGCGTGGTCATGCCCAGTCCGAAGGCGAACACCGGGCCATGAACACCGATTGCGCCGACACGCGGCAGCTCCGCTGGGCTGAGCGCCACCAGCGCGCGTACGCCTAGCTGCGCCACGGCCATGCCGGCAACACCGCCACTAGCGGCCAGGAGCAGGCTCTCTGTGAGCAGCTGGCGAATCAGCCGGCTGCGCCCTGCGCCGAGCGCAGTGCGCACGGCAAACTCGCCGCGCCGCCGCACACCTCGAGCCAGCAGCAAGTTGGTCACGTTTACGCACGCGATGACCAACACCAGCAGGACTGCCCCAACTACGGCGAGCAGTGCCGGTTTCACGCCGCGCGTCACATCGTCCTGCAGCGAATTCACGATGAACCCCTGCTTGTGGGATTCCCAAGGAGGCCTTGGAAATTCCTCGACTGGGGTACGCACGATTGCTTCGAGCTCTCGCCTGGCTTGATCGGTGGAGACGCCGGGCTGCAGCCGCCCCACCATCCGCAGGTGATTGCCCCACTCTCTGGTCAGGAAAGAAGTGATGTGTCCCGCATCGTACTGCAAGGGCGTCCAGAGCTCCGCAGACGGAACCAGAACGTTTTCGAACGAATTCGGCATCACCCCTATCACGGTATAGCTGGTGTCGTCGAGCGTGATTTGGCGCCCGATCATCGTGGGATCGCCGCCAAAGCGACGCCTCCACAATGCATCGCTGAGGATCACCACGTGTGGCCCGTTGAGTCGATCGTCGGAGGCCTCAAAGTCTCTTCCCAGAAACGGCGGCACACCTAGCACTCGGAAGTAGCCAGCGCTCACGAACTGCCCATCGAATCGTTCTGGTTCCCTCACACTGACCAGTGTCGGCTGCCATACCTTCATCACGGCGATCGCGTCGAAGGAACGGCTCCGCTCCGCCAGTTCGCGATACGTATGGAACGCAATATGGCTGCGCGAGCCGGCGGTCCCGAAATCCCAGATCATCATGATCCGGCTGGCGTGCGGGTACGGCAGCGGTTCGAACAAGATGGGGTTCACCGCGCTGAAGATCGCCGTCGTGGCGCCGATTCCGAGCGCCAGTGTGAGTACGGTGATCGCCGTGAAGCCCGGCGTACGCAGCATGTTGCCTGTGCCATAGCGCAAATCCTGGATCAGAGATTCCACAAGATTCACGCCTCTTGCCTCGCGGCACTCCTCTTTGGCCCGCTCCACTCCGCCAAACTGCAGCCGCGCCCGCCGCAAGGCTTCCCGAGAAGGCACGCCGCTCTGAATCAAGTCTTCCGCGTAAGCCTCCATGTGAAAGCGCAGCTCCGCATCCATCTGGCTTTCCATCCGCGAACGCCACAGCGTCGCGTTCCACCACGAACGAAGCCGGCTCCACAACCTCATACTTCCTCCGCCATGGTCCCCAGGATTTCCATCATTCATGCCTCAGTGCCACCATGGGATCCACGCGCATGGCCCGTCGCGCGGGGATGTAACATGCCGAGAGAGCGATCCCACCGAAGAGAAATGCGACGCTGGCAAAGGTGATTGTGTCGGTAGGCTGCACTTCAAATAGGAGACTGGACAGCACCCGCGAGAGCATCCAGGCGCACGCAAGTCCCAGCGCTGTGCCTGTGAAAGCGAGGCCTGCGCCCCAGCCAATGAGGAGTCGCATGACGTCGCGCTTCTGGGCTCCCAGCGCCAGGCGGATCCCGAGTTCCGCGGTCCTTTGGCGGACGGAATAGGCTAGCAGTGCGTATAGCCCCACCAGAGACAAGACCAGCGCGGCGCCGGAAAATACCGATAACAGCAGCGTCTGAAAGCGACGCTCCGCCGTGGCTTCGGCGACAAGCTGATCCATGGTTCGAATGTCAGCCACGGCCAGTGCGGGATCCAGCGTGTTCACTTCTCTCTGGACGGCGGCAGCAAGCAGTTCCGGGCTTTCGCTGGTTCGAAGGACGACCGAGGCGGCCGCTACGCTCGACTGCCAGAACGGCACGTACACTTGCAGTTGCGGCTTCTCTTCGAGGCTCGCATGGCGCACGTCAGTTACGACGCCCACGATGGTCCACCAAGTCGGTTTGGGGCTGCCATCCTTGAAATGGAGGCGCTTCCCCAAAATGGTCTTCCCCGGGAAATACTTCCTCGAAAAGTTCAGGCTAACGATGGCTACCAACGGCCGCCCGGCTGTATCGTCATCAGTGAAGGACCGTCCCTCATAGAGGCGCATCCCCAGGGCCGCAAAATAGCGAGGCGTAACCGACCTCGTTTGGAAGAAGACCTTTTCGTCAAACGGATAGTCTTCCACGGTTAGCCAGCTGAGGGTTTCTCCGTGCCCGAGAGGTAAGTTCGTCACTGCGCCGGCCGCCTGCACACCCGGAAGAGCACCGAGAGTGTCGACAAGCTTGCGGTAAAACGCAGTCTGCCGTTCGGAGGCCGTATATCTCGCGTCCAGGGAGAGATTCATGGTGACCGTCGAGTGCGGTTCGAAGCCTTTTTCCACGGACTGGACTCTCATCAAGCTACGAATCAGCAAGCCCGACCCGGTCAACAACACGACGGTCAGCGCCACTTCTGCAACGATTAGCCCCTGACGAAACCGGCCTGGTGTGCCTTTTACACTTCTGCTGCCCGATTGATTCAAGACCATAGAAGGATCGCCACGGGAAGCTGACACTGCCGGAAGCAATCCAAACAACAAACCCGTGACCATCGATACGCCCAAGGCGAAGAACAACACGCGGCCGTCCAGGGATGTCCCTTCGAGCCGTGGGATGTTCCCCGGATCAAGCCGCACAAGCAGCCGCGTCGAGGCCAACGCCAGGCCACACCCCAGCGCGCCACCGCCCACGGCCAAGAACAAGGACTCGGTAAGGAGTTGGCGTACTAAACGTGACCGCCCGGCACCGAGGGCGGCCCGCACTCCCATTTCGCGAATTCTCCCGGTGGCGCGAGCTATCTCTAGGCTTGCCACATTGGAGCAGGCAATGAGCAACAGCAAGGTCACGGCTCCCATCAGGAGCAGCAAGGCGTGGCGCGGCCCGGCAGTCCCGGAAGCGGTGAACGGCATGACCATCGCGCCAAATCCTCGATCGTTCACCGGACGGATCATGTCGATCTTGGCCATCAGCGCGCTCATCTCGGCCTGCGCCTGTTCTAGGGAGACTCCCTGACGCAACCGGCCAATGGCATCTCCGGCGCTGTCTTCTCGGTTAGCCTTTTGCTCCTCCGTCATGGCCCAAGGGATCCACACGTCGGTCACCTTAGCCGCATCCAGGGCGTCCGTGGCGTGCGGAAACCCAAAACCGGCAGGCATGACGCCAATAATTTGATACCGCCTGGCGTCCAGGAGGAGTGTCTTGCCCAATATGTGCGGTTCTGCTCCGAACCGGTCCCGCCACAACCGATCGCTGATGACCACGACCTGGTCCTGCCCTGGCTGATCGTCCCTGTTACTCACCGGCCGTCCCAGCTTTGGCGAGATTCCCATGGTCGGAAAAAAATCTCCGGTGACACGCGCGCCACCCCACACATCCGCGCGTCCTGCACTTACAACATTGAATCTAGCAACGCCAAACAGGGCCAGGGTTGCGAACGAGTGATTTTGTCTTTGTAGGTCGAAAAAGTCGGCCGTCATCGGCGTTAGGTATTCGATCGGCACCTCGAACCGCGGATTGGGGGACCACAGATAGACGAGACGTTCCGGCTCGTGGTAGGGCAGCGAACGTATCAACACGGCATTGATCAGGCTGAAAACGGACGTGCTCGCGCCGATGCCGAGCGCGAGTGTGAGGACCGCAGTAACCGTGAAGCCGGGGTTCTTGCCGAGTGTGCGAGCGCCATAGCGCAAATCCTGGATCAGAGATTCCACAAGATTCACGCCTCTTGCCTCGCGGCATTCTTCTTTGGCTCGCTCGATTCCGCCAAATTCCAGCCGCGCCCGCCGCATCGCTTCCTCGCAGGACACGCCCCTGTGAATCAAATCCTCCGCGTAAGCCTGCTGGTGAAAACGCAGCTCCCTATCCATCTCGCTCTCCATCCGGGGGCGCCGCAGGGTTGCGTTCCACCACGAACGAAGCCGGCTCCAGAGCCTCATACTTCCTCTGCTGTCGTAGGCAGGATTCCTTCGAGCACGTCACTTATTCCTTCGAAAGTAGGTCGTAAATCTCTTTCTCTAGAGTTTCCTTACCCCTGCATTCATGGTCCGTGGTGGTCCGGAAAGGACCACCACTTATTCGCACCGCAACGCGACTATCGGATCGACACGCATGGCCCGACGTGCCGGAATGTAACTGGCCAGCGCCGCCACTGCCAAAGAAAGGATCGCACCAACCAAATAGGGCGCATAGCTGGTGGGCTTGACTTGATACAGCAGGGTCGTCAGAAACCGAGACAGGCCCAGTGCTGTCGCCGTACCGATCAGCACGCCTGCGAGTGCCCAACCAAGGCCTTGGGCCACCACCAGCTTCAACAGTTGTCGCGGGTGCGCTCCCATGGCAATACGAACACCTATTTCGTGCGTCCGTTGGGTGACGTACAAATTTAAGACGCCGTACATTCCAACGGAAGCCAGCGCAAGCGCTATACCCGCAAAGAGTCCAACGAGTAAGGCGTCAAAACTCTGTCCAGCGACGGAGCCCGCGATCACGTCGGTCATGGAATGAATCGCGGTGATAGGTTGCTCGGGGTTCACGTCCACAACCGCCTGACGCAGCGCCGCAGCAATATCGGTTGAGCTGCTGGTGCGAACTACCCAATCGGTCGTGCCACCAAGCATTACGCGATTTTGTGCGGCGGGAATATAGACCATTGGCGGAGCGGGCCGGACTAGGACCCTGCCCTTCACGTCCGCGACGACACCAACGACCTCTCGGGGCGGTTCCAGATGATTAAGCAAATTGTGGCCTCGGAAGCTCCCGATCACGATACGCTCGCCGATTGGATTGCCGCCATTCCACCATCGCCGTGCCAGCGCTTCGTTGATTACCGCCACGGGCGAAGTGCCGGTCGTGTCGTTTTCCAAAATCCCTCGGCCCCGCAACACCGGAATCCGCATGGTAGCGAAGTAGCCGGTACTAACAGCTCGCACTTCCGTTCCGCCGAAGCTGTGCTCGGCGTCGTTATTGCCCAGCAACTGAGCGGGAAGGTTTGCTTGGCCAGTCAGCGGAGCGACAGTCACGACGGCTGCGGAATTGACGCCTGGCAGACTCTGGATTCTCGGCAACAATTGCTGCTCAAAGTTCCATACCTGGTCGGCGGTAAGATTCCTGGCCCGGCCAATCGGAGTCGTCATGGTCACCAGATTCCGCGGATCGAATCCCAGTTTTTCCTGATGCAAACGGTAGAGACTCTCACCAAATAACGCCGCTCCCACGAGCAGTGCGAGCGACAGCGCCACTTCGCAAGTCACCAGTAGGTTGCGAAGCCGACTATGGGTCGGGCCCGTTCCCGTCTGGCTTCCGCCTTCTTTCAGCGTGACGTTCAAATTGCCGCGCGTTGTTTGCCAGAAAGAGGCGAGGCCAAAGGCTACTGTCGTCAGAAGCACGATTCCGGACGTGAACAGCAAGACCTTGCCGTCGAGGCGGATCAAACCGCCCGAAGGAAGGTTGAAAGGGATGGCAGAAACCAGTGTGCCCAGAGCCCCATAGGCCGCCAGGAGGCCGGCGCCCGCGCCGATCAAGGCGACCAAGAAGCTTTCGGTAAGGAGCTGGCGCAGCAGACGTCCAGGCCGCGCGCCGATAGCCAGTCTGATGGACATCTCGCGCTGGCGCGAGCTAACACGGGCAAGCATGAGGCTGGCCACATTCACACAAGCAATGAGAAGGAGAAGTCCGACTGCGCCGAAAAGCACGATCAGGCTCGAACGAGAATCGCCGGCGAGCCAGCGATGGTAGTCGCCCACAAACAGACGGCTATCTTTCGCTGGAAACTGCCCGAAGATGATCTTCAGGTCTGTCTGCGCCTGAGCAATGCTGATGCCAGGCTTCAGGCGCGCGATCATGCGCGTGTTCGTTCCTTGGTCGCCGAGCGAGTTACCCAAGTGTAGCGGGATGAAAACATCCGTGGGTTGCTCGACAAACGTGAACTCGCGCGGCGTCACGCCGACAATAGTGTATGCACCATCGTCCAGATACAGCTGCGCGCCGATGACTTCTGGATTCGCGCCGAAAGTGCGCCGCCAAAGCGCATCGCTCAGTACCACGGAAGGAAGCGCACCGGGCTGCGTTTCTTCACGTCGAAATCCTCGGCCAAGCTCGGGAGGCACGCCCACAACCCGGAAGAAGTCATCCGTCACCCACAGTGAAGTCACCCAGTCCACACGGCCATGCTGCTTGAGTTCCAATGCTGGGCCCCCTTGAAATCCGGCAACCGAGTCAAATATGGCCTCGCCGTGGTCGCGGCAAAAAATGAATTGCGGTACCGTGACCGAGCCATTTGGCTCACCGTTATCCAAGCTCGCCCCCAGCTGCACGATCTTCTCCGGATTTGGAAAGGGCAGTGGTCGCAGCAGTACAGCATTTACGACGCTGAAGATGGCCGTGTTTGCACCGATGCCGAGGGCCAGAGTTAGGCCCACAACTGCTGTGAAGCCCGGGCTTTTGCCCAGCATGCGGGCACCGTACCGTAAGTCTTGGATCAGAGTTTCGACGAAACTGACACCGCGCGCTTCCCGGCACTCCTCCTTGGCTCGATCGATTCCGCCGAACTCCAGCCGCGCCTGGCGCATGGCGTCCTCGCGGGGCACCCCCCTCTCGATCAAGTCTTCCGCGTACGCCTCCAAGTGGAAGCGCAGCTCTCGATCCATTTCGTTCTCCAGGCGAGAGCGCTGCAGGATGGCCTGCAGCCAGGACAGAAGGCGGCTCCAGTAGGTCATACTTCCTCGTGTGTCGTAGCCATTATTCCCCAGATGACGTCGGAGGCGATTCCACTTTTCCGCCTCGGTTTGGAAGCGGCGTTTCCCCGCCGTCGTGAGCCAGTAATCCTGTTGGTTCTCCGACTCTCCCCAGGGGCTCGAAATCCGCAGGTGCTCCAGGCGGTACGGCGCCGGGGAATTTCCAGGCGGTCTTTTGAAATTTGCCGGATGGGCAACAGAACGCCGTAGCCGTCGAGCGAGCCGAGCGAAACCGTCTTGAGGATAGGCATGTCCAGCGCTCCTTCGAGTTGCTGGTCCACGGGAGCGCGTTCTCCTAGAGCGACTAGGAATATATACTCCGGAGTCTCCTAGACTGTCAAGGAGAAGCAAATCTTTATGCCGGTGACATTTCGCTTGGGGCTCTTCGTTTTTCCAGCGCCCGCCTCCCCGCACCCCTCCCGACTTTACGCTGCCCCCCGACGCTCACCCTAAACCCCGCTTGTCAGCGCGGACCGTCCTGCATAAACTCCTCCCCAAGTGCGCCATCTGGCGAAAGTGACATGAGCGAAGACGACTTCCAACCCAGCGGGGATCGCTTCCCCCTGACGCGCCGGTCGGTGATCGAGAGGGCCCACAGCATCGATGCCGAGGAACGAGCGGGCGCGCTGGAGGCGCTGTGCGTGGCCTACTGGAAGCCCGTCTATAAATACGTGCGATGGCGATGGAACCGGCCGGCCCACGATGCGCAGGATCTCACCCAGGGATTTTTTGCCGGACTGCTGGAACGGGGGCTGCTCGACAAATTTGATTCGAAGAAGAGCCGGCTGCGAACCTATTTGCGCGTTTGCGTCGACAGCTTTGTCATGAATGAAGACAAAGCCGAGCGGCGGCAGAAACGCGGCGGAGCGGTACTGCACGTGGCGCTCGATTTTGCCGGCGCGGAAGAGGAACTTGGCGCCACGGTGATGGATGCCGCTCGGATTCCTTCGCCCGAATCACTCGAGCAGTTTTTCGAAAAAGAGTGGGTGCGAAGTCTTTTCGCGCTGGCGGTGGAGGACTTGCGCGCATTCTGTGCCTCGCGCGAGCGCGAGCGCACTTTTCATCTGTTCGAAGCGTACGACCTGGAAGGAAATGAGACCATTTCCTACCAGCAAATGGCAAGAGAATATGGACTTTCCGTCGTGGAGGTGACCAACGCACTGGCATGGGCGCGCCGTGAATTTCGAAGAATCGCGCTGGAGCGGTTGCGCGTACTCTCGAGCAGTGAGGAAGAATTTCAGCGCGAAGCGCGCGCCGCCTTTGGCTGGGTGGCAAAATGAACTTTCTTTCCGACCAGGCCCTGAAAAGATTGCGCGACGGCGCGGAGATGCCGGATCTCGCCGGCACGCGCTACCGTATGCTGGAGCGCATTGCGCGCGGCGGTATGGGAGTGGTGTACACCGCAGAAGATGAGAATCTAGGGCGACGGGTGGCGCTGAAGGTTCTCGATGTTCCGGGAACGGACGGCGATCTCCGAAACCGGCTGATCCGCGAAGCGCGCGTGCTGGCGGCTCTCGAGCATCCCGGCATTGTGCCCGTGCACGACGTGGGAACACTTGGTGATGGGCGTGTGTTCTACACCATGAAATTCGTGGAGGGAAATCGGCTCGACAAGTTTATTGAGTCGGTCGCATCGGTGCCGGACCGCCTGCGAATTTTTCTCCGCATTTGCGATGCCGTGGCCTTCGCGCATGCTCGCGGCGTGCTGCACCGCGATCTCAAGCCCGCCAACATCATGGTCGGCCCGTTTGGCGAGGTCTTGGTGATGGATTGGGGCCTGGCAAAAATTCTGCGCGGAGAAGTTTCAAGCACTATGCTCGCTGCCGATCCGGAAGCCACGGTTTTCGACAAGCCCAAGCAAGCAAATATCGCCAGTGCTGCCACGGAGGCTTCGGTGGTAACTGGACATGGCACGGTGATGGGTACGCCCGGCTACATGTCGCCGGAACAGGCGCGCGGTGACGTGGAACACCTGGATACGCGCAGCGATATTTATTCGCTCGGTGCATTGTTGCGATTCTTACTCACCGGCCAACCGGAAGGAGCATCCACCCCAGGTGGGCCCCGACTGGATAAATCGCTGGCGGCCATTTGCGCCAAAGCGACCGAGGCGGCTCCGGCGGAGCGCTATCCGGACGTTCAGGAGATGGCACTGGATGTTTCAAGATACCTGGACGGGCTAGCCGTCGGTGCCCATCGGGAGAGCCTTTTCGAGAAGGCCGGGCGCTTTTACCGGCGCTACCGGTTCTTTATCTTGCTGATTGCGGCGTACTTGGCGATGAGGGTCTTGATTTTGCTCTTTATGCACAGATAGGCCTAAAGGAATTCAGGGATTCGTTGTAAGGAACACTACAGAGACAGATCGCGACGGAGGGATGTGATGAACAAAGTGCTGCTGGGGCTGCTGCTGGGGGCCGTGCTGGGGGCGGTTGACGGCGGGACGGCGTGGTTCACGCCCGCTGTGCGAGCGCAATTGGCGGGAATCATCTTCGGCTCTACGATCAAGGGACTGATCGCCGGGGTAGCCGCCGGCATTTTCGCGCGCAAGGTGAATTCCGTGCCCCTGGGGATTCTGTTCGGTCTGGCGGTGGGATTTGTGCTCGCCTTTATCGTTGCGTATCTTCAACATGGCTACTATTTCGAGATCATTTTGCCGGGCAGCATTGTCGGATTGATTGTAGGTTACGCCACGCAGCGGTACGGTGCGGCGCCGACTCCGGTGGCAAGTCGTTAGACCAGGTAGGAGAACAATTCAAGAGCTTCGTTCGATCAATTTAGGAGGAGAAGCATGTCTCGAGTCATCCATTTTGAAATACCCACAAGTGATCCGGAACGCGCCGCCAATTTTTACCGCAAGGCCTTCGGTTGGAAGATTGAAAAATGGCCGGGGCCGATGGAGTATTGGCTGGTGACCACCGGGCCCGAGGGAACACCCGGAATCAACGGCGGCCTCATGAAAAATACCGATGTAAAGACGACTACCAACACCATCGGCGTGGATTCTGTCGACACGGCCATCGAGGCAGCGAAGCACGCTGGTGGAAAACTGGTGATGCCCAAGACTCCCATTCCCGGCGTCGGATATTTTGCCTATTGCGAAGACACAGAAGGAAACCTCTTTGGCGTGATGCAGGCCGACAAGAACGCCAAGTGAGGCCATGACGGACTAGGAGGGAACCATGAGTCTCGCGAAACCAGTGCTGGGACTCGCGGTGGGAGGAATGCTGGGGCTTCTGGATGGCTTGAGCGGGTTTTTCGAGCCCGCACTTGCCCCCGTCATGGGCAGCGTGATCACCTTCTCGTTGTTGAAGGGATTGGTCGCGGGAGTGGCAACCGGATATGTTTCCGAGCGAGTCCATTCCATGCTGCTGGGAATGTTAGCGGGAATCGCGATTGCGGCGCTATTGAGTCTCCTCGTGATTCTGCGAGCGGGTATGGCATTGTTTTGGGACATTATGATTCCGGGAATGCTTCTCGGCGCGATTGTGGGATTCGCAACGCAACGATTTGGGAGGGCCGCTCGGACGGCAGCGGCGGCGCGCTAGGCTTCGGATTTCGCGTGGTCCATTTTCGAGAGGAATAATACTTGAGAGGAGATGATCGATGAGAGGCTGGACGAAAGTTTTGAGCGTCGTGGTGTTGGGCATAGCAGTCATGCCGGTGCCAAATCCTGCGGCCGGCAGCGGGACAGAAGCGTTCGAGAAACTGAAATCGCTCGTGGGAAACTGGGAGACCGACAAGACGAACATGAACAAGGCCACCCTGGACCTGGAGTTGACCTCCGGGGGCACGGCGGTCCTCGAGAAGTTCCACATGGTGGAGAATGGCAAGCCGGTGGAGATGACCACGCTGTATTACCTGGACGGCGACCAAATCAAGCTGACGCACTATTGCATGGCCGGAAATCAGCCGACCATGCGCGGCTCTTACGCGCCGGAAACCAAGACGATCACCTTTGACCTGGTGAGCATCTCGAACCTGAAGAATCCCGGTGATGGGCACATGCATCACGCGGTGTACACGTTTATCGACAACGATCATTTCAAGACCACCTGGACCTTCCAGAAAGAACAGAAGGACGCCTTCACGGAAGAGGTGACTTACGTCCGCCGAAAATAGTGCGCTATAATGCGCAAGACGAAATTCCATAAATCTCCTGGAAGGTATGAATGAAAAACATCTTTCTCGCCATGGCTTTGTTTTTGGCGGCCGTCCCCACCCAAACGCTGACGCAAGAAGAGCGGGATCGGGCCGTAGCCGAACTGGAAGGCTCCAAGAAAGCTTTTCTGGACGCCACCAAAGGCCTATCCCCGGCGCAGTCGAACTTTAAAGCTGCTCCGGACCGCTGGTCGGTGGCGGAGTGCTCCGAGCACATCGCACTGGCGGAAGGATTCATCTTCGGCCTGGTCAGTGAAAAGATCATGAAAACTCCGGCGAATCCAGAGAAGCGTGAAGCCGCCAAGGGCAAGGACGAGCTGATTGTGAAGATTCTCCAGGACCGGAGCCACAAGGCCACCGCGCCGGAACCCCTCGACCCCGCCAAGCAGGCGGCCATGACGCTGCCGGAATCGATCAAACTTTTTCAAGACAAGCGGGCGGGTACCATCGAATACGTCAAGACCACGCAGGAAGACTTGCGCGATCATCTCTTCGACCACCCCGTTCCTGCGATTGGCACGCTGGATGGCTATCAATGGATCCTTCTGATTTCCGGCCATACACGGAGACATACCGCGCAGATTCTGGAAGTAAAAGCCGACGCGAATTTCCCGCCGATGTAGCGAACCGCGGCCGGCACAGGCCTGTCGAGCAGGCATCTGGAGAAATGTATAGAGGGGACGGACGAGATGGTTCGCCCCTCTTTTTGTTTGTGACGCGTGTAAAATGACGCGCATCGAAGGGTTGTGGCGAAAGATTCTGGCGGCCGGAGCGAGGCGATGAGCTTTGCGGCGTTTGCCGGGCACAAGTATTTGAATCTCGAGACCTTCAAGAAAAGTGGCCATGGTGTGAAGACCCCAGTGTGGTTTGCCGCCGATCCCGCCAGCGATCTGGCCAGCGATGCGGCGCGAGTGTACGCGTACACGACCGGAGACTCCGGAAAGGTGAAGCGCATTCGGAACAACGGAAGCGTGCGGATCGCGCCGTGCGACATGCGCGGTAACTTGTTGGGAGAGTGGGTGGATGCGCGGGCGGAAATCGTGACGGGCCGAGAGGCCGCCTATGCAGACCGCCTGCTGAACAAGAAATATGTGCCGTGGAAGCAGCTGTTGAATTTCTTCGCGTCGTTTCGGCGCCGTGGGCGCATCGGCTTTGTGATTCGGCCGGCGGGAATTGAAGCCGGCAAAAAGAGTCAATAGTTCAGTTTGAGGGAGAACTGGATCTGACGTGATGGGCCCGCGGTTTTGCTGATGACCCCGAAGCCGCTGCCACGGACGATGTTGGAGGGCAAGCCGAAGTTGACTTCGTTGAAGATATTAAAGAACTCCGCGCGAATCTGAAGGATCGCGAGTTCTCCATTTCCGCGATGACCGAAAGCGGTGTCCTTGATCAGGGCTAGGTCAAAATCGCGAAAGCCGGGGGCGCGAAATGCGCCACGGCCCAGGGTGCCGAAGCGGCCATGGTTGGGACCGGTGCCACCGGGAATATGGATGGGGATTTCGAACCATGAGCTGTTCGCCGCGCCCATGCCGAAGTAGTCCTCGCGCACGGTGCGGTTAGTGGAAAAATTCGGCTTGGCGAGAAGGTCGGGCCGATCGGTACCGCCGGCTCCAGCGCCAGTTTGTTGCACGCCGGAATAAACGGTGAATGGCGGCCCGGTCGTCAAGGTGGTAATGTCCAGGAGCTGCCAGCCCTTGGTGAGTTTCCTGCCCAACGGCTGGAGGAAACGAAGGCGATCCAAGGCCAAGGACTGAATCAGGTTTAGCGTAAAAACGTGAGTCACATCGAAGGTGGAAGGACCCCGGTCGGCTTGCGGACGATAGGGATCCTGAGGCAAGGTCTGCAAAATCACACCGCCATTGGCGGTTATCCCGCCAGGCACGGCGCTGGTATCATCCATGCTCTTTGAAAACGTGTAGCTGGCCTGGAAACTGAGGCCCATGCGGACGGTGTTTTGGCTGACGCTGGTCTGCAGCGCGTGATAGCTGGAATGTGAGCCGGTGGTCATGACAAGTTCGGGGCCAAATCCGCCGATGGCCTGGCCCGTCGAGTTGAATTGGGTATAAGGCGCAAAAGCTGGGTCCGCACCCCCGTAACTGTTCGGCGAGAGGACGCTGGCAAGATGGATTCCCACGGTGCCGACGTAGGAGGCGCTGAACTTCACCGATGCAATTTCCTGATCGATGCCCAAGATGTCCGTGGCGATATAACCGTTGCGGAAATGGGGATCGAAGCTGATGCCCGAGAATAATTGAACCTGATGGCCGGGAGTGAGCGCAGCCAAATCGTTCTGGAATCGCTGCACGTCCATCGGAGTGTTGGGAGCAACGTTGCTGCTGCTTCCGGAAGAGAAAAGGAGCTGCCCCTGGGTGGTGTAGACGCTAGGAAGAGCGAGGGGCACGACGGAATCCTGAAAGTTCAGCGGGAAGCCGGCGAGAGCGGTCACCAATGGTTGAAAAATGAAGGGAAATGCGCCGGTGACATAATTCTCCAGCCACAGGTTGGGAAGAATGGTCGTGATGGTGCCGCCGGCGTGCAAGGTGGTGTGCTTGGTTAGGCCGTAGTCCACCGAGAGGCGCGGGCCCCATCCGTTCCAGTCCATGGCGTAGGGCGGTTGCGGATTGTATAGGTAGATTTGTCTTGTGCCGGGAGCAAGGAAGCCTGCGGGCTGGCCGCTTGGTCCAATCGGAATTGGCAGTGAAGTGCGATGCTTTGCTTCATGGATCCGGCTGTTCACTTCGTAGCGCAGTCCATAGCTGACGCTCAATCGGGCGGTGGCTTTCCAGGAGTCCTGAACGTAGAAATTGTAGGCTTCGCGGCGCACCGCGGCTTCATCGAACTTGTCTCCCTGGGGCGTCAGGCTGGCGGCCGCGGTCACGGTATAGGAATAGGGTGTCGCGGTGAGAAGGCCGGTGAGAGAATCCGGGAGCGGATCTCCTCTATGGATATCATGCTGGCCGCTGGCGGAAGGAATCATGACGGGAGAATAAGCAGTACCCCCTCCGAAGGTGTACAGCCCGTTGGGATTCGTTCCAAAAATCGTGGAATCGCGGTTGAATCGCAGTTCCGCACCCCATTTGAAGGAATGCGAGCCTCGCCGATAGACCAGGTCGTGTTTGAACTGGTAGACATTCCCATAGGAACCGAAGATGGATCCGTCGGCAGAATTGAAGCCTTGAAAAAGACCATCACCGAAGGCCATGGCCGGCTGGGTATGGTTGCTGGTGATGAAAACAGGCGTGCTGCGAATATAGCCCAGAGTCGTTTGATAGCTGAAGTGCGGAGTGGGGGCGCGCGAATATTTTACCGCGGCATTGCGCTGATGATCGAAGAATTTCACCCCAAAATCAGGATCAATCGCGGTCTGATCGGGGTTCGTGGTTGGCCCGGTGACCTGATTGCGGCTGAAGCGCAGAAACAAGGTGGCTTTATCCGAAAGTCGATGATCGAGCCGGAGCGAAGCCTGATCCGTATTGGTGACCACTTTGGAAGATGTGGCATAGGTGCGCGCGCCGTAAGCGCCGTGAGGATCGTTCGGCAAAGGATACCGGGCGACCAACGGCGCGATGCTGCTGTTCACTGGAATGACCAGTGTATCGCCGGGAAAAGTGGCGGTATCGATTCCCTGTCGCTCTAAAACAGTCGGCACGGGAAATACCTGTGTGGTCCCGAGAACTTGCCGGAAGCCCTGATACTCCGCGAAATAAAATGTCTTGCCGCGGCCATCGTAAATTCGCGGAAGGACGATCGGGCCGCCGTTGGTCACGCCGAATTCATTGCGGGCAAACGGAGGGAGACGCCGAGTGTCTACATCGCTCTGGCGGTCAAAGAAATTTCGCGCGTCGAAGGAGGCATTGCGAACAAATTCGAACAAGCTCCCATGCACCTGATCGCTGCCGGACTTGGTGACCACGTTGGTGAATCCGGAAGCGCCGTGACCGGTGTCCGCAGGCATGACGCCCGAGCTGGATTGCACTTCCTGGATGGCATCGACGTTGAAGTTGGAGAAGGTGGCGCCGCCGAGTTCGGGGTCGGTGGTGTCCGCTCCGTCGATGGCAAAGACGGCGGCGGAGCCGCGCTGGCCGTTGACGGCAAATTGTTGAGTGAAATTGGCGGCGCCGTTGGTGTCCGTCATGGTGCCGGCAGCCAGGAGCAGGAGCTTGCTAAAGTCGCGTTCATTCAACGGCAGGCTGGACACTTCTCCGGTTGAGAGTCGCTCGCCGCCGCTGGCCCGGGGAGCAGCGGCATCCGCAGCGACGATGATAGAAAGCTCCTGCCCCTGGGGCGAGAGTCGAAGACCGGACCACAGCGCCCGGCCGTCTTTGATGATCACGGGAGCCGCTGCCGTCCAGATTTTGCCCGCTACGCTTACCGTGAGGGCATAGTCGCCCGCCGCGACGGCGGTGAATACGAACTGGCCGGTTGTCGAGGTTGTGGCCGAATACGCGCGGTGGCGGTTCGCCGCCAAGAGCTTGATGGTGGCCAGGTCCACGGGATTTCCCGCCGAGTCGCGGAGGACACCACTCCAGGAAGCCGCAGAACAGTGGAGAGAAGGAAATAAGACCAGTCCGCTGACCAGGATAAAGGCTCGAGCAAATGGACCATCCCAACAGAGCATAGCGAGACATTATACGCGGGTTGATTTTGACCGACGACAGCTGCTGTAGGTGGTCGCGAGATTTTGATGTGCTCAGCGCGCGGTGACGGCAGATTGGGCCGCAGAGGCGAGGGCCCGCAAAGATTCTGTATAGGGGGCGCGGGCGACGCCGCGTTCGGTGAAGACGGCGGCGATATAGCGGGCGGGCGTGACGTCGAAGGCGGGATGCGCCGCGTGGACGTCGGGGGCGATGCGCACGCCTTGGAAATGAGTGACTTCGGCGACGGAACGCTCTTCGATGGGGATGCCATGGCCATCGAGGATGGAAAGATCGAAGGTGGAGACCGGGGCGGCGATGTAGAAAGGCACGTGGTTCTCTTTCGCGAGCACGGCGATCTGGTAGGTGCCAATCTTGTTGGCGGTGTCGCCGTTGGCGGCAATGCGGTCGGCGCCGGTGACCACGGCGCCAACTTTTCCGGTCTTCAGGAAATGGCCCACCATGTTGTCGGTGATGAGCGTGAGCGGGATGCCGCCTTTTTGGAGCTCCCAGGCAGTTAGGCGCGCACCTTGGAGATAGGGACGCGTTTCAGGAACGAGGACGTGGAGCTTTCGCCCCTGTTCGAACGCCACGCGGATGACACCGAGAGCTGTGCCGATGCCGCCGGTGGCCAGTGCTCCGGCGTTGCATTGCGTCATGACCTGGCCCTCGCGGGGCATGAATTCCGCGCCAAAGCGGCCGATGGCTTCGTCGGTAGCTTTTTTCTCAAGATGGATTTGCTGGGCTTCTTCGACCATGGCCTGCTTGACCTTGGCGAGGTCGGAAGTAAGCGCAGTGAGTTCGGCGAAGCGGCACTTCATGCGCTCAAGAGCCCAGAAAAGATCTACGGCGGTCGGGCGAGTTTTTGCGAGCGTGTCGCAGATTTCCGCGAATTCAGCACTGAGAGCTTCGACGGACGTCGCGGAAGAATGTAGAACGCCGAGGGCGGCGCCCATCGCGGCGGCCACGCCGATGGCCGGAGCGCCACGGATGACCATTTCGCGGATGGCTTTGGCGACTTCGCGGTAATCGGTGTAAATGTAGGAGATTTCCTCGCCGGGAAGGCGCCGCTGGTCGAGCATGGTGACGCTGCCATCGGTCCATATGATGGGTTGGGCTACGTACATTTCCTCGATCGTCCTCGCCATCTACCATTCTAAAGAAATACGCCTCGAGAGAGAAATGGATCCGCCAAGCTAGCAAGGAGCGATTTTCCTGGCGGAATTGAACGGATGTAGCCGTGGATTGTCACGGATGGCGAATTCGCGCATGCCATCGTCGAAGTTTTCCCGTGGGATAGACGATGAGTTGAGAAAATCATCCAGCGGTCCGGTTGGTACCGCAAACTCCAAACACCTCACAATCGTGACGGCTGGGTAGAGAAGGGCAAGGTCCTCAGCATAGCCAACCTAGGGTTGCGGGGGCAGGTGCGTGAATCCGCGGGTGGCAATGATGGAGGTGATGGCGATCATGGAATTGTAGCCCAGGTGAAGCAGGAAACTGGCGAGCACCGTTCCTGTCCAGGCGCGCGCGAAAGTGAAAATGACGCCAACGAGAGTCAGCAGGCTGACCAGGCCCCAGGTCCAGCCCAGTTGCGCGCCGTGCATGAGGCCAAACAAGATTCCGGTGATGAAAATTCCGACCAAGGTGCCGAAGCGCGTGGCGCGAAGCGGGTCGGCGCCGGCGTTTTGGGCAAAGCCGGAAAATTTGCTGGCAAAGAGCGGATAAAGATAACCGCGGAAAACAGTTTCTTCGACCAGCGGAGCCACGAAGACGGCCATGCCCATGAGCAACATGGCGCCGCTACGGCTCTTGAAGAGTTCCTGAATGGGCAGGTGATCCACGTTTTTGACGCGCGAGCTGGCGATGGCCACGAAAATGGCCAGGCCGCAGCCGGAGAAGAAATACATCCACGGGCTGCCTTTGCCCATGGCGGGATCAGCGCTGAGCTTTTTCCAGCCGAGAGAGCGCCAAAAGGGCAAGCCACGCAAGACCGCCAGAGTCATATAGAGAAAAAGAAAGAGCAAGGCGTACCACAAAACGTTGGTGCCGACCAGGAATTGCGGCTTGGATTCGATCATCTGCTGCAGTTGCTTCTGCGTGAGATGTGCGTTGGCCGAAAGCAGCAGAACGGCGCCGATTTGCACGATGAGCAGGCTGCCAAAGCCGAAAACCAAGAAGACCACGAGATGGGTCCAGGACCAGGAAATGCGCAGATCCTCGGGCAGAAGAGAGGATGCTTTGAACGGAGGCGTGGCCGCCGCATAGGAGATAGGATCGCCGCTGAGCGGTGGAGGGAGCGGCTCGGCGGAGAACGACCGAGGCGCATCGCTGTCCAAGAGTTGCGAGTCGAGATTTGGCTCGGACGGCTTCAGTGGATTGTCGTCGACCAGGCTCATCGGCGTGTCTTGGGCCAGCCGGCCGCCAACGCGGCGGCCACCAGCGGCAAGAGCAGCTCGTGGTGGCCGGTGATGGCGTAGCCGTGCGATGCGGATCCGCTCCGGTTGCGGCCGAACGCGGTGGGACGCTTTACTACATTCTGCAACGGACGGTAATGCTGGATAAAGTCGAAGTTTGCTGTGGTGATGGGGCGGAGCCGGACGCCCAGGTTGCGGACCACGGAAACGGCCTTGAGAAATACTTCGGGCAGCAGGACGGCGGAGCCCCAATTGAGATAGACGCCGCCGGGATGCATCCGCTCGACCAGCGAGCAGAAGAGGCGGAAATCGTGATGCGCGGCATCGCCCAGGGCCGCACCGTTGGCGGCGGGATGCATGTGGGTGATGTCGGTGCCGATGGCCAGATGGATGGTGACGGGAATGCGGTGCTTGTACGCAGCCACGAGGACGCTGGAATCTGCGTGTCTGACTTCGATGATGCCGCTAGAGAGAAATTGCCCGGCGGCTTCGCCATAGCCGATGCGGATGCGGTGGGAAAGTTTGGCGAATTCGTTGATGTATTGGCCGGTTTCGGCGGCCATTCCGAATTGGCCCTCGCCCAGGCCGGCTTCGACGTCTTCGGAGGTGTTGCCGGCGAGGGCGATTTCGAAATCGTGGATCAGAGCGGCGCCGTTCATGGCGATCCCGGAGACGAAACCGCGTTCGATCAGATCGATCAGGACGGGACCGAGGCCGACTTTAATGACGTGTCCACCGAGGCCCCAGAGAATGGCTTGGCGCTGTTTGCGCGCGCTGTGGATGGCGCCGAGCAGGTGGCGGAGATCCTCGGCGGCAAGGATGTGGGGGAGAGAATCGAGAAATCTTGTGAGCAAGGTGTTCGCGGCGGCAGGCTTGGCAAAATCGCGGACGCTGACTTTGCTCTTGCGGGATGAAAGAGAATAGGTATGGACACCACCGAGGGTAATTGGATGGATGGAATAGACGCTCATGGTGAGGACTTCACTCTATGGAGAAGCGCCGCTTACTGCAAGAAGAAGATACCGAGTTTCCAGATCTGAACCGGGAGGAAAAATAAGCGAAAACCGGTGCCAGCGCTTCGCGGGTCATTTGCTGTGGCCATTGGGGAAGTTACCGCTGGCATGGCCGTTGAGGGGGAGGACGCGGGCGAGGGCCTGGCCAGTGTAGGATTTTTTGGCCCGCGCGACGAGTTCGGGCGGGCCCTGGGCGACGATGCGGCCGCCGCCCTCGCCGCCTTCCGGGCCGAGGTCGATGATCCAGTCGGCTTGTTTGATGACGTCGAGATGGTGCTCGATGATGAGCACGGTGTTGCCAAGATCGACCAGGCGCTGGAGAACGTCGAGGAGTTTACGAACGTCGTCGAAGTGCAGGCCAGTTGTCGGTTCATCCAGAATGTAGAGCGTGCGCCCGGTCTGTCGCTTGGAAAGCTCACGGGCCAGTTTGATGCGCTGGGCTTCGCCACCGGAGAGCGTCGTGGCGGATTGGCCGAGGGTAACGTAGCCCAGGCCGACCTCGACGAGCGTCGCGAGTTTCTGCTGAATCTGGGGAATGTTTTCTAGCAGCTTCAGCGCGTCGGAAGAGGGGAGATTGAGGACATCGCTGATGGCGTGGCCTTTGTAGCGGACGGCGAGCGTCTCGGAATTGTAGCGGCGCCCGCGGCAGACCTCGCACATAACATAAACGTCCGGAAGAAAATTCATTTCGATGCGGCGGAGGCCGTCGCCCTGGCAGGCTTCGCAGCGGCCGCCCTTCACATTGAAGCTGAAGCGACCGGGGCGGTAGCCGCGTTCCCGAGATTCCGGCAGCATGGCAAAGAGGTCGCGGATCGGCGCGAAAACGCCGGTGTAGGTGGCGGGATTCGAGCGCGGTGTGCGGCCGATGGGGGCTTGATCGATTTCGATGACTTTGTCGATGTGTTCGGCGCCGATAATCTCGCGGTGCGCGGCGGGCGCTTCCGAAGAGCGATAGAGCTTCTGCGCAAGCGCGCGATAGAGAATGTCGTTGACCAGCGTGGATTTGCCGGAACCGGAAACACCGGTGACCACAGTGAGAAGGCCGAGCGGAAACGTGACGTCTACCTCCTTCAGATTGTTGGCGCTCGCGCCGAGGATTTGGATGGCTTTGCCGTTGGGGCTGCGGCGTTTTTCGGGGACGGCGATCTTGGCCTTGCCACTGAGGTATTGACCGGTGAGGGATTCCGCAGTGGCTTCGATTTCAGCGGGTTTGCCTTGGGCCACGAGGTAGCCGCCGGCGTTGCCGGCGCCGGGGCCGAGGTCAACCACGAAATCGGCGCGGCGGATGGTGTCTTCGTCGTGCTCGACGACGAGGACGGTGTTGCCGAGATTGCGAAGGTGTTCGAGCGAGCCGAGCAGACGCGCATTGTCCCGGGCATGGAGTCCAATGCTCGGCTCGTCAAGAACATAGAGAACGCCGCGAAGGCGTGAGCCGATTTGCGTGGCGAGGCGGATGCGCTGAGCTTCGCCCCCGGAAAGCGTGGCGGCGGAGCGGTCCAGGCTGAGATAGCCGAGACCGACGGCCAGCAGGAAATCGATGCGCTCGGAGACTTCTTCAAGCGGACGCGCGGCGATTTCTTTTTGGCGCTCGGTGAGTTGCGTGAGAATTTTGTCAACGGCCGGTCGCGCGGCGCTGAGTGACAGCGCAGTGAAGTCCGCGCTGGACCAGCCGGCGAGCTTGACGGCGAGCGATTCGGGACGCAGGCGCTTACCGTGGCAGACGCTGCACAGCGTGGCGGACATATATTGCGTCATCCACTCGCGGTAGGTGTCGGAGCCGGATTCCTCAAAATTTCGTTCCAGAAATTTCAGAACGCCCGGAAAGCGGAAACCTTTTTCGCCTTTGGGCTTCTTAGCTGAACCATTTTCTCCCGCGGCGCTGCCGCCGTTTGATGGCGGATAGCCATAAAGAAGCATGTTTTGGATGCGCGCCGGAAATTTGTCGAACGGTGTTTCAAGATCGAAGCCATGGGCGTAAGCGCCAAGTTCGAGGGTGCGTTTGAGAATCGCGGAGCTGGAACCTGGGCCAAGGCCGCCATCGAAGAGCGGGCGGCTCCGATCACTGATGATCCGGGAAGGATCGAAATCGTACTTCGAGCCCAGACCATTGCAGGCGGGGCAAGCGCCGTAAGGTGAATTGAAGCTGAAGGAGCGCGGCTCCAGTTGCGGAACGGAGATGCCGCAATCGGGACAGGCGAGCTTTTCCGAGAAAGTGTGCTCCTTACCGCCTACGATAGCCACGGTTACCAGCCCGCCGGCCAATTTGAGCGCGGTGGCGATGGACTGCTCGAGGCGCGCGGAGATGCCCGGCTTGACGAGCAGGCGGTCGATGACCATTTCGATGGTGTGGTTCTTGCGCTTGTCGATGACCGGGAGATTGTCGAGCGGGAACAGCTCACCGTTGATGCGCACGCGGACGTAGCCGTCCTGTGCGAATTTTTCGAGCTCCTTGCGAAAAGCGCCCTTACGGCCGCGGACGATGGGCGCAAGGATCATGATGCGGTCGTCGGGCTTGCAGATTTCACCGTGCAGGATGGATTGCACGATCTGCTCGCTGGACTGGCGGGTGATGGGCAAACCGCAGTTCGGGCAATGCGGGACGCCCACAGTGGCGTAGATCACGCGGAGGTAGTCGTAAATCTCCGTGATGGTGCCGACGGTGGAGCGCGGGGAGCGCGTGGTGGTTTTCTGCTCGATGGCGATCGAGGGGGAAAGGCCCTCGATCACGTCGACTTCGGGGCGTTCCATCTGATCGAGAAACTGGCGCGCGTAGGCGGAGAGAGACTCCACGTAACGGCGCTGGCCTTCGGCGTAGATGGTGTCGAAGGCCAGAGAAGATTTGCCCGAACCGGAGAGGCCGGTGATGACCGTAAGGGAGTTCCGGGGAATTTCGACGCTGATGTTTTTGAGGTTGTGCTGGCGCGCGCCCCGGATTACCAGTTTGGTCAGTCCCATGAGACGAAAACGCCCCCTTCACAGGAGCTCTGGCGCTCAGTGGGGACACTGAGTCCAAAATAACCTTCCACAATAGCAGGAGGGAAAGAAGTGGGTCAAGAACCCAAAAATAAGCGCTAGTGGTTCAGTTTGAAAAAGGCAGAGGATTGCCTAATCGGTGTCTCGGGTACTGGCGGTCCATTGCTATAATGGGACTCCGTCCAGCACGCTATAGGCTCCGGAGCGTGCCATGAATCAGACGCCAGAACAAATAGCCTACAGAGCGAAGTTGTGGCAGGAATTTGTCGCCAAGTATCAGGCCGTGCTAGTCAGTTCACCCGAAAAATTCAATGAGTACTGTGAAAAATTCCGCGAGCGCTGGATTGCGGGGAAGTAATCGTGGAATGGATAATTGCACTCAGTCTCCGATAACGCTGTCGGACTGGATGACCACTGGGTCGACGGCTTCTTGCCAATCATCTGCGGTGACGAATTGGGAGATGTTCTTCGACTGTGTCCGCGGCCTTAGGCCGATTCGACCCGCGAGGCTTTGAAACCGTGGGTGCGAATGAAGCGCCCGGGATCGAAAATCAATTTTCGTCCAGGCTAGCTGATAGGCGTGCTCTTGGTACGCCTTTTCGAGCTATCCTCTTCGCCCAGGAAAGATAGAAGCGCTCCTATGCCGAAACACACCCGAGCTTTATTCGTACCGCAGCGAAACGATTGGATCAACTCGAGATGCTCTGAAAGCGGGAACGTAAGTCGCCATTAGAGCGACACCGGCAAGCGCCGCCGCTGCCGAAACCAGTGTCACCGGATCCTGCGCTTTTACTCCGTAGAGCAGACTGGCCATCAACCGCGTGAGTCCGATGGCTGCCGCGGCGCCCAACAACACGCCCATCAAAGCGAGCATCATTCCCTGTCTTACTACCATCCTCCGCACGTCCTGCCGGCTCGCGCCCAGCGCTATGCGAATCCCGATCTCCTGGGTCCGTTGTTGCACCGAGTACGCAATCAGCCCGTAGATACCGATGGCCGCCAGCAGCAGAGCTACACCGGCGAAAATGGCCAGCAGCATCAAATTGAAATCGGTGCGCGATGTAGATTCACCTCTGACTTGTTCCATCGAGCGGACATGCGCTACCGGCAACCCTCGGCTCGCCGTCCGAAGCTCCTCCTGAATCTCTTGGCTAAGCGAAAAGGGTTCCACATCGGTGCGAACTACCCAAGTGACCGGAATGATCCGATTATTCAACGCCGTCACTCCGTTCTTCACCTGCGCTACTGGAATGTACATGATCGGGTCAGGGTTGTTGTTCAGCCCTTGGTCCCGCACATCGCCAACGATGCCGATGATCTCGCGAGGTGGCTCTTCGAATTCGGGTCCAACTCCTTTGCCGATGGTGATGCGCTGTCCCACCGGATCGCTGTTTTGCCAGAACTGCTTGGCCAAACCCTCGTTGATCAAAACTACCGGAGCGGCTCCGCCGTCGTCGCGGTCCGTGAACGTCCTCCCGCGAAGCAGCGGAATCCGGAACACCTCGAAATAGCGCGGTGAAACGGTGCGCCAACTCCCTCCTCCGTGAAACGGCCCGTTCGTCAGCGGCCGCCCTTCAATTGTGAACGGCAACCCAAACCCTCCCTCCAAAGGGAGGCAACAGGTCGAGGCTATGGAAGCGACTCCTGGCAGGCTCGCCACGCGGCGATCCGCATCACGCACCAGCTGGTCAACCGCAGCGGTTGTCTCGAATCGCGTGCCGGTCAGCGACATCTCCATGGTCAGCACATTGTGCGTATCGAAGCCCGGATTAACGCCCCGCAACGCGAGGAAGGTACGTATCAGCAGCCCCGCGCCCATCAACAACACCAGTGCCAAAGCCACTTCGCTGACCACTAAAATCGACCGCGCCTTGTTTTGCCGCAGCCCACCTCCGGAGCGCTGGCCGCTTTCCTTGAGAGTTTCGTTGATGTCGGTGCGCGATATGTTGAACGCCGGTATAAGCCCAAACAGGATTCCGGTTAGCACGGAAGCGACAAGCGTAAAGAGAAGGACACGCCAATCCAGCATAACCGCAGATCCCCGCTCGCCGATTCGCGGGATGTTTCCCGGGTTGATGGCGAGCAGCGCACGCACTCCGAGATAGCCAAGCACGAGACCGAGCACGCCTCCCGACAATGACAGCAACACACTTTCGGTCAGCAACTGCCGAATCAGGCGTCCTCTACCGGCACCGATCGCCGCGCGGATGGCGATCTCGCGCTTGCGTATCGTCGCTCGCGCGAGCAGCAGGTTGGCCACATTGGCGCAAGCGATCAGCAGCACAAAAC
>Ga0209267_1000125_pt1 | contig 54173 bp, 52 predicted proteins | sample GraSoiAngelo_137_FD_185894 | JGI IMG/M metagenome (GOLD analysis project Ga0209267, IMG submission 185894) | Grasslands soil microbial communities from the Angelo Coastal Reserve, California, USA - 14_0929_09_30cm (SPAdes) (version 2) | ecosystem: Environmental > Terrestrial > Soil > Grasslands ... | reverse complement strand
CCGCGCGCTACGCGGCCAGCTTCCCGCCCCTCAAGCTCGCGACCATCGCGGACTTCGGCGGCTGGGCCAGCGTGCAGCGCACGCACTTCGGCGACGGCGGCGTGTTCGATCAGATCTCGGCGCACTAGAATGCTCTGGCGCGGGCTGTGGAGGCACCGGCACGCCAGAGGCAGTCGTAGCGCCTTCAGTCCACCACCAGCTTGTAGCCTGCCGCGGCCGTGCGCAGCACCGCGGGCGCCGCCGGATCCGCCTCGATCTTCTGCCGCAGCCGATGCACCAGCTGCTTCAGGAGCTGGCGGTCGCCGCCGCTGCGATGCCCCCACACCTGAATGAGCAGCCGCTCCGGATTGACCGCGTGGCCCGCGTTCGCGAGCAGCATCTGAAGTAGCCGCAGCTCGAGCTTCGTGAGGCGCACCGGCTCAGCCGCGCCGATGCGTACGGTGTGCTCCTCGAGGTCGAGGCTGATGCGCCCGGCGGCGAGCGGCGCGGTGCTCTCCATTCCCGCACGGCGCAGCAGCGCCTTGACGCGCGCGAGGAGGGTGCGCGGACTGAAGGGTTTGGTGAGATAGTCGTCGGCGCCGAGGCCGAGGGCGCGCACCAGGTCCTCCTCCTCGCCGCGCACGGTCAGCATCATCACCGGGACACGCGAGCGGGCGCGGATCGTCTCGCACACCTGAAAGCCGGAGAGGCCCGGCATGTTGATGTCGAGCAGCACCAGATCCGGCCCTTCCGCCCCGAAGTGCCGGAGCGCCGCCGGACCGTCGCCGGCCTTGACCACGAGATGCCCCGCCTGCATCAGCGTGAAGGCGATGAGCTCGCGCAGATCCGCATCGTCGTCCGCGACCAGCACCTTCATGGGGGAGTCTCCACGGGAAGCGTGAGCGTGAAGCGGGTGCGGCCGGCAGCCGTGCGCTCGAAGGCGACGCTGCCCGCGTGCCGCTCGATGATCGACTTCACCAGCCACAGGCCCAAGCCGAGTCCCGCCGGCTCGGGCTCCGCGCCGCCCCCGCGCTGGAAGCGCGCAAAGAGTGCGGCATCGTCACGGCCCGCCGGCCCCGGACCCTCGTCCTCCACCCAGGCGATGAGCTTACCCGGCTGCGCCTCGGCGCCGATGCGCACCACGCTGTCCTCGGGGGCGAACTTGTTGGCGTTGGCCAGCAGGTTGACGAACACCTGGGTGAGCCGCGTGCGGTCGCCCGCGAGCAGCGGCAGCTCCTCGGGAACCGCGACCGCGAGCGTCTGGCGGCGCTGCGCGAGGAGCGAGGCGACCATGGCGGCGGCATCCGAGACCACATCGGCGATCGCCACGGTCTGGCGGCGGATCGCGAGCTGGCCGGATTCGATGCGCACGCTCTCGAGGAGGTTGTCGATGAGCTGCGTCAGGCGGCGCGTGCCGCGCTCGAGCGAGGTCACGAGCTCGCGGCGCTTCTCGGGCGGCATCTTCTCCATGCCCTCGAGCAGCAGCTCGATGGAGGCGAGCTGGGCGGCGAGCGGCGTGCGGAACTCGTGCGAGATGTTGGCGAGCACTGAATCGCGGGCCCGGCGCACCGCCTCGAGCTCGCTCTCGTCGCGGATCACCTGCACCTGCAGACCCTCGACGGGCGCGGCGCTCGTGATCACCGCGGTGCGCGGCTCGCCTGCGCCTGCGCCGAGGAGGTGCTCGATGGCCCTGGCGCTGCCCGCGGTGCGCGCCTCGAGGATCGGGCAGCGCACGTCGCACGGCCGACGGCCGTCTGCCTCGCGGGGCTTCAACACCTCGCCGCAGAAGCGGCCGACCGCCTGCTCGGTCGTCACGCCGAGCAACCGCGCCGCCTGTGGATTGAGGTAACGGATCATCCGGTTCCTGTCGACCGCGTACACGCCCTCCACGATGCCGCCGAGCACAGCCTGGGCCTCGGCTTCGCGACGCCTGAGCGTCGTGGTGAGGTCGATGAGGTTGCGCCGCATGGTCTCCATGGTGCGCGCGAGCGCGCCGACCTCGGCCGCGCCTCCGGGTGGGATCGAAGCGGAGAAGTCGCCGGCGGCGAGGCGGGTGGCGGCGGCGGTGAGTGCGCGTACCGGGCCTGCGACCCGCTCGGCCAGGATCGCCCCGGCAAACACGGCGAGAGCCGCGAGGATCAGCGCCATCACCACCAGCTTCCTCACCAGATGACCGGTGGGCGCGTCCACCGCATCGGTCGGCAACAAGGCCTCGATGAGCGCGATCGCCTCGCCGCTCGAGGCGAAGACCGGCACCGCGCACGCATACACATCCTGAGAGGCGATGCGCTGCACCGCGGAGTGGCCGTCGGCGAGCGCCGCGGAGTACAGCGGTGTGAAGGCGTTCACGGAGCTCGCGGTGTAAGCGCGGTAGTCGATGAGCCGGATGTCGGCTCCCACCTGGGCGCTCAAGGCGCGCTCGAGCCTCTGATCGAGCCGGCGCACGACGTAGACATGCTGGCCCGTCTGGCCGAACGGGGCACGGGCGCCGAGAAGCGCCACGCGCTCGGTGAGCGGCAGTGCCATGAAGGTCGCGCTCTGCTCGGCGCTCGCCGTGACGAGCTGCGGCCAGTCGAGTCCCGGCCCCGAGACGGCGATCACGGTCTTGCCCGAGAGCAGCGCGCAGGCGTCCATGCCGCTCGCCTCGCAGGCGCGGCGCAGGAACGGCGGCAGCGCATCGCTCTGCCCTTCGGCCGTCAGACGCTGCAGCGTCGGCCGCTCGGCGAGCGCGCGCGCCGCGGCGAGCGCGTCCTCGCCCATGCGGCGCAGATCCTCGCGCGCGGTGGTGGCCGCGAGCTGCACGCGCGCCTTGGCCTGCTCGTCCGCCAGGTCCCGCAACATGCCGCGCGCGTACCAGGAAATGCCGCCGGCCACCACCAGCACCAGGAGGAGGTGGATCGCCACCAGCCACCAGCCGAGGCTGGTGCTCGCCGGGTCGGGCCACAGTGTGCTCCGGAGCCGCGCGAGCGACGCTCTCATGGCCGGCAACGATCTCATGGCCGTCATCGCCGCCGCCGGTAACCCGTGCGCTCGATCGCCGTCTTGATCACGAGCGTCAGGCCCGCGAGCAGGGTGAGGAGCGAGGCGACTGCGAAGGCGCCCACGAAGTTGTATTCGTTGTAGAGGATCTCGATGTGCAGCGGCATGGTGTTGGTCAGCCCGCGGATGTGCCCCGACACCACCGACACTGCGCCGAACTCGCCCATGGCGCGCGCATTGCAGAGCACCACCCCGTACACCAGGCCCCAGCGGATCTTCGGCAGCGTGACGCGGAAGAAGGTCATCCAGCCATCGGCACCGAGCGTGATGGCCGCTTCCTCCTCGTCGTTGCCCAGCTGCTGCATGAGCGGGATGAGCTCGCGCGCGACGTACGGGAAGGTCACGAACATGGTGGCCAGCATGATGCCCGGCAGGGCGAAGACGATGCTCAGGTCGTGATCGCGCAGCCACGCCCCGAACCAGCCGTGCAGGCCGAAGAGCAGCACGAACACCATCCCCGAGATCACCGGCGAGATCGCGAGCGGCAGGTCGATGAGCGTGATGAGGACACTCTTGCCGCGGAACTCGAACTTGGCGATCGCCCACGCCGCCGCGAGCCCGAACACCGTGTTGATCGGCACCGCCACCGCCGCGGTGGTGAGGGTGAGGCGGATCGCGGCGGCGGTGTCCGGGTCGGCGAAGCTCTCGAGGTAAGCGTACAGCCCCCGCTGGAATGCCATGGCGAAGACCGTCGCGAGCGGCGCGAGCAGCAACGCCGCGAGAAAGGCGAGCGATGTGGCGATGAACACCCAGCGCACGATGGCGTGCACCCAGGTGTGCTGTCCGGGCCGGGTGAGGTCGCCGCCGTGGGCGGCAGGGAGCGCTGCGGCCATCAGTGCGCCGCCCGGACCTGCTGGCGGCGGCCCCACGCCTGCAGCAGGTTGATCGCGAACAGCACCACGAAGGAGATGACGAGCATCACGACTCCGAGAGCGGCGGCGCCCTGGTAGTCGAACTCCTCGAGGTGGATGACGATGAGGAGCGGGGTGATCTCGGTCTTCATCGGGAGATTTCCCGCGATGAAGATCACCGAGCCGTACTCCCCGAGCGCGCGGGCGAACGCCAGCGTGAAGCCCGTGAGGAGCGAGGGCAGCACCGTCGGCAGGATGATGCGCCGGGCCACGTAGATGCGCCCCGCCCCGAGCGTCTCGGCGGCGTCCTCCAGATCGCGCTGCACCTCGAGCAGCGCCGGCTGCACCGCGCGCACGACGAACGGCATGGTGATCAGCGTCAGGGCGAGCGTGACGCCGAGCCAGGTGTAGGCGATCCTCACGCCCCACGGCTCGAGAAAGCGGCCGATCCAGCCGTTGTGCGCGAACACCGTGGTGAGCGCGATGCCTGAGACGGCGGTCGGCAGCGCGAAGGGCATATCGATGAGCGCATCGATGAGCTTGCGCGCCGGGAACTCGTAGCGCACCAGAGTCCAGGCGATGATGAGGCCGAACACGAGATTAATTGCGGCGGCGAGGAACGAGGCGCCGAAGGACAGGCGATACGACCCGAGCGCCCGCGGGCTCAGGACGACGTGCACGAAGTCGCTCCAGTGCATCGAGGCCGCGGCCAGGGTGAGCGCGGCGAGCGGCAGCAGCACGATGACGCTCAGGAAGAATGTCGTGAAGCCGAAGGTCAGCCCGAAACCGGGCAGGATGCTCGCCTTGCGGAAGCTCATGGGGATGCGCGGTACACGATGAGCACCGGCCACTGACCGGTCTCGAGGAGGACGCGGAAGCTCGCGGCGAAGCCGGCGAGGTCACTCAAGCCCACGATCAGCATCTGCGCCGGCGCCTCGGCAAGGCGCCGCGCCAGCTCGGAGGCGACGTCCCCGAAGCGCAGCTCGGTGCGCATCTCGAGTCCGTGGGCGAGCTGCGCCTCCGAGCGCGCATCGAGCAGCTCCCTGAGGCCATGGCGTTGCTCGCCGGCGCGCTCCTCGGGGAAGATGCTCACGTAGACCGCTTCGGCGGCGACGTGGCGCAGCACGCTCGCCGACACCGCGAGCGTCGCGCTGCGCGACGCATCGCCCATCCAGTGAATCAGCACTCGCTGCGGCACGGCCGGCTGCTCCGGCAACACCAGGACCTCGCGCGCGCCGCGGCGCAACAGCCACTCGGCGCGGCGCGAGCAATCGCTGCCGCCGGCGATCGCCGTGGCGCCGACGCTCGGCTCGTCGGTCGCGCTGGGTGCGTCCGGCACGCCGAGGTGCGGCTCGACGCGCGGCGCAATCCGCGTATGCATGCGCGCCGCCAGCTCCGCGAGCAGCGGCTGGCGGCTGAGCGCCTCGGCGAGCGCGGCGCTCACCGCGCACGCCGTGAAGCTCGAGAGCGGTGTCGGCAGAACGTGCACACGGCGGACGCCGATTGCGACCTCCTGCCCGGGGCGCACCTCGAAGCCGCGCTGCTCGGGCTGGGTGCGCGTCACCTGAAGGGATGCGCCGGCCGCCCCGTTGGCGTGCGCGAGGAGCGGCGCCTGGGCTCCGTTCGCGAGCCGCACGCGCAGGCTCTCGAGGGCGCCGCTGAACATCACCTCGTCTACCACGCCGCGCGCGAGGTAACCGGACTTCAGCGCATCGCGCGAGGCTGCGAGCTCGACCTCCTCCGGACGCACCACCGCGACCACCTCGTGCTCGCCGAGATCGGGCGATCGCTCGGCCGCGGCCACAGTGCTGACGCCCATCTGGATGCCGTCGGGCGTGCGGCGCGCCAGGAGCAGGTTGGCGGCGCCGAGGAAGGTGGCGACGAAGCGGGTGGCCGGACGCGAGTACAGATCGTGCGGCGCGCCCATCTCGAGCAGCCGGCCGTGATTCATGATCCCGATCCGGTCGGCCATCGCGAAGGCCTCTTCCTGGTCGTGGGTCACGAGCACGGTGGTGATGCCGAGCTCGCGCTGCACCTGGCGAATGGTGCGCCGCAACTCCTCGCGGATCTTGGCGTCGAGCGCCCCGAAGGGCTCATCGAGCAGCAGCACCTCCGGCTTGTGGGCGAGGGCGCGCGCGACCGCCACCCGCTGCTGCTGGCCGCCGGAGAGCTGCGCCGGCAGGCGCTGGTCGAGGCCCTCGAGCGCGACCAGCCGCAGCAGCTCCTGGCGGCGGCGGCTGCGCTCGCGGGCGCGCACGTGCCGCACGCGGAGCGCAAACTCGATGTTCTCCGCCACCGTCATGTGGCGAAAGAGCGCGTAATTCTGGAACACCAGGCCGACGCCCCGCTTGCGGGCGGCGACGTGGGTCACGTCGCGGCCGTGGAGCGCGATCCGCCCATGGTCGACGCCGGTGAGCCCCGCGATGGCGCGTAGCAGCGTGCTCTTGCCGCTGCCGCTCGGCCCGAGCAGCACGAAGAACTCCCCGTCGCCGATGTCGAGCGAGACGTCGTTGACAACCGGCACGCCGCCGTAGTGCTTGGTGACCTGGTCGAGCGTGATGGACATCCGGGCGATGCTACCTGTGCCGTGAGCGTGCGGTCAGTTTCCACCCGGTGACGGGCGGGTGACAAACGGGTGACAGACACGCAGCGGCGTGCGCTCACCCGATGGGTGGGATCTCCGGATTCTCGGCGGCGCGCCGCGCGGGCGCGCTCACCACGGCGTGCCCGCGAGCTCGCGCTTGTAACGCTGCAGCTCCTCGTACAGGCGCCGCCAGTTGCGGCCGGGGCGGCCGTCGCCCACGGGACGACCGTCGAGCGAGGTCACCGGCTGCACCTCGCGCGTCGCGGCTGAGATCCACACCTCGTCCGCCGCGCGCAGCTCGGCCTCGCTGACGGCGACCGCGCGGCACCGGAGCGCGATGCGCTCGGCCAGCTCCTCCACCACCCCGCGCGTGGTGCCGGGGAGAATGCGCTGCGAGTGCGGCGGCATCCGCAGCTCGCCGCCCCTCACCACGTGCACCGCGGAAGCGGAGGCCTCGGTGAGCGCCCCGTCGCGCAGCAGGATGGTCTCGGCGGCGGCGGCATCGACCGAGAGCTGCCGCAGCAGCACGTTGGCGAGGAGGGAGGTGGACTTGATGTCGCAGCGCGCCCAGCGGCTGTCGCTCGCGGTGACGCAGGCGACCCCGCGCTCGAGGGCCTCGGCGGGGGTCACCGGCAGCGGCGCGCAGAAGGCGAACACGGTGCGCGGGATGTCGGGTAGCGGCGCGTGGGTGCGGCCGTACTGCGCGCCGCGCGTCACCTGCCAGTAGACGTACATGTCGCCGCCGCCGTTGCGCTCGGTCAGCCCGGCGAGAATCGCACGCCATTCCTCGCGCGTGTGCGGATCGGCCATGCGGATGCCCGCGAGGCTGCGTGTGAGTCGCTCCGCGTGGGCGGGGAAGCGGAAGCCGCGCCCGCCGTATACCGGCATGAGCTCGTAGACCCCGTCCGCATACAGAAAGCCCCGATCGAGCGGTGAGATGCGCGCCTCGGTGAGCGGCAGGTAGTCGCCGTTCAGGTAACAGGTGGGAAGTGGGTCGGCCATGCTTCGCTCGACTTAGCGCTCGTGCGCCCGCGGCGTCAGTGGAACCAGAGCGCCACGTGGTCCACGGCGCGCGTCCACAGTCCTCCCTCGGGCACCGGCGCGAAGGCCGTGAGCGGCGCACGCGCCACCACCTCGCCGCTTCCATCCACGACGGCGAGCTCGCCGAGCGGTGTGGCGGCCGCGAGCGGGGCGGTGAGGGGCTCGTGAGTGAGGCGCGCGCTGGTGCGCAGCGTCCCGGCCTGTCCGCGAGCCACCGTCGCGTAGACATCGTAGGGCACGCCCACGGGGGTGAACTCCGCCGCCGAGCCGTAGACGCGGGGCTTCAGGACTGTTTCGCGCGCCGCCTTCACGCGCACGGTCTCGAAGAAGGTGTAGCCGTAGTTGAGGAGCGCGGCGCTCGCAGCCTCGCGTGCCTTGACGCTCGGGGCGCCCATGACCACCGACACCAGCCGCATGCCGTTACGGTTGGCGGAGGTCGCGAGGCAGAAGCCGGCGCTGTCGGTGTGCCCGGTTTTCAGCCCGTCGACGGAAGGATCCTTGCCGAGCAGGCCGTTGCGGTTCTCCTGGCGGATGTTGTTCCACAAGAACTCGCGCAGGCTGAAGAGGGGGTAGTACTGCGGGAAGTCTCGGAGCAGCGCGTTGGCGAGCGTCGCCGTGTCGCGTGCGGTGGTGTAGTGATTGGGTGACGGCAGGCCGTCGGCGTTCTCGAAGTGGCTCGATTTCATCCCGAGGCGCCGCGCGTACTCGTTCATCATCTCGGCGAACGCGCTCTCGGTGCCGCCCACCTTCTCGGCGAGCGCGATGCTGGCGTCGTTCCCGCTCTGTACGATCATGCCCTTCACGAGAATGTCGACCGGGATCTGCGTGTCGACCTGTACGAAGCTGCGCGAGCCGCCGGTGCGCCAGGCGTGCACGCTGATGGGGGCCATGTCGGTGAGCTTCAAGCGCCCCTCGGCGAGCGCGGTGAACACCACGTAGGCCGTCATGAGCTTGGTGAGGCTCGCGGGCTCGGCGCGCTCGTCGGCGTGATAGTCCGCCAGCACCCGGCCGCTGAAGTGATCGAGCAGGATGTACGAGCGCGCATTGACCGCCGGGGCTCTTGGGATCGGGATCGCGGCCTGCGCAGGCGCGGCGGCCGCCGCGGGTGTGGCAGCCGCGGGCGGGAGGGCGGCGAGCACGAGCGCGGCGAGCACGAGCGCAGCAGTGAGCGCGGGGCGAATCACGGATGCGGATCTTAACTCAAGCGCGGCGGCCGTCAGTCGAGGGCGAGGAAGACGCCGGGGATGCCGAGCGCGCTCAAGCGCGCGGCGAGCGCATCGAATTCGGCGACGCTCGCGACGGGCCCGAGGCGCACGCGGTAGAGCCCCGATTTGCCCTCGAGCGGCGACAGCACGAAGGCGCTCGCAAGTCCCGCGTCGTGCAGCCGCTCGAGCAGGCGCTGCGCGTTGCGCTCGTCGGCGAAGGCGCCCGCCTGCACGTAGAGCGAGGGGGGCGGCGCCTGGGCGCTGCGCGTGAATTGATCCGGCACGCCGGGAGTCAGCGCCCGCACTTCGACCAGCGTCGTGCCGTCCCGGACCATGTCGAGCTTCGCGGCCGCGGTGTAGGAGAGGTCGATGAGGCGGTTGGCGACGAAGGGGCCGCGATCGTTGATGCGCACGACGACGCTGCGGCCGTTGCGGAGGTTGGTGACGCGCGCATAGCTCGGAAGCGGCAGCGTCTTGTGGGCGGCAGTCATCCCGTACATGTCGTAGGGCTCGCCGCTGGAGGTGTTGCCGCCGTGGAACGTCGGGCCGTACCAGGAGGCCACGCCGCGCTCGAGGTAGCCGTCGGCGGTCGCCAGCACGAAGTAGCGCCTGCCGAGCACGCCGTAGAAGGGCGGGTTGCCGTGGGCGCTGCGCGGCTCGGCGCGCGGCACGGCATCGGGGACTGATTCGACGCCGCCCGGCGGCGGCGCCGAGGGGGGCGAGGGTGGAGCCACGGGCGGCCCCCGGCGCGACACCGTCGCGCAGGCGGCGAGCAGCAGGCAGAGCGCCGCGGCGCGGGTGAGCCGCAGCGCGGGCGCGGCGCGGTGCGCGCGACTCACGATGAGCTGTCGTGCACGCGCTTCGCGACGGCCTGCGCCAGATCGTGCACGGCCATGGCGTAGCGCGCGCTGGCGTTGTAGCGGGTGATCACGTAGAAGTTGTGGAACCCGACGCGGTAGGCCGGCCCGTCGCGCTGCTCGGCGGAGATCAGCACCACGGGCGTATCGGGCGGCACGGCGAGCTCGACCTTCACGCCGTGTGCGCCGAGGCTCTCGACGGTCTCGCTGAGCTCGAGATTGTGCGGCTCGATCTGGAAGCTCGGATCCGGGTCGAGCCTGGTCTCCGCCAGCACCGGACCGCCGGCCCTCCAGCCGTACTCGTGCAGGTAATTGGCGACGCTCGCGAGGATCGCGTCCCAGTCGCTCCAGAGGTCGGGCGGCGGCCGCTTGTCGCTGTTGGCATCGACCGCGTAGCGCCGGTACACGGACGGCATGAACTGCGGCACGCCCATGGCGCCGGCGTAGGAGCCGGTGGTGGTGAGCGGGTCGAGCTTGCTTTCCTTGATGAGCAGCAGGAACTGCTCGAGCTCCTCGCGAAAGTAGCTGTGGCGCGGCGGGTAATCGAACGCGAGCGTCGCGAGCGCATCGAGCACGCGGTAGTGCCCGGTGACGCGCCCGTACTTGGTCTCGATGCCGAGAATCGCCACCAGGTATTCGGGGGGGATCTGATAGCGGCCGGAGACCTGCTCGAGCGAATTCTTGTGGTCGAGCCAGAAATGGGCGCCCTCGCTGATGCGCTCCTCGGACAGGAAGTGCTCGCGGTACTCCCACCACGGCGCCACCTTCTCGATGGGACGGTTCATGATCTCGATGATCTTCGGCTGTGGCTGCGCCTCCTTGAGGATTGCGCGCACGTCCTGGCGGTTGAGTCCGTGATGGCTCACCACGCGGTCGACGAACTCCGCGATCTCGGGACGCTGCAGGTCGAAGCCGTTCGGGGCCGCATCGAGGGGTTGCGCGCCCGCTGGTGAGCAGGCGAGCGCCGCGAGCAGGACACGAAGACAGTGGTTCAACGCCACGAGCTCGACTATGACCCGATGAGTTTGCGCCGCGAATACAGCGCCATCAGAATACCGAAGCCCGCGAGCAGCGTCACGACCGAGCTGCCGCCGTAGCTTACGAGCGGCAGCGGCACGCCGACGACCGGCAGCAGTCCCGTGACCATGCCGGCGTTGATGATCACGTAGACGAAGAAGGTGAGCGCGAGGCTGCCGGCGAGCAGACGCGCGAAAGTGTCCTGAGTCTGCGTCGCGAGATAGAGCGCGCGGCCGGCGACGAAGAGATAGAGCAGCAGCAGCAGCAAGAGCCCCAGCAGCCCGAACTCCTCGCCCACCACGGCGAAGATGAAATCGGTCGAGCGCTCGGGAAGGAACTCCAGCTGGGCCTGGCTGCCGTTCATCCAGCCCTTGCCGAACACGCCTCCCGAGCCGATCGCGATCTGCGACTGGATGATGTGGTAGCCGGCGCCGAGCGGATCGGTCTGCGGGTCGAGGAAGGTGAGCACGCGCTTTTTCTGGTAGTCGTGCATGAAGCTCCAGCCGAACCAGGCCGCGAGCGCGCCGAGCACGACGAGCGCCACCATCACGCGCACGCGCAATCCCGCGAGCACGATGACCAGCATGCCGGCGACCGCGATGAGCGCCGCGGTGCCGAGGTCCGGCTGGATCGCCACGAGCCCGACCGGTATCAGGATCAGCACCGTCAACATCGCGAGCGAGCGCCAGGAGGGCGGCAGCGGCCGATCGTGCAGGTACCAGGCGCAGCTCATCGGCACCGCGAGCTTCATGAGCTCGGAGGGCTGGAAACGGAACAGGCCGAGATTGAGCCAGCGCTGCGCGCCCATGCCGACGTGGCCGATCGCCGCCACGATGAGGAGCAGCACGCAGCCCGCGACGTATAGCCACGGGGTCGCGCGGCGCAGGAAATTCGGATTGACGCGCGCGAGCAGCACCAGGGCGACGGTGCCAAGGAGGAGCCTGAGCGCCGTGCGCACCACGGTGGCGACGCTCTGCCCCGAGGCGCTGTAGAGCACGACGAGCCCGAACGCGGCGATCAGCCCCAGCCCCGCGACGAGCGGGCCGTCGAGCTGCAGCGCAAAGAGCAAGTGCGCCGCGCCCGTGAACGTGCGTCGTGCGCGTGAGCCGGAAGCGAGGTCCTCGTACATCAGCGGCGGGGCTCCATCAGCTGCGGGGGCTTCATCAGCTGGTACGGCTTGAGCTTGCCGTCCGCGCCCAGGAGGTACGCGTCGAGCACCTTGCGGGCGATCGGAGCTGCGGCGCTCGCGCCCGCGCCGCCATTCTCCTGCAGCACCGCGAGCGCGATGCGCGGCTCGTCCGCGGGCGCAAACGCGATGAACCAGGAGTGATCGCGCAGCCGCTCGCTTATCTTGCTCGCGTTGTACTTCTCGTTCTGCCCGACCGTGAACACCTGCGCGGTGCCGGTCTTGCCGCCAAACGTGTAGGGCGCGCGGTAGCCGATGGCCGCGGCGGTGCCGCGCGTCGTCACGCCGATCATGCCGTGCACCACGCGCTGCCAGTCCTCGGGTGCGACACCGGTCACTTGGCCGTCGGACTGTGGCGGCACCTGGTGAATCTGGCCGGTGCGTGGATCGCGGTAGGCGGCGACGAGCCGCGGCTTCCAGATCTTGCCGCGGGTGGCGATGATGCTCGCGTAGTGGGCGAGCTGCAGCGGCGTCACGTTGAGATAGCCCTGGCCGATGCCGAAGTTCACCGTCTCGCCCGGGAACCACACCTGATCCGCGGGCCGCGAGAACATCTTCGCCTTCCACTCGCGCGAGGGTAGGATCCCGGGCTTTTCACCGCCGATGTCGATGCCGGCCGCCTTGCCGAAGCCGAACGGCGCCATGAACGCGGAGATCCGGTCCACGCCGAGGACATCGGCGAGGCCGTAGAAGTAGACGTCGCAGGAGCGCGCGATGGCGTCGTCCAGGTCGACGGACCCGTGGTGCTCGTTGTGGTACTCGCGGAACACGTGTGCGCTGTGCGGCAGATGGAAGGCGCCGGCGCAGTAGCGGTGAGCCTGGGGATCCACCACGTGGTAGGTGAGCGCGGCGAGCGCGATCACCGGCTTCACGGTCGAGCCCGGCGGGTAGGTGCCGCGGAGCGCCCGATTGAAGAGTGGCCGGTCGATGTCGGCCTGCAGCGCACCGAACTCGGTGGCGGTGATGCCGCGCCCGAACAGCGTCGGATCGAAGCCCGGCAGGCTCACGAGCGCCAGCACGTCGCCGTTGTTGGGATCGAGCGCCACCACCGCGCCGCGATGTCCGGCGAGCGCGGCCTCGGCGGTGCGCTGCACCTTGAGGTCGATGGCGAGCAGCAGATCATCGCCCGCCGCGGGCGACCGCGTGCGCAGGTTCGGCACGAAGGCGCCCTGGCGCTCCACCGAGCGCCCTAGAGCGTTCACCAGCACCTCGCGATAGCCGTTGGTACCGTGGAGCTCCCGCTCGAAGGCGCTCTCGACGCCGAGCTTGCCGATGAGCGCGGTGCCGGCGTAGGCGGCGCGGTCGATGTGCTTCAGGTCCTGCTCGCTGATCGCGCCGACGTAGCCGAGCGCGTGCACCGCGAGCTCGCCGTTCGGGTACCAGCGGGTCTGGCGCGTCTTGATGTCGAGTCCCTGGAACTCGAAGCGCCGCACCGCAAAGCGCGCGACATCCTCGTCCGACATGCGCAGCCGGATCGGCACGCTGTCGAAGCTGCGGCTCGACTCGACGGTGCGCTCGAGCTCGCCGACGTCCTCGGAGCGGACGAGCTCGAGCTGCACGAGCCGCGCGAGTGTGTCCTCGAGATCCGGCACTTCCTCGGGGACCATCTCGAGCTGATAGGCGGGCTGGTTGCCGGCGATCACCTCGCCGTTGCGGTCGAGAATCAGCCCGCGCGCCGCGGGGATCGGCTCATTGCGGACCCGATTGCCCTGGGAGAGGTCGGAGTAGTACTCGTGCCGGGCGACCTGCAGCACGAACAGCCGCACGATGAGGCCGAGCACGCCCAAGCCCATGATCGCGGCGCACACGAGCGAGCGCTGATCGAACAGGCGCTGCTCCCGCCATTGATCCTTGATGCGCACTGCCGGCATGGCTGGAAACGGTCAGAACGTCGGGGGTGAGGATAGTTCCGCTTCAGATGCGCGCGCGCGAACGGTACCCGAGTATGGCGGCGACCGGGGGCCAGATCAGTGCGCCCGTCACGGTATGGACCCAGCGCAGCGGGCTCGTGACCGGGTGGCCGCTCCAGCCGTCGATCGCGAACACCGCGAACTCGTAGACCGCGAGCGCCCCGAACACGACCAGCGCCTGCTGCAGCGCCGGCTTGGTCCGGATGCGCTGGGCCTCGCGCACGGCAATATAGGCTACCAGCGAAAGCGCCAGGGCGTGCTGACCCAAGACCGGTCCCTGGAAGACATCGAGCGCGAAGCCCGAGAAGAAGCCGAGGGCGATCCCGCCCAAGCGCGGGGCGTTCACCGACCAGTACAGCACCACGAGCACCACAAAGGCGGGCCGGAGCACATCGAGCCACGCCGGCAGCGGGAACACGGTGAGCACCAGGCCGAAGATCACCGAGAGGAGCATGCGGCCCCGACCGAAGGCGTTCACCGGTTCCCCTTGGGCGGCTGAGTCTCCGGTTGCGGTTCCGCCGGGTCCCGGGGCTTGGATTCGGGGGACTCGACCGCGGGCGGCGGCCCCTCGGCCGGTGACGTCGCCTCTGCCTCCGGCGCGGGCTCCGTCGCGGGCTTCGGCCGGGGCGCCGGACCTGTGCGCGGTGGGGTCCGGGCCGCCTCGGGCGCGGGCTTCGGCATGGCCGGGGCCGGCGCGGCGGTCGGGCGAGGGGGGGCCGCCTGCGGCTGCAGGGCGGCGTTGCCGGCCTTGACGCCATTCACCGAGGCGGCCTGCGGCGCGGGCGCCGCGGGGTGATCCGGGCGAAACCACACCAGCACGACCTCGCTGTCGGTCCCGATGTGGGCGAGCGGCGCGGCGCGCACCTGCGCGAGCGGCTGCACTGCCTCGCGGTGCACCTCGGTCACGCGCGCCACGGGGTAGCCGTGCGGAAAGACGCCGCCGAGGCCCGAGGTGACGAGGAGATCCCCTTGCTTGATGTCGGCATTGGCCGGGAGGTAGGGCAACGCGAGCGAAGTGGCATCGCCTGCGCCCACCGCGATGGTGCGAAGCCCCGTGCGCTCGATGCGCACCGGAGTTCCGTGCTCGGGATCGGTGATCAGGATGACTTCCGCGCTCCACGGACCGACGTTTGTCGTCTGGCCGATGAGCCCGCGGTCATCGAGCACCGCCTGGCCCTTGAAGACTCCGTTGACGGCGCCCCGGTCGATCAGCAGCCGCTGCCTGAGGCTGGAGAGCTGCACGTTCACGATCTCGGCCGGCAGCCAACGGTCGGCGACCGGCGGCAGCGCCGCGCGCAGGCCGCGCAGCTCCGCATTCTCACGCGCCAGGTCCTCGTAGCGCATCGAGCGCAACTCGAGGTCCCGCTGCCGCGCCTTGAGGCTCGCATTCTCCGCCTGGAGCTGGTCGCGGCCCTCGAAGCTCCGCCTGATGGAGCTCCACGCGGCTGGGGGCGAGTTCACCGCGAGCTGGACGGGATACGCGGCCGCCTGCAGCACGTAGCGCAGCCGCTCGAGGTAGTGCTGGCGCTGGTCGAGGTACATGATGACGACGGCGAGCGCCGCGTAGACCGTGAAGCGAAATCCGGCCGCGCCGTCGCGCCCCTGCAACGGTCTGCCGGCTGCTGTTCCGAAGGCGGCCACCGGTGGCTCGCGCGCTCCTTCGCGCTACTCCAGGCCGAAGTGACCTGGGCCCAGCTCGTCCATCAGTTCGAGAATGCGCCCGCCGCCGCGCGCCACGCAGGTGAGAGGGTCGTCCGCCACCACCACCGGCAGACCGGTCTCTTCCGTGAGGAGCTTGTCGATGTCGCGCAGCAGTGCGCCGCCGCCGGTGAGCACGATGCCGCGCTCGGCCACGTCGGCGCCGAGCTCGGGAGGAGTCTGCTCGAGCGCCTGCTTCACCGCGCTCACGATGCTCTGCAGAGGCTCCTGGAGCGCCTCGAGGATCTCGTTGCTGTTGAGCGTGAAGCTGCGCGGCACGCCCTCGGAGAGATTGCGGCCCTTGACCGAGAGCTCGCGCACCTGCTGCCCGGGATAGGCCGAGCCGATCTCGATTTTGATGCGCTCTGCGGTCGCTTCCCCGATGAGGATGCCGTAGTTGCGGCGCACGTAGTTCATGATCGCCTCATCGAAGCGATCGCCGCCGATGCGCGCGGAGTTGGCATACACGACGCCGTTCAGCGACAGCACCGCGACCTCGGAGGTGCCGCCGCCGATATCGAGCACCATCGAGCCGCGCGCCTCGTGCACCGGCAGTCCCGCGCCGACCGCCGCGGCCATCGGCTCGCTAACGATCGCGACGTTGCGCGCGCCGGCGCCTTCGGCGGACTCGCGGATCGCGCGCCGCTCGACCTGTGTCGAGCCGAAGGGCACGCACACCAGGACCCTGGGTGAGGGCTTCAGCGTGCGGTTGCCGTGCACCTTGTTGATGAAGTGCTGCAGCATCTTCTCGGTGTAGGTGAAGTCGGCGATGACGCCGTCCTTCATGGGACGCACCGCGGTGATGTGACCGGGCGTGCGCCCGAGCATGGCCTTGGCCTCGGTGCCGACCGCAACGATCACCTTGCTGCCGCGCGAGGGCTCGTCCTGCACCGCAACCACCGAAGGCTCGTTGAGGACGATCCCCTTGTCGCGCACGTAGATCAGGGTATTAGCCGTACCCAGATCGATCGACAGATCGCTGGAGAAATAACCGCGCAGGCGTTTGAACATGAAGCGACCGGAAAGCGGCGGAGGACGCCAAAAGTGGCGCGTAATCTAGCAACCGACAGGACATTCAGCAAGGCAACATGTATGATTTTGCGCTGGTTTTCTCACTTCACCACGCGCACCGCCGCACCCTCGCCATGGCTCTCACGCGCGAGCAGATCGCAGGAATTGCCGCCCTCGCGCGGCTCAACCTCACGCCGGCCGAGATCCCGGTGTACCAGGAGAGTCTGTCTAAGATCCTGGATTTCGTCGGCGCCCTGCAGCGCGCCCGTACCGAAGGCGTCACCCCGATGTCACACCCGCTCCCCGGGCTCTCGCAGCGGCTGCGGCCGGACGTGGTGACCGAGCAGGACCGCCACGAGGAGCATCAGCGGAACGCCCCGCAGGTCGCCGCGGGCCTCTACCTGGTTCCCAAGGTCATCGAGTGAGGCGCGCGTGAGCGAGCTGCACAAACGCACGCTGACCGAGCTGGCGGCGGGGCTCCGCGCGAGGAAGTTCTCGAGCGTGGAAGTGGTGCGCGCCTTTCTCGGCCGGATCGAGTCGCGCCAGGGGACGCTCAATGCATTCGTCTCGGTCACGTCCGAGCAGGCGCTCGCGGAGGCCGCCGGCGCGGACCGCGCGCTCGCATCGGGCGGCGGCGGCGCGCTGACCGGCGTGCCGATCGCCCACAAGGACCTCTTCTGCACCCGCGGCGTACGCACCAGCTGCGGCTCGCGGATGCTCGATAACTTCGTCTCGCCCTACGACGCGACCGTGGTGGCGCGCCTCAAGGCCGCGGGCGCGATCTCGCTCGGCAAGACCAACATGGACGAGTTCGCGATGGGCTCCTCCAACGAGAACAGCTACTACGGGCCGGTGCGCAATCCCTGGAACGTGCAGCTCGTCCCCGGCGGCTCATCCGGCGGCTCGGCCGCCGCGGTGGCGGCGCGTCTGGTCCCGGGCGCGACCGGAACCGACACCGGCGGCTCGATCCGGCAGCCCGCCGCGCTCTGCGGCATCACCGGCATCAAGCCCACGTACGGCCGCGTGTCGCGCTTTGGGATGGTCGCCTTCGCCTCGAGTCTCGACCAGGGCGGGGTGCTGACGGTGAGCGCCGCGGACGCCGCGCTCATGCTGCGCGAGATGGCGGGCTTCGATCCGAACGACTCGACGAGCGTCGAGGCTCCCGTGCCCGACTACGTGGCGGCACTGGACGCGCCGCTCGCGGGGCTCAAGGTGGGACTCCTCAAGGAGTTCTTCGACAAGGGGCTCGAGGCGGGGAACGAGCGCCGCATCCGCGAGGCGCTCCAGGTCTTCGAGAAGCTCGGCGCGCAACTTCGCGAGGTGAGCCTGCCGAACCTGCCGCTGTCGGTGCCGACTTACTACGTGGTCGCGCCCGCCGAAGCCTCATCGAACCTCGCCCGATTCGATGGGGTGCGCTACGGCTACCGCTGCAAGGAGCCGCGGGATCTCCTCGATCTCTACCAGCGCTCGCGCGGCGAGGGCTTTGGCGCGGAAGTGAAGCGCCGGATCATGACGGGCACCTACGTACTGTCGGCCGGATACTACGACGCGTACTACCTCCGGGCGCAGAAAGTGCGGCAGCTCATCACGGACGATTTCAGGCGTGCCTTCGCCGAGGTGGACGTGCTCATGGGGCCGATGACGCCGACCGCCGCGTTCGCGATCGGCGCCAAGACCGACGATCCGATCGCCATGTACTTGAACGACATCTACACCATCGGCGCGAATCTCGCGGGAGTGCCGGCGATGTCGGTCCCGTGCGGGTTCGTGGCAGGGCTGCCGGTCGGCCTGCAGATCGTGGGCCCGCACTTCGGGGAAGCCAGGCTCCTGAACGTGGCGCATCGGTATCAGCTCGAGACGGACTGGCACACCCGCGTGCCGCAGGGCTACGCATGAGCGCGTGGGAAACGGTCATCGGACTCGAGATCCACGCGCAGCTGGCGACGCGCTCGAAGATCTTCTCGGGCTCCGCCACCGCGTACGGGGCGCCCCCCAACGCGCAGGCGAATCTCGTCGACCTCGGCTATCCGGGCGTGCTGCCGGTGCTGAACGCCGAGGCGGTGCGGATGGCGGTGAAGCTCGGGCTCGCGATCAACGCGCGCATCGCGCGCAGTTCCGTGTTCGCGCGCAAGAATTACTTCTACCCGGACCTGCCGAAGGGCTACCAGATCAGTCAATACGAGCTGCCGATCGTCGCCGAAGGGGCGGTCGACATCGTTCTCGATGACGGTGCGCTCAAGCGCATCGGCATCACGCGCGCGCACCTCGAGGAAGACGCCGGCAAGAGTCTGCACGAGGGGCTGCCGGGGGTGACGGGCATCGACCTGAACCGCGCCGGCACGCCGCTGGTCGAGATCGTCTCCGAGCCGCACCTGCGCTCGGCGAAGGAGGCGGTCGCCTACATGAAGAAGGTGCACACCCTGGTGCGCTACCTGGAGATCTGCGACGGCAACATGCAGGAGGGCTCGTTCCGCTGCGACGCCAACGTCTCGGTGCGCCGCGCCGGGGCGCAGAAGCTCGGGACGCGCGCCGAGATCAAGAACCTCAACTCCTTCCGCTTCGTCGAGCGCGCCATCAACTACGAGGTGTCGCGTCAGATCGACATCCTCGAGTCCGGCGGGCAGGTGGTGCAGGAGACCCGCCTCTACGATCCGGACAAGGGCGAGACACGCCCGATGCGCTCGAAGGAGGAGGCGAACGATTACCGCTACTTCCCGGATCCGGACCTGCTGCCGCTCGTGCTCTCGGACGCGTTCATCGAGGAGGTGCGCACCACCTTGCCCGAGCTGCCGGACCAGAAGGCCGCGCGTTTCGCCTCCGGGTACGGGCTGTCGCCTTACGACGCGGGCGTGCTCACCGCCAGCCGCGAGCTCGCCGCGTATTACGAGGAAGTGGTGCGCGAGCTCGAGGGCGAGCCGAAACTCGCGGCCAACTGGGTCATGGGAGAGCTCGCTGCGGCGCTCAACCGCGAGAACCTCGAGGTCGGCTCCGGGCGGCTGCCGGCGGCGCGCCTGGCCGGACTCCTCGAGCGCATCGCCGATCAGACCATCTCCGGCAAGATCGCCAAGGAAGTCTTCGAAGCGATGTGGTCCGGCGGACGGAGCGCCGATGAGGTCATCGACGCGCAGGGCCTCAGGCAAATCACCGACAGCTCCGCGATCGAGCGCGTGATCGACGAGGTGATGGGGAAGAATCCCGCTCAGCTCGCCGACTACCGCGCGGGGAAGGACAAGCTCTTCGGCTTCTTCGTCGGCCAGGTGATGAAGGCGACCGGCGGCAAAGCGAATCCGGCCCAGCTGAACGAACTGCTGAAGAAGAAGCTCGGCGGCTGAGGGTCCGCCGGAGCGTGCCCTCGAGGCGTGGCCGGCCGCGCTCGCGACGGCAGGGCGGGGTTGAGTTGCCCGATCCGCTGCCCCACTGTGACGGGATGACTCTGCCAATGAATTCAGACGGCGACCGGGTACGTCGCTTCATCTTCGAGAATCGGCCCGTGCGCGGGCACTGGGCGCGCCTTGGGTCTGCCTGGCGCGAGCTGCGCGCCCACTCGACCTATCCTCCCGAGGTGACCGGACTCCTGGGCGAGGCCGTCGTCGCATCCGTGCTGCTCGCCGCGACGCTGAAGTTCCGCGGCACGCTGACGTTCCAGCTCGAGGGAAACGGCGCACTGAAGCTCCTGGTCGCGCAGTGTACGCACGACTTTCGCGTGCGGGCTGTGGCGCGCGTCGACCGGGGAGCCGTGCGCGGTGAGTTCACCGAAGTCGCCGGTGGCGCGGTCTTCCGGAGTCTGGTCGGCACCGACGGCCGCATCACGGTGACCGTGGAAGCCGAGGAGCGGAGCATGCGCTATCAGGGCGTCGTGCCCCTCTCCGGGGCCTCGCTCGCCGAATCACTCGAGGCGTACTTCGCCTCCTCCGAGCAGCTCCCGACGCGGGTGCTCCTCGCGGCGGACGAGGCGGGCGGTGCCGGAATGCTCGTGCAGAAGCTCCCGGGAGCCGGAGCCGAGGGGGACTTCGAGGAAGTTGCGGCCGCCTGGGAAGGCGCGCAGCGGGGGATCGAGCGCCTCAGCGTGGCGCAGCTGCTCCGGTGCCCGGTGGAAGAGCTGCTCGGGCAGGGCTTCGCCGACCAGGACGTGCGACTGTTCCGAGGCTCGCCGGTGCGTTTCGAGTGCCGCTGCAGTCAGGGTCGCGTGGCAGGCCTCCTTCGGGCGCTCGGGCCCGAGGAGGTGCGCGGGGTGCTCGAGGAGCAGGGCGCCGTGACCGTGACCTGCGAGTTCTGCCACCGGCCCTATCGCTTCGAGGCCGTAGACATAGAAGCGCTGTTTGCGCCTGATTCGACGACCGGCGGCTCAGAAGCGGTTCACTAGAGGCTAATTTAGTCGCTGCTGCGTCACCAGTAAGACAATCTAGTTCTCCAGGCCCTTCCGATTAACCTACAACTCGTTCTTTGGGTTGTAATTAAAGAATTGTACAATCATCAACATGAACCGTATCCCATTGGCGGACGTGGTGAAGTGGCTACAGGCCGCCGGGGAGCCCAGCCGGCTGCGACTGCTTGCGCTCTGCACGGAAGGGGCACTCAGCGTCTCGGATCTGGCGCAGGCCTTGAGGCAGAGCGAGCCGCGGGTGTCGCGGCACCTGAAGATCCTGAGCGAGGGCGGGCTCATCGTGCGCATGCGCCAGGGCCAGTGGGTCCACTACCGGGTCGCCGATCAGGCCGAGGCAGCAAGTTTCGTGCGCGGGCTCCTGGCGCAGCTCGATCGGAGCGATCCGGTACTCCTTCGCGACCGCACCGGTGCGCGCGCCGCCGCAGCGCCCAGAGCCGAGCGGGCCGCGCACGGCGCGGAGTCGCGCCTTGGGCGGGCGATCGCGGGGTTCATCACCGCCAGCGGCTTGAGCGAGCCGCGCGGGGCAGTGCTCGTGATCGGCGTGAGTCACCCGGAGCTCCTCGAGTGCGCGGCCCGTGCGAGCCCCCGCTGCACGGCCGTCGCACCATCGCGCCGCGCCGCGCAGGCCGCCCGGGCCTTCGCCGAGCGGCGCGGACTCAGTTGCCGGATCCTGAAGGGTGCAGGCGTCGAGCTGCTGGGCGATGCCGATATGGTGCGCCTCGGAGAAGCCTTCGCGGCGGTGCTGGTCGACAGCTCCGCGGGCGAGGAAGCGTTCGCGCGAACGCTCCAGCGGGCGCGGGGCCTGCTCGCTCCGGGCGGACGGCTCTGGGTGTTCGAGCGCTATGAGTCGCTCGAGGGCTCGCGCGAGCGTGTCGTAGAGCATCCACTGGCGCGGCTGCGCCGCCTGCTCGGGGATGCGAGCCTGGTGTGCGAGCGGCTGAGCCCGCTCGAGGCCGACGGCGAGCACGTGCTCGCGGCGGTCGCTCGGCCTCTGGTCGTCGCCGCCGCGGCGGAGGCGGGCGCGGCCGGGCCTGCGGCATGAGCGACGAGTCCTGCGCCATGAATGCCGAGTCTGGGCGGACGCCGATCCGTGTGTCGTTCGAGTTCTTTCCGCCTGCGGATGAGGCCATGGGGGCGATGCTCTGGAAATCCATCGAGCGCCTGGCGCCGCTCGCGCCGCGCTTCGTGTCGGTCACCTACGGCGCGGACGGCTCGACCCGCGAGCGCACGCACAACGTGGTGACCCGCATCCAGCGCGAGACCCCGCTCACCGGCGCCCCGCACCTCACCTGCATCGGTGCTTCGCGGGAGGAGATCCTGGAGATCGCGCGCGGCTACTGGGATGAGGGCATTCGCCACATGGTGGCGCTGCGCGGGGACCCGCCGCAGGGAGAGGGTGCCCGGCGGCCGAATCCCCGGGGCTTCAGGTACGCATCCGAGCTCGTCGCGGCCCTCGCCGGACTCGCGCCGTTCGATATCTCGGTGGCCGCCTACCCCGAAGTGCATCCCGAGGCGAGCTCGGCGGCCGCGGACCTCGAGAACCTGAAGCGCAAGATCGACGCCGGAGCCACGCGGGCCATCACCCAGTTCTTCTTCGACACCGACGCGTTCCTGCGCTTTCGCGACGCTCTCGCGGCGGCCGGGGTGCACGCACCGATCGTGCCGGGAATTCTCCCTATCACCCGCTTTCCACAGGTGCTGCGCTTTGCGAAAGCGTGCGGCACGAGCATTCCGGGCCGGCTGCACGAACGCTTTGCGGGCCTCGACGACGATCACGAGACGCGCCGGATGATCGCGGCCAGCGTCGCCATCGAGCAGGTCGAGGCGCTCCGCCGGCACGGCGTGAGCGAATTCCATTTCTATACGCTGAATCGCGCCGAGCTCACCTACGCCATCTGCCACGCGCTCGGGCTGCGGCCTCATGCGCGCTCGGCGAGCGCCGCGCTCCAGGAGGCTCGGGCTTGAACGCCTGTCCGCAGGCCGCGCACGGCGCGCAAGCGCCGCAAGCGCCGCAGGTCGCGCCGCGCGCCGACCGCGAGGCCCGGCCGGGCGCGGGTGCGGGCGCCGAGCGCGCCCTCGCAGTGCCCTTCGCGCTCGAGGCAGTGGACGAGACCGCGCGAGCGACGCGCATCGAGCGCCTCAAGCGCCTCCTCGGCGAGCGCATCGTGCTGCTCGATGGCGCGATGGGCACCATGATCCAGCAGCAGCGGCTCGATGAGGGCGGCTTTCGCGGCGAGCGCTTCCGCGCTCACGGCCGGGACCTCCGGGGCAACAACGACATCCTGACGCTGACGCGGCCGGAGGTGATCGCCGGCATCCACCGCTCCTACCTCGCCGCGGGCGCCGACATCATCGAGACCAACACCTTCAACTCCAACGCGATCTCGCAGGCGGACTACGCGAGCGTCGCGATCGTGCCCGAGCTCAACTATCGCGCCGCGCGCCTGGCGCGCAGCGCCGCCGACGAGTTTGCGCAGCGCACCGGCGAGCCGCGCTTCGTCGCGGGCGCGCTCGGGCCCACCAACCGCATGGCGTCCATGTCCCCGGACGTCAACGATCCGGGGCGCCGCAGCGTCACCTTCGAGGAGCTCACTGCCGCCTACCTCGAGGCGGCGCGGGGGCTCGTGCTCGGCGGCGCCGACTTGCTCCTGATCGAGACCGTGTTCGACACGCTGAACGCCAAGGCGGCGATCTACGCGGCGCTGACGCTCTTCGACGAGGCCGGCGTCACGCTGCCGCTCGCACTCTCCGGCACCATCACCGACGCCTCCGGAAGGCTCCTGTCCGGGCAGACGACCGAGGCGTTCTGGAGCTCGGTGCGCCACGCGCGGCCGCTGTTCATCGGGCTCAACTGCGCGCTCGGCGGGCGCCAGCTCCGACCCTACATCGAGGAGCTGGGAGGGATGGCGGACACCTACGTGTGCGCCTACCCGAACGCGGGGCTGCCGAATGCGTTCGGCGAGTACGACGAGAGCCCGGCCGAGACCGCCGAGATCCTGCGCGAGTATGCGGAATCCGGCCTCGTGAACGTGGTGGGCGGCTGCTGCGGCACGACGCCCGAGCACATCAGGCTGCTCCGCGAGGGGCTCGCGGGCCGCGCACCGCGGCGCCTTCAGGCGGCGCCGGTCAAATGCCGCCTCGCGGGGCTCGAGCCCCTCAACATCGATGACGAGAGCCTGTTCGTCAACGTCGGCGAGCGCACCAACGTCACGGGCTCCGCGAAATTCCGCAAGCTGATCGAGGCCAACGACTTCGCCGCCGCGCTCGAGGTCGCACGGCAGCAGGTGGTGAGCGGCGCGCAGATAATCGACGTCAACATGGACGAGGGGATGCTGGATTCGCAGGCGGCCATGGTGCGCTTCCTCAACCTCGTGGCGGCGGAGCCGGACATCGCGCGCGTCCCTGTCATGATCGACTCCTCGAAGTGGTCGGTGATCGAGGCGGGCCTGAAGTGCGTACAGGGCAAGGCGGTCGTGAACTCGATCAGCTTGAAGGAAGGCGAGGAGCTCTTCCTCGAGCACGCCCGCAAGCTCCGCCGCTACGGGGCGGCCGCGGTGATCATGGCCTTCGACGAGCAGGGCCAGGCCGACACCGTCGAGCGGCGCGTGGCGATCTGCGCCCGCGCCCAGCGCCTGCTCACCGAGCGCCTCGGCTTTCCGCCCGAGGACCTCATCTTCGATCCCAACATCTTCGCGGTCGCCACCGGCATCGAGGAGCACAACGGCTACGCACTGGCCTTCATCGAGGCGACGCGCCGCATCAAGCAGGAGCTGCCGCACGCGCTCGTGAGCGGCGGCGTGAGCAACGTGTCGTTCTCGTTTCGGGGCAACGAGCCGGTGCGCGAGGCGATGCACTCGGTGTTCCTCTATCACGCCATCGCCGCCGGCATGGACATGGGGATCGTGAACGCCGGACAGCTCGGGGTGTACGAGCAGCTCGACCCGGAGCTGCGCGCGGCGTGCGAGGACGTGATCCTGAACCGCCGCGCGGATGCCACCGAGCGGCTGCTCGAGCTCGCGTCGCGCTACAAGGGCGAGGGCGGCGCGCGGCGCCAGGAGGACCTCGGGTGGCGCCGGCTCCCGGTGGCCAAGCGCCTCGAGCACGCGCTCGTCAAGGGCATCGACGACTACGTCATCGAGGACACCGAGGAAGCGCGCCTCGCGGCGGAGCGGCCGATCGCGGTCATCGAGGGCCCGCTCATGGACGGCATGAACGTGGTCGGCGAGCTGTTCGGCAGCGGCAAGATGTTCCTGCCGCAGGTCGTGAAGAGCGCGCGCGTGATGAAGCGCGCGGTGGCGCACCTCGTGCCCTTCATCGAGCAGAGCAAGGACGGCAGAGCGCGCCGCTCCAACGGGCGCATCGTCATGGCCACGGTGAAGGGCGACGTCCACGACATCGGCAAGAACATCGTCGGCGTGGTGCTTCAATGTAACAACTTCGAGGTCATCGACCTCGGCGTCATGGTGCCGTGCGAGAAGATCCTCGAGACCGCCCGGCGCGAGCAGGCGGATTTCATCGGCCTGTCGGGACTCATCACGCCGTCGCTCGATGAGATGGTGCATGTGGCGAAGGAGATGCAGCGGCAGAGCTTCGAGCTGCCGCTGCTGATCGGCGGCGCCACCACTTCGCCTGCGCACACCGCGGTGAAGATCGCGCCGCAATACTCGGGCGCGGTGGTGTATGTGAAGGATGCCTCGCGCTCGGTCGGCGTGTGTCAGACGCTCGCGACGCCCGCGCAGCGCGCGGCCTTCGTCGGGAAGGTGAGCGCCGAGCACGAGCGGCGGCGCGAACAGCACGCCGCCGGCCGGGTCAAGCTCCCGCAGGCTTCGCTCGCCGCGGCGCGCGCCAATCGCCGCGCCATCGACTGGAGCGCCCACGAGCCGGTGGCGCCGCGTGTCCCGGGCGTGCAGCGCTTCGCCGACTACCCCCTTACCGAGCTCCTCGGCTACATCGACTGGATGCCGTTCTTCAACGCCTGGGAGTTCGCCGGGAAATTCCCGGACATCCTCACCGATCCGGTGGTGGGCGAGGCGGCCAGCAACCTGTACGCTGACGCACGACGGATGCTCAAAGCATTGATCGCCGAGCGCTGGCTCAAGGTGAACGCCGTGGTGGGCCTTTTTCCGGCCAGCGCCGTGGGCGATGACGTCGAGATCTACGCCGACGAGTCGCGGGAGCGGGTGCTGACGCGGCTCAATTTCTTGAGGCAGCAGAAGGCCAAGCCCGACGGCCAGCCGCACGAGTGCCTCGCCGACTACGTCGCGCCGAAGTCGAGCGGGTTGCGCGATTACTTCGGCGCCTTCGCCGTCGCGGCCGGCGAGGGGATCGAGGAGCAGCTCGCGCGCTTCGCCCGCGAGCACGATGACTACTCGGGGATCCTCCTCAAGGCGCTCGCCGATCGCTTCGCGGAGGCGGCCGCCGAGCACTTCCACGAGCGCGTGCGGCGGGAGCTCTGGGGTTATGCGGCCGGCGAGAGCCTCACCAACGAGCAGCTGGTGCACGAGGAGTATCGCGGCATCCGGCCGGCGCCCGGATACCCGGCCTGCCCCGATCACACCGAGAAGGCCAAGCTCTGGAACCTGCTCGACGTCGAGCGCGCCGCCGGCATCCGCTTGACCGAGTCCTATGCCATGTACCCGACCTCCGCGGTGAGCGGCTGGTACATCGCGCACAGCCAAGCCCGCTACTTCGCGGTCGGCAAGATCGACCGCGAGCAGCTCGAGGATTACGCGCGCCGCAAGGGGGTCACGCGGGAGGAGGCGCAGCGCTGGCTCGCGCCGAATCTCGGCTACGAGCCCTGAAGCACCTCGATCCGGAGCCTGCGGAACCAGGCCTCAGTCCCCCGGTGCAGGAGGACGATATGCCCCTCGCGCAGCCGCCCGAACTGCGGGAAGTCGCGGAAGCGACTGCGCGCGATGCGCTCGCGCACCTCGTCGCTCGCGAGGTCGCAGCCGAGCACCTGGCGATCGTCGATCCAGTACTCGACCAGGCTCCCGTTCACGACGATGCGCGAGCCGTGGTAGGCATTGGCGCTGCGGCGCTGATCGTGCCAGGGCGCCATGAGCCCGCCGAGCGCTCCGCAAGACGTGAGCGCGTCCGCGCCGTCCTGGTGGTGCTCGTCATCGAGGAGCTGCATCGAGGGGCCCGTCTGGAAGGCGGGGCCGGTCTCCTCGTTCACGCGGTACGCGACTCCGGAGTTGCCGCCGCGCGGCAGCCGCCAGTCGAAGGACAGCACGAAGTCGCGAAAGCGCTCGCGGCTGATCAGGTCGATCCTGGGGCCCGCCGCCACGGCGCGCAGCACGTCGCCGTCCACGCTCCAGGCGCTCTCGGGGAACTGTCCCTGGGCGTAGCCGCGCCAGTCCGCTACAGTGAGTTCGCGCTCCATGCCCCGATGCTACCGCAGGAAAATGGTGCGTGACATCGTCCTGAAAGGGGACGAACGCTATAAGGCGCATCCCGGGGCAAATACCGACCCCGCCCCGCGCCCCGCCGTCAACGCGCCGACGCCCGCTCGCTTTCCAGCGCCCTGAGGTACTCCGGGCCGCCCAGCATGCGCATCTGATCGAGGATCCAGTCGCGGCGCGAGAGCACGTACCGGGACGGCCGGTCGGCATGCAGCCGTAACGGGTTCGGCAGCACGGCGGCGAGCAGCGCCGCGTCCGCGGAGGTGAGGCGACGAGCGGGTTTGTGCCAGAAGCGCTCGGCGGCGGCCTGCACCCCGTAGACGCCGTTGCCGAACTGCGCAACGTTCAGATACATCTCGAGAATCCGCTCCTTGGGCCACAGCGCCTCGATCAGCACGGTGAAGTAGGCCTCCAGGCCCTTGCGCACCAAGCTGTGCCTGCTCCACAGGAACAGGTTCTTCGCCACCTGCTGAGAGATGGTGCTCGCGCCACGCAGCCGCCTGCCGCGCTCGCTCTCGCGCACCGCCTCGCGGATCGAATCGAAGTCGAAGCCGGCGTGGAACGGGAACAGCTGATCCTCGGAGGCTATCACCGCAATCGCCGCGTGCGGCGAGATCTGCTCGAGGCTCACCCACTCGAAGTCGGTGCGATAGCCGTGATCCTGTGCGGCCCAGGCCTGCGCTGCCGCCTCCAGCATGAGGGCGCTGGTGAGGGGACGGAGCCAGCGCAGCAGCAGCACGGGTGTGGCGGTGAGGAGCAGCCACGCGAGGAGCACGACCAGGAACCACTTCAGCAGCCGTACGGCGACCCTGCCGCGCTGCGGCAACGGGGCCACCCTAGCCCTGGGTAGCCGGGGACACTCGGCGGGCGGACACGATCACGACGTCCTCGAGCGGCGCATCCTGATAGCCCTGGCGCTGTCCGGTGCTCACACGTGAGATCTTATCGATGACCTCCATGCCCTCCGTGACGCGGCCAAAGACCGCGTACCCGAAGTCGCGCGGGCCGTGATCGAGGAAGGCGTTGTCCGCGAGGTTCACGAAGAACTGCGAGGTGGCGCTGTTGATGTCGCTGGTGCGCGCCATGGAGAGCGTGCCGCGAAGGTTCTTCAGCCCGTTCTGCGCTTCGTTGCTGATCGGCGCGCGCGTGCGCTTGTTCACGAAATCTGCGGTGAATCCCCCGCCCTGGATGACGAAGCCCGGCACGATGCGATGAAAGATCGTGCCGTCGAAGTGGCCGTCGTCGACGTAGCGCTGGAAGTTCTCGACCGTGATGGGCGCTTCCTTCGGGAACAGCTCCACCACGAAGGCGCCGTGCGAAGTCTCGAATCTGATCATGAAGCTTGTCCTTCCGTCACGCGCTCGTGGCCGGCGAGATCGGGGTGCGAGCGTACATAACGGAAGCCGGCGAGGACAAGCGCCTCTCTCACATCCGTGCCCTGCGTCGCACCGTGCTCGAGGAGCAGCCACCCCGCGCGCGCGAGGTGCGCGGGCGCCCCGCGCACGATCTCGCGGAGGCTCGCGAGCGCTTCCAGGCCGGGAGTGAGCGCCGCCCGCGGCTCATGGGCCAGAGCTGGCGCCGTCATGGCCGGATCGTCCGCGGCGACGTAGGGCGGGTTGCTGACGATGAGATCGAAGCGCTCGCCCGCGAGCGGCTCATACCAGTCGCCGCGGCGGAACTCGACCCCGGCAAGCGCGAGCGATGTGGCGTTGGCGCGCGCCACGGCGAGCGCCTCCTCCGACACATCGGTCGCGATCAACCGCCAGCCGGGGCGCTCGCTCGCGAGCGCGAGCGCGAGGGCGCCCGAACCGGTGCCGAGATCCGCGACGCGCCCCTCGGTCGCCGGATGCAGTGCCAGGGCGCGCTCCACCAGGAGCTCCGTCTCCGGTCTCGGGATCAGCACCGCCGGGGTGACCGCGAGGCGCAGCGACCAGAAGTGCCGGTAGCCGGTGAGATAAGCGACGGGCTCGCCGGCGGCGTGTCGTGCGAGAAGCCGCCGGTACTCTTCGATCCGCGAGGGATGCGGGCGCTCCTCCGGATGGGACTTGAGGCGCGTGCGCGGCACCGCGAGAACGTGCGCGAGCAGCAGCTGCGCATCCAGCTCCGGGGTGGCGGAGGGCTCCCGGGCGGCGATCGAGGCGCGCAGCCGCTCCGCAGCCTCCTCGAGCAGCCCCGCGACCGTCAAATTCGCCGTCATACACGCAACCATACACGCAACTTCGGGCTCATCCCGCTAAGATGCCGCCCCTAGGCAACAACGGGGCGAGATAAAGTATGGCAAACACGCTCTACCCCCCACCGCGCCCCCAGTCCGTGGGCGAGATCCTGGACTCGGCGTTCCGGATCTTTCGCGCAACGCTGGTGCAGTGCCTGCCGTACGCGATCGCCGCGGTGATCGCCGGCCAGCTGCCTAACATCTATTACCTGGTGAGCGGCCGCAACATGCTGCAGGGTCTCGCCGGCTTTCGCGATCCGGTGTGGGTGACGCTGTACATCCTCGGTTATGTGATCGCCATCGTCCTGTGGAGCGCCGTGCTGCTGCGCCAGTACGCGCTCTCGACGGGTCACCCGGCGGAGACGAGCAGCGAGCTCTCGACCGCGGTACGGCGCGTTCCCGCGATGGCGCTGCTCGGGATCCTCACGGGGTGCGCCGTCGCGGTCTGGTTCCTGCCAACGCTGGCGCTACAGGGCACGGCGCGGCTCGCAGCGGCGCTGGTGCTCGCGATTCCGGCGTGTTACCTGGTGGTGGCGCTGTCCTGTGGCGGCGCGGTGCTGCTCGTGACGGGCCGGGGACCGCTCGCAAGCCTGGTTCACAGCTTCCGCCTGACCTCCGGCAGCTTCTGGCGGCTGACATTGATCTACACCGTCGCCTTCGTGCTGCTGATGGTTCTGTACCTGGTGTCGGGCCTGCTCGCGGGTCTCGTGTCGGTGCTGCTCGCGCACGGCGACATTGCCGTGATCACGGCCGCGACCACCGTCTTCGTAGTCATCCTGAGTGCGGTCGGCACACCGTTCTTCTGGGCGCTGGCGCTCGCGGTGCTGGGTGATCTGTCAGTGCGCAAGGAGGGCGCCGATCTCGCGCAGCGCCTCTCGTCGCCCGCCGCCTCATAGCTCATGAGCCGCTGGCTCCTGGCGCTTCTCCTCGCGGCCGCCGGGTGGCCCACTGCGGGGGCGCACGATGCGCTCGACGCGATCGATGGCTGCCTGCGCGAGCTCGACCCCGGCCTCGATGTCGGCTATCAGCGGATCGCCGCGCGCTGTCCGGATCTCACCCCGACACTCGTGCAGAGTCAGTACGCCGCCTGGCTGCCGCGCGACTGGAACCAGACCGGGAATCTCCTCTCCGCCGACGGCCTCACGGAGCTGCGGGCGCTCCTGACACGCGAGCCGGCGGCGACCGCCGCGCGGGGGGCGCCGAGCGTCGAGCACGTCGCCGCGCTGCTCGCGAAAGTCACCCAGAGCGACCAGCCGCGCGCAGGCTGGTGGACACGCCTCAAGCAGTGGCTGCGCGAGGTGCTTGCGCCGCGGCCGGAGCGCGCGGGCGAGTCCTGGTGGCGCCGCCTCATCGGGGACGCGCGCCTGTCGGACGTGGCGCTCGAGGCGGTCGGCTGGGGCGCAATGCTCCTCGTCATCGCGCTCGCCGTCGTCGTGGTCATCAACGAGCTGCGCGTCGCGGGAGTGCTCAAGGCCCGCGAGCGTGCGCACGGGCGCGCCCGCACCCCCGCCGCGGGGCCGGGAGCGCTCACGCTCGAAGACCTCGAGCGGGTGAGCCCCCTCGAGCAGCCCTCGCTCCTGCTCGAGCTCATCGCCCGGCGGCTCGTCGCGCAGGAGCGGCTGCCGCCGGCGCGCTCGCTCACGGTGCACGAGCTGACGCGCGCTGCACGGCTGCCCGGGGAGTCGGATCGCGAGCGCTTGCGGGAGCTGGCCACGACCTGCGAGCGCGTGCGCTTCGGGGACCAGCAGGAGAGCTCGAGCACACTCGCGGCGGCGATCGCGCGCGGACGGGAGCTCCTCGCGGCGCTTGAGGCGCCGGCGCGGGAGCGGCAGGAAGCGGGCCGCGCGCATGCGTGAGCGGCTGATCACGCTCGCGTGCGCGGTCGGTGCGCTGCTCCTCGCCGCCGCGCTCTTCGTGCGCCATCCGGCGGCGGGCTCGCGGAGCGTCGCGCTTCCGACGACCATCGAGCACCGCGGCAACGGGCTGCTCGGGGCGTGGACCTGGCTCGCCGCGGAGGGCGTTCGGACCGTCTCGCTCCGCGAGCGATTCGATGCGGTGGCCAAACGGCGCGACCTCGCTCGCGATGGGAATCTCCTGATCGTGACGCTCCCCGTGGCCACGCCCTGGCAGGCGCAGGAGTCGCGCGCGCTCGATGAGTGGATCAGGGCGGGCAACACGCTGCTGGCGCTGGCCGCGCTCTCGGATCGGCCCGACTGGAGTCAGGGCGGACTCAGCGTCCATAATGATTTACAGCGGCTCACGGGGCTCGACTTCGAGCCCGCGCACACCGGCGGGGGCCCGCACGAGCCCGAGAGCCCGGAGGCGACCGCCGCGCGCCTCATCGAGGCCTCGCGCGAGCTCGCGAAGCCGCAGCCCGGGACGCTCGTTCCCAACCGGCCGCACCCCTATCTCCGCGGCGTGAGCCGCGTCCTCGCGTGGTCGGATTACGCTGCGCAGCCCTGGTCGGTGCGGCTGCCGCGCGACGGGTTCGTGCTGTCGCTCGCGCATCAGGCGGAAACCGGCGAGGGGGTACTGTGGACGCGTCTCCTCGGCGAGGGGACGCTCATCGCCAGCGGCTTCGGCTCGCTCTTCAGCAACCGCTCGCTCGGGCAGGCGGACAACGCGCGGCTCCTGGCGAACATCGTGGGTTCCGCGGTGCGCCCGGGGGGCGCGGTGCTCTTCGATGACGAGCATCAAGGACTCGCGGCGGCGTACGACCCGGCCAAGTTCTACAACGATCCGCGCCTCTACCGCACGATCGGCGTGCTGGCGGCGGTGTGGCTCGTGTGGATACTGGGAGGCACCCGGCTGAAGCTGCCGGAGACTCGCGTGCCGGCGCCGCGCGAGGCGGAGCTGGTTCGCGCCACCGGCGGATTTCTCGCCCGGGTGCTGCGTCCTGCAGCCGCCGCGCGGCGCATGTTCGAGCACTTCTTCCGCCGGCTCGCCGCGGGCTCCCGCCGCGCCTCGCCGGGCGCTGGTCCGCCCTGGGGGTGGCTCGAGCACCACCCGCGGCTCAATCGCGCGGAGGTGCAGCAGTTGAAGGACTGGTACGCGCGCGCCTGTTCCGGCGAGCGCGTGCCGCTCGCGCGCCTTCACAACCTCATGGTTCGCACCGAGAGGCAACTCGACATATGAGCAGGCAACTCGACACATGAGCGCATCGATCCGGCGGCTCGAAGAGCTCCTCCTGCGCGAGCTCGGGCGAGTGGTCATCGGGGCGGAGACTCCGGTGCGTGCGCTCACCGTGGCGCTCGTCGCGCGCGGTCACGTGCTCGTGCAGGGGGTGCCGGGTCTCGGCAAGACGCTGCTGGCCAAGGCGCTGGCGCGTGCGCTCGGAGGCGAGTTCAAGCGCATCCAGGGCACCGCGGACCTGATGCCGAGCGACATCATCGGCGTGCACGTGCTCGATGAGGCGCAGCGCACCTTCGTGTTCCGCCCCGGGCCGCTGTTCGCCGACGTCCTGCTGGTCGATGAGATCAACCGCGCGGGACCGAAGACGCAATCGGCGCTGCTCGAGGCGATGGAGGAGCGGCAGGTGAGCGTCGAGCGATCGGCCTGGCCGTTGCCCCCGGACTTCCTGGTGATCGCCACGCAGAACCCGCGCGAGTTCGAGGGAACCTATCCGCTGCCCGAGTCGCAGCTCGATCGCTTCATGCTCCGCATCGACATGGACTACCCGGCACGCGAGGCCGAAGCCGCCATCCTCACCCGCTACGGCGGCGTGACGAGCGTGCCGCAGGCGCTGCTCGGGGAGATCACCGTGCTCGGGCGGGATCTGATCGGCGAGGCCCGTGCCGAGGTCGAGCGGATCCACGTCGCGGATGCGCTCGCGGCCTACGTGCTCGATCTCGCGCGCGCCTCGCGCGAGCATACGCGGCTCACCCTCGGCCTCTCGACCCGCGGCGCGCTCTCCCTCCTCAAGGCCGCGCGCATCGCGGCGGGACTGCGCGGCGGGGATTTCGTCACCCCGGACGACGTAAAGGACATCGCCGCGCCCGTCATGGCACACCGTCTCGTGCTGACACCGGAAGCAGCCCTCGAGGGGGTCACGGATCTCGACGTCGTGCGTGCGGTCCTCGCCGAGACCCCGGTGCCCCGCTGAAGGGGCCCTCCCGATGCATCTCGCCCAACGCGCCTATGTCCTGGTGCTCCTGACCGCGGTGCTCTGCGTCGTGGGGATCTGGTCGGACGAGCCGGCGCTCGCGTACCTATGGCACATCCCCGCGGCGCTCCTCCTCCTCGGCCTCGCGCTCGAGGGGTGGTTCATCGCGCGGCTTCCCCTCGAGGCGCAGCTCTCGAGCGCGCCACGAGCCTTTCTCGGGCGGCCCCAGCCGGCCACGTTCCAGTTCGCCAACGCCTCTCCCCGTCCGCTCGCCGTTCACTACACGCCTGCGGTGCCCGCCGGCTTCGAGACGCTCGCGCGGGTGCGCCGCGTGCGCATCGCCGCGCGCGGCACGGTGCGGGATCCCGTGACGCTGCTACCCGTGCGCCTCGGGCCGCAGCCGTGGCCGACGCTGCCGGCGCGGGTGCTGGGCCCGCTCAGGCTCGCCTGGTGGACTCGCCCGCTCGACCCGCACTCGCGCATCGTCGTGGCTCCGGATGCGCTGCGCTCTCCGGTGCGGCCGCGGGGACTTGCGGGCGGGGCGCGGCCGCGGCGCGTGGGCGGCGCCGGCGCCGAGCTGCACCAGCTGCGCGCCTATGCCCCCGGTGACCCCCTGGCCCGCATCGACTGGAAGGCGACGGCTCGCGCCGGCGCGCTCATCACGCGCGAGTTCAGCGAGGATCAGCATCTCGACATCCTGATCGGCATCGACGCCGGGCGCTTCAGCCGGGTGCGCGTCGGGCGACTCGACCGCTTCGGCCTCTATGCCAATCTCGCCGCACGCTTCGCCGAAGTGGTGACGCACCACGACGATCGCATCGGGCTCATGGTGTATGCGGACCGGGTGCTCGCGAGCTGCGCGCCGACGCGCGGACTTTCGGGGGTGATGCGCCTGCGCCGTGCGCTCGAGCAGCTCTCGGTGCAGGCGGCGGAGTCGGATCCGACGGCCGCCGCGGTCAGCATCCGGGCACTGCTCAAGCATCGCGCGCTCATCGTGCTGCTCACGGATCTCGACGACGCGAGCGTCGCCGAGCAGTTGAAACGCGCCGTCCGACTGCTCGCCCCGCCGCATCTCGTGTTAGTGGCGGGCGTGCACAGCGGCGAGATCGGCGCCCTCGCGCGGGCCGAGGCGCGCGAGTGGCAGGACCCGTGGATCGCGCTCGCCGCCGCCGAGCACGAGGCCCGGGCCGCGGCCCAGCGCCTCCTGCTGCAGCGGCTCGGCGCCCCGGTGGTGGCGGCGCCGGCGGAGCAGCTCGAGCAGGCGGTGTTCGCGCGCTACGAGGCGCTGCGCCGAAGGCGGCGCGTGTAGCGCTCAGGCGCGGAATCCGATCGTCACATGCGAGCCGTCGCAGAAGGGCTTGTTCTTCGATGCCCCGCAGCGGCACAGCGTGATGCGGTTACGGACCTCGTACTTGAAGCCGTCCGCTGCAGTCACCGGGACTCCGCCGCGCACCCACACCGGACCGCTCACCCCTTCGGCCGGATCCTCGATGAGCCCGATCGACACCGGCAACGGAGGCTCGACGGGCTTGCCGGTAGCCCGCTCGAGAGCCGCGAGCCGCCCCGATGGGCAATGGCCGACCTGACGGATGAAGGTCACGCGAACCGCGTCATCGTCGGTGCGTTCGACCTGGCGCCAAACCGTGCCGTTCGGATCGCAGAAGCGCGCGGATGCGCACAGCGACTCGGCGTCGGTGAGCGACAGGACGGGACCCTCCGAGAGCTTCGCCTGCACCCGGTACGGTTGCCGGCTCGCGGTCTCGGTGCCGTCGAAGCCGATCTTCTTGTGCGTGCCATCGCAGAACGGCTTGGTGTTCGAGTGGCCGCAGCGGCACAGCGCGTAGCTCTCCCGAGGCGCGAAGGCCTCGCTCGCCTGCCACTCCAGCGATCCGCCTTCGCCGTCGGGGACGATGCTCTGCTTCGAGAGCGGCACACCGCCCGTGACCAGATACGGACCGTTCTTCGAAACCACCACTGCGGGCTTGCTGCCGACGGTCGACATGTGAATCTTCTCCTCTCGCGTTCAGCGTCCAGGGACTCACCGAGGGTGCGCGGCGCGCCGGCCGAACAGCCGTCCGGAGAGCAGCGCCAGCATGAAGAGCCAGTAGCCGACTCCGACGCCCAGGCGCGCCCAGAGCGCCACGCCCGGATTGGGCGAGACGTAACCCTCGATCAGGCCGCAGCCGACGAGGAGCGCCACGCACGCGATCAGGAGCTTCCCCGAGCGCAGCGCCGCGATCCGGAACGACTCGATGCGCCCGGCGTGCGTGGGGCGCACGAGCGCTTCGCCCACCGCGGCCCCGGCGGCCCCCGAGAGGCACAGCACCGAGAGCTCGACGCACCCGTGCGCCACGATGAAGGAAGCCAGCGGGCCGCCGAGCCCGTGCCGGCTCACGAACGCGAACACCGCGCCCAGCATGAGACCGTTCAGCCCGAGAATATAAAGAGTGCCGAGACCGAAGAGGAACCCGGCGCAGTAAGCGAACAGGCTCACCGAGATGTTCCTCGAGAGGATCTGCACCGAGAGCACCGACGAGGGCACGATGTTGAGCAGGCCTTCGGTCCAGAGCTTGCCGCGCTCCACCGTGGCGATGAGATCGGGCGAAGCGAAGAGCGCGATGAGCTCGGGATACCGGTGCACCAGGGCGTAACCGGCGAGTGCGGCGAGGGCGAATATCGTCGTCGACCAGATGATGTACGGCCTGAGCGAGCGCACCACGGCCGGGATCTCGTCGCGGAAGAGCGTCAGGAGCTCGCTCCCGATGTGCCAGGCGCCGCGATGGAGCGTCGCGTGCGCCCGCGCATAGGCCGCCTCGAGATACTCGCGGGTGCGCGAGTCCGGCAGCAGCGTGCGGGCACGCGCGAGATCATGCGCGAGGAGCCGATAATCATCGGCGAGGTGCGTGGCGTCCGCGGCATCATCGCTCCGCCCGCTGCTCAAGCGGCGGGTGCGCGCGTCCGCCTCACGCCAGAGGCCGGCCCGCTGGAGGAGACTCGCGCTAAGCGCACGCTGCCGTGCCGTGCCGTCCATCCTTGACGCTCCTTATCGGGAACTCGCCAGACGCTCGAGCTCAGCGCGCCACGCGGCGTCGGGATCGCCGCCCGACGCGGCGGGCTCACCGCCGCCATAGCGCTCGAGCACCTGCCGCGCCAGGCGCTGCCGCGCCTCCGGGGTGAGCGTCGACCAGCGCTCGAGGAGCTCCGCGACAATCTCCGCGCCCGCGGCATCGAGGTGTCCAGCCCCGGGTGCGGCGGCGGCCGCGGAGCCGGGAAGCCGCGCCTCCGCGCGCTCGAACACGAGCAACGTGCCCGCGGCCATGTCGCCGATCCGCAGGTGATCGCGCGTCAGCACGACGCTGATCAGCCCCACCCCGTAGCACAGCGGCAGGCTGTCGACGAGACGGAAGACGTTGCGGGTGAGGAGCGCGCCTGCGCTCGGGCTGCCGCCGTCGCGGGCGACGAGCCGGACGCCCGCCATGCGCTTGCCCGGCGTGCTGCCGCGCATCGCGAGCTCGAGGACGCAGTGATAGAGGAAATAGATCGCGAGGGCGGGGGCGACGACGGTTCCGAACCAGCGGGCGTCGTTGCTGAGCGGCGGCGCGAGACTCGGGCGTCCGTTATAAAGGAGTGCGCCGACAACGAACCAGGCGAGCGCCACGATGAGACGGATATGCCAGTCCAGGAGGAAAGCGTAGGCGCGCGCCCCGGGACCCGCCACCGGCAGCGACACGTCGATCCCCGTGACACTGTCGACAGTGAGGTCGCGCACGGGTCCGCTCATACCTCTTCCGCGAGCAGCTCCGCCTGGTGCTCCTGCTGCAGCGGCTCGATGAGCTCATCGAGCTGCCCGTCGAGGATCTGCGGGAGCTTGTAGAGCGTGAGATTGATGCGGTGATCGGTGACCCGCCCCTGCGGGAAGTTGTAAGTGCGGATTCTCTCGGAGCGATCGCCGCTACCGACCTGCAGGCGGCGCGATGCGGCAACGGCGCTCTGCTGCTTCGCCTGCTCGGCGGCGAGCAGCCGCGCCCGCAGCAGCGCCATGGCGCGCGAGCGGTTCTTGTGCTGGGAGCGCTCGTCCTGACACTCCACCACGATGCCGCTCGGCAGATGCGTGATGCGCACCGCGGAATCGGTCTTGTTGACGTGCTGGCCGCCGGCGCCCGAGGAACGGTAAGTGTCGACGCGAAGATCCGCCGGGTTGATCCCGATATCACCGACCTCGTCCAGCTCCGGCAGGATCGCCACCGTGCAGGTCGAGGTGTGGATGCGTCCCTGCGCCTCGGTCGCGGGGACGCGCTGCACGCGGTGCGTGCCGGACTCGAACTTGAGCCGCGAGAAGGCGCCGCGGCCGGCGATGCGGCTGATGATCTCGCGGTAGCCGCCGTGCTCGCCCGGGCTCTCGCTCAGCACCTCGGTGAGGAGACCCTTCGACTCGGCGTAGCGCGCGTACATGCGGTGCAGCTCGCCGGCGAAGATCGCCGCCTCGTCCCCCCCGGTGCCGGCGCGCACCTCGAGGAAGATATTCTTGTCGTCGCGCGGATCCTTCGGCAGCAGCAGGCGGCGCAGCTCCTGCTCCGTCACCTCGAGCTCGCGCTTGACGCGCCCGAGCTCCTCCTCGCCGAGCGTGCGCATGCCGGCGTCGGGATCGTCCTCGAGGTCATGCGCCGCGGCCAGATCGCGCTCGAGGTCGCGGTAGCGGTCGAAGCTCTCGGCGAGCGGCTGCAGCCGCGCGTACTCTACGGACAGCTCCCGGAACTGCGACGACCCGCCCGCCACCTCGTCGGTGGCCAGGAGCCGTCCGACCTCCTCGAAGCGCTCGGCGAGCTTTTGCAGGCGCTGGCGGATGGAGTCCTTCATGGCGGCGGCTTCGGGCGCGGCATTCTCCGGGATGTCTGCGGTTTGTGACAAGTTGCTCAATGCGTCATGCCTGCAGAGGCTCTATAGTCGGAGACCCTATGATGCCTGCAGTCCGTATGTTCAACCGCGCGCGTAACTTAACCCTGATCCTCGGTGCCGTGGCGATGGCCGGAGCTTTGCTCCTCGCGGGATGCGCCGCGGTGCGGCCCGCGAGGCCCAGCTCACCACCCGCCGGCTCGCCGATGAGCGATGCCAGCGCCCAGACCGTGATGGCGGAAGTGGCGCTCAAGCGTGGGGACTGCCGGGCGGCGTCCGAGAGCTATGCGAAAGCGGCCGCCTCGAGCGCCGATGTGCCGCTCGTCCGCCGCGCCACCCAGGTGGCGATGGCCTGCGAGCATCTGCCCGCGGCCTGGGCTGCGGCGACCCGCTGGCACGCGCTGGCGCCTCAAGACCGCGAGGGGAACGCGCTCTACGCGGCGGTGGCCTTGAAGCTCTATCGCACGGCCGACGCGCGTACCGCGATCCGCGAGTTCTGGCGCAGCGAGGAGCGAGCGAGCGTCGCGACCCCGCCCGCCGGCAAGGCTCGCGGGCCCGAACCGGCCACCGGGCAGGATCCGGCCACCGGGAACGCCTCGCCCTCCGTACCCGGCGGCGCCTCCGCCGCGGCGCGCCCCGCGCAGCGCGCGGCGAGGGGCATGGGCGAGCTGATGGCGCTGCTCCTCGAGGAGTCGGATGCCCCGGCGGTGCTCATGGCCATGAGCGGGGCGCTCGAGCCCTCGGCCCACACGCCCGAGACGCTGACGCTCCTGGGCGAGCTCGCGCTCGCCGCCTACGACGCGCAGCGCGCGCAGGAATACGCCGAGCAGGCGCTGCAGCACGATCCCAAGGACGCGGCGGCGCTTCGGGTGCTGGCGCGCGCCTACGTGGTGCACGGCGATGCCTCGCAGGCGCTCGCCACCGCGCGCAAGGCGAAGGCCGACGATTCGACGCGCGGCGGCTTCGAGCTCGCCGAGGTCCTCGCCTCGCTCGATCGCATCGAGGAGGCGCACCACGAGCTCGAGCATCTGCGCACGGCCGGCGCACCGGCCGCGGAGGTCGACCGCCGTCTCGCGCTGCTCGCCTTCGCCTCAGGCGACCTCAAGGAGGCGCGGCAGCGCTTCATGGAGCTGCTCTCGAGCGGGCAGGCCACCGACACGACCCAGCTCTATCTCGCCGACATCGCGGCGCGCGACGGTGACCCGGAGGGCGCGATCGCCGCCTACCGACGCCTCTACGACTCGTCCGTGGCACTGTCGGCGCGCTCGCGGGCGGCATCGCTCCTCCTCGATCGCAACGCGCGCTCCGAGGCGCTGGCGCTCCTCGACGACTACGCCGCGGATCATCCGGAGGAGGAGCTCGAGCTGACTCTCGCCAAGGCGCGCCTCTTGGCCGATCACGGCGAGGCGGACACCGGGCTCGCGCTCCTTGCGTCCGCGCTCGAGCGCCACCCGCAGCATCCCTCGATCGAGTACGATCGGGCGGTGATTCTCGAGCAGGCGGGGCACGTGCACGAGTCGGTCCAGGCCCTCGAGCAGATGCTGAGCGAGCGGCCCGACGACCCGACGCTCCTCAATGCGCTCGGCTACACGCTCGCGGATCACACGCTCGAGCTCCCGCACGCCGAAGGGCTCATCCGCCGCGCGCTCGCCGTGATGCCCGACAACCCGGCGGCGCTCGACAGCCTCGGATGGGTGCGCTTCCGCGCCGGCGATAGCAAGTCCGCGGTGGCCATGCTCCAGCATGCCTACACCTTGGGCCACGACGCCGAGATCGCCGCTCACTGGGGCGAGGCGCTCTGGGCGAGCGGCCAGCGGGCCGAAGCGCGCCGCGTGTGGGCGGCGGCCCTGGCCCGCGATCCCGATTCCAAACCGCTGAAGGCGACGCTCAAACGGTTCCTGCCCGATGCGAAGTAGGCGGTGGCGGTGCGCGGGCGCATGGGCGCTCGCGTGCGCCCTCACCGCCTGCCGTACGGCGCCGCCTTCCTTTCTCGTGCCCCCGCCCTGGGAAGTGCGAAAGCCGCAGCTTCAGGCGCGCGAGCACTTCGACCTCAAGGGCCGCGTCGCGGTCGCCACGGGGCGCGAGGGCTTCAACGCGAGTCTCCGCTGGGCGCAAACAGGCCCGCGCTCGCAGCTCACGCTCGAGGGCCCGCTGGGGGCCGGGGCCGTGCAGGTGAGCGCGGCGGACCACGAGCTCGAGATCGTGACCTCGCGCGGTGAGCGGCTCGACAACGCGGCGGCGCACGCCGAGCTCGCCGCGCGCTTAGGCTTCGATCCGCCGCTGCCGAGCCTTCGTTACTGGATCCTCGGTGTCCCGGATCCTGAGCGGCCGGCGCTGGAGGAGCTCGATGAGCCGCAACAGCACCTGTTGGGCCTGACCCAGGCCGGCTGGCACATCGACTACCCCCTCTACGTGGCGGTCGGCGCCGAGATGCTGCCGGCGCGGTTGACGCTCAAGCGCGATGCGGTGCGGGTGCGACTCCTCGTAGACGACTGGCAGCCGTGAAGGCCGGCGGCGACACGCGCTGGCCCGCGCCCGCCAAGCTGAATCTCTTTCTCCATGTGACGGGCCGGCGCGCCGACGGCTATCACGAGCTGCAGACCCTCTTTCAGCTCATCGATCTCACCGACACGCTCGAGATCAGCGTGCGGGACGACGGGCGGATCGAGCGGCCGGAGGGCCCGAAGGACCTCGCACCCGAGGCCGATCTCACGGTGCGGGCCGCCCGCGCTTTGAAGGACGCCTCCGGCACGCGGCTCGGTGCCAGCCTTGGAGTTCGCAAGCGCATCCCCCTGGGATCGGGCCTCGGCGGCGGGAGCTCGGATGCGGCCACGGCGCTCCTGGTGCTGAACGAGCTCTGGGACTGCCGGCTTGCGCTCGGGGAGCTCGCGGCCCTCGGGGCAACGCTCGGGGCGGATGTACCTGTTTTCGTTCAGGGTTCTTCGGCCTGGGCGGAGGGGGTAGGCGAGCGGCTGACCCCCGTCACGCTCCCCTCGAGGTGGTACGTCATTATCCATCCGCGGGTGGCGGTGAGCACCCGGGAGGTGTTCCAGAGCCCTGAATTGACACGAAATTCCCCCCTCATCACCATACGCGCCTTTTTTGAGTCGGGCGGGCGCAACGATTGCGAGGCGGTAGTCCGCTCGCGCTCACCCGAGGTGGCCGAGGCGCTCGAGTGGCTCTCGCGCGTCGCTCCCGCGCACCTGACGGGCACCGGCTCGTGTGTCTTCACGGCCTTCGAGAGCGCCGCCGAGGCGGAGCGGCTCGCGGGGCGGGTGCCCGATCGCTGGGGGAGCTTCGTGGCGCGGGGCCTCGACCGCTCCCCGCTCCACGAGCTTCTCCGGCACACGCGGGGTGGGTGAGGCGGCGTAAGATGCGCGCCCGCCTCCCATCCGCATGGGTGCGGATGGTAAGAGCGACGGGTGCTGGGGTGTCGCCAAGTGGTAAGGCAGCGGGTTTTGATCCCGCCATTCGGAGGTTCGAATCCTTCCACCCCAGCCAGTTTTTGAGACCTGGCGCGCCTGATGGCACGCGGCCGCATGCAGGGCCGGTGGACCGCGCGCGCAGCACAGCAGTTATGAGCACGACCGACAAACGTACCAGCGACACGCTCGCGCTGTTCGCAGGCAATGCGAACCCGGCGCTGGCGCAGGACATCGCAAAGGGCCTCCAGGCCCCGCTCGGGCGCATCTACGTCGGGCGCTTCAGCGACGGCGAGATCAACATCGAGCTCATGGAGAACGTGCGCGGACGCGACGTATTCATCGTGCAGTCGACCTGCCCGCCGGCGAACGAAAGTCTCATGGAGCTGCTCGTGATGGTGGATGCCTGCCGGCGCGCCTCGGCCGCGCGCATCACCGCGGTGGTGCCGTACTTCGGCTACTCGCGCCAGGACCGGCGCATCAAGGGCACACGCGCGGCGATCACGGCGAAGCTGGTCGCCAACATGCTCTCGAGCGCGGGCGTCAACCGGCTGCTGACGATCGACCTGCACTCGGAGCAGATCCAGGGCTTCTTCGACATCCCGGTGGACAACGTGTATGCCTCCCCGGTGCTGCTCGGCGATGCGTGGAAGCGTGCGTACCGGAACGTCATCATCGTGTCGCCGGACGTCGGCGGCGTGGCGCGCGCGCGGGCCTTCGCCAAGCGGCTCGACGATGCGGAGCTGGCGATCATCGACAAGCGCCGCCCGCGGCCGAACGAATCCAAGGTGATGAACATCATCGGCGAGGTCGAGGGAAAGACCTGCATCCTGATCGACGATCTGGTCGACACCGCAGGCACGCTCTGCCAGGCGGCGCAGGCACTGAAGGAGGAGGGCGCCGTGAAGGTGGTGGCCTACATCACGCACCCGGTGCTCTCGGGAGGCGCGGTGGAGAAGGTCATGAAGTCCGCGCTCGATGAGCTCGTCGTCACGGACACGATTCCGCTCGGCCCCGAGGCCCGGGGCGCCGCCCGCATCCGCCAGCTGTCGGTGGCGGAGCTGCTCGCCGAGACCATCCGCCGCATTCTGGATGAGGAGTCGGTGAGCTCGCTCTATGTCGACTGATTTTTTGAGGTGTGCTGGTCGCGGGCCGGTATCGTTGCTGACACTACGGGAGAACGTTGATGCGTATTTCATTCACCTTCGGCGCGGATCTGCGCGAGACGCAAGGCAAGGGTGCGAGCCGCCGCCTGCGTCACAGCGGCAAGGTGCCCGCCATCCTGTACGGCGCTCACCAGGACGCCCAGGCGCTGGTCCTCGACCAGCAGAACCTGCTCACCATGATCGCCGATGAGCGCTTCTATTCCTCGATCGTGCGGCTCAACATCGGCGAGCGCACCGAAGATGCGATCATCAAGGACGTGCAGATGCACCCGGCGAGAAACCTCGTCGTGCACGTCGATCTGCAGCGCGTGGTCGAGAACGAGAGGATCCGCATTCGCCTTCCGATCCACTTCAGGGGCGAGAGCGTGTCGCCGGGCGTCAAGAGCCAGGGTGGGGTGGTCTCGCACATGCGCGCCGACGTCGAGGTGAGCTGCCTGCCGAAGGACCTGCCGGAGTTCCTCGAGCTCGACCTCTCGGGCATGAGCCTCAACGATACCAAGTTCCTCGCGGACATCCCGCTGCCTCCGGGGGTTGCGATTCCGGAGCTCACGCGTCGCAACGCGCCGGTCGTTTCGATCCATGCGCCGCGCGCCGAGGAGCCCGAGCCGGTTGCCGCCGAGGCCGCTGCCGCCGTGCCCGCCGAGGGCGCAGCCCCGCTCGCCGCGGGCGCGCCCGGCGCTCCGGGTGCCGCACCCGCTGCGGCTCCGGGCGCTCCAGCCGCCGCCGGCGAGGCGAAGAAGGGCGAGGAGAAGAAGGACGCGGCAGCGCCGAAGAAAGAGGCCGCTGCCGGGAAGAAGGAGGGCGGCAAGAAGTAGCCGCCGCACCGGGCACGACACCGGACGCCGGCCGCCCGCGGGAGGGAAGGCTCCCCAGGCGGCCGGCGGCGTTTAGGGCGTGAGTCAACGACATGGCAGGTGAGCCGCTCAAGCTGATCGTCGGGCTCGGCAATCCGGGCATCGAGTACGCGCGCACCCGTCACAACGCCGGCTTCCAGGTCGTCGACGAACTCGCCCGCCGCCACCAGGCGACCTTCCGCAGCGAGCCGCGCCACCAGGCGGAGCTCGCGCGTGCGCGCATCGGCGGCGAGGATCTATGGTTGCTCAAGCCCATGAGCTACATGAACCGCAGCGGCGACCCGGTGCGCAGCGTCGCGGATTACTACAAGGTTCCGGTCGAGTCGGTGCTGGTGGCGTACGACGAGCTCGACTTCCCCGCGGGCGTGGTACGGCTCAAACAGGGTGGAGGCGCCGCCGGCCACAACGGCATGCGCGATGTGATCGCGCACATGGGCGATGCGTTCTGGCGGCTGCGCATCGGTATCGGGCACCCGGGCGATCGTTCGGCCGTGCTCGACTACGTGCTCGGACGCCCGAATGCCGCCGACGCGGAGCTCATCCGCGAGGCGCTGCTCGTCGCGGCCGACGCCGTGCCGGTGCTCCTCACGGAAGGGGCGCAGAGCGCCATGAATCGCCTGCACAGCCGCGGGCCCTCGCCGGGCGAGCCGCCCGCGACCAACTCCTGACATGCCCATCCGCTGCGGCATCGTGGGTCTGCCCAATGTCGGCAAGTCGACGCTCTTCAACGCGTTGACGCGCGCCCAGATCGCCGCCGAGAACTACCCGTTCTGCACCATCGATCCGAACGTCGGGGTCGTGCCGGTGCCCGATCCGCGCCTCGCGCAGCTCGCCGCGATCGCGAAGCCGGAGAAGATCGTCCCGACCACGGTGGAGTTCGTCGATATCGCGGGCTTGGTCGCCGGAGCCTCGCAGGGCGAGGGACTCGGAAATCAGTTTCTGTCGCACATCCGCGAAGTGGATGCGATCGCGCACGTGGTGCGCTGCTTCGAGAGCGCCGACGTCATCCACGTCGCCGGCCGGGTCGATCCGCTGTCGGACGTGGCGACCGTCGATACCGAGCTCGCGCTCGCGGATCTCGCGACGCTCGATAAGGGGCTCGAGCGCGCCACTCGCGCGGCCAAGGGGGGCGACAAGGATGCGATCCGCAAGCGCACCCTCTTCGAGGGTGTCCGGGTGCAGCTCGATGCGGCGAAGCCGGTGCGCGCGCTCAGCTTGAGCGAGGAAGAGCGACGGGATCTGCGCGAGCTGCAGCTGCTCACGGCGAAGCCGGTGATGTACGTCGCGAACGTCGACGAGAACGGCTTCACCGGGAATCCGCTGCTCGCCGCGCTCGAGCAGCACGCCCCCGCCGAGGGCGCCCAAGTGGTGCCGGTGTGCGCGGCGATCGAGGCGGAGATCGCGCAGCTCGATGAGGCCGAGCGGAGCGAGTTTCTCGCCGAGCTCGGGCTCACGGAGCCGGGCTTGAGCCGGGTGATCCGCGCCGCCTATCGGCTGCTCGGCCTGCAGACCTTTTTCACCGCGGGACCGAAGGAAGTGCGCGCTTGGACGGTGCGGACCGGAGCGACCGCCCCGCAGGCGGCGGGCGTGATCCACACCGACTTCGAGCGCGGCTTCATCCGCGCCGAGGTCATCGCCTTCGCCGACTACCTCGCGGGGAAGGGCGAGGCGGGTGCCCGCGATGCCGGGAAGCTCCGCCTCGAAGGCAAGGACTACATCGTCCAGGAGGGCGATGTCATGCACTTCAGGTTCAACGTCTGAGCGTTCGCTCCGCCCGCGCCGCCGACCGAAGGGCGACTCTTCACAGCCGCAGCAACCGCGTGCGGTGAGCCCGATGCGGCTCCGGTTCCATCCGATCGCAATTCGCCTCGAGAGACCGCGCGCTGAGTGCGGTCTCGGCTGCCTTGTTCGCGCAGGCGGGTAAGAGAACGCTCAGGGCGGTGACTGCCAATATGGCGCCGAGGGTGAAAAGCAGGCCCGGAGAGCTGCCATTCCGCCGAGACATCTCGCAATCCACTTCCGGTGAATGCACGGAATACACCCCTCGCGGGCTGTCCAGCCGAGGACCGGGAACACTCAGACACTCCAATGCGCGCGCAGTTCCCGGTTGAACTCCGCCGAGCGCTCTTCGGGAAAGAAGATGCGGGCGCCCTCGAGCTCGACCCGCCGGCGCGTGCCCGGGATCGTGTCGGCCAGCCACCGCGACCACTTGACGGGGAAATAGATATCGTCGGTTCCCCAGACTATCAGGGTCGGTACCTGTAGCGTCCTCAAACGACTCTCGAGCCTCACCGTCTGGACGTTGTCGAACGCGGCGAGAAAGCGCTGGAAGTCGCGTAAGCGCTGCTCGGTCCGAACCAGGGGACGGAGGTACGTCTCGATGCTCTCGTCGGTCAGCCGTTCCGGGTGCTCATACGCCGGCCCGAGCGCCTGCGGCGAGCGATAGAGACTCTTGTCCGCCAGCATCGCCTCGAGCGCGCCGCGGAGGCCTCCCGCGGCCGCCATGGCGAGGAATGGCTTGAACGCTGCCGGCGGCCAGTTGTCGTGCGCATCGCAGTTGGTGAGGGTGAGACTCCGCAGCCGCTCCGGGTGCCGCGCCGCGAAGATCTGGGCGATGCCCCCGCCGCTGTCGTTGCCAACGAGATCCACCTGGTCGATGCTCAGCGCGTCGAGGAATGACTCGAGCATCAGCGCATTCGCCGTCACCGACACGTCCTGGCCCGGCGCGATCTCGGTCTCACCATGCGCCAGGAGATCCACCGCGATGCAGCGGCGCGTGTCGGACAACTGCGAGAGCTGCTGGCGCCAGAGATGGCCGTTCAACAGCACCCCATGGACGAAGAGCGCGACCGGCCCCGCGCCCTGTTCGGTGTAGCTGATGCATCCCGAGGCCGTCTCAACGCTGTGCCGGGCCGCCGATGCTCCGTTGCCGTGCATGGCTCACTCCCCCCGCGGCGCCGGCGTGAAGCTCTGCGCCTCCTTGAGCTTGCGCGCGCAGTCCTCGCAGCACACCTCAACCGTCTTGCCGCCGATCTTCAACTTGATGGAGTTTGCATCCAGCTTGCAGTCGCAAGCCGCACAGGTCTTCTCTGTCATGACACCGCTCTCCGAATGGATCCCCCGCATTCCGGGAGCGATGAGTAGGCCACGCTGCGCTGGGGAGCGCTGTCAGAATCTTTAGCGATCGGGTGCTGCCGGCGTGCAGCGCTGCAGCGAGCGGCGGAACTCGGAGGGCGTGCGGCCGTAGGTGCGCTGGAATGCGGCGCTGAAATGGCTGTGGCTGGAGAAGCCAAGGTCGAGGCTGAGTGCGCTCAAGTCCTCGTATGTTCCGAGCAGGTCCAGTGCGCGCGCCAGCCGGAGATGCAGCTGGTAGCGATAGAGCGGGAGACCCTCCACCTGCTGGAATGCCTGCGTCAGATAGACGGGCGAGCCGCCGACCTCGGCGGCCACCTCGGCGAGCGTCCAGCGCCTCGAGAGGTCGGCTGCGAGCACGAGCTTCGCGCGGTCGACGAGACGCCGGCGTGCGAAGCTCCCTCTCGCGGCCCGGGCGCTGCGCGGGCCGAGCCCCCGCCCCACGAGCGTCAGCGCGACGCTCTCCGCTTCGAGAGGCTCGGCGGTACCCGCGTGCAGGCCGTGCCTGAGGAGTGCAACCAGTGCCTGCGCGCGCGGATCGATCCGCAGCCGCTGCACGCGAAACTCAAGATCCGCGCCGTCCTTGAGCAGGGCGGACGGCGCGAGCTCACGGAGCGTCGCTTCGTCAACCACCAGGTCGAGGCTCGCATCGCCGCCGGGCACCGGATGGCTGACGCGGTAGCCTTCGAAGGCATTGAAGAAGAGCACCTGATTCGCCTCGGCCACCGCCTCATCGCGCCCGAGATGTCGCACGAAGGCACCGCGATAGGGGAAAACGAGATGCGTCGCGCTCGCGTGCTCTTCCGCATCGGGGTGTCGATGACCGCCCGAGCAGCCCACGTCCTGGACCGCGACGCAGGGAGTCGTCAGAAGCGACTGAACGGTAAATTCAGGCATGCATCGTCCACGCGTGCTTCGATCACCGGCCCTCGGCAGCCTGGCGCATGGCGGCAAGATCGAGCTTTTTCATCTTGAGCATCGCTTCCATGGCGCGACCCGCGCGGCCCGGGTCGGGGTCCGACAGCAGCTCACCCAGGCCCTCCGGCACGACCTGCCATGACACGCCGAAGCGATCCTTGCACCAGCCGCACGGGCCCTCGGCGCCGCCCTTGGCGGTGAGCGCACTCCAGTAGTGATCGACATCCTTCGCATCGCGGCACGAGACCGAGAGCGAAATGGCTTCGGAGTGCTTGAACTGCGGACCGCCATTCAATGCCTGGAAGCGCTGGCCCGCGAGCGTGAACTCGACCATCAGCGCCGTCCCCTTCGGGAAGGCTACGGGAAGGCGTGTGCCGCCGTCGTAGCGGGACACCGAGTCGATCCTCGAGTCCGGGAAAATCGAGACGTAGAACTTCGCAGCGTCCTCGGCTTCGCCGTTGAACCAGAGACACGGAGCGATCCTGGAAATCATCATCACGCGGCTCTCCTTCTTCACGACGAACAGGCGGTGAGCAAATCGACCGGCGGCTGAGCGGATTGGCGCTCGCGTTCGCACGCCGCCGGTACAGATACAGGAAGAGTGCGAGGATTGTACCGCCCGGCACGAGGAGCTCCAGCAGCGCATAGGGTCCGAGCCTTCGGAGCGCCAGCACCGCGGGCCGCAGGATGTCGACGAGATTCATGATTCGCTCCACGTCACGGGGGTCAGAACCCCTCGCTTCAACCACACGACGTGTGAGCCCCGCTGGATTCGACATTCCTAGGACGAAGTCGCTCGACCGGACAGTACTCAGCCTGTCGCGTCGACCGGACGGGCGGGCGAGGGGTGCGCTGGTGCCGGCGGGGGAGCCGACCGCTCACGCGGCCTCCGTCAGGCTCGGCCGTTTGACACCCCGGGGCGCGGGTGAGGACAATGCGCGCCCTCGTGGAAAGGTAGCTCAGCTGGTTAGAGCACGGCACTCATAATGCCGGGGTCGAGGGTTCGAGTCCCTCCCTTTCCACCAATCAAATCAGCGTGATACCGACGGACGCCAAATCTGCGTGTTCGCCGTAAGCGCAGGGTAAGCGCAGGAATCGCCCCTTTTTCGTTTTTGACCTAGAAATCCAGGGATTTTCGACTGCGCTTATAAGCGCAACTCCAAGAACGGCAGATTCCGAGAAAGCGGTGGAGGGGGCACGCCACAATATCCAGACCAGCAAACCGGAGGCTGTGATTCGGGCGGTCGCAGGTCGTCGCGGCCGCACGGAAGAATTCCTCGGCAGGCGCGCGCTAGGATCCGTCAGCTGCGGCGGGGAGCGCGTCGAAATTCGTTGAATCCGCGGCCGCTCAGAATCATAGGCACACACTTCTCCGCCCGCGTGGCCCGCGTTTCCGCCCGCTTTGCGGTCGAGATGTGAAAGAGGTACGACTTCCGCCGTCCCGGCGTCAGCGCCTCGAACGCCGCCTTGAGCCTTGGCGCCGCATTCAGCCGGACTTGCAGCTCCTCAGGCATTACATACTCCGAGGCTCTCTTGACCGGAACCTTCCTTCCCGACGCCTCGACCCGGATGGCCTCGCGGAGGTAACGCTTGAGGGTGGGCCGCAGTGCCGCGATATCTTTGAGAGCGGTGAATTTGATCCAGCGGCCCGCCTGCTGCTGTCCGATCTTTTTCAAGATGCGTTTCGGGTCCTTGAGCAAGGCGCCCTTGAAGAAGGCGAGCGCGCAGGTCTCCTTCAACGGGATCACGATCGCCACGTTCTTCTTCTGGTAGGTGAAGCAGGGCTTGCCCCATTTCACCGCCTCGACGAGCCCGCATCCGACTGCAGTCTTCCTCAACGCGTCGGTTTCGTTCTGCCACTTCTTCGCGTACGGCACCTTCATCGATCTCTCCGGAAGGTGGCTCGAGGGCTCACCTGGAGCAGTCGGTAGCGTGAACCTCGACCTGGGTCACGAGCGGTACAGCCCGTACTACTTTGCGTACCTCAACAACCTCACAAAGGCGGGCGCAGCTCGGAGCGACCAGGGCTACATCAGGATGCTGGACCTTGACTTTGACAGCCCCGTGAAGACGTTCCTGTCGACATGCCTGGTCCGCGACTTCATCAGGCATCGAAAGATCATGATCAGTATCGTCTCGAGCAAACCCGCCTGCACCAGCAATAAGGCACCAGACCTGCGTGTGATCGTCTCAGGCGTCGAGATCGGTGCCGCCTGGCGCCGGACCTCGAAGGACAACCGCTCCTACCATTCCGTCAAACTCGACGATCCGTCCTTCACCGCGCCGATCTACGCCAACCTCTTCGAAGGCGACGACGCAACCGGAGAAGGGAATCTGTGCTCTCAAACCAGCATCGATTGCTGGGCGAAGATACCCGCCATCGCGCCCTGCGATGATGCCAGGGTGACCGAGGGCAAGAAGGGCGTGGCGAGGTCGCCGGCGGCGTAGATGCCGGGCATGCTAGTTTGGCTGCGCTCGTCGACCTTGAGGGCGATGCCGACGGGCGTATCCACCGTGGCGAGGCCCAGTGATTCATGCAGGCTTGCGGACGGCTTGTTGCGCGGATGGGCGAACAGGATGTCGACCGCGATATTGCGGCGGGTATCGAGATTGACGGTGGTGATATGGCCCTTGTGATGGGCGATCTCGACGATCCGGCCATCGACGACAGGTATGTTGCGGCGCGCCAGATCGGCCTGGATATCGGGCGGAATGTCATGACCATCGGCGAAGACAGTCAACTTGTCAGTCCAATCGTGGAACAGCCTGACAGACTGGTGCGACTGCGGGCCGGACCAGACGAGGCCCCAATGCTGGCCGGCGACTTCAAAGCCGTCGCAATAGGGGCAGGGCACGATGGACGTGCCCCAACTTTCGGCAAAGCCCGGAACAGCAGGCATCTGGTCAGCGACGCCATAGCTCAGGATCAGGCGGCGCGCCCCAAGGCTTTCGCCATCGCCAGTGAGGACGGAGAAATGGTCGATGGCGCCGGAGACGCTGTCGGCCCGGGCACTGACCAGCCTGATCGTGGGATAACGCGCCAGCTGCTGCCGCGCCTCGGCCAGGATGTCCAGCGGTGGCTTGTGATCGTGGCCGAGCAGGCCATGCGAGTGGCCGGCGAAGCGATTGCGCGGCAGGCCCGTATCGAGAACGGTGACCCTGCGGCGGGCACGGCCGAGCTGCAGGGCGGCGGCGAGGCCGGCAAAGCTGCCGCCGATGATGATGACGTCATTCATGGTGATGGGCTCCGTGTTGTGGATGGAGGGGGGTGGGCTGGGCCCGGTGCGCAATATCGTCCAGCGATACGCGCTCGAGACGGGCAGCGAGCAGGGCTTCGGCATCGGCGAGAAAGTCGCCCATCACTGTGTTGACCGGCCGGACAATGCCGCATTCGATATCGCCGGGCGGCCCGGGGAAACTTGATTTGGACAACAGGTTGAAACCTACCCATTGGTTTGCACATTTCAGATACTACGTGGTATCGTAATGCAAGAATTAGGATACTGTCAAGTACTGGAATTGTCGTGACCGTAAACAGCCAGGGCCGGCGCGGCCGGCCCGCCAACGAGGCGCTTGGCCAAACGATAGTCGACGCCGCGTGCGAACTCTTTGTGGAATTGGGTTTTCAAGCGACGACATTGGACAAGGTCGCCCAGCGGGCGAAGATATCCAAGCTCAGCATCTATCGGCACTTCGAGAACAAGGAGGCGCTGTTCAGCGCGGCCATCGCGACCCGCTGCCATCAGTTTGCACCACAGGCCCTTTTTGAAGGCGTCGACGGTTCGGCCGAAGATCAGCTCATGGCGGTGGGATCATCCCTGCTTCGCACGCTGTTGAGCTCGGACGTCCGCAGTGTCGAAGCCATGATCATGGCCGACAAGACGAATCAAAAGTCGTTAAGCAAGCTCCATTACGAAGCCGGCCCCGCCCATGTCATCGCCCAAATCGAGGCCCTGTTGCGTCAGTTGCACGCGAAGGCGGTTCTGAACGTGCCCGATCCTCTCCGGTCCGCCCGCTTGTTTGCCGCGCTTTTCAAAGGATCCGATCTCCTGATTATCGCACGCTTCGATGAGGCGAGAGCAGAGGACGACAACGAAATCGAATCCTATTGCCGGTCGGCCGTCGCCATGTTCATCGCCGCGCACGGTGGCAACGACCACGCGGGCGGATAAGCATTTGATTGCTCCGGGCAGCTTGGCCGGGACCGTCGTCCAGGCGCTTCGTCATATTGGGCCGGCGCGCGCGGCCGAGCTTGCACAGATCGCGGCACCTCATCTTTCTCCCAACGATAAAAAGACGCTCGCATCTACCGCGGTCCAAGCTCCCGCCTGGATGCGGTCGACGCTTCTCTCCATCGCAGATCCGGCAGCAGTCGGGACAACATTTGATAGGTGATGCGACGGTGCCATCCGACGATATGCTATCGGGTCCGGAACATCGATCGGTACAGTGAGCGCCCGGTGTCGGCCAGAAGCAGACGATCCCTCGCGCCTCACGACTTGCCCGATAGCGGGCGCCCAGCTCACCGCCGGCACGACTGTCAAGCACAGTACGCCGCTGCCGGCATGCGGCTGGCTACGACGTTCGCGCTCGACGGCGCAGGCGCGTGAACTCGGAGAACTCCCACGCCCGCACCGCCAGCACGGCACTACAGCCATCACGCTTAGCAAGCGGGAGGCGAGCATCGTTACGGGCAAGCACTTCAAACTCCGCGGCCAGGCGCTCGAGAGACGCCTTGAACTGGGTAAGAGATTCGCGCGATAGGGTGCCGGCGACAAATCGCAGGACATCGCCAGGGCCGTCGAACGCCGACTGAAAGTACTCCGGCACGAGGCGAGTAAGAAAGAACCGATGCACCGGACCGTCCTTCCGCCAGGAAAAGTTCCTGGCGGTCAACTTCCGAACGCGATGAGGAGGCCGGTATTCGATGATCTTGAGCTGATCGAGCCTCAACAGGATCTTTACGTATTCGTTTTCGTCCAGTTCAAAAGTGGAAACGATATCCTGAAATTTCCAGTCGTTGACGAGCAGATAGGTCACCAAGAGAACCTTCGGGTCGCTCACCAAGGCGCGCTCCTGGGAGTCGCTGAGCTCTGTTATCACCTCGGCAGCCTCGGGGCGCTGCGTGAGGTCATTAAGCGTCAAGCCGAGGCTCGAGCAGATCTCATCAAGTCGAAGGAGGGAGAAGCCCCCACGACTCAGGTCGCGTTTGATCGTCGCTTCACTCACCCCAATCGATTGTGCGAGCTCTCGGTAGGTCACTTTCCTCGCTCTCAGAGCCCCCTTGATACCGCTCAAAAGCGCCAGTCGTGCGGACACGGCGGTCTCCCTACGACCCAGAGGTATAAGAATATGCTACCACTGGTGGCCTACGGTAGCACCGTGGCACAAGTCACTAGCGCCCAAATCCACTGCCTCGGAGACTCAAGGCGCGGATGAGTTCCGCGAGCATCGAGGGAGCACGGTATGAACGTCTCGACTAGCCTAAGCGCGGTTAGCCTTCCCACACTCCTGATGGGAGTCTCGACGATCGCATTTCTAGTTCTCGAGCGCGTTCGTCCGGGCCGTGAATTGCCGCACTCGCGAGGCTGGTATCTACGCGCCGTGCTGATCAACCTGGCGCAGCTTGGAATCACGCTGGCGACCGCGAGACTCTGGATCAAGATCTTCGGCGTGCATTCAGTGCTTCACTTGTCGCACTGGGGCTCCCCACTGGCGCAGGGCCTTGTCGCCTGGTTTATCGGGACCTTCGTTTTCTATTGGTGGCACCGTTTGCGGCACGCGAACGGCTGGTGGCTTGCCTTCCACCAGATCCACCACTCGCCGTCGCGCATCGAGATCATGACGTCGTTCTACAAGCACCCCATAGAGATCCTTTGCGATGCGGCGTTGAGCGCGATAGTGCTCTATCCGTTGATGGGGTGCTCATTGCTGGGAGCCTTTTGGTACAACTTCTTCGCCGGAACGGGCGAGTATTTCTATCACGCCAATGTCAAGACGCCTTCTTGGCTTCGCTATCTCATTCAGACTCCCGAGCTCCATTCCATTCATCACCAACTTGACGTTCACCAGTTCAACTATAGCGATCTTCCCATCTGGGATCGTCTGTTCGGGACCTACAAAGATGCGACAGCCTTCGTCGAGCGCTGCGGCTTTCCTGAGGGTGCTGAAGCCAGGCTGGGTGAAATGCTGGCGTTCAAGGACGTTTACGCGGAAAGCGCAGGCTGAAGCGCTATGCCACGCAATCATGACTCTACTGCCTCTCGGATCAGCCGGGCTGTTTGGGTCAATGACACGCACTCAGG
>Ga0209267_1000122_pt1 | contig 54777 bp, 41 predicted proteins | sample GraSoiAngelo_137_FD_185894 | JGI IMG/M metagenome (GOLD analysis project Ga0209267, IMG submission 185894) | Grasslands soil microbial communities from the Angelo Coastal Reserve, California, USA - 14_0929_09_30cm (SPAdes) (version 2) | ecosystem: Environmental > Terrestrial > Soil > Grasslands ... | reverse complement strand
GTTTGCTTCGCGATGGTGTTGCGCTCGATTCCCTTTTCGCGCAACTTTTCCGTCACCAACGCGAAAGACACGCCCGCCAAGAAAATGAAGAGCGGCGCCGGCAACGTTCCACCCAGTTTGGACCACCCACTCAATGACGACGATTTCTTGGCCTCCGGGCTCATCCAGGAGTCGTAGCAATGGGTCTGAAACATCAGTACGCACGCAAGGCCGCGCATCCAGTCGATGTAAGCAAGTCGCTTCATTTTTGCAGTGACGTCTCGCGATTGCGAATGATAGACGGTGTGAAGATTTCCGCAAAGTAGAAAGGTGAGATCGGAATCTCACGCATGGTGATGGACAATTTCAAACACCATGCCCTCGCCGTTGACGCGCGAGCCCGTGGCAGCGTCCAGCGATTATGCCACCGCGGTTTTTTGCCGGCAGAGTGGGGCCTCAAGGGGATACTAAAGAACGTTTGGGACGTCTACTATCTTCAGTGGCCCGGAACATGAAACAGGTTTCGAACCTACCATTGCCGAGTGGAGGTATCCAATGGAAACGCTGTTGCAAGACTTCCAGTTTGCAGTCCGGATGATGCGCAAGAATTTAGGTTTCACCACTGCGGCAGTGCTGTGCCTGATGCTCGGGATCGGAGCCACGACCGGGATATTCACGGTGGTAAACGCTGTACTCCTTCAGCCGTTGCCGTACTCGCATCCCGAGCAGCTTATCCGTGTTTACACCGAGTTTCCGACGTTTCCGAACGGCGGTCTGCACCGATTCTGGACTTCCGGACCGGAATTCCAGGATCTGCGCCGGGATACGCATTCCTGGGCGTCATTGGACGCGTGGATCACTGGGGGTGCGAATCTCGCCGGGAAGACTCAGCCGGTGCGCGTTACTGCGGCATACCTGAGCGGCGGATTACTGGAAACACTTGCCGTGGCCCCGGTTGCCGGGCGGCTGATATCGCAAACCGACGATGTCCCCGGAGCGCAGGTGGTGGCTGATATTTCCTATGGCACCTGGCAAAGCGTTTTTGCAGGTGATCCGAGCGTGGTCGGCCGTGAGACGTACCTCGATGGCCTGAAATGCACCATCATCGGCGTCATGCCCAAGGGCTTCCAGTTTCCGCCAGGCGAGCAAGAGCCGGCGCAGATCTGGACCGCTTTACGATTGGATCCAGCGAATCCGGGTAACCGCGGTGGCCACAACTATTATTTGCTTGGCCGGATGAAGCCGAGAGTCACGGCGGTCGAAGCTCAGGGAGAGCTGGCCTCGCTGGTTCAGAGTTATGGCGAGAAACGAGCGCCCAAGACGCATAGCTTCCACCCAAAAACTCACACTATCGTCAGCTTTCCTCTGCAGGCAGAAGTGGTTTCGAGTGTTCGGCCCGCACTCTTGATGCTGCTTGGCGCCGTGATCTTTGTGCTCTTGATCGCGAGCGTAAATGTAGCCAACCTTCTGCTGGCGCGAGCCGAGGCCCGTCGGCGGGAAATTGCGATCCGCGGCGCGCTGGGTGCCGGCCTGGTGCGGCTGGCGCGGCAATTTGTGACCGAAGGGATTCTGCTCGCGTTGTGCGGGGCCGTTCTGGGTGTGGCGCTTTCCTTTGTCGGAGTACGCCTGGTTCAGCTCACCAACGCGGGCGGCATTCCCCGCGCCGATGAAATCTCGATGGACTGGCGAGTGCTGCTCTTCACGCTGGGGACGAGCTTGATCACCGGAGTGCTTTTTGGGCTCGCGCCCCTCGCACCCTTGCTGGTGAGCGGAATTTCCGAATCATTAAAAGACACCGCAGGCAGTACGACGGCGGCCGCTGGAGCGCAGATTTTCCGGCGCATCCTGGTGGCCGGCGAACTGGCGATGGCTCTGGTGCTGCTGATTGGCTGCGGATTGATGCTGCGGGCTTTCTGGAAACTACAGGAGGTCCATACCGGCCTCCATGCTGAGAACATCGTCACCATGCGCGTCTCGCTGCCTAGCGGAGCGTACACGGACAACGCAAAGATTACGGACTTCTGGACACGGCTCGATGCACGCCTGACGAATCTCCCCGGCGTACCATCTGCGGCGCTGGTTTCCGGGTTGGCTCCCATGCGCCCGCCCAACATGAACGACACGGATATCGAGGGATTCGTGCAGACCGAGGGCGGTCCCATTCCCAACGTGGATTTCTATCAAGCGGTGAGCAAAGACTATTTCGCGACCATGGGTATTCGGCTGATGGATGGTCGGTTGTTTGACGGACGGGACGTACAAGGCGCGCCCGATGCCGTCATTATCAACAAGACCATGGCGATGACATTCTGGCCGCACCAAAGTCCTATCGGCAGGCGTATTCGCCCAGGCGGGAGTAAAGACTGGTGCACCATCATTGGGATAGTGGACGACGTGAAGAATGCCGGGCTCGATCGGCCGGCGGGAACCGAATTGTATCTGCCCTACCGGCAGCCGGCGGGCGCAGGCAATACGGACATGTATATAGTCATGCGGACGTCGGCGGGCGACCCGCGCTCGCTGGCGGGCGTTGTGCGCGAGCAGTTGAACGAGATCGATCCCTCACCGCCACTGGCGGATATACGGATGATGGAGGATGTGCTTACTCGCGCGCAGGCGCGGCCTCGCTTCCTGACCCTGCTGTTGTCTCTCTTCTCCGGTGTCGCGCTGGCGATAGCAACCGTAGGAATTTATGGCGTGGTGTCGTATTCGGTGGCCAGGCGAACGAAGGAATTTGGTCTGCGGATGGTGCTTGGCGCGCAAGGCGGGGATGTCCTTGGACTGGTGATGAAACAAGGGGCTGGCATGGTGGCGATTGGAATTGTTGCGGGGCTGGCGACGGCGTTCGCTCTGACGCGACTGATGGCCAGCCTGCTTTTTGGCGTGACGCCCACAGACCTCCCGACGTTTGCAGCTGTCACGGCGGTGTTGTTTGCAGTGGCGCTGGCGGCCTGCTACGTACCGGCACGGCGGGCGACCTGTGTGGATCCGATACAGACCCTGCGCTACGAATGATGGTAATGGCTTTGTCGACCACCAAGCAAATCATGAAAATTGGCGCAACATACTCATTGAACATAAAGGGGTTACGACTATTTCTAAGGAATTGTTGCTCATTCGAACGGCAGAAAATTTCGCAAGAACGCCGGCGCCGGTGGTCGAATTTGGCCTGCCATCTCCCTGCGTTACAATTCTCGCTTGCCCGCCACGCGCCAACTCGGCCCGTTCCCGATGCTCGCTCTCTGGGCCGTGCTGACTCTGACAGCAGCGTTGTACTCCGCCTGGCTGGGTTACGGAGGCCGCGCCTTGGCTGCCACGCTCACCGCTTTCGCGTTGTTGTTTCTGGTGATGCTGCTCTTTGCGGCGCGCGGCGTGGACAGTCGCCTCGCCGCACGCTTCGGCGCCGGGAGCGGCTACTTGCTCGGCGTGGCAGTCTTCCTGGTCTGCCTGATTTACCTGTTCGGAACGAATACTTTCGCGTGGACACGTGCCGCCGCAGTCGCCGGTCTCGTGTTCGTTCCGTTGGCACTGGCAGCATTGGCGAAGCAAAAACCACCGGGAGCGTGGGAAGATTTTCTCATCATTGTCAGCATATGGCTGACAGTCAAATTCTCGCCTTCCCATTGGTTTTGGCCCTACCCCGGCGGCCGGCTCGCCTACGTTTTCACGGTGCTCCTATGCGTTAATGTAGCGCTGGCGTCTTTCGTGCTTCTCCGCTGCGTGAACGGAGTCGGCTATTCCATCGGCTGGAGCGGGCATTGGAGCTTCTCGATCGTGGCGAGTTTCCTGGTTTTCGGCTGCATCGCCATTCCGCTGGGCCAGGCCATGCACTTCATCGAATTTGCTCCGCAATGGTCACAGTGGAAGTCGCTCCCGTTCCTTTCGCTCGGCATTCTGTTTTTCACCGCGTGGCCCGAAGAGTTCCTATTCCGCGGCCTGCTTCAAAACATGCTCTCGCGCGCTTCGCATAGTGAACTCGCAGGCTGGTGGACCGCTTCGGTTCTCTTTGGCTTCGCCCACATCACCAACATGGGCTTTCCCAACTGGCGCTATGTGGTCCTGGCCTCCATCGCCGGTTTTTTCTACGGCTGGACGTGGCGCAAGACCGGCTCGATTTTCGCCTCGGCCCTAGTCCACGCAGCCGTGGATATCACCTGGCATTTCTTGTTCCGCACGGTCTAGGTGGGCCGACATTCCCGGTGCAACAAAGAACGGATTCAGGCATCCAACCTGGCAATGGAGCCTGGGGTGGACTCAGTGTCCGCCCCGCACCCACAGCGAACGCAAGAAAAAACGCATTCAGGAGGAGAGCGATGGCGGAAACGATGACGGCGGATCAAGCAGTGTTCCTGCTGCAGAATGTGTACCTGGGACCGTTGAAGATCGAGAGCCGGACGACGAAGAAGATTCTCGAAGCGGTTCCCGCGGATAAGGCGGAATACCGTCCTGATCCGATTTCGAAAAGTGCGATTGAGCTGGTGCGCCACATTGCGGCAGCGGACAATCGATTTGTCGAAAGTGTGATCAACGGCGTGTTCGACACCAACCCGGCGATGATTTCCGAAAGCGTGAAAACGCCCAGGGAAATCGCGGCGTGGTACGAAGAACGGTTCGCCAAGAACTTTGAAGAGCTGTCAAAATTGCGGGGCGAGCATTTGGTGAAGATCGTGGATTTTCGCGGGATGTTCCAGCGGCCCGCGGTTACGTTCGTGATGATGGGGCTGCACCACACCATTCATCACCGAGGTCAACTTTCCTCCTACCTGCGATCGATGGGCGCGAAGGTGCCATCGATTTATGGTGAGAGCTACGACGACGCACAAGCAAGGAAATCGGCGCAGGCATAGATCCATTGGCTAGGAACGATCAACGGACGACACCGGAAAGTGGTGAAGAGGCGGAGGCGTAGAGGCGCTTGGGCATGCGGCCGGCGAGGTAGGACTTGCGGCCGGCGATGACAGCGTCGCGCATGGCTTCGGCCATCAGGACGGCGTCCTGGGCTTCGGCGATGGCCGTGTTCATGAGCACACCATCGGCGCCGAGTTCCATGGCGACGGCGGCGTCGGAGGCCGTGCCAACGCCAGCGTCGACGATCATAGGCACCTCGGTGATGCGCTCACGAAGAATACGGAGGTTGGCGGGATTCTGTACACCGAGGCCGGAGCCGATGGGGGCGGCGAGAGGCATGACGGCAGCGGCGCCGGCATCGATGAGTTTGCGGGCAGCGATGAGGTCATCGTTGGTGTATGGCAGGACCACAAAGCCTTCTTTGACAAGGACGCGGGTGGCCTCGATGAGCTGTTCGGTATCCGGGAAAAGCGTTTGCTGGTCGCCGATGACTTCAAGCTTGACCCAGTTCGAGAGACCGACTTCGCGGCCTAGGCGCGCTGTGCGAATGGCTTCGTCGGCGGTGTAGCAGGCGGCAGTATTTGGCAAGATGAAGATTTTTTCGCGGTCAACGTAATCCAGCAATGATTCCTTCGATTTGTCGGTGAGGTTCACACGGCGGACGGCGACGGTGACCATGTCCGCGCCGGAAGCGGCGTGGGCGAGCGACATTTCCTGAAAGCTGCGGTATTTGCCCGTTCCGACGATAAGGCGCGAATTAAAGGCGCGGCCGGCGATGACCAGTTGATCAGACATGGGTGAACCCGCATCAATTGTAAAACGTCGAAGGTCGCGGCACAAATCAGCCGAGAGCCGCGGGAGTAGCGTGTAGGCTCGCTCAAAGTAGAGAGGATGCCGGATGGGCGCCCGCAATGGAAGTCATAAAAGGTCGCTATGCTCCTCAAGATGACGCGAGAATTGGTTCGTCGAAGCAACTCGAAGAATGGTTCCGGCGGAATCCACCCTATTCCTGAAGAAGCGGGCGGGGCTCGGCGACGTCGGCGTAAAGGGATTCGATGACGTCGGCGTATTGTTGTTCGACAACGCGGCGCTTGATCTTAAGGGTGAAGGTGAGGCTGCCGTTGTCGAAGGTGAAATCCTCGGGGAGAACAGCAAAGCGCTTGATGGTTTCGTACTGCGCGAGATGGATGGTGAGACGCTTGACCTCGGCGGAGATTAACGCCTGCACCCAGGGATGGGCTGCCAGTTCGGAGTTGGACGCGAACTTGATTCCATGGTCGGCAGCTTTGGCGGCAACCGTTGCGGGATTGGGGACGATGAGCGCGACGATGAATTTGCGTTTATCGCCCACGACCATGGCGTTGAGGATGTAGGGGCTGGTCTTGAGAGCGTTTTCGATGGGTTGCGGGGCTACAAATTTTCCCGCCGCGGTCTTGATCAAGTCCTTCTTGCGATCGGTGATGAAGAGATAGTTGTCCTTGTCGAGATAGCCGATGTCGCCGGTGCGGAACCAGCCATCTTCGCTGAGCACTTCGCGCGTGGCTTCGGGATTTTTATAGTAGCCCTGCATGACGCAGGGACCTTTCACGAGGATTTCTCCATCCTCGGCGGCGCGGACTAGGACGTTGGCAATCGGTTTGCCGGAGCTGCCCATGCGATTCACGGGGTAGTTGCTGGAGACGATGGGGGAGGTTTCCGTCAGACCGTAACCCTGATAGATCGGGATACCCACAGTCCAGAAGAATTCCGCCAGGGATTTGGACAGCGGCGCGCCGCCCGAGGAGACGATGCGCAGCTGGCCTCCAGTTCCGAGACGGATCTTCTTGTAAACCAGTTTATCGGCGAGCTTCCACTGCGCTTGCAAGGCCAGACCCGCAGGTAATCCGGTTGCGCGCCAGGGAGTCGCTCGTTGGGCCACGCTCATGGCCCAATCAAAAAGTATTTTCTTCATGCCGGTAGTTTTCGAGCCTTGCTCGACGAGGCGCGCATAGATTTTCTCGAAAAATCGGGGCACCGCTGCTGTAATCGTAGGGCGGACTTCGACGAGAGCCTGGGCCACGGCATCGACGGACTCAACGTAGGCTAGCGCGGCACCTTGAAAGATATAGATGTAATCCATGGTACGACCGTAGACATGAGCGAGAGGAAGGAAAGACAGCGCGACGTCTTCTGCGGGATGGAGCTGGAAGTCGTGGCCCACATCTGTGACATTGGAGCAGAAATTGGCGTGCGTGAGCATCACCCCCTTGGGCTCGCCAGTGGTCCCGGAGGTGTAGATGATGGAGGCGAGCTGGCCGGGCAAAACCTGCGACGAGCGCAAGCGATAAGAAGAGATGTCCGGCGCGCTCGCGCCAGCAATGAGTGTCTCGTAACGGAGACACTCGCCGGGAACTTCAGCGTCGCCGTCGGCAAGGATGATTTGTTCCAGTTCGGGAAGCTCCTGGCGAACGTTGAGCAGCTTCCGCAATTGCGCCGCGCCGACAACGAAGACGACCTTAGCAGCGCAATGCTTTAAGATGTAGGTCATGCGGTCGGACGATTCGTTGAAGTACACTGGCACGGTGACGGCGCCGGCACCGTGGATGGCGAAATCGGCGGTATGCCACTCGGGGCGATTGGCGGAAAAGAGGCCCACGCGGTCGCCGGGCTTCACGCCAAGTTCCACGAAAGCGGTGGAGAGGCCAGCGACACGCCGGAGAAATTCCTGAGACGAGATGGTTTCCCAGCGGCCGTCCCGGCGAACCATCTGGGCGCGCGCGTTTGGAAGAGCATCGACGGCGTTCAGGAAGCGTGCGGGAAGCGTTCCGTAGTTCATGGCCTGAGGGTCACTCTACTCTACCCGTTTTGATCGCGCAATCGAGCGCTTGGCAGCTGTTCTACGCTGGACGCCGGGGATCACCATTACCGTGCGCCGCCGTGCTGTTGGCTGCTTGTTGCTGGCGAAGCGCGGCAGGGATGGGGGCTAGAGAAAGGCGCCAAAAGGCTTGTCGATGGCGCTCTACTTTAGCCCCTCGAGAGGGGGGAGGGGCGGACGGCAAGGTCGGAGAACTAGCCAGCGCTGTGCCTCACGAGAGGCGGGTAATTCCAGGGAACCCGTCGAAACCAGAATCAAAGCTCAGGATTCGCTTGATTCCATGCTGCTCCATCGCAGCCAGATGCACTGCATCACGCGCGGACATCTGCCGGCGCCCCATCACAATCTCTTTCGCGCGCTCGGCGGTGGCCCGGTCCACGGCCAGCACCTCATCGGCGATGCCAAGCAAAGCGTCGAATGCCGGTTGGATGGCATCGCGCCGGTTTATTGCCACATAGCGATGCAGAATCTCCTGCAGTACCTCGGCATCTGTGACCAGGCGTTGCCGGTCGCTGATCAGGTTTTCGAGCAATCGCTGTGCGTCGGCCTTGTGCGGATGGGCAGCCCCAACGAGGTACATGGGGATATTCGAGTCGACCAGAATCAAGGATGAGTACCAGAGCCGTATCCGCTCTCGATCTCCGCAAGCATACGGTCGATATCGGCCGAGGGAAAGTCGTGTCGGACCGCGGCACGAATCACTTCGAGCTTCTTCCCCACTCCAGCGCCAGGTTCACGGCGGCGAGCCAGGTCGAGAGCTTGCCGGACCCACTCGGCGATGGACATGCGGCGGGAGCGCGCTACCCGCTGAATTTCGCGGTATTCGGGATCCTTTAGAATCACTTGCAGCCGCTTGGACATAGATATGAGTCTATTTGACTCATGCCTATGAGTCAAGACACCCAGCGTTGAAACATGCCGCAGAAGGGCGCTTAGCGGCAATGTGTACGCTGACCGGCATGGAAGCAGCGAAGGTTGGAATAGATGTAGCCCAGGCCGGAGACAGGGTTTGGCGGAAGCCGCAAAAGCGCTCCAATCAATAGACACCCGACGGCAGAAGAGAGTTTCGGTGGGAGGGCGGTGCAAAAGGGAGTAGCCTGCGTTAGTATGAGCGGCGGAGATTGAAATTGATGACTGTGACGGTACCGGGGACAGCCGCGAACGCGGGATTGACAAGGGGGCCGTTTCGCGCGCCGCGGGGGACGGCGATTTCATGCCAGGGATGGCAGCAGGAGGCGGCGCTGCGGATGCTCTTGAACAACGTCGATCCGGAGGTGGCGGAAAAGCCGGAAGATTTGGTGGTGTACGGCGGGACGGGGAAGGCGGCTCGAAATTGGCAATGTTTCCATGCCATGGTGCGGTCGCTGAAGGCGCTGGAAGCGGATGAAACGCTGCTGGTGCAATCGGGGAAGCCAGTGGGGGTTTTCCGGACGCATGAATACGCGCCGCGAGTGCTGCTGTGCAATTCGAATCTGGTGGGGCACTGGAATAACTGGGACCGCTTTCATGAGCTGGACCGTGCGGGATTGATGATGTACGGGCAGATGACGGCGGGAAGCTGGATCTACATTGGCACGCAGGGGATTTTGCAGGGGACGTTCGAAACGTTTGCGGCGGCGGCGAAGAAACATTTTGCTGGAAATCTGAAGGGCAAGCTCGTGGTGACGGGCGGAATGGGCGGAATGGGTGGAGCCCAGCCGCTGGCGGCGACCATGAATGGCGCAGCGTTTCTGGGCATTGACGTGGACCCGGAACGCATCAAGCGGCGCGTGAAGACGGGCTATTGCGACGTGATGGTGACTTCGCTGGATGAGGCGCTGCGGATTTTGAAGAATGCAGTGCGTAAAGGCGAAGCGGCTTCGGTTGGATTGGTGGGGAATTGCGCGGACCTGATTCCGGAGCTGGCCAAGCGCGGCGTGGTGCCGGATTTGCTGACGGACCAGACCAGCGCGCACGACCCGATCGGCGGGTACGTGCCGAACGGAATGACGCTGGAAGCGGCGCTGGAGCTGCGGAAGAAGAGTCCTGAGGAATACAAGAAGAATTCGATGGCGGCAATGGCTGCGCACGTCCTGGGAATGCTGGATTTGCAGAAGCTGGGAGCGGTGACGTTTGACTACGGGAACAACATTCGAACGTTCGCGTACGAGCAAGGCGTAAAGAACGCTTACGACTTTCCGGGCTTCGTTCCTGCCTACATCCGGCCTTTGTTTTGCGAAGGCCAAGGACCGTTCCGGTGGGTGGCGCTTTCGGGAGAAGCTTCCGATATTGCGCGGACGGATCAACTGGTGCTGGAAATGTTTCCTCAGGACGAGCATCTGAATCGCTGGATCAAGCTGGCGCAGAAGCGCGTGAAGTTTCAGGGGCTGCCGTCGCGGATCTGCTGGCTGGGTTACGGCGAGCGGGACAAGTTTGGGCTAGCGTTGAATGCGCTAGTGGCTAAGGGCGAAGTGAAAGCGCCCGTCGTGATGGGGCGTGATCACTTGGATTGCGGGTCGGTGGCGTCGCCGTTCCGCGAGACGGAATCGATGCTGGATGGATCGGACGCCATCGCGGACTGGCCGCTGCTGAACGCGCTGATCAATACGGCGAGCGGGGCTTCCTGGGTGTCCATCCACAACGGCGGCGGCGTGGGGATCGGCTATTCGCAACACTCGGGACAAGTGACCGTGGCGGATGGAACGAAAGAAATGGCGAAACGCATCGAGCGGGTGCTGACGAATGATCCGGGGATGGGCGTGGTTCGGCACGCGGACGCGGGATACCCCGAAGCGATTGCGTTCGCCAAGAAAACGGGCGTTAAAGTGCCGATGCAGTAGAGCTGGACGGCTTGCTGATGTGACCACCATCCCAAGCGGCGTCTTTCCTGCTCCGAGTTGCATCCTATTCGTGCAGTATTAAGGAGGAAACCATGTATGTCATTCTGGGAGCGACGGGAAACACAGGATCGGTGGTTGCCAGGAAGTTACTCGACAAGGGCAAGAGAGTCCGCGTGGTCGGCCGGGACAACCAAAAACTGGCGCCGTTTGTGAACCGCGGTGCGGACGCGTTTGCAGCAGACGTTCACGATACGGATGCCTTGAGCCGGGCGTTTGCGGGGGCGCAAGGCGTGTACGCGCTGATTCCGCCGGACATGAGCAGTCCCGATTTCCGCGCGCATCAGGCCCGCGTGACGGAATCCATCGCGAAGGCGCTGGAAAAGGGCGGCGTCGCACATGCGGTGGCGCTCAGCAGCGTCGGTGCGGACCAGCCGGACAAGACTGGGCCGGTTGCGGGATTGCACAAGATGGAATTGCGACTGGCGCAAGTCCGCGGGCTGAATGCACTGCATCTGCGCGCGGGATACTTCATGGAAAACACGCTGGCGCAGATCGGCGTCATTCGGAATTTCGGCATGATGGCGGGGCCGGTTCGCGCGGACGTTCCGCTGCCGATGATTGCGACACGGGACATTGGCGCGGCGGCCGCGGAGGCGCTGCTGCGGCTAGACTTCAAGGGCCAGCAGACGCAGGAACTGCTGGGGCCGCGGGAGGTGACGTACGCCGAAGCGGCGAAAATGATCGGCACCGCGACTGGAAAACCAGACCTCGCATATATGCAATTGCCGGATGAGCAGGTGATCGAGGCGATGAAGGGAATGGGGATCTCCAGAAATATGGCGCAACTCCTCTGCGAAATGTCCGCGGCGATCAACAGCGGGTACATGAAGCCACGGGAGCCGCGGTCGGAAAAGAACACGACGGCGACTACGTTCGAGACGTTTGTGCGGGAACTGTTTTTGCCGGCTTATCGGGGGCAGGCGACGAGCGCGTAGCGTCGCAGCCCAAACTCCACGAGTGCCTGACATGCACCGACAGGAAGGGCTAAAGCCTGTCCTGCGGGTTTTGTTTTGGGCATAATACGGAAGCCTTGGCGGATTCCCTTCTCATCTGCGGCGCCTCGCAACTGCTGACTCTGCGCGGGCACGGTCCGCGGCGGCGCGATTCCCTTTCCAACCTGGGATTGATCGAAGGTGGCGGGCTGCTGGTGCGCGATGGACTGATCGCGGCCGTGGGAACGCGGGCGGAGGTGGAAAAGCTGCCGGAGGCGCGGACGGCGGAGAAGATCGATCTGGGCGGACGCGTGGCGCTGCCGGGATTTGTAGATGCTCATACCCACCTGATCCATGCGGCGAGCCGGGCGGAAGAATATGAATTGAAGATCGCCGGAGCGAGCTACGACGAGATTGCTCGCAAGGGCGGCGGAATTCTCAATTCGGTGAAAAGGCTGCGGGCGACTACGAGCGAGGCTTTGAAGAAACGCGCGCATGCGGCGCTGAAACAGTTCGCAGCGTACGGCACAACCACGCTTGAAGCAAAGAGCGGGTATGGGCTGGACGTTACGAGCGAATTGAAGATTTTGCGGTTGCATCAAGAGCTGGCGGCGGAGCAGCCGCTGGAAATCGTGTCCACATTTCTTGGCGCCCACGTGGTTCCCACCGAGTATCGGGGAAAAACGGGCGGAACAGAGCGGTATATTCAGTTGATCGAACAAAATCTGCTGCCGGAAATCGGCGAGAGCCGACTGGCCGAGTTTTGCGATGTGTTTTGCGATCGCGGCGCTTTTACCGTCGAACAATCAAAACAAGTACTCCAAGCGGGCCGGCAATGGGGACTGGCTCCCCGGCTGCATGCGGAGCAGCTCTCGCGGACGGGCGCGACGCGGCTGGCGATCCTGCTGCGGGCGGCGAGCTGCGATCACTTGGAGCACGTGAATAAGAACGATATCCAGGCGCTGGGAAAATCGGAAACCGTGGCAACGCTGTTGCCGGGATGCGACTTTCACCTGGGGCTGAAGCAATTTGCGCCCGCGCGGCCGCTGATTGAGGCGGCCGCGATTGTGTCGTTGGCGACGGACTACAACCCGGGTACGTCTCCGACCCTGAGCATGCCGATGATTCTCTCACTGGCTTGCACACAACTACGCATGACTCCCGCGGAGGCCATTACGGCGGCGACGATCAACGCGGCTTATGCGCTGCGGCGGGAAAAAAGCATCGGATCGCTGGAGGTTGGCAAACTGGCGGACCTCGCCGTATTCGAAGTGGCCGACTACCGGGAAATTCCCTATTATTTTGGAGTGAACCATTGCTGGATGACCGTGAAACGTGGTCGCGTAATCCATGCCGCCAAACAAGTCTAATTACTCAAAGAGGCCGGTACGGAGGGTGCGCCTTCCCAAGATCGGGCTGCAGAAGACCAAGAGCCTGTTCGAAGAGTATTTCTACGCCTTTTTGGTAACCATCAGTGTGGTTGTTACCATTCTAGGAAAAGCGGGGGGCTTGAGCGGTTACGATGCGATCGTTACGGGCCTGTGGGTGGGGGGCTTCACGTGGTTCGCCTGGCAGGTGAGTCGCTACCGCAAAGAGCAAACAGGTACGGGCTCGACCGCGAAGTCCGGGCAAGCGGTCCAAGCAGCCCCGCACATGACCAAGAAGCCGCCGCCTCCGAACATGAAGCCCATGATCGGGCCGCAATGGCCACTGAGAACCCTGCCAAGACCAGCGACGTCCGTACAAAGGCCCCTCAGGCCAGCACCGGAGTCAATGAAGCCCGCCGAAACGCCGGCTCCGGCCGGCCAGGCCCCGGGGACACCAAGCAATCCGCATAAGCCAGCGTTTGTGTACGAACGGCCCACGCTGCCGGACAGAAAACCGAAGCTGCCGAATAATTGGCCGGGGCGACCGGACAAAAAGCCAAAACGATGAAAAGACTGATCGAGTGTGTGCCCAATTTTTCCGAAGGACGCGATCCCGCGAAGGTCGATGCCATTGTGGCGGTGATGAGCAGCGTCCCGGGCGTGTACGTGCTGGATCGCGAGATGGACGCCGACCATAACCGCTCGGTGATCACCTTGGCGGGCGAGCCGGATGCGGTGGCGGAAGCGGCGATTCTGGGGGCCGGCAAGGCCATGGAACTAATCGACCTGACAAAACACAGCGGGGCGCATCCACGCGTGGGGGCGACGGATGTGCTGCCGTTCATACCCATCGATGGCGTGACCATCGAAGATTGCGTGGCGCTGGCGCGGAGGGTGGGCAACGAACTCTGGAAGCGCTACCGGATACCGGTTTTTTTTTATGAAGCGGCGGCGATGAGGCCGGAGCGCGTAAATCTTGAAAATGTGCGGCGCGGGCAGTTCGAAGGGCTGCGCGAAGAGTTGAAGAAGAACCATGACCGCCAGCCCGACGTTGGCGAACCGAAGCTGCACCCCACGGCTGGGGTGACCGTGGTTGGCGCGCGAAAGTTTCTCATCGCTTACAACGTGAATCTCAATACCTCCGATATCAGCATCGCAAACAAAATCGCGAAAACAATTCGGTTTTCATCTGGCGGACTGCGGTATGTGAAGGCCATGGGCGTGGAGCTGAAAGCGCGCAACCTGGCGCAGGTGTCCATCAACCTGACCGACTTCGAACAGACCGCGATGCACTGCGTGTATGAAATGGTGAAGCGCGAAGCGGAGCGCTACGGCGTGAGGCCGGTGGGCAGCGAAATCGTCGGACTGGTCCCTAAAAAGGCGATAGAGATGGCGGCGGACTATTTCCTGCAACTGGAGAACTTCTCTCCCGCGCAGGTATTTGAGAACAAGTTGGCGGCCGCGCTGAGCGGCGCGCCGCTGGGAGTGGCCAAGGACGGAAAGCTGGCAGGCTTAGCGCGGCCGTTTCTGGACGCGGTGGCAACTCCTTCAGCGACGCCGGGAGGAGGAAGCGTATCGGCGCTAGTGGGAGCGCTGGCGGCAGCCCTGGGGCAGATGGTGGCGGGGCTTTCGCGGAAAAAGAAATCGCAGGCCGCATTTGTGGATCAGCTCTCGCCAGCACTGGACGAAATGCGAAGCGATGCAGATGAACTTGCCGAGGCCATCGACCGTGACGCGGCTTCCTACGACGCCGTGATAGCCGCATTCAAATTACCGCAAGGGGAAGCTGAGGAAGTGCGCCAGCGCGAGGAAGCCATACAGAGGGCGACAAAAGGCGCGTCAGAGGTGCCGTTACAGGTGGCCGAGCGTACCGTTGCACTTTTCGAACGTTTCGGACAACTGGATGCTATCGTTGCCGCATCCATGCGATCAGACTTGCAAGTAGCGCGTTTCATGGCCGAAGCAGGCGCTCGTGGAGCACTGGCCAACGTGGAGATCAACCTCGAGGGACTGACGGACGCGGCGTATGTCGCGTCCATGCGCGTGAGGATCGCAGCACTGCGGGAGCGTCTGGGCAATGCGACGCGGGAAACAAAACTGTAGACTAAGAGTTCCAGCTGCCCCATTCGAAAGGAGCACGACGTGAAACTGAGATCGAATACAGGTCCGATGCAGACGCGGCCAAGGTCAACGATCCGCAGACAGGTGGCCGCCGGCATTTTGGTGGCGCTGTCCCTGGCAATGCCGAAGCCTGCGCGGGCAGGGCGCCTTGGCGCGGACATCATCGCGCTCTTCCCCAAGGAGATCGGTGAATTTGCCTACGCCGACCTGAAAAAGGCGCGCTCGCTCAAATGGTTTTCGCAATTGCAAGAGCAGATGCTCCCTGACCGCTTCCGGCAATTCGAGAAATTCCTGGCCTCGGCAGGAGTTGATCCGAATTCGCAAGTCGATGAACTTGCATGGGGGCTGGTCGCGGAGGGGTTGAGCGCGAAAACCGAAGGTGCGGGCTCGCCCGACGTTCCCACCGGAGAAGAGATCGTCGGCATAGCACTCGGGACTTACAATCCGAATTCGACGGAGGCGTTCTTCAAACAGCAAAAGCTTCCGACCTTCAAAGCGCGCGGTTATACGCTCTATGCGTTCGGTACCGGTTCGGGATCGAACGATTTGTTCTTCTTTTTTATCGATTCGAACACCGCGGCGTTTGGCCATCGCGCCATCCTCGAAAAGATGATCGAGGTGCGTTTTGGCAGTGAGGAAGGCCTGCTGCGCAACGACAAACTCTTCCCGCTGATCAATGAAGCGAACGGCAGCGGCGTGGTCTGGGCGGTGCTGAATCCCGCTTACACGCGGTTGGCGATGCAGCAGCTGGCACCGGAAGTGGGACAGTTCCCTGAAGCGGCGAAGCTCGTGGCACGGATGCAGAACATGATTATCAACGTGGACGCGAGCAGCGGCATCGAAGGAAAGTTCCAGGCCGTGTGCGGATCGACCGAAGATGCGAACGCGCTTGGCCAGTTGCTGCAGGCGGGGTTTCTCTACAAACGATATCAGGCGCAGAAGGATAATCCGGATCTGGCGCAACTGCTCGATCAGGCGCGTGTGACGCCCGCCGGTGATCGTGTGACGCTGCGGATGTCACTCAGCGACGACCAGATGGCCTCGCTCATCCGAAAAAACACGTTCGCGCTGAAGATGTAGGGCCCTGAAAACAAAACGGCGTAAAGGAAAAGCCAGACGGCGGTGGCGGTTGGCTTTTTTCTTTCTGAACAACGCTTATATTTTGCGCGCGGCCTGGCCGATATACTTTGTCAAACGAGTGACCCCTGCCCCACGGTGCGTTTCGTACTGCACGCGGTCGAAACCGGCGAAAACGACCTGGATGGATCCCGTGCCGTGCGCGGCAAACCCCGCGGTGGCATCGAGGCCCACCGCGGGAGGGTCATCGCCTAGATGAGGTAGAGCGACCTCAATGCGATCGGAAAAGCGCGTGAATGCGATTTCCAGCTGAGGATGATCTGCCGTCAGATGTTCGAAAGCTTCCGAGCAGACAGCGATGACGGCGGATTGCAATCGAGCGATGGCCTCGTTCTCAAGTCCCGCCTCGTCGGCGAGATAGCGGACCACGCCTCCGGCCGCGGCCGCCAGGCGGGCGTCCGCATCGATTTGCAGGTGCAGGCTTCTCGCTTCAGTGACCACGGCTGGCGGCCAGAGAGACGTCGCAGGCTTCCCGGCAATCCGGGCAATAGTAGAGACCGTCTGTGCAAAGACGCACGTTTAACTGGCCCTTGCAAATGGTGCAGTACCGTTCGCAGGTGCACCGATCTTCCGGCATATCGCATTGCGCACAATGGGTCGGACCTTGCATAAGGGCCTCTCCGCAAAACTCTACCTGACGATGGGAGGCCGCGGCAAGGTGAAGCTGCGAACGGTGCGCGAGTCACGCACCTCGGCAGGAAAACGGTTCGCTCCGGGCAGCTAGTGTCTCAGAAAGGTTTCACGCGGCTAACCAACGCTTTCGCAAGAAAGTTGCGAATCATGCTTTCATGGTTGCGCTCCACTTTATGCATTATCATTTCGGCCGGATACGCAGGACGCCGAGGGTTACACCAAGGCCAATCGTCTGGAAAGACCCGTTAGTATTTGGTGTTCTGTGGCTCACAAGAAGTTTTCTGTGGTTCGTTCTCGACTCCTTCTGGCTGCCGTAAGGCATTTTTACCATCCCACCGTTGAACCGCCGCAGAGTATTTACGGATGTCTGAATGGATTCATTTTCACACTGAGACACTACCTTGGGGCGGGCTTCTTTGACCCGTTGGAGAGCGCGTGCTAGTATCGATTTCTGCTTGAGCCATGGGAATGGAATCCGCCGCAACTCCTCACAAGAGCGAGCTTCGTAAGACGCCGCTGAACGGATTGCACCGCCGCCTTGGCGCAAAGATGGTCAATTTCGGCGGCTGGGATATGCCGGTCGAATATCCATCAAGCGGCGGACTGATTGCGGAACACCGGGCGGTACGCGGGAGCGTGGGCGTTTTCGACGTCAGCCACATGGGAGACATTCGCATCCGCAGCGGCGGGAAGCCCGGCGGGGCGCTCGCCGCGGTGCAGCACATCAGCATGAACGATGCGTCGAAGCTGGCCATCGGCCAGGCGCACTATTCGGCGATGCTCTATCCCCAAGGAACGTTTGTGGATGACGTGATCGTGCACCGCCTGAGCGAAGATGGTTTTCTGCTGGTGATCAATGCCGGCACGCGTGAGAAAGACATCAACTGGGTGCGCGAGAACACCAAGAGTTTCGACTGCGTGGTCGAGGAGTTGAGCGACGCCTACACGCAATTGGCGATCCAAGGACCGCAGGCTGTCAATCTCTTGCAGCAGCTGACCGACGCGGAATTGAGCACTATCAAGAATTACTGGTTCATGCCTGCAACGGTCTGCGGGCTGAAGAACACCCTGATCGCGCGCACCGGATACACCGGCGAGGATGGCTTTGAGATTTACGTGCCTTCCGATGTGGCCACCAGCGAGAAGGTCTGGAACCAGGTGATGGAAGCAGGGCGCGAATTCGCAGTCGTTCCCTGCGGCCTGGGATGTCGGAATACGCTGCGGCTGGAATCGAAGATGGCGTTGTACGGGCACGAGATCAGCGAAAAGATCAATGTGTGGGAAGCCGCGCTGGATCGCTACTGCAAGATGGAAAAGGGCGATTTCTTGGGACGCGCGGCGCTGGAGCAGGCGAGAGCGGCGGGATTACGGCGCACCCTGGTGGGGATCGAAATGATCGACCGCGGAATTGCGCGCGACGAATATTGCTGCTGCAATGAAGCGGGCGATGCCATCGGCGTGGTGACCAGCGGCTCGCCTTCGCCTACGCTAGGAAAAAACATTGCGCTTGCTTATGTGCCGCCGGCGTATTCGACCGTTGGCACCGTTTTGTACGTGGAAATTCGCGGGCGAAAGTGTAAGGCGCTGGTGGTCCCGACGCCGTTTTACAAGCGGCCGAAGAAAACCGCGCTTCAACAAGTGTCCTGAGGGTCTCTCGAGCGATTCCAAGGAGTGGGCTGATGGCATATCCGAAGAACTACCGCTACACGAAAGAACATGAATGGATCAACGTGGAGGGCGGACTGGCGACCATCGGGATCACCGACTACGCGCAACACGAACTGGGGGACGTAGTCTTCGTCGAACTGCCCAAGCCCGGAGCGAAAATCGAACTCGGAAAGTCCTTTGGTACGGTCGAGTCCGTCAAGGCCGTCAGCGAGATTTACGCGCCGGCGGCAGGCGAGGTGATCGAAGCCAATGGCGAACTTCAGAATACCCCCGAGAAAATCAATACCGATCCGCACGGCGCCGCGTGGTTGATCAAGGTGCGCCTCACGAACGCCGCCGAGCTCAGTGGGCTGATGGACGCGTCTGCCTACGAAGCCTACATCGCGGCCAGCGGTAAGGAAGCCTCGGCCTGATGCGCTACCTCCCGAAGAGCCCAGCCGAGCGGCAAGAGATGCTCGCCGCCATCGGCGCAAAATCCATCGAAGAACTGTTTTCCAGTATTCCCGATCGTTTTCGCTTGCGCGCAACACTGGACATTCCCGGACCGTATTCGGAAGCCGAAGTCATCCAGTATTTCAAGGACCGCGCCGCGGAAAATTCGAAGGGGTACACGAGCTTTCTCGGCGCGGGCGTGTACAACCATCTCCGCTCGGTGGTGACGGACGCGATCATTCAGCGCGGAGAATTCCTCACCTCCTACACACCCTATCAGGCGGAAATCACGCAGGGCACGCTGCAGGCGATCTTCGAGTTTCAAACGTTGATGTGCCAGCTCACCGGGCAGGAAGTGGCAAACGCGTCGATGTACGATGGTTCGACGGCAACGACGGAAGCCGTGCTGATGGCGGAGCGCCTGACGGGCCGACAACGCGTCCTGGTGGCTCGATCGGTGCACCCGGAGTACCGCGAGGTGCTGAAGACCTACGCGAAAAATTCAGGTTTGCGCGTGGAGGAGATTCCGTTTACCGCCAGCGGGACGGTCGATGCGAACGCGTTGCAGGCAGCGGTGAAAGATGACGTTGCCGCTGTCGTCGTGCAATCACCGAACTTTTTTGGAGTGATCGAATCGTACGCGCCGCTTGTGGATGTCACGCACACGGCTGGTGCGATGTTTGTAGTTGCGATTGCGGAAGGTGTTTCCCTCGGACTCGTTCGACCACCCGCAGAAGCCGACATCGTAGCGATGGAAGGCCAGAGTTTCGGACTGCCACCGAGTTACGGCGGACCCTTCGCCGGCGTGATTGCTTCGCGGGATAGGTTCGTGCGGCAAATGCCCGGACGGCTCGCGGGACAAACCACCGATTCCGAGGGTCAGCGCGGCTTTGTGCTGACGCTCGCGACGCGCGAGCAGCATATCCGACGCGAGAAAGCCACCTCCAACATTTGCACCAACCAGGCGCTCTGCGCGCTCGCGGCTACGGTGCACCTGGCGCTCCTCGGCAAGGAAGGCTTGCGCGAGATGGCGGAGCAGAACCTGTCCAAGGCGCAGTTCGCGCTTTCCGAGCTGCTGAAGATTCCCGGCGTCCGGCGCACATTCGATGCGCCGTTTTTCAACGAGTTCACGGTCGAGCTGCCGCGCTCGGTAAAGATAGTCAATGGCCACCTTTTGCGCGACAAAATCATCGGGCCGCTCGCCCTGGGCACGCCGTATCCGCAACTGACCAAGCATGCGCTGGTGTGCGTCACGGAAACCACCACGCGCGCGGAAATTGAGCGATTCGCGAACGCCCTGAAACTCGCGCTCGAGCGGCCGATTTGAGAGAACGTATTCTTCCACAATGTAGAACAGGGAAATGAACAAGAACATCAAAAAAGCATCGCGCCATACCAACCAGAGCGAAGGGCTGATCTTTGAGAAATCTTCACCGGGAAAGCGGGCGTTCGAATTGCCACCGCTCGATGTGCCCGCCGCCGATCCCGCCAAAGCGCTCGGCGCCAATCACCGCCGGGCGGGCATCGAAGGTTTCCCCGAGGTGAGCGAGATCGAAGTTCTTCGCCACTTCACGCGCCTTTCCACGTGGAACTACGCCATCGACCTGGGCATGTATCCGCTGGGCTCCTGCACGATGAAGTACAACCCACGCGTCAATGAGTTCATTGCCCGGCTCGATGGGATTGCCACCGAACATCCCTACCAGCCGCAAGAGCTTTCGCAGGGCTGCCTCAAGATTCTGCGGCTGCTCGAAAAGTGCCTGTTAGAAATCACCGGTATGGACGCCATCACGCTGCAGCCGGCAGCCGGGGCGCATGGCGAAATGACCGGCCTGCTGCTGATACGCGCTTATCTGCAGAAGCAGGGGAATCCACGCAAGAAAGTACTGATTCCGGATTCCGCGCACGGGACCAATCCGGCGACGGCGGTCATCGCCGGATACGAAGTCGAAAACATCAAGTCGGAGTCGCACGGACAAATCGACGTCGAAAAGCTCCGCGACCAAGTGACTGGAGACGTCGCGGCTTTGATGATCACCAATCCCTCGACACTGGGAATTTTTGAGCAGCGCATTCCGGAAATCGCGGAGATCCTGCACGGCAAGGGCGCCCTGCTGTATATGGACGGCGCGAACATGAACGCGCTGACCGGCGTGACGCGGCCGGGCGATCTGGGCGTTGACGTGATGCACTTGAACCTGCACAAAACCTTTTCGACCCCGCACGGCGGCGGAGGTCCGGGCGCAGGTCCGGTGGCGATGAAGAAAATTCTCGAGCCGTTCCGTCCGGTGCCCATCCTGGTGGAAAAGGAGGGCGGGCGTCTGGCGCTGGAACCGGTGCGTCCGGATTCCATCGGCAGAGTGAAAGCGTTCGCCGGCAATTTCGGCGTTTTGGTTCGCGCGCTGGCGTACATTCTGGCATACGGCCCGGGAGTGCGGCAGGCCACGGAAGACGCCGTGCTGAACGCGAATTACATTCGAAAGCAGCTTGAGGGCGCCTACGAACTGCCTTATTCTCTGCCCTCGATGCACGAAGTGGTGTTTAGCGACGCCATTCAAAAGAAAAACGGCGTGAGCACCATGGACATCGCAAAACGCTTGATCGACTATGGCTTTCATCCGTATACCACGGCGTTTCCGCTGATTGTGCCGGGAGCCCTGATGATCGAGCCGACGGAATCTGAGTCCATGGAAGAATGCGACCTGTTCATCGATGCCATGAAAGCCATCGCGGAGGAAGCCGCGACGAAGCCGGAGATTGTGAAGACCGCGCCGCACACCACGCGCGTCCGCCGTCTGGACGAAGTCGGCGCTGCTCGCAAACCGATCTTGCGTTGGAAGCCGTCCGCCCCACGCAGCGAAGCCGCTGACTAAACGAAGCGGGCCACCGTCCCCACAGGCGCGGGTCAGCCGAAGATTTCCTTCGAAGGCACACCTGTACTTCGCCGCTCATCCATCTTGGGTTGCTCCTTGCTAGAATCTGCCTAGACATTATTCTTCCTGGGACCGAAGGCCTCATGACCCCCGCTCTCGAAGCCTAGCTTCCGAAATCGATACTCCTGCTGCGTGACTACGATCGCCACAAATTTCTCTCCGATCTGATCGCTGGTGTGACCGTTGGCCTGGTAGCGCTGGCGATGGCGTTTGCGATTGCTTCCGGAGTCTCGCCGCAAGCAGGACTATATTGTGCGATCGTCACCGGATTCTTGATCTCTGCTCTGGGCGGCTCGAAAACACAGGTCGGTGGCCCAACGGGCGCGTTCGTCGTCGTGGTTGCGGGAATCATCGCCAAGCACGGGATCGACGGCCTGTTCATGTGCACCATGATGGCCGGCGTTCTGCTAGTGCTTCTCGGCGTGACCGGCATGGGCACCATGGTGAAATACTTTCCCCGGCCGGTCGTGGTCGGATTCACCAACGGCATAGCGATCCTCATTGCCAGCACGCAAATCCGGGATTTCTTCGGTCTGAAGATGGATCACGTCCCCGGTGATTTCTTTCACCGCATGATGGCCTTTGGCCAGGCATGGAATACTTTTTCAGTGCCGGCGACCGCCGTGTCCATCTTCTCGATCGCTGTGATGGTTTTTTGCCTGAAATACGCCCGGAAAATACCGGGCGCCATCCTGGTCACCTTCGGCGCAACCGCAGCAGTTTTCTTTCTGCATCTTTCCGTTGAAACCATCGGCACGCGCTTTGGGGGAATCCCCAGCGGCCTGCCGAAATTGGCTGTCCCGCATTTCCACTACGATGTCGTTCGGCAGCTCCTGTCATCAGCGTTCACCGTGGCGATGCTGGGGGCCATCGAGTCGCTCATGTCGGCAGTCGTTTCCGACCGTATGAGCAATGACAAGCACAATCCGAACGTGGAATTGATCGGCCAGGGCATTGCAAATATCGTTTCACCGCTGTTTGGTGGGCTCCCCGCCACGGGAGCCATCGCCCGCACCGCCACCAACGTGCGCTCGGGGGCGAAGACGCCCGTTGCCGGAATCATTCATGCGCTGACGCTGTTGGCCATCGTTCTGTTTGCCGCGCCCCTGGTGAAGAACGTTCCCCTGTCTGCTTTGGCTGCCATTTTGATGATCGTGGCCTACAACATGGGCGACTGGGAGGAGATCCCCGAGATATTGAAACTTAGCAAGGCGGACATCGCCGTCTGGCTGCTGACCTTGACACTGACCGTGGTGACGGATCTAACTTTTGCCGTGGAAATCGGGATGCTTCTCGCCGCGCTCATGTTCATTCGCAAGGTTTCGAGAACGACGACCGTGAGCCCAGTGACCAAAGATTATGTGGAAGACAGCCGCGTGCACGTTTTGCAAGGCAAGGATATCCCGGAATACGCGATTGTTTACCGCATTCACGGCCCGTTCCTCTTTGGTGCGACCGACAAGTTCGCGGATATTCTCCACTCCCTCGACAAATTGCCGCCCATCGTCATCCTTCGTCTGCGGAATATGACCGCGATTGACGCCACCGGGCTCGGCGCCATCCGCGATTTGGCAGACACACTTCACGCGTCGGGCCGCTCCCTGTTGCTTTGCGGAGCGCGCGAACAACCTTCGCAACTAATGAAACAGTCAGATTTCGAACGCCACGTGGGTGCGGAGAATATCTGTGGCAGCATTACGGAAGCGCTGCAACGCGCCGCCGAAGTCTATCGCCGGCACCATGCCGACCAGGCGGCGAGCGAACTGACCACGGGCAGATGAGAAACGCACACGGACCTTCAGCAGCTTGCTAGGAATTCCAGTACCGTCACGCCTCATGAAATTCCCTTCAGAATCGCGCCGATTTTCCGCGATTCATCGAGCCGACACCGCGCATTCTCCGTTCTGTAACAACTCGCCTCTAGTCTCTAGCGCGGGCAAGTGCGCTGACGCGCTGCCCAACAAGGAGATCCTCTTGAGACAAACATTGCTCGCAGTTGCCGTGTCGATGGGATTGATCGCCACTACCCTTTCTCTATCGGCCCGCGCCAACGATGTGCTTGGCCAGGGAAACAAGATGAAGCATGTCCTTCTGGTCAGCGTGGACGGTCTGCATGCTCTGGATGTTGCCAACTACGTCGCCGCCCACCCCGATTCAGCACTCGCGGCCCTCAGCACCCACGGGATCACCTATTCGAATGCGCGGACACCCGCGAACTCGGATTCTTTCCCTGGCCTGCTGGCGCTGGTAACCGGTGGATCTCCCATCAGCCATGGGTTGTTTTACGACGTGAGCTACGATCGCACCATTTTCGATCCCACCAACACTACCTGCACCGGCCGGGCTGGCAACCTGATGGTTTTCGACGAGAGTGTCGATCTCTACGATTCCTTGAGTGTCTCGCAGAACGTGATTGATCCCACGAAATTGCCGCGTCATGTCAACGAGCAGGGCGAGTGTGTACCATTGTTTCCGCGTAGTGCGATGAGAAGCAACACGATTTTCGAGGTGGTCAAGAGCGCGGGTGGCCACACCGCATGGGCCGACAAACATCCCGCTTACGACCTCGTGAACGGCCCTTCCGGCAACGGCGTCGAAGATCTCTACACTCCAGAAATCACCAACGTCAACGGCCTCGACAACACGGTGAGTGTGGTTTGCACCGTAAACAATGACTCCCTGAAGGTTCAGGGGGTCATCAATGAGATCCACGGACTGAAACACGACGGCACCCCCGGGCCCGGTGTACCGGCGGTGTTTGGGTTGAATTTCCAGGCCGTCAGCGTGGGGCAGAAGCTGGCACGGGACAACGCCGACGGCAGTTGTGCCGCCGACACAACATTTACCGGGCAGCCGGGTGGGTACAAAGATGGCGCAGGTACTCCGACTGCCGTTCTCGCCTACGCACTCGAGAAGACCGATCAGGCTTTGGGAAGCCTGATCCAGGCGTTCAAAGCACACGGCATCTATGAATCCACCCTATTCATCGTCACCGCCAAGCACGGCCAGTCGCCGATCAACCCGGTAAAGACCAACAAGCCCGGTCACTTCGCGGACTTGGTGGCCGCCCTGCCGGACGCCAAGACCAATCCCGCGGCGATGGCCATTGCCAATGCCGCCGCCTGCGGCACGGGCGCTTGCGGATTCGTTCAAGACGACGACATAGCGTTAATCTGGCTGCAGGATCAGAGCCAGACCGGGGACGTTGCCGCTTACCTGAATGCCAACGCCGGAGCGCTCTTTATTGATGAAGTCCTGGCGGGGGCCGAAATTCGGCTCAAATTCCGCGACCCGCTGACAGATAGCCGCACGCCCGATCTTCTGGTGCAGCCGACCTACGGCACAATCTACACTGGATCTTCCAAGAAAAACGCCGAGCATGGAGGATTCAGCTTCGGTGACACAAACGTCGGCCTCATGGTCTCGAACCCTTCCCTGAACGCGCGCGAGGTCAAGACTCCCGTGGCCACCTCCCAGGTCGCGGCGTCCATCCTAAAGGCGCTGGGCATCGACCCCCGTGAACTGCAAGCCGTGCGGCGCGAAGGTACCGAAGTTCTGCCATTCCTGTTCAGTGATGGGGGATGGTGACGGCGGGAACTGACCGGCGATTCAGAGACGGGCTGTCTATTTTGTGAACCGTACGGAGTCGAGGATCGAGGAAAACGTCTTGTCGTAACTGTCGTAGGCGGATTGCGGAGCGACGCAAACGAAATAGACCAAGCCCTCCGGACGCAGAACGGTGACAACCCAGTCCGTTTCCTGACCGCCCGCGGGAGAGGCATTGCTTAGATAGGTCGAAAGGCCAGGTAGTCCGTTCAGGCGCAAGCGCTCTCCTTGCCGCGTGATCTTCATGCTCGGGTTCGACTTTTGAAGATCATGAATCACCTGCTGGGTGGCGCTATTCACGGCGTCTCCATCATGGGGATCGCCCTTGGCCAGCATTACGCCGATGATCAGGCCATACGCGAGGGCGCTATGGCCGCTGCCGTCATCCACGACGCCGCCTTCGGGGGCAAAGGAAACGCCGCCTCCATTGCTGTCCGGATACCTCTTCCAATTGTCCGGGTACTTGAGCGTGTACGAACTCGCCTGATACTCCGAGAAATTGCGGGAAGGCAGCGCTGGGGCAGCGGCGGCACCAGGCGCTGCGGGGACCGGCTTTTTCACCACCGGCAGAGCCAGGACTTCGCGCTTGACGGCTTCGAACTCGGCGGAGTCGCGCCGAGCGGCCGGCGGAGCGCCACCGAGCTTCTCGACTTCTTCATCGACGCGCCCGACGCGGTGCTCCGGATTCGGGTGGTCGGAGAAAAACTCCGGGGGATTTTTCCCCTTGGTCTCCGCTTCGAGCTTTTCGAAAAACTGCGCCATGGCACGGGGATCGTATCCCGTATCGTAGAGGACCTGTGTGCCCATGACGTCGGCCTGCGATTCGGCTGTTCGCGAATAGCGCAGGAGAACGCCTCCGGCCGTGAAACTGCCCAGTTGCGTCAGGAGCGCACCGCCAGTGGTGTCTCCGAAAACGGCGCCGAAGATTCCCAAACCCGTCTCGGCCAGCATCGCCTTGGTTGCTTGGTTGGTGCCATGGCGGAGAGCCACGTGCGACAACTCATGTGCCATCACTCCCGCGAGTTGTGCCTCATTGTCCGCGGCTTCGATCGCGCCGCGGTTCACAAACACAAATCCGCCGGGCAAGGCAAAGGCGTTGATGGCTTTGTCATTCACGCAATGAAATTCGAACGGGTACTGTACCCCACTCGTGGGCAACTTTTGCGCCAAACGCATGCCAATTTGTGTCAGGTAAGCATCGACCTTAGGTGCGTTGCAAAGCGCCAACTGCTTTTCAGCATCGGTGGCGGCTCGTTTGCCGAGGTTTATGTCCTCTTGCGGGGAGAACTTGTTCCAGCCCGGCCTGAGTTGTGTCCGCTGCGCTGATGCGCCAGCAACAAAGAAAAAGCAAAGGCCCAGGAAAAAGCCGGCCGTCCATGCGTGATGTGTTCGGGGCACGCAGAGCCATCGACGGGAGACAGGCTCCGATTTTGCCCTGCGGATACGCACCACGACCTCCTGTGCGGTAGGATGGCAGTCCTCTGTCGAAGGTTACTTTAGCACCCGTTCCGGGAAGAAAAGAAAAAGCCCGGGCGGTCATCCACCCGGGCAAAGTCAGAGAGAGGAGAAGACTGATTTAACGAGCCGTGCGCGGCGGGGGCTCCGGCGAAAGTGTCACTCCCGGCGCATCCGCGGACTTGCCGCTCCTGGCTGGAGAAGTGCGCGTGGGAACAAAGGGCTCTGTCTTGCGCGTGGGGATCGTCAGGTTTTCACCCTCGCGGACGAAGGTGAGGCGGTCCTGCTCCTTGTTCCAGTCGATGCAAACTAGGTCGCCAAGGTGAATCTGCTCGGTTGCCAGCAAGTTCGCCAGTGGATACACCACGTGGCGTTCGATGGCGCGCTTGAGGTGCCGTGCGCCGTAGCGCTGGTCCGTGCCTTCCTGCAGGAGGAACTCGCGGCCGGCGTCGGTCACGCGGAACAGGAATTGACCCTTGGCGGTTTCCAGAACGCGCTGCTGCACCTGGCCCAGCTCGATTTCGAGCACCCGCTCAAGCTGCTCACGTCTCAGCGGATGAAACACCACCACTTTATCGAGCCGGTTCATGAATTCCGGTGAAAACTTCCGACGGGCCGCTTCTACGGCCGTACGCTCCACTTTTTCGTCCAAGCCGGCGGCCGGCTTGTCCTTCGGCTGAATGAAGCCCATGCCGCCTTCCATGAGTTCAGTAATTTCTCCCCCGCCGAGGTTCGACGTCAAGAAAATGACTGTCTGCGAGAGGTCCACGCGGCGGTTATCGCCCAGGGTGAGCGTGGCTTTGTCGAGCATGCCGAGCAGCAGTTGCCACAGCGCATCGCTGGCCTTTTCGATCTCATCGAAGAGCAGGAAGCTCAACTTCAATTTTTCCGTGTGGCTCGCCGCCAAGGCTTCTTGCGTGATTAGCGGATGGGTCTCGCGATGGCCCAAATAGCCGGGAGGCGAACCAATCAGCTTGGCAATCTCGTGCGAGTGCTGGAACTCCGCGCAATCGACCTTTATGACCGCGCGAGCATCCCCAAAAAGGATCTCCGCGGCAGCTTCCACAATGCGCGTCTTTCCCGAGCCGGTTGGACCGAGGAACAGCAGGTTGCCTACCGGGCGGCCGGGCGAATTCAATCCGGCACAAAACACCTGAAACATGTCCACCAGGGACTGCACACCCTCTTCCTGCCCTACGATCTTTGCTCGCAAGGAAGAGTGAAAATCACACGTGTCATTGCTGCGGATGGTGGGATCCAGTTGATGGCGGACTGCGGGTTTCATTTCATCAACCCTTCTTCGCGTCTAGCTCCCCAAACGCGCAGCGCGTCTCACTTTCGCGCTATCAGGAAACCCTGCATGGGGAATGCCAATCTTATCCTCAGTTTGGACATTCGGAAGATAATGCAAAGTCAACAACATACAGGCTTTGCAGTTTTGGAAACTTTCTCAAGCCGTGAGACGGTGTTTCATCTGCGCAAAAAGGGAAAGACATGAAACAGTTTGTGTCATTCGCTGGGCGACAAAAAGAGGCGCATGGTTCCACGCCTCAGGAGAAAGTTAAAGTTCTGCTTTAAGTATTCGAGCGCTCCTGCTTCTTGCGCCCTTGCAGAGACGGTGATGGGCCTGCGGCGGGCTGTGCCGCCCGGGACTTCCTGTCTTCAACCGTGGCTTCCTTCGGCATCTCGGCAGGCTTCCCGTCCATCGCCTGGGCTGCGGCGGCACCGACGCCCATGGCCCGCTGCGAGGAGGATTGCACGAGCGCTCCCTCCCCTTCGCGAACGAACGTGAGCAAGTCGTGACTCTCGTCCCAATCGATACGCACCAAGTCGCCCAGGTTGACTTGATCGGTAGCCAGCAGGTTGGCCAGCGGATAGACGACGTGTCGCTCTATGGCGCGCTTCAGATGCCGGGCACCGTAGCGCTGGTCCGTGCCTTCCCGCAGAAGAAAGTTGCGTCCGGCCTCTGTTACACGGAAGAGAAACTGCCCTTTGGCGGTATCCAGTACCCGCTGCTGCACCTGACCCAGCTCGATATCGAGCACTTCCTGAAGCTGCTCGCGCTGCAACGGGTGGAATACCACAACCTTGTCGAGGCGGTTCATGAATTCCGGTGAAAACTTCCGCCGTGCCGCTTCCACCGCCGTACGTTCCACCTTCTCGTCCAGGCCGCTGGTAGGTATGTCGGCCGGCTGGACGAAACCCATGCCACCTTGCATGAGCTCGGCAATCTCACCGCCACCCAGGTTGGAGGTCAAAAAGATGACCGTTTGGGAGAGATCCACCTTACGGTTATCACCCAAGGTCAGCGTGGCCTTGTCCAGCATTCCCAGCAGCAACTGCCACAGCGCATCGCTGGCCTTTTCGATCTCGTCGAAGAGCAAGAAACTGAGCTTCAGCTTGTCGGTATGGCTGGCCGTCAGGGTTTCCTGCGTAATCAGCGGATGTGTCTCTCGATGCCCCAGATATCCCGGGGGCGAGCCGATCAGCTTGGCAATCTCATGAGAATGCTGAAATTCCGCGCAATCAATCTTGATCACCGCACGGGCTTCGCTAAAGAGAATCTCGGCAGCCGCTTCCACAATGCGCGTCTTTCCCGAGCCGGTTGGCCCGAGAAACAGAAGATTCCCTACCGGGCGGCCGGGCGAGTTCAATCCGGCGCGAAAGACCTGGTAGAGGTCCACGAGTGCGTGCACACCCTCTTCCTGTCCGACAATTTTTGATCGCAGCGCCGCCTGGAAATCGATGGTGTCCGTGCTGCGCTTGCTCGGATCGAGTGGAAGGATATAGTCGCTCATGACCACCTCCTAGCGAGCCCGTGATGACGGGTGCGCATTGCTGAATCGCCCGCGTCCACGGCCAAACTGGTCGAGCTTGACCTGAATGGTTGACTGCAAGAGCCGCAATTGCACCAGTAGCTCTCGTGCCACGACGGGTGATTCGGAAATTCGGAGGAGCGGCGGAAAAACGTCCGCCAGGTCGAGATTGAGGGCTCGAAGAGAGGAAACCAGCTTTTGGACCGCCGGCGAGTCAGGGTTCGCCAGGTCCACTTGACCGTTTAATTGTTCGCGCAGTGTTTTCCAATCCAGCTCCACGAAGGGATGCTTTTTGGAAACTTCGCGCACGAGGTCGTCGGTAATTCGCGCCCGGGCTCCGAGACGGGCCAGATGGAGCTGGCGCACTTTTCCCCCGCGGCGCACGTTGTGCACCAGGTAGAAGGAATTTCCTTTGCGGCGGACAAAAGCCACGACATCACCTCAAACTTCCGTTATCCTGTGTAGTGTAACTCCCTTCCACTACACCCTACACTATTAAGATGCACTTTTTCGGAAAAAGTTACCTCCGAGCAGTGACGCGTCCAGCGTAGTGGGAACTCCGCGCAAAGCTTGATCACTTTTTTTGCTGGGTTTCATCGATGTTTCGCATCCTTGTTTCACTGCGCCGTTTCCGTCTTTTCGGCCTCTGTCTGATGGGATGCTTACTGTTCCCCGCTTCCTGAATTGTCGTCGGCATCCAGCTACTGCATTAAACCCGGTCGCGGCATTTTTTTCTTGTTCTGGTGGAGAAAAGGAGCCTACCATACACCCGCGAGTTTCTTCCTAATCTCCGCTTGGAGCTTGATTCAGAATGTCCTGGGATCCCGTCTTTCGCTTAGTGAAACGAATTCCTCGCGGAAGGGTTCTAACTTATGGGGTACTGGCGGAAGTACTGGGCCTCCCGGGAGGCGCGCGCAGTGCTGGACGCGCCATGGCGGCGACTCCGCCCGGTAAAGGCGTTCCCTGGCATCGCGTTGTCGGTGAACACGGCAAAATCCTCATCCGCGAGCCTTACGGTTCCCTGCAAAGAAAGCTCCTCGAAAGCGAAGGCATCAGGATCGTCGAGTCTCGCGTGAATCTGAACCGCCATCTTTGGAAACCGTTAAAGAAATCCACACGGAAAGACGGAACCCGTAAGAGACGCAATCAGAACTGAAGCCGGAACAGGTCTGTTCCGGTTTTGCGAGCCCACCCCTGATCTGCGGTATGCTATACACTCTTTTTCAAGTGGCCCCTGAGTGGTGGGGGGCAACGAATATGGCCAATGCCATTCTCGAAGTGCAAAACCTCGTCAAGCGGTACGGCGACTTGGAAGCGGTTCGTGGCGTCAGTTTTGCGGTAGAAGAAGGCGAGGTTTTCGGGCTGCTCGGGCCGAACGGGGCCGGTAAGACCAGTACCGTGGAGGTACTCGAAGGCCTGCGCATTCCCGACGGCGGGCGCGTCTCCGTCTGCGGCCTGGACCCGCAACGCGACTCCGCGGCCTTGAAACACGAGATCGGCGCCGCGCTGCAATCCACGTCGCTTCCGGACAAACTCCGGGTGATGGAGGCACTGCGTCTCTTCGCCAGCTTTTACAAGCGGCGGCGTAATCCCGAGGAGCTGCTCAAGCGCTTCGGTCTAGAAGAAAAACGCAACACCTTTTACAATCAGCTCTCGGGCGGACAGAAGCAACGCCTGGCCCTGGCCATGGCTCTGGTCAACGATCCCAAAGTCCTGTTTTTCGATGAGCCGACCGCAGGGCTCGATCCGCAGGTGCGGCGCGAGATTTACGACATCATCGAGGAATTGAAGCGCGAGAAAAAAACGATTGTAATGACCACGCATTATATCGAGGAAGCCGAGCGGCTCTGCGATCGCGTCGCCATTGTCGATCACGGAAAAGTGATTGCTCTCGGAACACCCCGTGATCTGAAAGCTCATTCCGGCGGCACCACGCGCATCGAAGTTCGTCTTTCGAAGCCGGAATCCAATGGCACGTTGAAGAACCTCGAAGGAGCGACTGACGCGCGCGAGGTCGGCGGCACTTACGTAATTCACTCCAAACGTCCGCCACAAACCATCGTCTCCCTGGTCAAGCACCTCGAAGCTCAGGACAATGAACTCGTCAGCCTGGAAATTTCTTCGCCCTCCCTGGAAGACGTTTTTATCGAAATGACCGGAAGGAGGTTGCGCGATTGACAAACTTCGCCACCTTGACGCGCATGCGCATCCAGCTCACGCTGCGCAATAAAATGTTTTTATTTTTCAGCGTGATCATGCCCTTCGGTTTCTTTTTTCTCTATGCTGGAGTGATCGCAAAGGGCATCCCTAGGGGGGTTCGATATTTTCTGGGGCCGGTCATGGCCTTGACTGTGATGGGCAGCTTCTGGGGTCTTAGCGCCGCTCTGGTCATGTTCCGGGAACAGGGCATCCTGCGCCGCTTCCACGTAACTCCAGTGACCCCGAGCGATATGCTCGCTTCCAGCATTGTCGCCAACTACGTACTCACGTTACCTACGGTCCTCATGGAATTCCTGCTCGCGCGCACCGTCTTTCACGTCACCCATTTCGGCGACCTCTTCTCGGCATTCCTCCTGATTACCATCGGTACGGTGTCCTTCGCGTCCATGGGTCTGGTCGTCGCCAGCGTCACCAACACCATGCAGGAAACTCAGGTCATCAATCAGTTGATCTGGCTTCCTTTGATCTTCCTTTCCGGGGCCACTGTGCCGCTCGTCAGCCTTCCGCAGGTCGTCAAGCACGTAGGCCTCTTCCTTCCTGCCACCTACCTTGTCACCGGTCTCCAGAGTGCTATCTTCACGGCGGCTGCTCCTTGGGGCCCGGATATTCTGCTGGCACTCTGCTCTCTTGCGGTCTGGGCCCTGCTGACCTTCTTTTTGTCGGCCCAGCTCTTCCGCTGGGAGCCGGAGTCCAAAATTCCGCGCCGAGCCAAGCTCCTCGCCGCCGCCACGGCCATTCCCTTTCTCCTTCTGGGGATTTGGGGGAACAAGACCAACCGGACTCTCTCGCAGGCGCAAGCTATGTTTGATTCGTTCAATGCGCCTTCGAAACCTGACGCCCCTTCCGGAAACGCGCACTGACCGTCCACTTTATTTTTCTTCGCTGCGGCCGCGGCCTTCCGTGCTTCGCAACAAGACGGCACACGCCAAATTGGTTCCCCTCCAACAACAATCGCTGTACAGGGCGCATTGACGCTCATCGCCGTGTACCGTATTCTGCGATTTCGAGCGGTAGCACTGCGAGTGGCACTACCAAATAGGGAGCATCTATGCCGATTCAGGCGACCGAGAAAATCTGGCACAACGGAAAGTGGATCAATTGGGACGACGCCAAGTTGCACGTCCTTTCGCACGTGGTGAGTTACGGCTCCGCAGTCTTCGAAGGCATCCGCTGCTATGAAACGAAGCAAGGATCCGCGATCTTCCGGTTGCGCGAGCACATGCAGCGGCTGATCAACTCCGCGAAAATTTACCGCATGGAGCTTCCCTTCTCCGTCGATCAGTTCGCCAGCACGGCTTGCGAACTGGTGCGCCTAAACAAATTGAATTCCTGCTACGTGAGGCCCATTGTGCTGCGCGGCTACGGCGAAGTGGGAGTGAATCCGCTGAACTCGCCGATCGAAATTTACATGGCCTGCTGGAGCTGGGGCGCTTATCTTGGCCCGGAAGCTTTGTCGAAAGGCGTTGAGGTGGGAGTCAGCTCCTGGACGCGCATCGCTCCAAACACCCTGCCCGCCATGTCCAAGGCCGCGGCGAATTACATGAACTCGCAGCTCATTCGCATGGAAGCGAGCTTCAACGGCTACACCGAAGGCATCGCTCTGGATTCTCAAGGCCACGTCAGTGAAGGCTCGGGCATGAACATTTTTCTCGTGCACGATGGCGTGCTCTATACACCGCCTCTCGCCACCAGCATTTTGCCAGGCATCACACGGGACGCGGTCGCGAAGCTGGCGGAAGACCTGCGCATTCCCGTCAAGGAACATGTAATTCCGCGTGAAATGCTTTACATCGCCGACGAGGTTTTCTTTGTGGGCACCGCCGTCGAAATCACGCCCATCCGCTCCGTCGATCACCTCCAGGTCGGCAAGGGTGTGGCCGGACCGATTACCCGGAAGCTCCAGGAAGAGTTCTTCGCCATAACCAACGGCAGCAAGCCCGATCGCCACAACTGGCTGACACCGGTAAACGCTCCTGTCGGCGCCGCTTCTCGCTAATCGATTCCCCTTCCGTTTTGTAGGGGCCAGGGACTTTTCTCGATCCTGTCGCTCTTTCCTGTTTGAATGGCCCGCGATTTCGCCGCGTTGACTCACTTCGTTCGAACCCCTATCATTTCGCGCAGCGGCATTCCTTGTAATGATCGGCCAAACTTTCTCGCATTACCGCATTCTGGAAAAGCTCGGGGGCGGCGGCATGGGTGTGCTCTACACCGCCGAAGATCTCAAGCTTGGCCGCCGTGTGGCGCTCAAATTTCTCCCGGAAGAACTCCACCAGAACCCGCAGGCGCTGGAGCGCTTCCGCCGCGAAGCACGTGCCGCTTCCGCGCTGAATCACCCCAACATCTGCACCATTCACGAGATTGAGGAACACCAAGGAAGATTTTTTCTGGTAATGGAATTGCTCGAGGGTGAAACCCTCAAGCAACGCGTCAAAGGGCGCGCTCTCCCAACGGATGCACTCCTGGATATCAGTGTTCAAGTCGCGGAGGCGCTCGACACTGCGCACAGAAAAGGCATCATTCACCGCGACATTAAGCCCGCCAACATTTTCATCACCGCGCGCGACCAAGCGAAGCTGATGGATTTCGGTTTGGCGAAGCTGGCCCCTGACGGCAACGCTGCCGCAGCCACGGGAAACTCGCTTGAGGGAGTGACTACCGAGGAAGCGCTCACCAGCCCGGGAGTGGCAATGGGGACCGTTGCGTACATGTCTCCCGAGCAGGCTCGCGGCGAAGAACTGGACGCTCGGACCGATCTTTTCAGCTTTGGAGCGGTGCTCTATGAAATGGCCACGGGGCGCGTGGCTTTCGGGGGACCGACATCCGCCGTCGTCTTCCACGCGATACTCGAGCGCACGCCGCCGAACCCCAGCGCCGTGAATTCGAATCTTCCCCAGCGCTTCGACGAAATCGTCGCCAAAGCACTGGAGAAAGACCGCGCCCTGCGCTACCAGAGCGCAGCCGAAATTGGCGCAGACCTGAAGCGCCTGAAGCGCGATACGGATTCCACTCGCGGAACTTCCATGGTGCAAGCCAACACCCCTGCCCCGTCCCGTTCGCGCAACATGAAACTGCGCATGGGTCTTCTCGCCGCTGGCCTTTCGATCGCCGTGGTCCTCGGGCTGGCATTGCTCTTCAGCGGGCAAAAAATCAAGGAAGCCACCATGGATTCGGTCGCCGTGCTTCCGTTTGTAAATGCCACGGGTGATCCGAACGCCGAATATCTGAGCGAAGGTATCACCGAGGATCTTGTCAGCACGCTTTCCGAACTCTCCAACCTGAAGGTCGTTTCGCTGGCGTCGGCCTATCGTTACAAAGGCAAAACCATTGATCCACCTGCGGTTGCCCGTGAACTTGGCGTCCACACCATTCTCACCGGACGCATGCTGCAACGAGGCGACAGTCTCTCCATTAGCGCCGAATTTGTTGATGCCGAGCATGACCGCGTCCGGTGGAGCAAGCAATACCACTGGAAGCTTGTCGAGGTGCCCAACATTCAGACGGAGATCACCCAGGACATCACCGAAAACCTGAAACTGAATTTATCAGGCGTACAAAAATCGCGCCTGGCGCAGCGCCCAACCGAAAACGGAGAAGCGTATCAACTCTACCTGCGCGGACGTTTTTACTGGAACAAACGAACTGCCGATGCCGTGAACAAAGCCATGGGCTATTTTCAGCAGGCCATTGACCGCGACCCCAATTACGCCCTGGCCTACGCGGGCCTGGCGGACTGCGACCACGTAACGTTTTTTAATAACTTCACAATCCCGCAAGCCGAAAGTGCGGCCAAGTCACGTGTGGCAGCAAGCAAGGCCCTGGAACTGGATCCTTTGCTTGCCGAAACCCATGTCTCCATGGCCCAGGTCCTCGAAATCTTTGATTGGGATTTCGCCGGCGCCGAACGTGAGTTTCGCCGGGCGCTAGCCATCAACCCGGGATACGCCATCGGATTGCAGTGGTATGCGGAACTCTTGGAGAATCTGGCGCGATACGACGAAGCGCTGGCCATGATCCAGCGTGCGCAGGAAGCGGATCCCTTCTCTCTCATCATCAATGCGGTGCATGGCCAGATTCTTTCCCGGAGCGGCCGGACGAAGGAGGCTACCGCGCAGTTCCAGAAAACGCTCGACCTGGAGCGTAACTTCCCCCTCGGCCACTACCTTTTTGGTCTGGCGCTCGTGCACGATGGAAAAAATGAGGAGGCCGTGAAGGAGTTTGAGCAGGCCGTGCAGTCCTCGCCGGAATCGTCCATCTACCAAAGCATGCTCGCTTTTGTATACGCGCAAAACGGCAGAATCGAAGAGGCCAGAAAAATTCTTGGTGATGTCATCGGGGAAGCCCAGGGGGACCGCGCTTCCTGGCAGGACGTTGCTGGAATCTACGCAGCTCTTGGTGAAAAGGATCATGCTCTTGTCGCGTTGGAAATGGCATTCCAAAGACGTGATAGCCGCATGACCATGCTGCTCAATCATGAAGCTCTCATGCCGTTGCGCAGCGATCCTCGGTTCTCCGCTCTGGTGCGCCGCGCGGGTCTGCCTGAGCACAATTGATCGATCTCGGCGGGAAGGCTGGCGCTCCGCGCCGCATTCCAGATAGAATGCAGCCGGTCGAATCGGGCGCATATTCCTTTCCGTGCAGGGAGAGTCGAATGTACAGCACATCGCAAAAGCTGATCGCGGAATTCCTGGGAACGTTTGCGCTGATTTTCTTCGGCGCGGGCTCGGTCTGTGCGGATCAATATTTGCATGGCGCGGGCGGCCTCGGTCTTCTCGGCATCGCGCTCGCTCACGGCCTCGCGATCGGCATCATGGTTTCGGCGCTCGGCCACATCTCCGGCGGACATTTCAATCCCGCGGTGACCATCGGCTTCTGGGTCACCAAGCGCGTGAATACTGTGGACACCATTCTCTATTGGGCCGCGCAGTTGGCCGGCGCGACGGCCGCCGCATTTCTGCTGCGGGCCGTCATTCCAGAAGAGACCTGGCGCGCCGTCGCTCTGGGCACGCCGGAACTCGCGCGGGATTTTCCGCGCTGGGCTGGAATGGCGCTAGAGGCGGTGACGACTTTCTTCTTGGTTCTCGTTGTTTTTGCCACCGCTGTCGATGAAAAAGGCGCGTTCCGTTCGATCGCGGGTTTTGGCATCGGTCTGACAATTTCCCTCGGCATCCTCGTCGCCGGTCCGCTTACGGGTGCCGCTTTGAATCCAGCTCGGGCATTTGGCCCCGCGCTCGCGGCGTGGCGTTGGGCCAACCACGGTGTCTACTGGGTCGGTCCGCTGGCCGGAGGATTTGTCGCCGGCCTGCTCTACGATTCGCTCTATCTAAAAAAAGCCTGAATCGGTTTTGAGTTATAGGTTCTTGCTACGCAACACGACGCTGCAACTTTGCACTTTGCACCTGTAGTCGCAGCTCTCTCCCCGTCATTTTTCAGCTCGAAGTGCTTAGTCTTCCCTCCTCAAGGTTCCTTGCCCGCGGGCCGCGACTGCCGCACCAGGCGGCCACCGGCGTACTTCCCCCCCGGCCCTCGTTTTTATCCCTATCCCCTTTCCCCTGTAGCGCAGCTGCGGGCTAACAACTTAAGACTGCCCGCCTCAGGTACCGTTAACTAGCGCGCAACTGGCCTGCGCGGCTTCCTTGCCCACCCTACCCGCGGATGCTAGTGTCGCGTATAGATGCATGCTTGCGGGGTTCACACGACATGTCCATCAACATTGACGATCTTCTCCGCCGCGCGGTCGAAAGCAAAGCGTCCGACTTACACTTGAAAGTCGGCAATCACCCTTACTTGCGCGTGGACGGCCTGCTCACCCCCCTGACCGACGTGCCTCGTGTCACGCCGGAAGAGATGCTCTCCATGGCGTTTAGCATGATGACCAACCGCCAAAAGCAAAAATTCAAGGAAACTGCGGAATTGGATATGGCCTATGGCGTGGCTGGTTTGGGCCGTTTCCGCGTCAACGTTTTCCAGCAGCGTGGCAACGTCGGCATGGTGCTGCGCGTCATTCCGACAAAGATTCGCACCACCGAAGAACTCAACCTCCCTTCGGTAATTTCCAGAATTTGCGAGGAGCAGCGCGGATTGGTGCTGGTTACAGGAACCACCGGTTCCGGTAAGTCCACCACCCTGGCCGCGATGATCGACCGCATCAATGCCAACCGCGCCGACCATCTGATCACCATCGAAGACCCCATCGAGTTCCTGCACCGCGACAAGAAGAGCTTCATTAATCAGCGCGAGGTCGAAGTGGACACCGCGAACTTTTCCACCGCGTTGCGCGCTGCTCTGCGTCAGGACCCGGACGTGATTCTGGTCGGCGAAATGCGCGACCTCGAAACCATTTCCACGGCGCTGCTCGCCGCGGAAACCGGCCACCTTGTGCTTTCCACCTTGCACACCTTGGATGCCACGGAAACCATTCAGCGTATTATCGCGGTCTTCCCGCCGCCGGAGCAGAAACAGATTCGCTTGCAGCTTGCCGCCACCTTGAAAGCGGTCGTCTCGCAGCGCCTGGTGCGACGCGCGGATGACAAAGGCCGTGTCCCCGCTTGCGAAATCATGATTGCCACAGGTTACATCCGCGATTGCATTATCAACGCAGACAAGACGCGCTTGATCCATGACGCCATCGCCGCCGGCACCAGCCAGTACGGCATGCAAACGTTCGACCAGTCGCTCTTCGATCTTTACTCGAAGCAGCTCATCACGCTAGATGAAGCTCTGGCGCGCGCGTCGAACGCCGACGAGTTCAAGCTGCGCATTCAAGGTATTCGCTCCGCCGCCGACTCCGCTCGCGAGGAGATGGAGCGCCAAATGGCCGACTTCGAGCGCTTCGCCCGCAAGTAACCTGGAATGCGGAAGCCGCGGAGCGTCTGTCTGCGTCTCGGCCGCCTCGGCATTAAGCCTTTTCCTTACTAGCGCGTGTGCTGCATCTGTTTTCTTTACTTCCCTGCTTGGTTACTTCTATTCTTGTCTTGTGTTTGCCAAGCCGCAACAAGTTGCAACCGAAGCGGAGTTGTACGATGTCGCAGTGCGCGCGTTGATGCGGCGGGCGCTTTCCGTGCATGAGATGACGCAGAAGCTGGAGCGGCGAAGCGATAACAAGCTGCTGGTGCAAGTGGTGATGGCCCGTCTCAAGGAAAACGGTATGATCGATGACGCGCGTTACGCCAAGCAATTCGCCCGCCAGCGCACCGAATCGCGCAAGCAAGGAAAATTCCGGGTCGCCCGCGACCTCCGCGCCCGCGGAATTCCCGACCGGCACATCGAATCCGCCCTCGAAGAAGTCGCCGAGAACACCGACGAAGCTGCTATGGTCCGCCAGCGCATCGAGCGCAAACTGCGGTCATATCGGGGCGAAATCGACGAAAGGAAAATGGCCTCCATCTACAGCAGTCTCCTGCGTGGCGGCTTCTCCGCCGACATCGTTCGCCGCGAACTCCGCGCGCTCACTCGCGAGGACGTGCCCGAAACTGAGGCGGGTTCGGAGTAGACTCGTCCACTGTGCCTCCAATGGTGCTATCTCACCCCCTCTGCGATAATGAGGACACTCCAGCGTGCCGGAATTGAGGCTCACGTGACGGGCAACGAGATACGCGAGAAATTTTTGCAGTTTTTTGAGGGTCAAGGCCACCGGCGGGTGCGGAGTTCGTCGCTGGTACCACATGGGGATGCTACGCTGCTGTTTACGAATGCGGGGATGAACCAGTTCAAGGACGTGTTTCTGGGGCTGGAAAAGCGAGATTACACGCGGGCGACGACGGCACAGAAATGCGTGCGGGCGGGTGGCAAGCACAACGACCTTGAAAACGTGGGGTTTACGAAGCGGCACCACACCTTTTTCGAGATGCTGGGGAATTTTTCGTTTGGTGATTATTTCAAAAAGGATGCCATCGCCTACGCCTGGGAATTGGTCACATCGCCACAATGGTTTGGAATCGCGAAGGACAAGCTGTACTTAACGGTTTTTGGCGGGGCGGAAGTCGCGCCCGGAAATACGCTTGGCGTGGATGAAGAAGCGCGGGGTTTCTGGCGCGACCAAAACGTTGCGGCGGACCGCATCATCCCGATTCCTGGGCTCCAAGATAATTTCTGGGCTATGGGCGACACCGGCCCCTGCGGACCGTGCAGCGAAATTCATTACGATATGGGGCCGGCCGCATCCGATGAAGGCCACCCGGATTGTAGGTTCCCTTGCGACTGCGGTCGCTACGTTGAAATCTGGAATCTCGTCTTCATGCAATTCAACCGCGATGCTTCCGCCACGCTCACCTCTCTGCCAAAACCTTGCGTAGACACCGGAATGGGTCTTGAACGCGTCGCCTGCGTCCTCCAAGGCGTCATTTCCAACTACGACACCGACTTGTTTCAGCCGTTGATGGGTAAGGCGGCCAGACTCTTAGAACATGACATGAGGGATACTGCTGAGGAAGTCTCCAGAAGGATTATCGCTGACCATTCGCGAGCCTCCGCCTTTCTGATTTCTGACGGCGTAATGCCTTCCAACGAAGGTCGCGGTTACGTACTGCGAAAAATCATCAATCGCGCGCTGCTCAATGCGGGACCGCCGGAGACAGTGTCCGAGCAGGTACTTCCTGCCATGGCCGAGACGGTGGCTCAACAAATGCGGGCGGCATACCCGGAACTTGACGAAAACATGAAGCACGTACGGAAGGTTTTGGCGTCGGAGACTTCGCGCTATCGCCGGACCATGACGACCAGCCTGGCAAAGCTCCGCGAAGAAGTTGCTCAGCTAGTGAAAGCGCTGCCCCCGCAATCCACGGAGGCGCGGGGCATGCCCATTCACAAGGTGACTCTTCCAGGCGATGCCGCCTTTAAGCTCTACGACACTTTCGGCCTTAGAAGAGACGTGATCGAAGAGGCGTCGAGGCTCCAGGGGGTGGACGTCGATTGGCACGGATTTGACTTGGCCATGCGGGAGCAGCGCGAGCGCGGCAGGGCGTCGTGGAAAGGTGCAGCGAAAGAGGCGGCGAATCCGGCCTACGCGAAGATTGCCGACCAATTCCCGACCGAGCCGGATTTTTACCTTAGCACGAGCGCGAAAGATTGCGGCATTGAAGCGATCATCACAAAGAACGGTCCGGTGAATGAACTGAAGGCGGGGGAGAGCGGTGAGATCGTTCTGGATCGCACAGTGATTTATGCGGAGTCGGGCGGGCAGATGGCGGACACCGGCGCGTTCTATGACAACCCGGAATCACAACTGCTCGCGGACGTGACGGGTGCCTATTACCCGGTTGCGGGGCTGGTGGCGCACAAGGTTGCGGCCAAGGAGACCCTGCGCGTCGGGGATCGCGTGGCGGTTGTAGCGGACGCGGAGCGGCGGGCGAGGATTATCCGCAACCACACAGGGACGCATCTGGTGAATGCGGCGCTGCGGAATATTCTTGGCACACATGTAAAGCAGTCGGGGTCGCTTAATGCGCCGGAGCGGCTGCGCTTTGACTTCTCGCACTTTGCCCACGTCGATGCGGAAGAGCTGCGCGACATCGAGCAGCAGGTGAACGACGAGATTCGGCTAAATACGAAGATCGAGACAGACGTCACGTCGCTCGAGGAGGCGCTGGCTTCTGGCGCGCTGGCTTTTTTCGGCGATAAGTATCCCGAGCACAACGTTCGCGTAGTGACGATTCCCGATCCCCGAGCGGCGCGAGGGTTCTACTCAAAGGAACTTTGCGGTGGGACGCACGTGCAGCGAGTTGGCGACATCGGCGTGCTGAAAATCGTGAATCAGGAGTCCGTTGCCGCGGGCGTGCGCCGCATCGAAGCCGTTACCGGCATTGGGGCGCTCGAGCACTACCAGGAGCAAGCGCAAATCCTGCGGCAGCTGGCCAGCCAGCTCAACGTGGGGGAGGACGGTATCCTGGCGCAGGTGGAGAAGCTTTCCGAGACCGCCGAGCATCTGGAGAAGGAGCTGGAGGCGCAGAAGCGCAAAGAGGCGCTCAGCCAGATCGACGTGCTGGCCGCCCGGGTGCAGACCGTTAAGGGAGTCAAAGTGATCGCCGCCGAAGTGCAAAATGTTGACCGCGAGGGACTTAGGCAACTGGTGGACAGTTTGAGACAGAAGCTGGGTTCTGGAGTGGTGGCGCTGGGTATGCTGGAGGATGGCAAGGTGGCTCTGATCGCCGGGGTAACCAAAGACCTGACGGCTAAAGTCCATGCTGGCAAGCTGATACAAGCGTTGGCCAAGCAAGTGGGGGGATCCGGGGGTGGCCGGCCCGATTTGGCTGAGGCTGGCGGAAAAGACACAGCTGCCCTAAAAAGTGCCTTGTTAAGCGTCCCCTCCCTCCTCGAGCCCTTGTTATAATCTGGATACTGCCAGAAACCGTGTCTCGCGGTAGACAGCCTCCCCGGGATTCGCAGGATGAGCCATGGTCGGGCGATCTCGGCAGACTGCTCGGCGGGGTTCCTAGTACCGAAGGGATATTGACCCTGACCGGGTCGGGGCGATATTAAAGACTGTCCGCTCTGTAAGAGGTTCGAGAATTGTTGTTGGCTTTCCCCAGGGCACGATGGTGAAACGCACTGCAAACGCGGCGTGGCTTGTTCTAGCGACGCTGATAGTCTGCCCGACCGTTTTCGCCCCGCGCGCCAACGGCCAGATCGCCAAGGTCGTTGACGATTCGGGCCGGCAGTTTTTTGTCAACGCCGAAGCGCCGGTGACAGCCAGACTCACTGCCACCAAGCCGCGCGCCAACATCTACCTGCCCGCTGAATCTTCTTTTTCAGGACGCAGCCGTCCAGCCATGGACATCGGCCGCGACGGCCAGGAAAAACTCGTTCGAGAAGCGGCGGACCGGCATCGCGTGGACCCGGCACTGGTCCGCGCGGTGATTGAAACGGAATCGAACTGGAATCCCAAGGCGTATTCCCGCAAGGGAGCCGGCGGATTGATGCAGTTGATTCCCACGACGGCACAACGATATGGGGCTTATGACCTGTTCAACCCGCAACAAAACATTGATGCCGGGGTTAAGCATTTGAAGTGGTTGCTGGAACGCTATAATGGCAACCTCGATTTGGCCCTGGCGGCGTACAATGCGGGAGAGGGGGCCGTTGACCGGGCTCACGGAATACCTGCGTATCGAGAGACGCGGAATTACGTACAGCGAGTACAGGATGCCTATTTCCGGCCGGGTTCGGGACGTCTTGCGGATGCCTTCATCAACCCACGCGCGATCCACAGAGACGTCACTCCGAGCGGCCGCATCATATTCACGAACGAATAGAAAGAGTATCCGGCGATTAGTTCTTGGTGGTTGGTTGTTCGTGCTTCTTAGTTGTATGTTCTAAATGGTTGTCGAATGAGCGGCGTTTGGGGATGTAGCTTGCTATTTCCGGCCAAAAAAAATTTGCACCCGGGCTTCGCCCGTCTTTCGCCGGTTTTTGTGATGCTGGGCTTTGTGCTCACCATTGCTGCTGCACCTGTGAAAACGACTGCGGGGGCCGCGGCCACTGCAGTGAAGCGCCCATCCGCTTCCGCGCAATTTGCGCGGGCCGAAGAGCAGCGCGCAGCGCTGAACAGCAAGCCCACCGAGAAGCGCACGCTGGCGGACTACAAACTGGTGGTCACCGCCTACCGCCGCGTTGCTTCGGTTACGCCACGAGCCGCTGAAGCCCCCGATTCCCTTCGGGCCATTGCAGAACTTTACACCGAAATGGGCGACCGGTTTGGGCGAAACTACTACCAGTCAGCCGCCGATTCTTACCAATTTCTGGTGCACGAGTATCCGACCAGCAAGCATTGCCAGGATGCGATCCTGCGAGTGGCCAAGCTGCAGCGCGATCAGCTGGGAGATGCGACGCTGGCGAAAAAAACTTATGAGGATTTCCTGAAGCGCTATCCACGTTCGCCGAGAAAGCGCGAAGCGCAAGAAGCGCTGGCGGAATTGGCGCTGCTACAGAATGACGAGGGACAGTCCGCGAAGAACAGTGTGGCGCCAGATTCAACGGCGGCCTTGCCAACCGCGGAAGCAGCGCGCGCGAGTGCACCGGTGCACGCCGGGGGCAAGTCGGTCAGCCGGCCGGGGTCGCGGGAGATTCCGCGGGTGCGGCGAATTCGCGCGGACGCCAACGGCGACGCAACGCGGCTGACCATCGATCTAGACGACAGCGTGCAATACGCTTCCGGGCGCATCGCGAACCCCGACCGCATCTTTTTCGATTTGCACGTGGCGCGACTGACGCCGGAAGTCGCTCGCGGCAACATCCGCGTTGACGGTCGCCTGCTGACCGCCGTGCGCGTGGCGCAGAGTCATGGGGACGTAGTGCGCGTGGTGCTGGACGTGAATGGAGTGAAGGATTACAGCGCTTCACTGACAAGCAATCCTCCGCAGCTTTTGATCGATCTCTACGGAAATCCTCCGGGGGCGCGGATTCACGCGGCCAAGGGGAAACCCGGGCAGGAAACAGCGTTGGAAGATTCCCATGAGGGCGTGGCAGCGGACGGCGAAGCGCGGGCGGTTCAGAATGCGCCGGCAAAAGGATCGGCGGGGGACATGGTTTCGTTGGAGCAACCGGCAGAGAATACGAAGAGCACCATCAGTGGCACGATTAACGGGAGTGCGATTAGCGGCGGCGCGGCTAACGGTTCGACGGCCGGGAGCAATTCTTCCGCGGTGCCGCGCAATTCTTTGCCGAGCGCGAAGAACGCAAAATCGAAGTCCGTCAAAGCTAGGGCCACGAGCGCAAAGCCCGATTTAATTCAGCCTGCCAGCGCGCCCCAGCCGACGCGCGACGGGCAGTCCACGCTGACGCGTGCGCTGGGCTTGAAGGTTGGAAGGATCGTGATCGACGCTGGACACGGCGGCCACGATACAGGAACGATCGGCCCTACCGGCTTAATGGAGAAAGACCTGTGCCTGGATGTGGCGCTGCGGCTCGGGAAAATCATTGAGCAACGGCTGCCGGGCGCAGACGTAGTGTATACGCGTTCGGACGACAGCTTTATTCCTCTGGAAGAGCGGACGAACATCGCCAACCAGGCCAAGGCCGATCTGTTCATTTCGATTCATGCCAATTCGAGCAGGGACCACGCGGCGCGCGGCATTGAGACATATTACCTGAATCTGAAGGGCTCGGCGGAGGCCATGGAAGTGGCGGCGAGAGAGAACGCCACGGCGCAGGGAGGCGTTCACGAACTGCAAGATCTGGTGTTGAAGATCGCAAGGACGGAGAAAATTGATGAATCCAAAGAACTTGCCGAAGACATCCAGGATTCTCTCTCAAAGCGAATTCAAAAGACCAACAAGCCGGTGAAAAACCGCGGCGTGCGGAAAGCACCCTTTGTGGTCTTGATTGGCGCGGACATGCCATCGATCCTGACGGAGATTTCGTTCCTGAGTAATCCGGCGGACGAGCAAATGCTCAAGAAGCCCGAGCAAAGGCAGAAGGTGGCTGAAGGGTTGTATCAAGGCGTGGTTGGTTACCTGGAGAGCATGAACAGCGTGACGATGAATCGACCGGCCAAAACCGGTGCGGGGCACGCCAGCGCGGCAGCGGTTGAACAATCTCGCAACCAAAACTAGGCGGTTAGTGTCTAATAGAGGTTGGGATGCGAATGCCTCGCCTCATCTTCCTGTCGCTCTTTACGGCCGCCCTGGCTGCCGCACCCCGTTTGTCTGCGCAAGGTGCACTCGAGCGAGTATTCCCCGAACGATTTGGGCGATGGAACGCCGTCAGTTCCCCCATCAAGATCAAGACTGACGAAGGGCGGGCACAGCTATTCGCCGAGTCGGGTCTGAAGAACTGGCTCGCTGAAGAGTATTCCGACGGGACGGAGAAGGTTGGAGTCACACTCCGGCAATTCCGGGATCCCAGCGGCGCGTACGAAGCCTACACCGCAGAGTTTGGGCCCCACATGCATCCGTCCACGATCGGAGGGCCTTCGGCGATCGACCAGGAGCGCCTGCTGCTGCTCCTCGGTAACCTAATCCTTGAAGTCCGGCCGCCACAGAATCCAACCACCGAGGAGCTGCAACAACTTGCGGCGATGGTCCGGAAGCACTCCGAACAGACGCCACTGCCGCCGATTCGGACGTATTTGCCGAGCGGCTTCTCGGATGGGACGCAGAGGTACGCGCTGGGGCCTGCGGCGTTGCAGAGTGCGCTGAACGCGCTAAAACATGAGGAATTCACGAACCTTGTGAGTGAGGCGGGGTTTGCCTCTGGCGCGGAGGCCATGATCGCGGAGTATCGCAACGGCAAGGACTCGGCAGGATTGCTACTGATCGAATATCCCACGCCGCAACTGGCGGAGCAGCACCTGCGACATCTGGAGCAGGCGCTTTCTCCGGCTATCAAGCAGGCGGGAACAACCATTGAACGCAAGGCTTCCCTGCTCTCACTCGTACTGAAACCCTCCTCAGCGGCTTTTGGCCATGGGCTGCGGAGCGCGTTGAATTACGAAACTGAGGTGACCTGGCACGAGCCGAGACAAACGATTACCGATCCACCGTGGGTGACGATTCTCGCCAGGATATTCCTAGTGACAGGTCTGTTCATGGTGGTGGCAGTGGTCCTGGGCGTAGCGTTCGGAGGCGTCCGCGTGGTGGCAAAAATCTTTTTCCCGGGCAGGGTTTTTGACCGGCCGGAACAAATGGACATTCTGCAACTCGGGCTCTCCGGAAAACGAATCGATTCCCGCGATTTCTACTAACCGTGCGCATTTGACTCCAGCGAACCAATCGCTGGATCCCGCGCCCAACGGGTGTCGGACCAACTCACTTGGCCCTTGGCCCGCCAGAGCTGCGCGCAAGAATTTCTGACGCTTCTGAATCCCGCTGAGTCTTGGATCGAGAAAGAACATGCCCGCAGAACAAAAGGGAATCAAATCTCGGTCATTTTTCGGTACAATTCAGCTATGCTGCCACACACTCTTTCGCGACGTTCGTTCCTCGCTTTTTCGGCAATGTTGCCGTGTGCACTCTCAGTTCGCGCGGCGAAATCGATTCCCGTCGGCCTGGAACTCTATTCTGTCCGAGATGAACTGAAGAAAGATCCCGAGGGCACGGTTCGCGCCGTCGCGCATATGGGATATCAGGGTGTCGAATTCTATGCGCCCTATTTCGAGTGGTCCGAGAATCAAACAAAGCAGATGAGAAAGCTTCTGGACGACCTCGGCATCCGGTGCTTCTCGACGCACAACGGCAGCTCTTACCTGAGCGCGGAGAACATCAGCCGGGCGCGCGACATGAACCTGATTCTGGGCAGTAAATACGTAGTCATGGCTTCGGCGGATCCGAAAGCTGGTCTGGACGGCTGGAAGACGGTCGCTGATACCCTGAATCTTGCTGCCGACCAACTTGAATCATCCGGTTTGAAGGTGGGATATCACAATCACCAGCGGGAGTTCATTCCCGTCGAAAACCAGCGGCCCATCGAAATCCTCGCAAAGAATACCAAACCATCGATCATGCTGCAGCTGGACGTGGGCACTTGTCTGGAGGCCGGTTCTGATCCGGTGGCCTGGATTCGCACGAATCCGGGCAGAATCCGCTCTCTCCATCTCAAAGACTGGTCACCGGAACCGGCGAAGGGTTTCACGGTTCTCTTCGGAGAAGGTGCGGCAGAATGGAAAAACATTTTCGAAGCAGCCGAAAGTGGCGGTGGAGTCGAGTACTACCTAATCGAACAGGAAGGCAGCCGGTTTACCGAGCTCGATACCGCGCGACGCTGCTTGCAGTCCTTCCAGCTCATCCATCCAGCATGATGCCCTTTTGCCGGGAAGCTTCGTTCTTGACTCGCACCATTTACCCGGGGGTAGGAGCAGGGCGGGCCAAAAGCTCCCTTTGGAGGCGGCGCCGGGCTCACGGTTTCTTAGCCTGCTCTATCGCTGCCGATTCGAAAAGCGGACAGTTTAAGGTCCGCACCACTTTTGATAACCCCAATTCTGGGCCGCTTTTCAGAACTATGTCAGGTTACCGCTGGCGGTTTGATTCGATTCAGATCCCGGCTGGTTCCACCTGGGAACAGGTGTACGGTGCCTGTGCGGGGAGAGGAAAGCTTGCTTTGGATAGGGAATAGTGTTTCAATTCGGAGCACCTCTTTCAGAGGCATCCTCTCGCATCTCTTGTTTTTTCAATGTTATAGAAGCGATCCGCGGTGGCTCTCGAATTGCCAATTCTCTTGGCGTCGCCTTGTGGTTCTTCTTAGCCCACAACTATGGCCGCTCGGGTTTAGATGGATGGTGGCAATATCCCGATCACAATGAAATCGAAAGTGAAAATCGGTCCCGCCGTCGAGGATGGGCTGGACGTCTCTGCACGGCCATTCAAGATCCTGGTAGTCGACGATTCACCGATCGACCGCAAACTTCTCGAGCAGGCTCTTAGCCAGGAACAATACACCGTCTTGTCCGCTAAGAGCGGACAAGAAGCCATCCAACTGTTCGCGGAGCACCGGCCGCCTTTAGTCATTACTGACTGGCTGATGCCCGACCTTACGGGAATTGAGTTGTGCCGGCGTATACGGCTTGAATTTCAAGAGTCCTACACCTACATCATCATCCTGACGGCCATGACCGAGAAAGACAAACTCGTAAAAGGGCTGGGGGCGGGGGCCGATGACTACCTTACAAAGCCATTCCATGCCAACGAGCTGCTGGCCCGTGTGGGAGTAGGTCGAAGAATCGCAGATCTCCACCGACAGATTGAGGCCAAGAGCCGGGTATTGGAAGAGTTAGCCCTTACCGATGCTATGACTGGTTTGCTCAACCGCCGCGGCATTGAACTTTGGGCCGGCCGAGAACTCAGTGCGGCAGCCAGACATGACTTCCCCTTGTGGGCCGTGATGGCTGATATGGTTAATTTCAAATCCGTAAACGACACGTATGGACACGATGCAGGCGGCGCCGTTCTCAAGGGGTTTGCGGAGATTCTCAAAACCAATACCAGATCCGCCGACATTTGCGGCCGCATCGGGGGAGAACAATTTCTGATCGTTCTTACCCACACCAATAGAGACGGCGCCACGCTTGCAATCGAGCGTATTCGCGAAAAGTTCTTGGCACAACGATTCCGTTTTCGCGGCCAGGATGTCGTAGTTACTGCAAGCTTCGGCATTGCAGGCCATAGCCGCCACCAATCTCAGAACTTCAATCGGCTACTGACGCAAGCCGATGCGGCGTTGTATTCCGCAAAACAGCTTGGGCGCAATCGAGTCGAACTTGCGGCTACCGAAATCAACCCAGTGGAAAGCAATCAAGGGCCATCACAATGACAAGGACATGGCCCTGCGAAGAACATCGGAAGCATTGGCGGTACCCTTGCGCCGGTGAGGCTTGGGTATGGACCCTGGGGCCTGAGGTTTCATTGCCGGGGCAGTTGAGCACTTAAGTCTTGGCAGCTGCTGTCATCAGAAACAGAAATCGAGTTGACGCTCTCCCTGTGGGACCGGCAAATTCAGGTAAAGGCAAAGTACGTGCGTCGCGTCAAGGTTTTGGGATGAGCGTGGCTTTCACAGAAGTGGTTGGTGCGGACCTTGCCAGACTAGCTGGGCTTGGCAAAAACCCGTGGGGCAGTCCCCCTTCCGCCCTTGACTGCCCCCGGGCCTAGTCAGAATTAACTTCTAGGCAAATTTTCAACATATCAGTAATCTGCGTCTGTTCGATATTGAACACCTAGTACTATCGAGTACTATAGATAGTGGCATGCAATATGTTTGGTTACACATATGACGCGGGCAGTTGGAAAAAAAGTCTGACGGCAGAACGACCCAAACCAGAGCTTGACGCCGAGTCGATCCGCTAGATTGGTGCTGAGTGATAAGAGCGGACCCCAACAATCGACCATTCGAACGCGGCTGGTTGTCGCGGAGATGGAGGCGAGTGGACGCCAGATTAGTTTTCCCTAATAATTATCTTACTCGAACACCTAAACTATCCTTGCTAGCGACGCACCGCTAGTTTAGGGTTAATAACCCCTCTGTATTTTCTTCAAGTCTACGCCCCTCCCTCTAGTCGCCAGGAGCATGGCATGACATCGGGCTAGCAGATAACCGAACATTTGTTCCCTTACCACGTGCGAGGACCGTGCCCGGATAACGGCGCGTTCATAAGGGGCACTCCTACCGGGCCACACCGGCATCAGCTATTGGACCGCGGTGCTGAGTTATCAGGGATTGGAAGTTCCTGCGTCTGTTACCTACACCCTCGACGTATTCCAATTTGGTACAACCACTAGGGACTAGGTGGGTGGTTGGAAAAGCAAACCCACAAACTGGAGGGCGACCCGGAGTCAATCCGCCAGAAAGGCATGGGGAGCCCTGACATCAGCGAATCCGGAGACCAAATGTCTTTAAACAGCAATCCGGTCGCCGCAGGTCAAGTGCTTTTGTTCGCGCACCACTACCGAGACCACCAAGCTCTTACTACGCACCTTTGTGCTTGCTTTCATTTTCTGCAAGGGCTTCATCTTCGGCGAGTATGCGGTATAGAGTAGTGCGGCCTATCCCCAGGATTTCCGCAGCTTGAGCCTTGTTGTCCTTGACGACTTTGAGAACGTGTTGGACATGCTGACGCTGAACTTCCTCGAGTGAACGGAGATCGGGATCCAAGTCGCCGATGTTTGATTGCTCGACCCGCATCATTTCCGGAAGGTCTCGAACATCGATTACATCTCCTTGCGCCATCATGCTGGCATGAGCGAGGACGTTTTCCAGTTCACGTACATTCCCCGGCCAGGAATGTCGAGCCAAAAGTATCTGAGTCTTTCGCGTAATTCCGCGAATTGGCTTATTGTATTGTGCTGCGAAACGCTCCAGAAAATGACGTTCGAGCAAGGGCAAATCCTCTCGGCGCCGGGACAATCGCGGCAACTTGATTTCGACGGGGGAAATTCGATAGTAGAGATCCTCTCTAAACTTCTTTTCTGTCACCATCGCGCGCAGATCGCGATTGGTCGCGGTTACCACGTGCACATCAACCTCATGAAGCGCTGGGGATCCAACGCGTTGTACGACATGGTCCTGCAACACTCGAAGGAGCTTGGCCTGAGTCGAGAGACTGGCATCCCCTATTTCATCCAAGAAAAGAGTGCCCCTATGTGCAAGCTCAAAATATCCCTTCTTGTCTTGGACCGCCCCCGTGAATGCTCCTTGCACGTGACCAAACACCTCGCTCTCGAACAAGGTTTCGACCATTGCTCCACAATTGCAAACCACAAAGGGTCCGGAAGGCACAGGACCAAGGCGATGGAGCGAGCGCGCCACCAACTCCTTCCCCGTTCCCGTATCTCCGCTAATCAAAATATTCCGAAAATGTGGAGCAACGCGTCGAATCCGATCAAATACTTCCAACATTAGAGGGCTCCAGCCTACGATTCCCTCAAACTGAAAAGCCTCCACGAGGTCACGACTAATTTGCGTAGCTTCACGCCGCTGACGAGCAATGTCCACGAACTTCCCCACCCGGCGTCGCAGCACTTCGACTGAAATTGGTTTATTCAAATAGTCGGCTGCACCCTTTTGGATGGCCTCAACTGCGGACTCCGTCGAGTATTCCCCGGTCAGGAGAATTACATTAATAGTGGGGTTCACCCTGACGATTTTGTCCAGGACTTCCAAGCCCCTGCAAGTGGGCATCATTAGTTCCAGCAGAACAATATCCGTGCGCACTCCCAAGGCCAAGTCCAATCCCTCCTCAGGATTGGCAGAAGTGACGATTTCCAGCCTGCTTTCGCTTAGCGCCTGGGTGAGGAAGTCAAGAAATTCCAAGTCGTCGTCAATTGCTACAATCCGGACTGGCGGATCGGCCTTCCCACTTTGAGAAACCATTCTCGCTCCTAGTATCCCCAAGAGCCAGAGACGAGGTCATGCACTCATCAAGAACAATTCCCGCAACCCTCGTTGAAGTTCAGCGGGATCTGAATGTGCTTGGGACGCGAAGATTTCAGAAGTCCCAATCTCCACATGCGGTAGTATAAGCCGACACGGGTTCCATAGACAGTGTATATTCTAATTGGATACTCCTAGCCTGTGAATTCGATGGCGGCGATTCCCTTCTCGGGGAAAGGAAAATTCTAGCTTCCAAGAAAAACCGACCGTTGGTCGGCTGATTCAATCTCATCGGCATCGGAGAATTGCAGGGGAGTACTAACCAAAACCACTACGTATATTCTGGGATTGACACGATAACAAAAAGTAATAAAAAGGAATAAGGCAAACCTCTCTTGTGAGGGCCCAAGTCGGAACTGCCAGGAAGGGGCGCAGCTCCGTCAACCGGTTTCCCCTCTTGAGAGGGAGGGGTCAGGGTGATCGGTCACCAGCCGGCCTGGCCATCAGAGAGGCACCGCGGGGTCCTTGGCATCCCTAGCAAGGACCCCGTCGCTGTCTGAGCAGAGGGAAGTAACTCTGTGGAAGCGCCTGAGTGCCAACGTTCGGAACGCTAGGCAGTGCAGGCTGGACAGATGCTTAACCGTTGATTATGCAGTTGGGTCAGACATCTCAACGACAGTTAAGAAAGCAAGATACCGGATTTACGCACGTAATTTGCAAAATGGTTGCAGATACTAGTCTCTTACATTTTGATTCCTATCCTCGAACTCTTAGAATGCACTGGTTATATTACATCTGCAGCTGGCTATGTACGTACTGTACGGTATTGCCGGGATATAATCGGCTGCCTATCATTTTAAGATAAGCAAGCTCTAAATGCTCCAATCCAGTGCGGCCGCTATCGAACCATCGGGAGGCAAAACCAGGTTACAAGTCTAATTGGATCCGGAAACAAGTCGGGTCAGAAGTGCGCTTCACCGAGGCTCCGCCGTGCTGAGCGAGATGCCGGATGGCGCTGTTTTCCGAGTGAAAGTCCGCCATAATCCGCTTTATCTTTTCGGTTCGAGCGATGTCGACGAGCTTTTTGATCAGCTCGGTGCCCAAGCCTTGGTGTTGAAACCTGTCAGCAACGATGACGCCTATTTCCGCTTCTTCCGCTGATGGCGCGCGCGATAGCCGGGCCACAGCGGTGATGCAGCTATTCCGCGTGTGCGCGTCCGTCAGCTCGGCAACGAGCGCCACTTCCCGGTCATAGTCAATGAAACACTTGCGGATGAGCCGTTCATGAGCAACCCGCGTGCTCAGCTGTGCCATATGAAAATAGCGCAAGTACACCGACTCTTCCGAGAGCGACTCGTGAAACCTCACCATCAAAGGCTCATCCTCGGGCCGGATCGGGCGAATGACGACTGCTGTTCCGTCCCTCATCTTCCAATGGGAAACATACTGGGACGGATACGGCCGAATCGCGGAACGCGGCAGGTCTTCATCCTTGATTTTCGGGTCAGCGAGAACCACGCGCGCATCCAGGGCCAGCAACTTATCGGAAGATATGACCAGGGGGTTGATATCAATTTCTGCAATCCGCGGCAGTTCGACCACAAGCTCGCTGAAGGCAACTAGTCCTGCTTTGAGGGCTTCCAGGTTTACGGCTTTGCGGCCGCGAACTCCCTGAAGCGCAGCGTAGATTCTGGTGAGTTCCATGAGGCGCAGGGCCAACGTCATGTTCAGCGGCGGCAAAGCCAAGGCGCGATCGCGATATACCTCGACAAGTTGGCCGCCCGAACCGAACAAAATTACCGGACCAAATACAGGGTCCACGTTGCTGCCGAGAATCAGTTCATAACTCTCCAGCCGCACCATCGGCTGAACCGTCACTCCCTGAAATGCTCCCTCGCCGGCCTTCGAGACCACTGACGACTGAATGGATCGAAATGCTTTTCGAACGGCAACCGCATTCGAAAGATCGAGCTCCACGCCGCCAACGTCCGTTTTATGCGTGATGGTCTCGGAATAGACTTTGAGTACGGCCGGGTAGCCAAACTCGGCCGCGTAGGCCACGGCCTGGTCTGCCGTTCGCGCCACGCGTGTTGGCACGCAGGGAATTCCGTACAGCGACAGCAGCTCTTTGGACTCGACTTCCGTCAGGAGCGTACGTCCGGTGGCTAACGTCCGGTCAACAAGCTTCTTCGCTTTCCGGACCCGTGATCGCGAATCGGTCCCCGAGGCTGTCAGCGCGGGAGTCTCATATAAGGCGCGAAGATGACTCGAGTAGCTCCACATGTAATCGAAGGCGCGCGCCGCCGTATCGGGATATGCGAATGTCGGAATCCCCGCGGCGTTCAGGATCGCCTCGCCCTCGGCGACCGCTGGCCCACCCATCCAGCTTGCCAGCACTGGCTTGCCGCGCCCTTGTGCATAAGGGGCCAGGCGCCGGGCGACCTCCGCGGGATCCGTCATTCCTTGGGGAGCGAGGATCACCAAGAGCCCATCGCTGCCAGGATCGGCAATGGCGATCTCGACGGCTTTTCCATAGTGCTCCGCGCCTGCATCTCCAAGGATGTCGATGGGATTCGCGTGGCTCCAGTGAGAAGGGAGGAAGGCATTCAAGGCCCGTAGAGAGTCTTCGGACAGGGATGCCAGTTCCCCGCCATTGGGGATCAAGGCGTCCGTAGCCAGCACGCCCGGACCGCCAGCATTGGTCACAATTGTAAGCCGAGGTCCTCGCGGCCGGGGTTGCTTGCTTAAAACTTCCGCCATATAGAACAAGTCAGCGATGCTTTGCACGCGAAGCACACCGCACCGGCGAAGTGCGGCATCAAAGACATCATCACTGCCGGTCATGGCGCCGGTGTGCGATGAGGCAGCCTTCGAAGCGGCTTCAGTCCGACCAGCCTTGATGACGATGATGGGTTTGCTCAATGTGACTTCTCGCGCAGCGGAGAGAAAGGAGCGTGCGTCGGCTACCGATTCGACGTATAGAAGAATACTTTTCGTTTGCGGGTCTTCACCATAGAAGGAAATCAGATCGCCCCAATCGACATCGAGCATGGAACCCGTGGACACGATGGCGCTGAAACCTACCTGTTCGCGCAAGCTCCAGTCCAGA